>DGYMI06202__coassemble_967_pt1 | contig 52444 bp, 44 predicted proteins | sample DGYMI06202__metabat2_low_PE_012 | metagenome-assembled genome bin DGYMI06202
GACCGAAGTGGACGCCGGCGTCCAGCAGTTCGCGCATGGTGACAACAGCCATGATATTTCAGGGGAGTTCGCGGGATTCACCTTCTCGACACCGGGGCGGTACCGGTCGGTACCTGGTCGGTCTCGAGTCGATTCCGATCTGCGGAATCTGGTGCGCCTCTCCCCTTCCTCGCTTTCAAAAGTTCAGGTTGACGGTTCTTCTTACGGCCGACTTGCCGAGATGTCCTCGATTCATCGGTCGTCCTGGCAGGCATCCTGGGTTGTCCCCGCCCAGTAACCCCGTATCTCTCGTCGAGTTCGGGGACCGTTGACGGACGGGCCACATGTTCGGATCACGCTTTACCTACGCGATGTCAGTGCTGACCACCCGGCACGTGTGATCGACGACTCCTCACCGACGGCGACGCACGAGGCGTGTACCTGCGCTTTCATCGGCGTGGCGGGGCAGTCTCCGAAGAACTGGCTTCGGTGACGGTGACCCCGACCTGAGTGTCGGCACCTGACGGGCAGACATACTGCAGTACGGAACCCTACCGTGCGCAGCGAAGATGTACAACTGGAGCACCCCTGGAGTGTGGACAACTTCGGCACGGGTTTCCCTGCCTCGGAACGGCGTCCTCGGCGTGTCATCCACATTCTGGAGAAGCCCCTGGTGAGGTCGCCCGTCAGTGCCGGAAAATCAGGGTCATGGAGCAGAAGAGTTCGAGGGGACGGACGCCGGGAATGCGAGGGGTGCGGGCGGCACGGGCGGCACGGGCAGCACTGGCGGCGGCGATGACGGCAGCGGTGCTGCTCGGCCCGGGCACAGTCTCACCGGGAACCGTCGCGGGCGCCCGCGCCGCTGATGCAGGTCTCATCGCCACAGCGTCCAGCCCGACGGCTGTGCCCCGGACCCATCTGCGCCCGGTCGACGGCGACGTGGTGCGCGCCGCCGACATCCCGGAGGACAACTGGTTGCCCGGTCACCGCGGCGTGGACCTGGATGCCCGGCCCGGCTCACCTGTCCGGGCCAGTGGTGCCGGGACGATCCGGTTCGCCGGAGTGGTCGCCGGCACCCCGGTGGTCTCGATCGACCACGGTGACGCTCTGATCACCACCTATGAGCCGGTACTGGCGGGGGTGTCCCAGGGTGACAGCGTGTCCCGCGGCCAGGTGCTCGGCAGGCTCGCCGATGCCGCGACGCTTCCGGAAACCGCCCGGCGCGAACCCGGACTGTCCTGGGGTGCCCGGCTGGACGACAACTACATCGACCCGATGACGCTGCTCGGTAGCATGCGCGTCCGGTTGTGGGACTGAGCCGACGCGACGCTCCCCCGCTCCCCGATGGCCTCGGCCCGTAAATTCCACTTCCCTGGGAGGCTGGGCGTTTCGGCCAGTCGTTGATCACACCTTCGACGCAGGTCGCCGGACCTTCTCCGCTACTCCTGAGAGCCTGACCTGGGGTGGGCCATCCGGTAGACCGCCCGGAGACGCTCGGCGCCGACATGGGTGTAGATCTGCGTGGTCTGCATCGACGAGTGCCCCAGAAGTTCCTGCACCACCCGCAGGTCCGCCCCGCCTTCCAGTACCGCCGTGGCCGCGGAGTGACGCAGGCCGTGCGGGGAGATCCCGGGCACGCCGGCGTCCCGGGAGGCGGCGTGGACGAGTTCACGCACCCGTCGTTGGTCGATGCGTCCTCCCCGGCGCCCCACGAAGAGAGCGGTGCGTCCGGAGTCGGACCTGTTCGCGGAGGCGCGGAGGAGGTGCCGGACGTCGATCCAGGCGTCGAGGGCGCGCTGGGCGGTCGGCCCGAAGGGAACGACGCGGGTCTTGTCTCCCTTACCGGTCACCCGGAGTTCCCTGTCACCCAGGTCCTGCAGGTCAGCGCCGCACAACTCGGAGACGCGGATCCCGGTGGCGTAGAGCAGTTCGAGCATCGCCCAGTCCCGGACCGCAAGGGCATGGGTCGCAGGGTCAGCCGCCGGGTCGGTTGCAGGGTCAGCCGCAGGGGCTGCTCCAGACTCGGCGTCGGTGTCCGTGCCGGTTTGCGTGCCGTCCCCATCAGCAGTGCCATCCCGGCCACCAGCGGCCGCGGCCCGACGGCGGGCCAACTCCAGCACAGCCTCGGCCTGTTCGCCGTGCAGCACCCGGGGCAGGTTCTTCGACGCTTTCGGTGCCTGCAGCCCGGACACCGGGTTCACCGGCACCTGGCCGGTGTGGCTCAGCCACCCGCCGAACCCCCGCATGCTCGACACCAGCCGGGCGACCGACGACCGGGACGCCCCGGACTCGATCGCCCAGTCCAGCACGTCACGACCCCGCTCCAGGGTGAATTCGTTGACCTTCGTCAACCCCTCGCACGCCGAACGCAGGTCACGACCGTAGGCGCGCACGGTGTTCGCCGAGCGGCCCTTCACCAGTTCCAGGTAGGACAGGTAGCCGTCGATCGCCGACTCCACCGCCGAGTGTGCCTCAGCGTCCGGCGTGGGGGCGTCCGGTGCGGGATCACGTTCCATGGCCTCGAGTCTAGCCCGACGATCACGTCCGGACCTTCACCCACCGCGCCCCGTCGCGGACGGCGAGACCGACCTTTTCGAGCTCGCCGATGATCCGCACCACCTCGGTGACCGGCATCGCCGTCTCCCTGGCGATCTGCTCAGGCTCCCCCTGTGCCGGGCCTGCCCCGGCAGCTGATCCCACTCCGACAGCACCGTCATCGGGCAGACCGCAGCAGTCGTAGACCTTCAGCTGCTGCTGGGTGAGCAGCTGCACCGGGCTCGGCGCGCAGTCCAGGCTGAGCTGACGGTCGGTGTCGACCACGCCCAGGGGTTCGAGGACTTCCCGGACGTCCAACGCCCGGGTGACGAGGATCCCCGCCCCGTCACGGATCCGCTTGTGGCAGCCGATGTACTCCGCCAAGGTCACCGGGCCGGGCAGGACCATCACCGGTTTGACCATCTGGTCGGCCCAGTTGGCGGTGTTCACCGCCCCGGAGCGGTAACCGGCGGCCAGCAGCACCGTGCCTTGGGTCATTGCGGCGACCAGCCGGTTGCGGGTCAGGAACCGGTGCCGGGCCGGACGCTGCAACGGCGGGTACTCCGTCACCACCAGACCCGTGGTCGCCGCCGCGGCGAACAGTCGGGCATTCGCCGTCGGATAGGCCACCCCGGGCCCGTTGGCCATCACCACCACCGTCGACCCGCCGGTGTCGAGGGCCCCACGGTGGGCTGCGGTGTCGATCCCCAGCGCCCCGCCGGAGACCACCGTGTACCCGGCGGTGGCCAACTCACCGGCCATCTCGTGGGTCACCTCCCGCCCGTAGGACGTCGCCGAGCGGGTGCCGACCATCGCGACACTGCGCTGCACCAGGGCGTCCAACGTCCCCTCCCCGGTGGCCCAGAGCGCGAACGGCTGGGCGGCCTGGCCCCGCACCCCGTCGACGGCAACATCACCATCGATCATCATGAAGGCCTCCTCCAGGATCTCGCGCGGCCACTCGGGGTCATCCGGGGTGATCAGTCGCCAGCCGTGGCGTCGGGCCCAGTCATCGTCGACGACCGGGTCCGCCTGGCTGCGTCCCGTCGTCGACTGCAGCACCTGCTGCGGCAGTGCCGGATCCGAGCGACTGATCATCCCCGCGAGACGCTCCACATCCGCCGGCTGTGAGGAATCCCCGTCGGGCCAGAGACAGTCCAGGACCCCCACCGACGAGGCCTCGACCACCCGGCGCAGGTAGATCCACGCCCTGATCCGGCTGCGGTCGCTGTCCCCGTTCATCCCCACGCTGTCTCCCCCGGTCATGCCACGTCCCTTGCAGTCTCCACGGCCCCGGTGAAGAACTCCAGTGAGTCCATCACTTCCGCCACCCCGGGCTGTGCCACCTGGCCCAGATCGGCCAAGGTCCACGCCACCCGCAGCGTACGGTCCACACCCCGCTGCGACACTGCCCCGGCCCGCAGTTTCTCCTGCAGCACCGCCATCGCGGCGTCCTGCGCGGGAAAATCGCGGCGCAGGACGGTGCCCGGCACCGTCGCATTGATGCCGGCGCCGACCACCTGGTCCGACGAGTGCCACCGGTACCGGGAACGGTCCCGGGCAGCATGCACCCGCTCGGCCACCGTCGCGCTCGACTCCCCACCATCAGCCCCAGCGCCCCCACTGAGATCGGCGAGCTGGTTGCCGGTGGTGCGCACGCACACGTCCACCCGGTCCAGCAAGGGTCCGGACAGCCGCTGCAGATAACGGTCGCGCACCCCACCCCGGCACCGGCAGTCGCGCACGTCCCCGGCCCCACACGGACACGGGTTCGAGGCGAGCACCAGCTGGAAACGGGCCGGGAACACCACCGTGCCCCGGTGCCGCATCACCTCGATCCGGCCGGTCTCCATCGGCGTGCGCAACAGTTCCAGGGTCCCTGTGGCAACCTCCGGGGCCTCGTCGATGAAGAGCACCCCGTTGTGTGCCAGGCTCACCGCCCCGGGACGTATCCTGCCCGAACCCCCGCCAGTCAAGGCCGCCGGACTGACCGAATGGTGCGGGGCGACGAATGGACGCACCCCTTGCCACACCGCGTCCAGCTGCCCGCGGTTGCCGGCCACCGAATGCACCGCCGCGGTCTCCAACTGCTCATCGTCGTCGAGGGCCGGCATGATCCCGGGCAACCGCTCGGCCAACATGGACTTGCCGGAGCCGGGTGGGCCGGTGAGCCACAGGTGGTGTCCACCGGCGGCGGCGACCTCGAGACCGCGTCGGGCCTCCTGCTGGCCCAGCACGTCGGCGAGGTCACCGGTGACCGGCCGGTTCCCGCCGAGAGGTGCAGTGGAGGTCGTAGTGGAAGCCGTAGTCGAGGTATTAGCGGCCGGTGACACGACAACTGCCGAGGGTCCAGCGAAGGCGGCCAACTGCGTGGGACGCGCAGCCGGACCGTCCTGCCCGTCGTCCCGGTCCTCCGACAATGCCTGCGGTACCCACCCTTCCCGGATCCACGGCAGCAGCTCCCGCAGGTGTGACAACCCCACCACCTCCACCCCGGCGACACGCTGTGCCTCGGTGACCATCCCCACCGGCACCGCGGCACGCCGACACCCCTGCTGACGCGCCGCCAACACCATCGGCAACACGCCATCGACCGGCCGGACCGTCCCGTCCAACCCCAACTCCCCGATGACCACCAACTCCGTCACCTCGCTGGTGCGTACCCTGCCCTGGGCCACCAGGATCGCCAGCACCATCGGCAGATCGAACCCCGACCCGCTCTTCGGCACCGACGCCGGCGACAGGCTCATCACCACCCGGGACTTCGGCCACTCCAGGCCACTGTTGATCATCGCCGAACGCACCCGGTCACGGGCCTGGACCACCGCGGTGTCCCCCAACCCCACGATGTTCATCCCCGGCAACCCCCGACTGATGTCACACTCCACCAGCACCGGGATCCCACTGATCCCCGACAGTGCGACACCGGTGGCCTGCCCCACCCGCACCGGCGACCGCTCCCCCACGGTGTTCACCACTCGACCCCCTCGTAGTGGGTGATCTCCCCGGCGGTGATGTCCAGGACGTCGAAGCGGACCTGCGGGGCACGATGCTCCGGGTTCTTCTCCAGCCAGCGGGTCGCGGCATGGCGCATCGCATTGAGCTTCGCCACGGTGACCGCCTCCGCCCCAGTGCCGTAGCGATCATCGACCCGCCACTTGACCTCGACGAATACCACGGTGGAGGGAGTCTGGTCGGCCGGGGCGTGCAGGACGATATCGACCTCGCCCCGGGCGGTGTAGAAGTTCCGGGCGAGCAGCCGGTAGCCGAGGTCCTCGAAGTAGGCCGCGGCCTCGTCCTCCCCACGGGCCCCGACATCCCGGAGATTGCGTTTACCCTGCGTGTTGTTCTGCGTACTTTTCTGGGTCATACCCCAGAACACTGGCATGGCCAACGCGCGCGCCAGCCGACGACAACGGCATTCGCCCAGGACGGTGTGGATAACCCGACCTGTGTGGATAACCCGGAACTAGTCGGGAATCCGCAGGTCAGGCTTGTCGAGTTCCTCGATGTTGACGTCCTTGTAGGTAATCACCCGGACATAGCGCACGAACCGGGCCGGACGGTACATGTCCCACACCCAGGCGTCCGACATCCGCACCTCGTAGTAGACCTCGCCGTCGGCGTTCTTCGGAATCAACTCCACGGCGTTGGCCAGGTAGAAGCGTCGTTCGGTCTCCACGACATAGCTGAACTGGCTGACCACGTCCCGGTACTCGCGGTACATGGAGAGCTCCACGTTCGCCTCGAAGTCCTCAAGCTCCTCCGCGCTCACGGTTGCTGGTCATCTCCCTCAACATCGACTCTGACTCTGGCTCTGGCTCTTCTACTTCTGCTGTTCGCACCACCGCGCATGGGCGGCGGCCACGTTGGAGTAAGTGTAACGGTGCTCGGGCGTGCCACCCTGCAGACTCACCGACTCCATGTGAGACGCGGTGCCATAACCCTTGTGTCCGGCCAGCCCGTAGCCGGGGTAGGTGGCATCCAACTCCACCATCGCACGGTCACGGGTCACCTTCGCCAGCACGCTCGCCGCCGAGATACACCGGCTGACCAGGTCACCCTTGAGCACCGGGAGGTGCGGGACGGGCAAGCCCTCGACCCGCATCGCATCGGTGAGCACGTATCCGGGGCGCACATCCAGTTTGGCGACCGCCCGGCGCATTCCCCCCAGGTTGGCGTGCTGGATGCCCCACATATCCACGTAGGACGACGGGACATTCACCACCGCCCAGTCCACCGCCACCGACAACACCTGATCGTAGAAGTACTCCCGGCGTGACGGGCTGAGTTTCTTGGAGTCGGTCAAGCCCTCCAGCTCAGGCAGCGGTCCCGGCGGCAGGATGCAGGCGGCGATGGTCACCGGGCCACAGCACGCGCCGCGTCCTGCCTCGTCGACACCGGCGACCGGGCCGAGGCCGGCGCGGTGGACGGCCCACTCCAACGTCCTGCCGTGCGGCATGGTGCGCACAGTGCGCACCGGAGGCCTGCCGGACGCTGCGTCCGACATATCCGACGCGACCACCTCTTCCCCAGCCACCGTGACCGACCCCGCTACTGGATGTCCGGGGAATCCACCCCGCCGATCCTGCTCAACGGCCAGATCTTCGCGGTGACCTTGCCGACCACGTTCTCCTCCGGGATCGTGCCCTGGAGCTCGTCACCCAGGTGGAAGCGGGAATCACCGGAGTTCGTGCGGTTGTCGCCCATGACCCACAGGTGACCCTCCGGCACGGTCACCGGGCCGAAGTAGGCGCCCTGGCAGGCATCCGACCCGGTCATCGGATCGACCTTGTAGGTCAGCGGCTGCTGGGTGTAGGAATCATCGACCTTCTCGCCGTCGACCATCACCCCAGGGTCACCGGCCTGGCACTGCACCGTCTGACCGCCGGTGGCGATGACCCGCTTCACCAGGGCGTTCTCGTCCGGCGCGAGGATGCCGATATAGGACAGGCCGGTCTGCAGCCCACGTAGCACGCTGTTGTCGGAACGCTGCGAGACATACTGGTCGTTCCAGGACTCCGGGCCCGTGAAAACGACCACGTCCCCCGGTTCCGGCTCGCCGCCGAAACTGTACGACAACTTGTTGACGAAGATCCGGTCACCCTCGCAGCCCTCACAGCCGTGCAGCGTCGGCTCCATCGACTCCGAAGGGATCAGGTAGGGCCGGCCGACGAAAGAATTGAACAGGGCCAGCAGCAGCAGCGCGATGACCAGGATGATCGGGAACTCGACCCACCACGGGTACGTCCGGCGGGCCGCCTGGGCCTGCTCGGCCTCCTCCCGGCGCGCAGCCACCTTCTCCCTCTCGGTGAGAGGGCGCTCCGCAGGGGCTGCGGACCGGTCGTCGGCGGGGATGTTCGGTTCACTCACGGGGTCAGAGGTTACCAGTACCGGGCGGGGCTTCCCGAACGCCGACGGGTCCCCCAGGACCTCTGCAGGACCTCTGCAGGTCAACCTCAGAGAATCATCAGAAGCGGTTGAACTTCCAGTAGAGCTTCTGGTCACGGAAGGCGGCGTTGATCCAGGTGTCGTAGGCGTGGATGCCCACCGGGACATAGGTGACGTACACGTTGTCCTTGAAGTGAAGCTTGCTCCACAAGTCCCAGGCGATGGTCGCTCCCAGGCTGCCGGTCTCGATCAGGGCACCGTCGAAGTTGGTGCGCAGCGGGTAGTTGCTGCGCGGGTCCGGGATGCCCGTCGACACCGCCATGTGCACCGGCATGTCGAGCTTGTCCACGTTGGCCCAGGGGTTGTTGGCGCGGCGGGAGGCCTCGCTCTGCCACGGCTGTCCATCGTTGACCTCGCCATGGGTCAGGGCGGTACCGTCGATGGAGATCCGCCCGGAAAGTGACTCACTGTTGTAGAAGCCACTGAGTGCCAGGACGGACCGGTACATCCCCGGGTTCCTCGACGCCAGGTTCACCGCGGAGTAGGCGCCCATGCTCAATCCCACGATGCCGGTGCGGTCTCGGCCGCCGTTCTCCACCCCGAACTCCTTCTCGAGGTAGGCGGGCAGCTCCTGGGTCATGAAGGTCTCGTACTTCATCTCCTTGCCGCCGGGCGCCGGATTGTCCCAGTCGACCCAGAAGGAGCGGGGATCGGCCGCGGGGAAAACGATGGTGGCGTCGTCATCGTCGACGTAGTTGATTGACCGGGCGCTCCAGCCGTCGCCCCCGTCGATACCATCGAGGAACTGGATGACCTTGTTGTTGCCGGCGGTCTTCGCCGGCTTGACCACCACGGGGATGTGCCGGTCCATCGACGGTGAATAGACCTTGCAGCTCACCGCGGACTTTTTGTAGGCCTCGCAGGACGCAGGGGTGTCGGCCGCCGCACCCGGCATCGCCGGCGCCAAGGTGGCCACCGCAGCAGCCAGGGCGGTCACCACGGCGACGGCGGTCGCCGACATCGTCCTGGTCACCGGCGCTGAGACCGCTGCCGTCGCTGACGCTGCAGCTGTCCGGGCCCGACCACTCGGAGATACCCTCCGCAAAAACTTTGACATAGGGTCAAGTTACACTGCGCTTCCACCCACCGGACTTGGTTCGGGAAAATTGAGATGCGGGTACCGGCACCGCAAAAACAAGAAACCCCCGACCGGCACCGTGGTGCCGGACGGGGGTTGGTGTGCCTCAAGGGCGCTGGTGTCAGCGCTTCTCCTTGATCTTGGCAGCCTTGCCGCGCAGGTCGCGCAGGTAGTACAGCTTGGCACGACGCACCTTGCCGCGGGTCAGGACATCGATGTGGTCGATGTTCGGGGAGTGCACCGGGAAGGTACGCTCCACGCCGACGCCGAAGGAGATCTTGCGGACGGTGAAGGTCTCGCGGATGCCGGAGTTCTGACGACGGATCACGACGCCACGGAACACCTGGATACGGCTCTTGGTGCCCTCGATGACCTTGACGTGGACGTCAACGGTGTCACCGGCGCGGAATTCGGGGATGTCGTCGCGCAGCTGTGCGGCATCGACCTTGTCGAGATAGTGCATTGTGTATTCCTTGCTTCATGTTCGATCGGACAGAGGACTCACACCGGCTACCCTCGTCGACGATGGTCCCCGTGCGTTCGTGCCCACACCATTCAATTGTTGCTGTATTCGCGAACGTGGCCTCGCCCACTGCACATGACGTCATGTGGACGACACATCCGCAACCCGGCCATTATGCCAGTGGATCGACTCAGCGACCAAACCCGGCGCGCTTGAGGGCGTCGGCCATCGAGCCGGACGCTGCGGCCCCACTGTTGTTGCCGCCGTCACGGCCGGAGTTCCGGCCGCCGGGCTTCCCGTTCCGGTTACCGCCGCGCCTACCGCTGCCCTCCCGACCGCCGTGGCCGCGCTCCCCCGTGGAACCGGACCTGCCCTGGCCGGGCTCGTCGTTCAGCCGCAACGACAGCCCGATGCGCTGGCGCTCGACATCGACCTCCATCACCTTGACCTTGACCACCTGGCCGGAGCTGACCACGTCATGCGGGTCCGAGACGAACTTGTCGGACATCGCCGAGACATGCACCAGGCCGTCCTGATGCACTCCGACGTCCACGAAGGCACCGAACGCCGCCACATTGGTCACCGTGCCCTCCAGCACCATGCCGGGGGTCAGGTCGGAGACCTTGTTGATCCCCTCCGCTAGGGCGGCGGTCTTGAACTCCGGGCGAGGGTCACGGCCGGGCTTGTCCAACTCGGCGAGCACATCGGTGACGGTGGGCACGCCGAAAGTGTCGTCGGCGAAGTCGCGGGGGTTCAGCCCCTGCAGGACGCGCCGGTTACCCACCAGGTCAGCCACCGGCACCCCGGCCGCCGCGGTGATCCGACGCACCAGTGGGTAGGCCTCCGGGTGCACCGCCGAGGCGTCCAACGGATCCTCGCCACCCTGGATGCGCAGGAAGCCGGCGCACTGCTCGAAGGCCTTCGGCCCGAGACGGGGGACGTCCTTGAGCTGACGACGGGTGGCGAACGCCCCATTGTCCTCCCGGTGGCGCACGATGTTCTCCGCCAGCGTGGCCGACACTCCGGCGACCCGGCGCAGCAACGGCACCGAGGCGGTGTTGACGTCCACCCCGACGGAGTTCACCGCGTCCTCCACCACCGAGTCCAGCCCGGAGGCCAGCATCGCCTGGTTGACGTCATGCTGGTACTGGCCCACGCCGATGGACTTCGGGTCGATCTTGACCAGCTCGGCCAGCGGGTCCTGCAGCCGGCGGGCGATGGACACCGCACCACGCAGCGAGACATCCATGTCGGGGAACTCCTCGGCGGCGAGTTCGGAGGCGGAGTACACCGACGCACCGGCCTCGCTGACGATCACCGGGGTAGGACGCTGACCGGTGGCGGCGGAGACCTTCTCCGAGATCTCCCGAGCCAGCTTCTCGGTCTCACGGGACGCGGTGCCGTTGCCCACGGCCATGAGGTCGACGCCATTCTTCGCACAGATCCGGGCGAGGATGTCGACGGACTTGTCCCACTGGTTCTGCGGCTGGTGCGGGTAGATGACGACGGTGTCGAGGACCTTGCCGGTCGGATCGACGGCCGCACACTTCACACCGTTGCGGTAGCCGGGGTCCAGGCCCAGTGTCGCGCGCTGGCCGGCGGGGGCGGCGAGCAGCAGGTCATGCAGGTTGCGGGCGAAGACGTCCACCGCGGCTTCATCGGCACGCTCCTTCAGCCGCATCCGCACGTCCACCCCGGAGGAGACCTGCAGCTTGGTGCGCCAGCCGAACCGGGCGCACTCGGCACGGAACGTGTCGGCGGCGTCCCCCTTCGGCTCCAGGCCGCGGGCCACGGCGATCATGCCCTGGTAGATCTCGTCCTCGCCGGCGTCCAGGGTCAGCTGGAGGACGCCTTCGGACTCACCGCGCAGCAGGGCCAGGATCCGGTGGGACGGCAGCGTGGTGAAGGGTTCGGAGAAATCGAAGTAGTCCCGGTACTTCTGTGCCTCAGCGGAGTTCTCCTTGCCCTCGACGACCCCGGCGGTCATCGCACCGGTGGTGAAGAAGCGCTCGCGCACCTCACCGACGAGATCGGCGTCGGTGGAGATGCCCTCCAGGACGATCGCACGGGCACCGGCGAGCACTGCCTTGGCGTCGTCGAATCCCTCGGTGATGTAGGACGCCGCCAGCTCGGCGGGGTCGGTGGTGCAGTCGCCGAGCAGTGTGTCGACCAGTGGCTCCAGGCCCGCCTCGCGGGCGATCGTCGCCTTGGTCCGGCGGGTGGACTTGAACGGCAGGTACAGGTCCTCCAGGCGCGCCTTGGTCTCACAGCTCAGGATCAGGTCGCGTAGCTCATCGGTGAGCTTGCCCTGTTCCTCGATGGAGGCCAGCACGCTGGACTTACGCTCGGCAAGTTCCCGCAGGTAGCGCAGCCGGGTCTCCAGGGTGCGCAGTTGCGAGTCGTCCAGCCCGCCGGTGACCTCCTTGCGGTAGCGGGCGATGAACGGCACGGTGTTGCCCTCGTCCAGCAGTCGGACGGTGGCAGTCACCTGCTCTGCCCCGATGCCCAGCTCCCGGGTCAGGGTACGAATGAGGTCGGTGTCGACGGAAGATCCACTCATTCGGACGATGGTATCGTGCCGCCGTTCAGAAGGGTGCGGCGACCACCGGCCCGGGGTAGCCACCCTCGTCGTTGTCGTCATTGTGGCTGTCGCGTCCGTCCTCATTGTCCTCGTCATCGAAGCGGCGGTGCATCTCGAGGTTCTCCTCGACCGCGGTGTCCACCACGTCGCGCAGCCGGTGGATCGTCACGGTGGAGCGCGGACGCATCGACCCCGACCCGGTGACGGTGATCAACCGGTGGGGGCACTCCCGCAGCCACTCCACCACCGCACGCTCCACCATCGTGTCCGCCGAGGTGCTGTAGGCACTCTCCGCCTCCGGGAACCGCGACTGCCACCGGTCGGGCGCCTCCCGGTAGTCGCCGCTGTAGTCAGGGCCGTAGTCGGGCTCACAGACGGAATGGTGGTCGGGGCCACCACGGCCGCCCGGCTTCTCCGTGCCTGCGGACGCAGCGAGTTCCGCCCGCAACTGACGACGCCGCCGCTCCCGACGCCCGATCTGCTCGCGCAGCCCCGTGTGCCGGTCCATGCGACGCCAGATGGCGTCCATGTGGTCGATCGTCATCCGTCCGTCGTCCTGGGCCGTCCAGTACATCTCCGGCATCCGCCAGGACAGTTCCGCAGCGTGCCGGAACCGGGCGGCGTAGGCCGCACCGCGGGTCCTGACCATCTCGGCTATCGCATCGCGTTCCGCCGCCGACCTGTGCTTCACCCCCGACTCGGCCATCCGCAGCTCAATCCGGTTGAACGGATAGACCATCAGTTCCTCGATCGTCGGGCTGTCGAGACGCTCAGTTGTCGCCATCGTGTGCCACTCTCCCCTCAGTGCTTGTCCCTCAGTGCTTGTCCCCACCACCGGCCCCTCGCCGGCAGGTGAATGTCACCCTATCCCGCAGGTACCCGGCGCCACCCCACCGCGAAAGACAAAAGCCCAGGACGCGGTGGATAACCCCCCTACTGTGGATAACCGACGTCACCCCAGGTCACGGTAGCTTCCTGGGCGGTTCTCCCGCTACCCCGCCCGGAAACTCTCCCGGGTACTCCTCCCCCACAATTACTCCCGGGCACTACTCCCCGGGCACGACCTCACGATCGCGGGCACTCAACTGCCCGTCCTGCTCCAGGGCCGCCAGCAACTCCGGGCGACGCTCGGCCGTCCGCAGCAGTGACTGGTCCCGACGCCAGCGGTCGACCTTCGCATGATCCCCGGAGAGCAGCACCGGGGGGACCTCCAGTTCACGCCAGACGCGCGGCTTGGTGTAGCTGGGGCCCTCCAACAGGCCGTCCTGGAAGGAATCCTCCTCGTGGCTACGCCGGTTACCGAGCACACCGGGGACCAGCCGGACAACAGCTTCGGCCATCACCAGCACAGCAACCTCACCACCGATGAGCACGTAGTCACCCAGCGACACCTCCTGGACCCGGTACCGGGCGCCGGCGTCCTCGAAAACACGCTGGTCGATTCCCTCGTAGCGGCCGCAGGCGAAGACCAGCCGTTCCTCGGTCGACCACCGCTCGGCCATCGCCTGGGTGAACGGTTCCCCCGCCGGGGTGGGCACGATGAGCAGCGGCAACGCGCTCGCATCCGGCGCGGCCGGTGCGTCCTGCGTGTCCGGTGCGTCCTGACCGGTGGCGGCAGGACGGTGCGGCTGAGCACTCTGCAGCGAATCCCCCGTCGCCGCGGGGCCGGTCAGCGCGGCGACATCGTCCAGGGCCGGCCCCCACACCGACGGCTTCATCACCATGCCCGGGCCCCCGCCGTAGGGGGTGTCGTCGACGGCCTTGTGGACGTCGTGCGCCCACGACCGCAGGTCATGCACACCGACCTGCAGAATCCCCCGCTCGATGGCGCGTCCCAACAGGGCGTGCCGCAGCGGGTCCAGGTACTCGGGGAAGATGGTGACCACGTCCAGTCGCATGGCTGCTGATCCTACCCGCCGGTCAGCCCAGTTCCAGCAGCCCCTCCGGCGGGGTCACCACCACGGCCTCGTTGTCGAGGTCCACGATCGGCACGATGGCGTGCCTGAAGGGGATCAGCACCTCCCCACCTGCGGTGGGAAGCTCGGCGTCGGCATCGACGGCGACCTGCAGCACCGTTCCCGCCGGGCCGTGCTCGACACCGGTGATCTCTCCGATGTCCACCGGTTCAGGCTCCTGCCCCTCATAGGCACGGGCGGTGGCGGTGGCCTCGTCGACCTGGCCGCAGTCCAACACGCGCAGCCCGATGAGCTCGTGGTCGTAGTACCCGTCGTCCTCCTCGTCGAACACCGGCTGGGCGAAGAAACGCATGCCGCGCATTGACTCCGCCGCGGTTCGGTCGGCGACCTCCTCGACGGTGACCAGCAGCCGCCCCTGGTGAGGACGCACCGCTGCAACGGTCAGCGTGACCTCCTTGCCTCGCTGGCGGCCGGTGAGGATCTCGCCGACGGCGAAGCGTCCGTCCGGGTCGTCGGTGGTGGCGTCGACCACCAGTTCGCCACGCACTCCGTGGGGCTTGATCACCCGGCCGATCTGCAACTCCTGGGCGGGCTGGTCATGCTGGTCGCGCTGGTCACGCTGGTTCTCAGACATGGCACTGAGAGTACTAGATACGAGATACCACCAGTGCTGCCGGTGGGTGACAGGTAAGAGACAGGGCGCGGCAGGTGACGACGAAACCCCGCCCGGTGGGTACCGTGCGGGGTGGTGGAAGGAGGACGCTTCCTAGATCACGCCCTGGGCGGACATGGCGTCGGCGACCTTCTTGAAGCCGGCGATGTTCGCACCGACCACGTAGTCACCCTCCATGCCGTACTGCTCCGCGGTCTTTGCGGTGGTACGGAAGATGTTGCCCATGATGTCCTGCAGGCGACCGTCGGTGTACTCGAAGGACCAGGAGTCACGCGAGGCGTTCTGCTGCATCTCCAGGGCGGAGGTGGCCACACCACCGGCGTTGGCGGCCTTGCCCGGGGCGAAGTCGACACCGTTCTTGCTGAAGATCTGGACGGCCTCGTGGGTGCAGGGCATGTTCGCACCCTCGGCCACGTACTTGACACCGTTGCCGGCCAGGGTCTCGGCAGCCTTGCCGTCCAGCTCGTTCTGGGTGGCACACGGCAGGGCGACGTCGGCCTCGACGGTCCAGATGGAACCGTCCTTGTGGAAGGTCGCACCGTCGACCTCCTTGGCGTAGTCGGACACACGCTGGCGGCGGACTTCCTTGATCTCACGCATGAGCTCGACGTCGACGCCGTTGGGGGTGGTGACGTAGCCGGAGGAGTCGGACATGGCCACGACGGTGGCACCGAGCTCCTGGGCCTTCTGTGCGGCGTAGATGGCGACGTTACCGGAACCGGAAACGATGACCCTGGCACCACTGAGGTTCTCACCGCGGGCGCCCATCATCTCCTGGGTGAAGTACACGCAGCCGTAGCCGGTGGCCTCGGTGCGGACCAGCGAGCCGCCCCACTTCAGGCCCTTACCGGTCAGCGTGCCGGACTCGTGGCGACCGGTCATACGACGGTACTGGCCGAAGAGGTAGCCGATCTCACGGCCGCCGACGCCGATGTCACCGGCGGGGACGTCCATCTTGTCGCCGATGTGGCGGTGCAGTTCCGTCATGAAGGACTGGCAGAAGCGCATGATCTCCATGTCGCTGCGGCCCTTCGGGTCGAAGTCCGAACCACCCTTGCCGCCACCGATGGGCAGACCGGTCAGCGAGTTCTTGAAGATCTGCTCGAAGCCGAGGAACTTGATGATGCCCAGGTTGACCGAGGGGTGGAAACGCAGGCCGCCCTTGTACGGGCCCAGCACCGAGTTGAACTGGACGCGGAAGCCGCGGTTGACGTGGACGTTGCCCTGGTCGTCGACCCACGGAACGCGGAAGATGATCTGGCGCTCGGGCTCGGTCAGACGCTGAATCAGGCCATTGTCCGCGTAGTGCGGGTCCTGCACCAGCACATGCTTGAGGCTGTCCAGAACCTCAGAGACTGCCTGGTGGAACTCAGGCTCACCTGCGTTGCGCTGCAGGATCTGGTCATAAAAGGCCTTGACTGTGACGTCGACGTCCATCGTGCTCCCTTCGTGGAAAATGTACTTGAAGGATTTTACACGGCCCGTTACAGGAATATTGCACGTTGGTGACATGTGTGACTCACCGCACACGCCGTGACCTGGGATGTTAAGAATTCAGAGTTTACCGGAACAGGTCAGGAAATGATGCCGTAACACAGCGGCAATGCTACCTGCATATTCATAAACGACGATTGGGCACCCCCACGCGGGCCCCGGGGGACTACAGTTCGAGGCCACTCCCTCTGTGCCGTTGCGCCCCCGATTCAGGTTCTCCGTGCCACTAACTGAGCGATCTGGGGGCGCAGAGGCAGGCTGAGGACGCATGTGCGTGCGGGCGTGTCGGCGCGGGGGTGGGCACAGAGTCGAGCGGCGCAGGGGCCGGCGTAGCGGCGCAGGGGCCGGCGTAGGGGCGGGCGTACGGCCCGAATATCGACATGGACATGGCTACGGGTAAGACAATCAGTGTGGGGATAGGCAGGCCAATAGGCAGAAGGGCAGCCCGCACGCAAAAACCCGCGACCCTGCACTGTCGGTGATGACAGTGCAGGGTCGCGGGTGGTGGTTCCGGCCCCGAGGGCCGGGGCCGGGGATCATCCCCCCCTGGGAAGCGGACTACTCGGAGTCAGCCTCGGGAGCCTCAGCGGCCTCCTCGGCAGCCTTGGCCTCAGCCTTCTCGGCAGCCTCAGCCTCGGCAGCAGCCTCGGCAGCAGCCTTGGCCTCGGCCTCTTCCTTGGCCTTGCGCTTCTTCTCGGTGATGGCCTCGGCGGTCGGGGCGTCGGCAGCCTCGGCCAGAGCAGCGTTGAACAGGTCCAGCTTGGAAGCCTTCGGCTCTGCAACCTTCAGGGTGCCCTCGGCGCCCGGCAGGCCCTTGGCCTTCTGCCAGTCACCGGTGACCTTCAGCAGGGCGAGGACGGGCTCGGTCGGCTGTGCGCCGACGCCCAGCCAGTACTGTGCACGCTCGGAGTCGATCTTGATGACCGAGGGGTCGGCCTTCGGCTCGTAGGTGCCGATGTTCTCGATCACGGCGCCGGAGCGGCGGGTACGGGCGTCGGCGATGACGACGCGGTAGTGCGGGGTGCGGATCTTGCCGAGCCGCTGGAGCTTGATCTTGACAGCCATGGTCTGTCCTCTTTCTGTTGATGGTCACCGGGCAGTACTGGCACCCGCCGTTCCATTACCGTGAAACACAGTGGGACGCCGGGCCGGTTCAACCCTTGGATTTATCCTGCGCGTGACCACCGGCCGACCGGGGTCGGGAACGGTGTTACGCAGACCGCTCGACAATACCGGTCAGCAGGGCGTCCGACCAAATCAGCTGAGCGGTGTAGGACGAACTACTTGCGTCCACCCCGGCCGAAGTCAAGGTTGCCCATGTCGACGTTCTCGAACCCCTCGGGCATCTGCTGCTGCATCTTCTTCAGGTCAGCCATCGACGGCATACCGCCGCCCATACCGGGCATCCCCTGCGGCATTCCCGGCATACCGCCGCCCATGCCAGGCATCCCCGGCATCCCCTGCGGCATCTTCGGCTGCGACGGGCCCTTCTTCGCGGGCTTACGCTTGCCGTTCTTGCCCTTGCGCCCCTTCGGCTTCTTCTTCGTCGCCGAACGGTTCATCCCGCCCATGCCCATCTGGCCGGCCATCTTGCCCATCATCTTCTTCGCCTCGAAGAAGCGGTTGACCAGCTGGTTGACCTCGGCCACGGTGACACCGGAACCACCGGCGATACGCTTGCGCCGCGAGGCGTTGAGGATGTTCGGGTTCTCCCGCTCCGCCGGGGTCATGCCGCGGATGATCGCCTGGATCCGGTCGAGCTGCTTCTCATCGACCTGATCAGCCATGTCGTTCATCTGCTTGCCACCAGGCAGCATCTTCAGGACGTTGCCCAGCGGCCCCATCCTCCGGATCATCATCATCTGATCCAGGAAGTCCTCCAGCGTCAGCTCGCCGGAGACCATACGTGCCGCGGAGTCCTCGGCCTTCTTCTGGTCCATGACCTGCTCGGCCTGCTCGATGAGGCTGAGGACGTCACCCATGCCCAGGATGCGGTTCGCCATGCGGTCCGGGTGGAAGACGTCGAAGTCCTCGAGCTTCTCACCGGTGGAGGCGTACATGATCGGCTTGCCGGTGACCTCACGGATCGACAGGGCCGCACCACCACGGGCGTCACCGTCGAGCTTGGTGAGCACCACGCCCGTGAAATCGACACCGTCGCGGAACGCCTCGGCGGTGGTGACTGCGTCCTGACCGATCATCGCGTCGATGACGAAGAGAACCTCGTCCGGGTTCACCGCGTCACGGATGTTGCGGGCCTGGGTCATCAACTCCTCGTCGATACCCAGGCGACCCGCGGTATCGATGATGACCACGTCGTGCTTGGCGCGGGTGGCCTCCTCGATACCGGCCTGTGCCACGGCGACCGGATCACCGTGGCTGGTGCCCATCTCGTGCTCGAGGGAGTCCAGCGAGGTGCCGGGGTCCGGCGCGAAGGTCGGCACGCCGGCCCGCTCGCCGACGATCTGCAGCTGCTGGACAGCACCAGGACGCTGCAGGTCGCAGGCGACCAGCATCGGGGTGTGCCCCTTGGACTCGAGGTGCTTGGCGAGCTTTCCGGCCAGCGTGGTCTTACCGGCACCCTGCAGACCGGCGAGCATGATCACCGTCGGCGGGGTCTTCGCCAGGTTCAATCGGCGAGTCTCGCCACCGAGGATGTTCTGCAGCTCCTCGTTGACGATCTTGATGACCTGCTGGGCCGGGTTCAGTGCCTCGGACACCGCCTCACCGGTGGCGCGCTCCTTGACCCGCTTGATGAACGCCCTGACGACGGTCAGGGAGACATCCGCCTCCAGGAGTGCCAGCCGGATCTCACGCGCGGTGGCGTTGATGTCGGCCTCGGTCAGCCGCCCTTTCCCACGCAGCCCCTTCAGGGCACCGGACAGGCGGTCGGACAGGGACTCAAACACTGTGGAACTACTCCCTCGCAGATGATTCTCGGACCTCCCCACCGTACCCGCTTCCCCCGCGTCAACCTAGTTGACATGCGCTGCAGGTCGGGAGATGACGATCAGGTCAGCGGTGGGCTGCGTCCTGCGCCTCGTCGAAGTCGGTGACCTCCTCGAACTCCTGCTCGTTCTCGTCGGTGTAGGAGTACGCGACCTCGGCGTGCTGGGTGGTGTCGATACCGGCGGTCTCGTCGGCACCGGAGATACGCCAGCCCATGGTGTACTTCAGGGCGAGGGCGATCAGTGCGGTGAACACGGCACAGTAGAGTGCGGCAACCAGGGCGATGACAATCTGGACGATGAACAGCTTGAAACCCTCCGATCCACCACCGGTGAGCAGTCCACGGTCGGTGGCCAGCAGGCCGATACCCATGGTGCCCCACAGGCCGGCGACGAGGTGGACGCCGACGACATCGAGGGAATCGTCGAACTTGAAGCGGTACTTCAGGCCCACACCCACCGCGGCGAGGGCACCACCGATGGCACCGAGGATGATCGCGGTGACCGGGGTCAGGTCGCCGGCGGCCGGGGTCACGGTCACCAGACCGGCGACAATGCCGGACGCCGCCCCCAGCGAGGTGGTGTGGCCGTCACGCAGCCGCTCAACCAGCAGCCAGCCCAGCAGGGCGGCACAGGTGGCGACGGTGGTGTTGACCCAGGCCAGGCCGGCGTCGCCGTTGGCGCCGAAGGCGGAACCACCGTTGAAGCCGAACCAGCCGAACCACAGCAGTGCCGCACCGAGCATCACCAGCGGCAGGTTGTGCGGGCGAGACGCTGCGGTCATGAAGGTGCGGGAGCGTCCGATGATCAGTGCCAGGACCAGGGCGGCCACACCGGCGTTGATGTGGACGACGGTGCCACCGGCGAAGTCGATCGGTGTGATCGCCGCCACGGTCTCGCCGTCCTCGACGGCGGTGCCGAACATCCAGGCTGCCAGGCTGTCCTCACCGTCGGCGAGCAGGCCGCCGCCCCAGACCATGTGGGCCATCGGGAAGTAGCAGATGGTGACCCAGATGCCGGCGAAGACGAGCCAGGTGGAGAACTTCACGCGGTTGGCCAACGAGCCGGAGATGATCGCCACGGTGATCACCGCGAAGGTCAGCTGGAAGCCGATGTCGATGATGTTTGGGTACCCCTCGGCGCCGACGATGTAGTTGCCGTCAGCGTCGGTGATCGAGTCCTTCAGACCGAAGAACTCGAAGGGGTTGGAGAAGATGCCGGCCACTGACTCGGTGCCGTAGGACATCGACCAACCCCACAGCACGTAGATCACGCCGATCAGCCCCAGGGTGCCGAAAGACATCATCATCATGTTCAGGGCCGACTTCTGGCGGGACATTCCGCCGTAGAACAACGCCAGCGCCGGCGTCATCAGCAGCACCAACGCTGCGCTCATCAGCATCCAGGCGGAATCTCCGCTGGTTGCCACCATCTCCTCGGGTGTCATTTCTCTTGACTCTCCTATGTTCACGGGACGTACATGACGAAAGTGTCCGACCCGTGCGCCGGACCTCTCATACCCAGCAGTCAACGCGAGAGAAATTTCCCCTGATGCGACAAGTGCATTACCGCAAAATGAACAACCCCGGGGAATGTGACAACCATGTGTCACATTCCCCGGGGGATTCTGTGCTGTTGTGGCGCGCGGCGGTCAGCCGAGCAGGGCGTCCACGAAGCCCTCGACCTCGAACGGGGCGAGATCGTCGGCCCCCTCACCCAGGCCGACGAGCTTGACCGGCACACCGAGCTCCTCCTGCACCTGGAAGACGATACCGCCCTTGGCGGTGCCGTCCAGCTTGGTCAGTGCGACACCGGTGATGTCCACGACGTCACGGAACATCCGGGCCTGGACCAGGCCGTTCTGTCCGACGGTCGCATCGAGCACCAGCAGGACCTCGTCGACCTTGGCCTTCTTCTCGACCACACGCTTGACCTTGCCCAGCTGGTCCATCAGGCCGACAGAGGTGTGCAGACGTCCAGCAGTGTCGACCAGGACGACGTCCACCCCGTCCTCCACACCACGGGCGACGGCGTCGAAGGCGACGGAGGCGGGGTCGGCGCCCTCGGCGCCACGCACCGTGTTCGCGCCGACGCGGCGTCCCCAGGTCTCCAGCTGGTCGGCGGCTGCGGCGCGGAAGGTGTCCGCCGCGCCGAGCAGGACGCTGTGGCCCATGCCCACCAGCACGCGGGACAGCTTGCCGGTGGTGGTGGTCTTACCGGTGCCGTTGACACCGACGACCATGATGACGGCGGGCTTGCCCTCGTACGGCATGGCGTGGATGGAGCGGTCCAGGTCCGGTCGGGCCGCCTCGATGAGGCACTCGCGCAGCATCGCACGGGCCTGAGCCTCGCTCTCGACGCCCTCGTTGGCGATCCGGTCGCGCAGCTTCTCGACGACGGCGACAGTGGTCTTGGTACCGAGGTCCGCCATGATCAGGGTGTCCTCGATCTCCTCCCAGGCGTCCTCGTCGAGGTCGCCGGCGGAGAGAATACCGAGGACGCCGCGTCCGATGACGTTCTGCGACTTCGACAGGTTGCCACGCAGTCGGCCCAGACGGCCCTCGACCGGCGCGATGTCCTCGGACTTCGCCGGTGCCGGCTCAGCTGCGGGCTCGGGCTCGGCCTCGGGCTCGGGCTCGGAGGCGGGTTCAGCGTCGGCCTCAGGTTCCTGCTCCGGCTCCGGCTCAGACTCCGCAGCGGGCTCGGGAGTCGGGGCGGGCTTCTGCGTGACGACAGGTGCTGCTGCCTCGGGCCCGGAAGTCTCCGGCTCGACCTCCGCTTCGGCCTCCGGCTCTTCCTCTGCCTCTTCTTCGGCCGCTTCCTCTTCCTCAGCAGACTCCGGCTCAGCCTCGGGCTCAACCTCAACAGCCTCCGGCTCCGCCGCAGCTTCGGTGGTCTCGGTCTCTGCTTCCGGCTCGGCCTCAGCGGTCTCCGGCTCGGCCTGTACCTCCGGCTCAGCCTCAGCCTCCGGCTCCTGCTCTTCTGCAGGCTCCGGGGTCGGCGGGGTCACCGCCGGTTCCGGTACCTCCGGAGCAGACGGCGCTTCCTTCTCGGGCTCCGGCGCTGGCTTCGGAGCAGGCTCGGGCGTCGCCGCCGGAGGCACCACCGGTGTCTTCGGCTCGTCGAGCTTCTGCCCGTCGAGCAGCTCCGGCTCCTTCACCCCGGCCGAGCCGGCGCTGAAGTTGAATCCCCCCTGCGCCTGGTAGTTGCCGGAGGTCGGCTTCTTCTCCTCGATCTGCTCGGCCGGCTTCTCGAAGGAGATCTCCTTCTGCTTACCCCGGCGAATACCGAGCATCACCAGGAGTGCCGCGATCACGAGCACCGCGACAACAGCTATGACTATCCAGATAATCGGGTTCATGCCCACCAGTGAATCAGATCAGGGCACCACCGTGTGCCGGGAGGGGGCAGCAACCTCCGGTAACCAGTAGCCCCGGGTATCCCCGGGGACCACGTCAGTCCTGGATCACCGCGTCCACCACGGCATCGGCCGGGTCCGTCGGATCATCCTCATCAACCTCGTCCGGGCCGAACACGCCGAGAACCATGGCGTCGGCGGCGACCAGGTCGCCGGTGACCAGGTCCGGGACGATCCTGGCGAGCTCGGCCCACCCCGGGTACGCCGAGGCCAACTGGCCGCGCGAACCCAGCCGTCCGTGGGCGTGCATCCGTGCGGCAATCGCCAGGATCATGCTGATCACCGGGGTCAGTGCCCACCGGTTGTCCGGATTGTCCGTGTCGACGTTGTCGAGCTTGTCGAAACGCACCCGGGCAGAGGTGTAGAGCTGCCGGTTCGTCTGGCGGATCCGACGCAGCAGCGCCAGCGCCACCCGCAACAGTCCCGGATCGGCGAGGACCTGGCCGAGCTCCTCACGGTGCCGGAAGGTCTCGAACACCGCGATCAGTCGGGTGTTCTCCTCCGACAGGGCACCTGGCACCACCTGTGAGCCAGTGAAGAAGGTCTCCAGCAGGGCCTCCTGCTGCTCCGGCGCCAGGTGCGCGATCTGCACGGTGGTGGCGTCGATACAGGAGGTCTCCAGGGTGGCGTCCCGACCGCTCTCCACCGTCTGCGACAGCGTCGCACCGCCGACCGCCGACAGTCGGCGTCCGATCTCCCGGCGGGCCGTGGTGTCCTCGTCGTCGGTGGCGGCCAACTCGCCGAGGGTCTCCAGTGCTGCGATCCAGGCGACACCGGGGCTGGTGTCCGGGGCATCGGCGCGCAATGACGCATGCACCAGGCCCGACAGGATGAACTGCGCCGGACGGTCCGACGACGGCACCAGCGACCGCGACATCGCCCGCAGTGCCTCCCGCGGGTGACGCGCCAGTGCAGCACGCATCGCCGCACCCGCCTCCTCGGTCGCCTCACCGGTCATCCAGCCGGCCAGAACATCCCACAGTGCGGTGAGCACGTCGGTGCCCTGTGGAAGCTCATCGGAGGCACCTGCCAAAAAGGCCGCCAGCTGGGTCCACGGACCACCATCGTCGGGACGGGCGTAACCCTCGGCCTCCACCCGCAGCGCCTGCGGGCCCGGGGCTGCGGCAGCGTGCAGTCGGCTGAACCGGTCGGAGTTGAACAGCTGCACACTCAGTGCACCGGCAGCCACCAGATCGGCGGGCAACTCGGCCACCCCGCCGACGAAGGAGATCTCCGTAGCCGACAGCCACGGTGCAGTCAGCGGCCACACCCAGGCCCGGCTGTCCACCGGCGGGGTGATGCGCAGAGTGGAGCCTGTGGAGCCGTCAGAATCATCCGCCAGCGACAGGCTGTGCTCCTCCATCGGGTGCATGGTCGCCAGACGCACACTGTGACTGCGTCCGTCGGCGACGAACTCCAGCTCGCAGGAACCCACGGTGAGCTGCGGCAACGAGGCCTTCACCGAGGACAGTGACACCGACCAGGTGATCTGGTCGATCGTCTCCAGGCGCAGGGTGCGCACCGGCGCACCATGACGGTCCCGGATCACCAGCCGCGGCGACTCCACCGGCAGGCCCGGACGGATCCGGAAACGGGTCGACGGGTTGATCGACACCGCCGCGACGGTCACCGCCTCGGTACGCCACAGCGGGTCCTCCCCTACCAGCGGAAGCTGGAACCGCAACCGCGGCGGCTCCACCACCAGCGGCAGTGCGTCACCGGCATCGGTCTCCGCGATGACCTGCACCGACTTCTCCGCGGCGGCGACATCCACCGTCCGCGGGATGAACAACGGCTTGTCGCCGGGGTGCAGGTTCACCGTCACCGGGGTCAACCCGGTGGTCTGCCCCAACCGGGGGCTCGCCGGGGCCTCGATGTCCAGCCCCTCGACGATGGCGAACTCGTGACGGAAGGACTCGTTGCGCGGCCCACGCAGCCGCACCAAATACTCCCCCACCCACGGGGTGTCGTAGGCCTCCGGGTCGAAGACGTCGAACATGCCGCCCTCGGCCGGCACCTCCAGCGGCTCCTCCTCGGTGACCTCCTCACCGGTCTCGTCCGGGCCGGCCCAGGAGCTCACCGACAGGAACCACATCTCCGGGGCACCGGACACGGTCGCGGGGAACACCGCCTGCAGGCTCGAGGAGTGCACTCTCAGCCCACCCAGGGTGCGCACGGCCGGCAGGACGTCCTCCGGCTCGCGGAACCACACGCGCTGCCGGGCATCGACACAGCGCACCATGCCCATCGCCGGACGCGCCACCCCGGGGCGGTCGATGTGCAAGGACACCGCACCAGCGAGATCCAGGTCGCGGATCACCCAGCCGTCCCACGCCTTGACCGGCCACTCGCCGAGCACCGGCAGCTCCCGGTCGCGCACCGCATCCACCGCGGTGGACTCCTCCGGGCAGACCACCAGCACCCGGGTGTGATGCAGCGAGACTCGGTCAGTGAGGTCCTTACCGCGGCGGGAGAAGACCAGGACCGGATCAGCCTCGTCGACCACCGGCAGAACCCAGGACTCACCGTGGGTCAGGTCGCGCACGCCGATCTCACGGATCGGACGGCGCACCGGGATGTCCAAGGTATTGGTCACCGGACGGCCGGGCGCCTCGGAGCGGCGCGTCCGGAAACCCGCTGGACGGCCCTCGATGTCGACGTGCCAGCGCACCTCGTCCACTGTGCTGGTGGTATCGCCGGTACTGGCAGTGCCGGAGTCGGCGGAGTCGGCACTGCTGTCGCTGTCGGCACTGCTGTCGCTGTCGGCGCTGCTGTCACTGTTGTCGGGATGGGCGTCCAAGGGCTGCTCCGGCAGACGCAGGACGACCCGCTGCCGGGCCCGCTCCAGGGCCAGACGCGGCTCGTCCTCACGGGTGCCGACGCCGACCCGGTGGCGACGGGCGGTCGTACCGGCCGGACGCTCCCGCAGCTCCTCGACAACGTCCTCCAGCAGCAGCGGAGGGATGGTCACCTCGGGGTTGCCCGCCAAGGCGTTGCGCCAGTGGTCGGGGGTCTCCGCGGCCAGGCGCACCACCTGCACCACCTGGGCGATCAGTCGGGCGGCCAGCGTCGGCATCGCCGCACACAACGGCCCGGCCTGTAACGACTCCTCGGCCAGCACCTCCACCACCGCGGCCGCCTCCTCGGCGGGGGTGTCCAGAGCATCGCCGTCGAGACGGCGGGAGTCGATCAGCTCGATGAGTTCCGGCACCCAGTCGGTGGCGATACCGACATGGGCGAACAGGCGACCCTTGTCACCGTCCGGGCCGGCGGCCGCATCGTCCATCGGATCCAGTCCGGCGCGGGTGAGGATCCCCCGGAAGTCGACGAGTTCAACCCGCTCCGCGGTCGGCTCCAGGCCCAGACCGGACCAGAACTCCGACTCCAGTTCACCGACGACATTCAGTCGGGCGGCCCGGAACAGCAGGGTCGTCGCTGTCAGGGCGGGACACATCTGCAGCAGGTCGTCCTCCTTCGCCCCGGCGGTGATCTGCCGGGAGAGGAAGGTGCCGTAGAAGGTGGTGATTCTTTCGAGTTCGTCCCCCGAGATGTCGAGGTCGACGAACACGGCAGGCGTTGCGGGTTCAGCGGGATCGTCCGCCTCCCCCACAGGCAGCTGGCCCAACCGGCCAGCCAGATCGAGTTCCGCACTGGATGCCCAGGCGAGAAGATTGTCGGACAGGTCGGCGATCGGGCTGTTGCTCACGGGTCACTATTCTAGGTCGACGGCGCGCTGACGGCAGACACCGGGTGCATCCGTTGGGAGATCACCCTGGTGACCCCGTCGCCACGCATCGTGACACCGTACAGCACATTTGCGACATCCATCGTCGGCTTCTGATGGGTGATCACGATGAGCTGCGAATCCTCACGCAGTTCCTCGAACAAGGCGATCAACCGACGCAGGTTCACATCGTCCAGCGCGGCCTCGACCTCGTCCATGACGTAGAACGGGCTGGGCCGGGCGCGGAAGATCGCCACCAGCAACGCCAGGGCGGTCAACGACTTCTCGCCACCGGACAGCAACGACAGTCGCTTAACCTTCTTGCCCGGCGGCCGGGCCTCGACCTCGATACCGGTGGTCAGCATGTCGGAGGGTTCGGTGAGCACCAGCCGGCCGGCACCGCCCGGGAAGAGGGTGTCGAAGACCTTCGGGAACTCCGCCTCGACGTCGTTCCAGGCCTCGGTGAACAGGGTGAGGATGGTGTCATCCACGTCCCGGATCACCCCCTCCAGGTCGGTGCGGGCGCGCTCGACATCATCGAGCTGGGTGGCCAGGAAGCGGTAGCGCTCCTCCAGGGCGGTGTACTCCTCCAACGCCAGCGGGTTGACCTTGCCCAGCGAACGCAGCGACTTCTCCGCGGCCTTGAGGTCCTTCGCCGCCTCGTCGCGGTCGAAGTCCTCGCCCGGGGCCTCCGCCAGCAGCTGGGCGGCACTCATGCCCAGCTGGTCCATCGCCTGCTCCAGCGCCTGCTCGATACGCAGCTGCGCCTGGCTGCGGGCGATCTCCGCGGAGTGGGAGGTGTCGGTGAGGTGGTTCAACCGCAGGGTCAAGGTGTTGACCTTGTCCTTGCGCTCGTTGAGTGCCGCCTGCCACTGGCGGTGCGCCTCATCGGTACGGCTGCGGGTTGCTTCGGCCCGGTCCAGGGCGTCCCGGATGCGCAGTTCCACCCGGCGTGCCTGGGCGGCGACGACCTCAGCGCGTTCCCGTGCAGCCCGACGCTTCACGGCGGCCTTCTCGAACTGGTCCCGGGCCGCGGCGTCCTGCCGTGCCTGGCGGCGCAGACCGTCGGCCCGGCCACGGTGGTTGCCGGCGCGTTCCTCGGCGGTGCGCAGCGACAGTCGCGCCTCCATCTCCATCGCCCGGGCCTGGGTCAGCGCCTGGGCGGTCGCGTCGCGTTCCTGGGTGGAAGGCTCGTCCTGCCCGGAGGTACCGGACGACCCGTCCGGATCGGACGCATCGACGCCGATGCGGTCGAGACGCTCGGCGACCTCATCGGCCTCGGTGTCCAGTGCCTCGCGACGTTGCTCGGCGGCGTCGCGCTGGGCGACGGCCTTCTCCAACTGGCGTCCGGCCTGCGCTGCGGTGCGCTCGGCGGCCTCCAGTCGCTGGCGGGCAGCGGTCACCCGGGTCCGGTGCTCGCGGACAGCGGCAGTCGCCCCGGCGGCGGCGGTGCGCAGTTCCTCGGCCGCCTGGCCCGCACCACCGAGGGCGGCCTGAAGGTCGGAGAGTTCACTGCGGCGGTGGACGATGTCCTCCTCGGCCCGCTCGATCCGGGCACCGAGCTCCACCGGAGTCGTGCCACCGGAACCTGCCGCGACCCAGCCGGCGCCGACGAGCACGCCGTCCGGGGTGACCGCGCGCAGACGCGGGTCGGCGGCGACGACCTCGCGGCCACGGGCCACCGAGGGCACTGCGACGACGTCGACGAGCAAAGCGGTGACGGCCGGGACGATGTCCTCGGCCACGTCGAGGTGGTCCAGCAACCAGTCGGGACCGTTGGAAGTACCGGAGGTGCCGGACGTACCGGAGGCGGCGAGGGAATCGGCGACGTCCAGTCGCCAGGAGTCACCCTTCTTTCCCGATCCGGTGGCCTCCAGTAGCACCGCGCGGCCCTCGCCGGCCTCGACGAGGGCGGCGACCAGGGCGTCCTGCGCAGTGGTGTTGTCTCCGTTGGCGCTCCTGGTTGAGCCATCTGCACTGCCGCCGGTGCCACTGCCGGTGACAAGTCCGGTGGGCAGCACCGCGGCGAGCGCCGACTCCCAGCCATCGCGCACCCCGAGTAGCCCGGTCAGCGTCCTGGGTACGGCCTGGCCCTGTGCCTCAGCGGCGCGGACGACCACCGCCGCCCCGTCGGTGGGACGTAACCGGTCACGCCACGCCTCCACCGAGGCCTCCAACGAGGCGATCTCGCGCTCCAGGTCCCGCTCGGTGCTGCGCAGATCGGTCACCCGCTGCTCCGCACCGGCGGACTCGGCGGCGGCGCGCTCGGCCGCCTCGTCCAACCCGGATCCCTGTGCCTCGACCTCGGCCAGCGCCTCAGCGGCCGCCGTGGCCTCCGAGCCGGAGGTCGACGCCATGGTCTCGCGCTGCTCGGCGACCTCGGCCTCCAGTCGCTGCACCTCCTGCTGCGCCGCGATACGCCGCTGCTCCACCGCCTCCTGCTGCGCGAGCAACCGGACGATGCCCTCCCGCCGGTCGGCGATCGCGCGGACCTGGGCCATGTGCTCGCGCTCTGCCTCGCGGGCGGCCTCGTCCCGCTCGGCGACCTCCTCGCGCACATGCTCCAGGCGTTCGGAGGCGACCTCGACCTCTTCGTCGAGGGTGGCCTGCTCCTCCTCGGCCTGCTCGGCGCGCTGCAGCAACTCCTCCGGGCTCTGGCCGCTGGGCGAACGCCACTGGCTCTCGCTCCCCTGGTCGGCGGCACGGTCCGCGGCGATGCGCAGGGTCGCCGAGTTCTTCTCCGCCACGGTCGACAGGCGGAACCACAGGGACTTCGCGGCCTCCGCCTCCTCCAGGGCGGTGCGCAGCTCCTCCTCGGTCACCGCCAGCTCGGTGGTGTGTTCCTCCAGGTCCGCCTTGAGTTCGGAGATGTCGTGCTCCAGGACGCGGGCCTGTTCATCGGCGTCGTTGAGCTCATCGGAGAGCCTGCGGACCTTGTCGGCGGTGAGCAGCAGCCGGTTGGAGCGGATGGTGGCTTGGACCTGCTCGGCCTTCTGCGCGGCCTCGGCCTGGCGGGCCAGGGGCTTGAGCTGCTTGGCCAGCTCATCGGTGAGGTCGTGGAGCCGGTCCAGGTTGCCCTGCATCGAGACCAGCTTGCGCTGCGCCTTCTCCTTGCGCCGACGGTGCTTGAGCACACCCGCGGCCTCCTCGATGTAGGAGCGGCGTTCCTCCGGACGGGACTCCAGGATCTGGGACAGTCGCCCCTGGCCGACGATGACGTGCATCTCGCGGCCGATGCCGGAGTCCGACAGCAGCTCCTGGATGTCCATCAGCCGGGCCTTCGCCCCGTTGATCTCGTACTCGGAGGCACCGTCGCGGAACATGCGTCGGGTCACCGACACCTCGGTGTACTCGATCGGCAGTGCACCGTCGGAGTTGTCGATGGTGAGTGTGACCTCGGCGCGTCCGAGTGCTTTCCGATCGCCGGCACCGGCGAAGATGACATCCTCCATCTTGCCGCCGCGCAGGGTCTTCGCCCCCTGCTCCCCCATCACCCACGCCAGAGCGTCGACGACATTGGACTTGCCCGAGCCGTTGGGTCCGACGACCGCGCAGATGCCCGGTTCGAGCTTGAGGGTCGTCGACGACGCGAAGGACTTGAACCCCTTCATGGTCAACGACTTCAGATGCATGGCCGTGCAGTCTACCGGATCAGCGGGTCTGGAAGTCGTTGTACTCACCACGCGGGCCGGTCACGGAATCCACGACGGTATCCACCCGCCCCGGGGTGTCGGTGGAACGCAGCCAGGACAGCAGAGCGTCCGTGGCGTCCTCCCGTCCCTCCGCGACGACGAGGACGCGGCCGTCCGGGTAGTTGGACGCGAACCCGACCAGCCCCAGCTCGAGCGCCTTGGTGCGCGTGGACCAGCGGAAACCGACCCCCTGGACGTGGCCGTGGACCCAGGCGGTGAGCCGGACCGGGGACGCGGCGAGGGCGTCGGCCTGCGAGTCGGCGGCGTTGTCGGGACTGGTAGGACGGTCGGGGTCACTCATGGCCCCAGTCTAGGTGCAGTGTCCGGGACGCACCGGCTGAGGCAGGATCGTCCGGAGCTTCTCCGGCGCCGCCCGGCGCGGATCACCGAGGTAGATCTCGTGGCGGGTGCCGGTCATCTCCAGACCGCGGGACGGAATGACCTCATTGTGCATCCGCTCCAGCACCGGCCCCTCCCCGTCATAGGGCCCGATGTGCAGGGTCTGGACACAGAGCCCCTCGTCGAGGTCGTCGACGCGGACGTCGACGCGGACGTCGCCGAGCCTGGCCGGTGCGTCCTGCCTTACTGGCGAACTTCAGCGCATAGGCCACCGGGTACAGTGCCGCCAACGCGGCCGCGTAGGACGGGTCGGTGTTCGGGTCGCCGTGACCGTCGACCATGAGGTACCGGGTCGGCGGCACGGTGACGACCTCGAAGCGTCCTGACCGTGCTCGGTAGTCCGCGCGGTCCTTCTTCAGGTCGTACTTCCGGTCGGCGGGCATCGGCGTGTCCTGCTCCGTCTACTGCGTCACGTCCTAGACGCGCAGTCCGACCGGGCCGCCGGTCCCCTTCTCCTCGAAGGCGGCGTCCTTGTCGTCCCAGCACTCCACGTTCTTGAGCTCGGGCAGCATGCTGCGCTCGAACACCGGGTCCAGGCCCTGACGCTTCTGCTCCGTGTAGTTCTTCAGCAGCTTCAGCGCGATCGGGCACAGCGGGATGATCGCGCAGAGGTTGATGACAACCATCGTTGCGGTGAAGGTGTCCGCCAGAGCCCAGATGACCGGGACATCCACGACTGCGCCGAGGAACACGCAGAGCACCACCAGCAGACGGAAGCCCAGCATGACCGTCTTGTTCCTCGTGAAGTACTCGACATTGGACTGGGCGAGGTAGTAGTTGCCGATCACCGAGGAGAACGCCAGGAAGAGCAGGCAGAGGGTGACCGCATGGATACCCCAATCGCCGACCTGACTGGCCATGGAGTTCTGGGTCAGCGACGCACCCTCGGCGTCGCCACCGTAGGTCGGGTTGGACAGCAGGATGATGAAGGCGGTCATGGAGCAGACGATCAGGGTGTCGAAGTACACGCCCAGGGTCTGCACCAGGCCCTGTTTGCACGGGTGGGACACCGCGGCGGTAGCGGCTGCGTTCGGGACGGAGCCCTGGCCGGCCTCGTTGGAGAACAATCCACGGCGCATGCCATTGATGAAGGCGGCACCGACGGCGGCACCGGCAACCTCACGCAGACCCAGGGCGTGCCCGATGATCAGGGAGAACATCTCCGGGATCTCCGACAGATTCAGGCCCAGGACCATCACGCCAAGAGCGATGTAGGCGACGGCCATGAACGGCACGACCACCTGCGTGAACGAGGCGATCCGTTGGACGCCACCGAAAACGACCATGGCGGTGAGCGTTGCCACGGCGAACCCGATGATCACCTTCAGGGTCATCCCGTCGTTGCCGGCAGAGGTGCCGACCGACTCCACGATGGAGTTCGTCTGCAAGGCGTTGTTGATGAAACCGAAGGTCAGGGTGATCGCGATGCCGAAAATCACTGCGAGCCATGGTTTCCCGAGACCGCGGGTGATGTAGTACGCGGGGCCGCCGCGGTAGGCGTTGTTCTCGTAGTCGCGGGTCTTGTAGAGCTGGGCCAGAGTGGACTCCACGAATGACGTCGCACCACCGATGATCGCGATGATCCACATCCAGAACACCGCACCGGGGCCACCGAGGGTGATCGCCACGGCAACACCGGCGACGTTACCGGTGCCGACGCGGGACGCCGCGGAAATGGTGAAGGCCTTGAACGGTGAGATTCCCTTGTCCGGGGCCTTCTTTCTCTTCTTCTTCGTGCCGGCCTTACCGACTGCCGCGGAATCCGCGTCATCCTGCTCGCCGTCGCGGAGCATCTCGTCCTCGTACGGTCGCTCGGCGACTGCACCGAACATCTGCGGCAGCAGTCGCAGCTGAACCACGATGGTTCGGACACCGAAGTAGATGCCCGCGCCGACAAGCAGCCAGGCCACGACAGCCCACACGCTGTCATTCATTGAACCTATGAAATCCGTCATGCGCGGAACTCTACTCCGGGATAAGCCCCGTGAATAGGCTTCATGAGCAGAAACTATTCGGAAACAAGCCGCCGGGACGAACCGAAAAGATGTGCTGATTCACGCGAGGAGGAGAATCAGAACTCCTGGCAATCTCCGGAAAACGACCAGTCCTACTACACTGACCTGCACCAATGGCACTCGCAGCATCATGCGTGCCGATAAGGATCGACCGGAAGGAGTGAAAGCAATGATTGTCTCCGCCATGACACCTGTGTTCCGTGCGACCACCGCACGAGTAAACACCACTCATCTTCACCCTTCCGCCGAGGTCGTCCGACCCTCGTGACCGTCCCCTATTCTCACTGACTGACACGAATCAGTCACGGACCGTCACCGACCACACCGTCATGCGACGACCTCCTCATCCTGGAGTGTCTACATATGACCCCCGTGCCTGACAGCACACCTTTTTCCGGTAATTCCGGCCATTCAGTCAATACCAACAACGCCAACCCAGAACGGCCCGGTACAGACCAACGCTGGTCGATCTGGCCGGACATCATCCCCACCTGGCGCGGTCCGCGTCCTCACCCGGACTGGCTGGTCACGGACGCCGCCGCCTTCGACACCGAGTTCGGCACGGTGAAATCCGGCAAGGAAGCCACCGTCGATCTCATCGAACGCGCTGTCCCCGGACAACCCGGGTGCCTGCTCGCCGCCAAACGCTTCCTCGGTGCCGAGCACAGTGACTTCCACCGGTCCTCCACCTACACCGAAGGCCGGCGGGTACGGGACTCCCGCGAGGCCCGTGCCATGAAGAACAAGACCGCCTTCGGTCGCGATGTCGCCGCCGGTCACTGGGTGACCGCCGAGTTCGACGCCCTGTGCAGTGCCTGGGACGCCGGACTCCCGGTCCCCTACCCGGTCCAGGTCGACGGCACCGAGATCCTCATGGAGTTCATCGGTGACGGGTATATCGCAGCACCACGACTCGCCCAGAGCCGCCCTTCCGGTGCCGCGCTGGACGACGCCTTCGACCAGGTTGTCGCCATCCTCGAGGGCTTCGTCCGGATGGGGTGCGTCCACGGTGACCTGTCCCCGTACAACCTGCTCGAGCATCACGGGAGGATCGTCGTCATCGACCTGCCCCAGATGTTGGACGCCGCGGCGAACCCCAGAAGTCTCGATTTCCTCCACCGCGACGTCGTGAATGTGACGTCCTGGTTCACACGCCGCGGGAAGGAGATGGACCCCCGAGGAACTCTTCGCCGAGCTCATCGCGCAGATGTGGTAGCGGCGTAAGGTCCGCGCAGTGCCCCTGGCACCTCGCCTCGGACGCCGCCTCGGACGCCGGCGGGACGGTCAGTGCCACGGGATCTGCACTACACTACGGTTCCACGGACTACCCGTCTCCACTGTCCTTCCGCAGCAACGCTCCTCTCCCCGTCCGTCGGGTCGAGGAACTCGAGGTAGAACCGGCGGACCGCCGCAGTTGGCCTGCCACCGTCCCCGCAGTCCGCGACGTACTGGACGATGGCCTGGACCTCGCCCGGCTCACCGTCATCGTCGGTGAGAACGGATCCGGGAAGTCCACCCTCGTCGAGGCGATCGCCGAAGCCTACGGGCTGAACCCCGAAGGCGGGACGCACAACGCCCGACCCAGCACGCAGCGGACCGAATCAGGACTCTCCGGCAACCTGAAACTCATCCGCGCCGGCGGAGCGTCCCGCAAAGGCGTGTTCCTGCGCGCCGAGACAATGCACGGGCATTTCGCCTACCTGGACGGTGTCGGGACAGCCCCTGGGGTGGCCCCGTCCCGCAACAACTTCCAGAGCCACGGCGAATCCTTCATCGAGTACTTCACCGACCGCTCCCGGATCAACGGGCTGTGGATCTTCGACGAGGCGGAATCCGCGCTGTCGTTCAACGGGTGTCTGGTGCTCATGGCGCAGATCACCACGCTGGTCAACGACGGGTGCCAGGTCATCATGTCCACCCACTCCCCGCTGCTGGCCTCGCTGGCCGGTGCTGATTCTCCGGTGTCCCCGGATTCCGAGACGATGATCCTCGAACTCGACGACCGTGGACTGCACCACACCGACTACGACGATCTGGCACTGGTGCAGGACTGGCACCGCTTCCTGGAAGAACCGGGCGGCTACCTGCGTCTCCTAGAGTGATGACCAAGGGCGCGACCACTACGCGACGAAGGAGCACCGGTATGACACGTCGACTGATCATCACCGAGAACATCACCATCGACGGTGTCATCGAGAACGACGGCACCTGGTTCGACCCCACCGACGACTCCGAACAGGGCCGCGAACTCGCCGAGATCACCCGACAGCACGCCGCCGCCTCCGACGGGTTCCTCGTCGGACGTACCACTTTCGAGGAGATGCGCGAGTTCTGGCCCAGACAGGTCGACGACACCACCGGGGTCACCGACCACCTCTACCGCGTCGAGAAGTACGTGGTCTCCCGCGACCTCGAGGATCCCGGGTGGGACGGCACGACCGTCCTACGAGGAGGTGACGGACTAGCTCCGGCTGTTCCTCTTCCCTGTGGTTCTCGGGACCGGCCGTCGACTGTTCCCGGAGAACACCGAGCTGCGCGATCTCTCCCTGGTCGAGAGCCGGGCGTTCTCCGGCGGAGTCGTCCTGCTGCGGTACGCACGGTAGGACGGCGCTTACCGTGGCAGAATCGAACCATGGCCACCGACAGCATCGACCAGGTGACAGTCGCATACGGCGCCAGGGCGGACGACTACATCCACGCGGTAGGACGCATCGAACACGCCTCGGCTGCCGACCTCAAGCTGGTCCGCGACTGGGCGCTGGAGCGCACCAGTCCACTGCTGGACGTCGGGTGCGGTCCCGGACAGTGGACCAACTGGTTGCGCCGTCAGGGAGCGCAGATCACCGGCATCGACCCGGTACCCGAGTTCATCGAGCGGGCCCGTGCGTCCTATCCCGACGCGGACTACCGCAGCGGGCGGGCAGACTGCCTCGGTGCGGATGCAGACTCACTCGGCGGCGTGCTCGCGTGGTTCTCGCTGATCCACTCCGATGCGCACGGGGTGGTCTCTGCGCTGGCCGAGTTCGCCCACTGCGTCCGACCTGGTGGCGGACTGCTGCTCGGGTTTTTCGCCGGTGAGACCACCACGAACCTTTCGACCACGCCGTGACCACCGCCTACCACTGGCCGGTCGATGAGTTGGCGGCACTGGTGGAGGGCGCTGGATTCACCGTCACCCATACCGCGACCCGCACGGACGCAGGGGTGCGACAGCACGGCGAGATCGTGGCCGTCCGGCGAGGTGGTCCACCGAGTGGTCCACCGAGTGGTCACTGAGCAGTCACCGGTCACCGACAGATCAGCGCTGCTCGCCGTCCCCTGATGCTTGACCATCCTCGGACGCTTCACCGCTCTCCGACGCTTCTGCGCTCCCTGACGCCTCACTGTCCGCGTCGCCGCTGGTCTTCTCCTTCTCACCGACGGTCAGTGAGGCATCACCCGAGGCCGCACGCGACACAGGGTTCTCTCCCTTCGGCTGGATGCGCCAGGGCTCCAGGGTGCGTTGCACGTCCTGAGCAGTGACAGTCTCGAACGGGCCCGTCGTTGCATCGACATACCAGTCGGTGAGCGCGGGATCGTCACTGTCGAATCCGGCACCTGCACCCTCGTCAGCGGGAACCTCATTCGACCCGAAGACGAAGTGATCACCGTAATCGCCGATGCCCTGGCGGACACCCTGCGCGATGGCTGCTCGCGCATAGCGTCGTCGGATGATGTAGGGATCCGTACGAAGGTCCTTGGCCCAGGACACCATCACACCGATGACGACGAACACGAAGGGCAGTGCAGAGACGACCATGAGCGACTGCAGTCCCGAGAGCGTCGACTGCCCACCTGCCAACAGCAACGCCACCGCGATGAGCCCGAGCAGAAGGCCCCATGTGATGGTCACCCACCTCGAGGGCTCCGGACGCCCGGACTGGGACATTGACGCCATGACGATCGACGCGGAATCCGCCGCGGTGACGAAGAATATGATCACGGCGGTCATCGCGATGATCGACGTCACCATCCCGAGCGGCAGTCGCTGGAGGACCTGGAAGAAGACTTCCTCGCTCGTCCCGCCGCTCTGCAGGTCCTCACCGTTCATCGTCATCCAGATCGCGGTGCTGCCGTAGACCACGAACCAGGCCACGACGATCGCCGACGGTACGAGGACGATGGTGGTGACGAACTCCCGGAGCGTGCGGCCACGGGAGATCTTCGCGATGAACATGCCCACGAACGGTGTCCACGACACCCACCAGGCCCAGTAGTACGTGGTCCAGGCACCGAGGAACTCCACGGCCTCCTCACCGTCATTCGCGTTGAGTGTCAGCATCGTGGGCACCTGCTTCACGAACTCGACGATCGAGGTGGGCAGGAAGTTGAGGATGAAGATCGTCGGACCGACCACGAGCGCGAAGATTCCCAGTGCTCCGGTCAGCAGCATGTTGATGTTCGACAGCATGCGGATGCCGCGCTTGATGCCCGAGACGGCGGATGCGATGAACAACGCGGTCAGCACCGCAAGCGCCCCCACCAGGAACATATTCCCCATCGGCGGAAGGCCGGAGACGATCGTGAAGCCACTCTGGATCTGCAGCGCACCGATACCGAGGGACACTGCCGTGCCGAACAGCGTCACGATGATCGCGAAGAAGTCGATGAACCGCCCCAGAACCCGGTGCGAGGAATTCGGGAAAACGGGCTCGAACAGCGCGGAAATCAGCGGTGGCCGTCCACGACGGAATGAACTGTAGGCGATGGCGCCACCCATGAGCGCGTAGAAGGACCACGCAATCGGCCCCCAGTGAAGGAATGTCTGGGCCATCGCAGGCTGCGCAGCCTCAATCTCGCCACCAGTGACATCCTGGCTCGGAGCCGGATCCTGAAAGTACGTGAGCGGTTCAAGCGGACCATAGAACAACAGCCCGATTCCCAGACCTGCGGCGAAGAGCATGGAGATCCACGAGGCTGTCGAGAACTCCGGTTCTTCGTCGTCGGCGCCGAGACGGATCCCGCCCGTGCGCCCGTAGCCGACAGCAATCATGAACAATGCGATGGCGATCGCCGTGCCGCCGAACAGCCAACCGAAGTTGGTGGTCACCCACGTGAGCGCCTCGGATCCCACCTCCGAGAGGTTCTCGGGTGCCGCGAACGCCCAGATGATCACACCGACGGTGACAGCGGCTGCTCCGATGAACACCGCTTTGTTCGTCGGAAACTCGACACCGGTGCGCTCAACACCGATGCCGGGAATGAGTCCCGGGTGTGGAGGCTTCACGGTTGAGACTGCCGCCCGCTTCACTGCGTCCCGCAGGGGGCGCTCCGGATGGTCGTTGGGTCGAGGGTCATTACTCATGTCGCGACACCGGCTCCGAGCAGAACCATGGCTTCTCCCTATAATTGCAATATGCTCGAATTACGTTATCGACAGTAGCAAAATCCCAGCGCACGGTTCAGAACATGATGTTCAGACCACCCCTCTTCTTCCCGGATACGTCCCGACACTGAACGCCTTCCGCCGAGTGACGGTAGGAGACTTGAGCGGTGTCCGGGAAAAGAGGTCAGGCCTCAGTCGCAGCAGCGGCGGCCAGCGGGTCGTAGACGTGGCGGGGGATGGAAATGGTCTCGGGCAACGGTCTACGGCGCCCGTAGTCGTGAGCGATCTCGGAAGCGAGCCACCCGCCTGGACCGACCTCCGAAGTAGGCCATCAACCTCGTCGGCGCTGTCAGCCTGGTAGGTCAGGCTGATGCCGGAATCGGACGCAGAGCTATTCGACTGCCCGGCAGTCTTGTTGAACTCGGGACGCAGGAACACCACGAGCGCGAGCTCGCCCTGAAGCTCGAAAAGCACGTGGTCACCTCCGTGGGCACCCGCCCCAAGGCCCAGACCGTCCCGATAGAACGCAGCTGATCTGTCGAGGTCAGCAACCGCCAAAGTCACAATCTAGAGATTCGGTTTCAGCATCCCCTTCTATCGAATGATCGCGATCGCTCACCAGCATCGTCCCGCACCCCCTGGGCCACACGCGACTACCTCCGCTGGCACTCCGGACAGAAATGCGAGGAACGGTTGGTCCACTGCTCCCGGACGATCGGCGTCCCGCACCGTGGGCACGGCTCGCCCTCGCGGCCATAGACGTTGAGTGACCGGGAGAAGTAGCCGGACGCGCCGTTGACGTTGACGTACAGGTCATCGAAGGACGTCCCACCGGCTGCCAGCGCGCGGCTCATCACCTCGGCGGCGGCGTCCAACAACACCATGACATCGGCCTGACGCATCGCGGTGGCCTTCTTCCGCGGATGCACCTGCGCGGCCCACAGCGCCTCGTCCGCGTAGATGTTCCCGATGCCGGAGACCACGGTCTGGTCCAGCAGGACGCGCTTGATCTCGGAGCGCTTCTTCCTGATGACACGGGCGGTGTGCGCGGCGTCGAAGGCAGCGTCCAACGGATCCACGGCAATGTGCGGCACCGGGTCAGTGACACCAGGGGCGGTGAGCTCCCAGCGTCCGAACGTGCGCTGGTCGACGAAGCTGAGCTCCAGTTCCCGCCCGGTGTCGGCGACCAACACGGAACGGATGCGCAGGTGCGGTGAGCTCACCTGTCCCGGCTCACCGAGCAGCATCTGCCCGGACATACCGAGGTGGACCAGGAGGCAGCGTCCTGAATCCTGGTGTGAACCCTGACCTGACCCCTGGTGTCCGCGCGGGTACTCCAGGTCTATCCATAGATACTTGCCGCGTCGCCTCAGGGCGGTGATCCTGGCGTCCTCCAGGCCCGCCTCGAGCGCCGCGGCACCACCGGGCTGGCCACGTACCGCGCGCGGGTGCAGCACCTCAGTGCCGATGACCGTCGCACCGGTGACATGCTCCGCCAGGCCGCTGCGGACGACCTCGACCTCGGGAAGCTCAGGCATGGTTGTGGTGTCAGCCCAGCGACTTGAAGGCCTCGCGGGCGGCGCCGTGCTCGGCCTCCTTCTTGGTGTGGCCGACCCCCTTGCCACGCACCGTGCCATCGAAAGACACCGTCGCCCGGAAGGTCTGGTCGTGCGCCGGGCCCTCGACCTCCGAATGGTAGGACGGGGTGACCCCCAGCTTCAGTTCACTGATCTTCTCCAGCAGGACCGTCTTCCAGTCCATGGTCAGTCCCGTCGACGGTGCAGCGGTGATCCGGGAACTGAAAATGCGCAGCACCGTGGCCTTCGCCACCTCGAAACCATGCGTCAGATAGATCGCACCCAGCATCGCCTCGACCGAGTCGGCGAGAATCGAATGCTTGTCCCGGCCACCGGTCATCATCTCGCCACGGCCCAGCAGGATGTGCTCGCCCATGCCCAGCTCGCGGGCCACCTCAGCCAGGGCGTACATGTTGACCACGCCGGCTCGCATCTTCGAGATATCGGCCTCGGTGCGCTCCGGGAACTCCAGGTACAGCTGCTCCGCCACACTGAGTCCCAGGACGGCATCGCCCAGGAACTCGAGTCGCTCATTGTTCGGCAGGTTGCCGTTCTCGTTGGCGAACGAACGGTGTGACAAGGCCAGCCGCAGCATCTCGTCCGGCAGCTCGACACCCCACGCCTCCAGCAGCGGAGCGTGATCCGTGCGGGAGAACGCGGCGTCCAGAGCCGCCTGGCCGGTCAGCCGACGCTTGCGTGCCATCAGGCGTCCTTGTCGGTGTCGGTGGCTGTGCCCGCTGTGCCTGCCGTGTCTTCGGTGTCTTCGGTGTCTTCGGTGTCTTCGGTGTCTTCGGTGTCTTCGGCAACCTCGTCGAGCTTGCCGGCCAAGCCAGCCCACCGCGGGTCGACCACCGTCTCCTCCCCCGAAATCCCGTCCGGGGCGGGGATGGCATCATTGCACTCCAGGCCGTAGTCCTCGCACACCGGGTTGAAGGGCAGAGTCAGACCCGCCTCGTCGACCAACAGCTGAGTGATGTCGACGCGATCCTCTTCGACCATCAGCGGCTCCTCGCCCTCCTCAGCCTCATCGCCCCCGATGAAGTCGGGTGTCATGCCGAAGACATCGCTGATATGCAAGGAGTGCTCGACATCCAGCTGGTTCAGGCAGCGGGAGCACTGGCCGGTCACCCGGGCGTGCACCGTGGCATCCACCAGAAGCGACTCCCCCAGGTTCGTCAGGTCCGCCACAACCTCCACCGGCGTCCCCTCGGCAACTCCGAGCATCTCACCGCCCAACCGGACCGGAGCGTCCCCGGTCGTCGTGACGTGGTGCGGAACTCCGACCGCCTGCAGCGGCTCGCGGACATCAAGGAGAAAAGGATCGTTGCTCACACCACGTTTCTACCCTTGACACCCACCGGTGCGCGAATCAGTCGCGGTACTCGCCGCGTCCCGACTCCCGGCCGTACTCGCGACCACCGTCGGAGTGACGGTTACCTGACGCCCCGGCACCCTTGCGCAGTGCCGCCCTGTCCCGGGACACAGTGCGCAACGTGCTGGTCAGGGACTCCTCGAACTGAGCCAGGGTGGAGTCGACGTAGTGGTCACACTCGCGACGCAGTCGGTCGGAGTCAGAGTGCGCCGACTCGACGATCCGGCGTGCCTCGTCATCCGCCACACGGACGACCTCGGACTCGCTGACCAGCCGCTGCTGCTCGGCGATACCCTCGTTGACCGAACGCTCATAAGAATCGTTACCGGCAGTGACCAGACGCTCCGCCTCCGCCTCAGCGCGGGAGGTTGTCTGCTCGTACTCGGAGCGGGCGTCGCTGACCAGACGGTCCGCCTCGGACTCGGCGCGGGCCACCGTGGTGTGGGCGCGCTCCTCGGCGTCGGTCACCATGGCCTCGGCCTGGTTCCTCGCCTCCTCGAGAATCCGGTCGCGTTCCACCTCCGCGTCACTGACCAGGGTCTCGGCCTTCACCTCGGCATCATTGATGATGCCGTCGCGGTGATCGAGGACGTCCTGCGCATCGTCCATCTCCACCGGGATCGCGGTGCGAACCTCGTCAAGAATGTCCTGGACCTCGCGTCGCGGGACCATACAATTGGACGTCATCGGCACGCCGTATGCCTGGTCAACCATGTTCTGGAGATCATCGAGGCCCTGGAAAGTCTTGTACATGCTGACCAGCATGCCAGAAACGCCCCGACCTCACCTGTCTGACACGCGGCCGTCTGGCACCCGGCGATTTCCCGCCGTCAGCGGAGGGCGCTTTTTCTCCTCTTCAGCGGGCGGGCTCGACGTATTCAGGGCGCAGACACGACGCGTGCACGACGCGTCGGAAACATCCCGAGTGCCTGTCCGCTACTTTTCAGCGTAGGCCGCCGCAACTGCCTCGGCGACGTTATCCGGCAGTAGGCCGCTGACATCCCCGCCGTACTTCGCGACCTCCTTGCAGATCGTAGAGGAGACATAACCGAACTCCGGATTGGTCAGCAGGAAGTACGTCTCGACCCCCGACAACCGCTGGTTCATCTGCGCCATGGGCAGCTCATACTCGTAGTCCAAGGAACTCCGCAGCCCCTTGACCATCGCCGAAATGTCATGCGCGGTGAGGTAGTCGACCAACAATCGGTCCCACACGTCCACCGTGACCCGTTCCGCCTCCGGCAGGCCGGTGGCCTTCAGAGAGTCCTGAATCAGCTTGACCCGCTCCTCGGCGGTGAACAGGCCCGACTTATTGGGGTTGTAGGTCACCAGCACGGTGACTTCGTCGAACGTCCGCGCCGCGCGGGTGAAGATGTCCAGGTGGCCATTGGTGACGGGATCGAAGGATCCGGGGCAGCAAACTCGCATGCCCTGATCTTACTGCCACCGGCACCGGGTGCGGTGCCCATACCCAGCCAATCCCCCGCGGAACGGCCTCACCCGGCAGTTTCCTACCCGTCGGGTTCCCACACTGTAGTGCCCTGCCCAACGGCGACTTACTCCGCGGCGTCTTCGCCGCGCCAGATAGCCATGTCCATCCTCGCGATACCGTAGGTGCGCTTCTTCAGCTTCTGATTCGTCTTCACGAAACCGGCAGGCCAGTCGACCTCGGGGGAATCGACGTGGCGCTCGACGACCACCACGCAGTCCTTCGTCAACGTCGGGATCAGCGCTTCCACCATCTCGTTGATCGCCTCGTCGCTGAGAATGTACGGCGGGTCAGCGAGCACCATCGTGTAGTGCTCGCGAGGTGCCGAAGCAAGGAAGGTCGACGCCTTGGTCTCGACGACACGAACATCAGGGTGACCGACGACATCGGCGTTGTCTCGGGCAACCTCACAGGCGCGGTGGTTGTCGTCCACCAGAGTCACCTCGCGGGCACCGCGGGACGCTGCCTCCAGGCCCAGCGCACCCGAACCAGCGAACAGATCCAGGACGACTTCACCCTCGAAGCCGAAGCGCACCTGCAACGAGGAGAAGAGTCCTTCCCTCGCCCGGTCGGACGTGGGCCTGGTGACGTCCTCGGGGACGCGGATCTTCCGCCCACGAGCATTTCCCGAGATGATGCGGGTCACTGGCCCTTCCCCTCACTGCGCTCCTCGCGCTCCTCGCGCTCCTCATCAACCTGCTCAAGAGAGAGCAGCAGGTCGCCTCCGGCGACGTCGGCGAAATCGTCGACGGCCCGGCGGCGCGCCACTCCGGGCCCCGGAGCGTCCACGGTCGACTCAAGCTTGACGGCTTCGACGACGGCCAGCTGCTCGCCGGTGTCGACGACCTGTCCGTCCTCGACCGTGAATCTCACGATGCCTGCAAAAGGGGCGAAGATGTCCATGCCCGGAAGCTTAGTGCCCACTGTCGTCCGGCGGGTCCTCGGGGACCGGCTTCCGTGCCGTCCGTCTCACCCTGCGGATCTTGACTCCGGGCGTGTCCCAGAAGGCGAGACAGACATTCGCTCTCGGGGCGCGCTCTCGGTCCTCGGACACCGGCGGCACCCAGTGGACGCGGTCACCGCTGCCAGCTGGCGCCCGGTGGGTTTCGACACGATCCGGGTTGTCCCGGAGGTCGTTGACCCGCGCGTGGTTACCGGGGTCTGCCAATGTCAGATTGTGCAGATCCGTCTCGCCGCCGTGCTCCCACCCGTCGATGTGGTGGATGTGACAACGAGCTGCCGGCGTCGAGGACCCCGGCGCGGAGCTGCCGCCCTCTTCACCGAAAAGTGCCAGGTACTGGGCGAGGCTACCGAGCCGCTGTGATCGCCCGAGCGACAGTGTCTGCCCCTCGAGGTCCATGACCTGGCAGAAGAAGTTCTGCGCCTCCGTACCTTCCACCAGTGTCGAGACCGGAATTCGGGTCCCGACGTCAGTTGGCGCAACCCCTGTTCCCGCAATCAACTGGTCAAGGGTCATCGCAGCAACGATAGTGGTCTTCCCGCGGCCCGGTCGCATCGTCCCTTCCGGTCCGTAACCGGCGGCGAGCACCGCAGCAAAGGCATCGTGCTGACGCTGCTCCGGCGTCCGGTTGTCCTCGGTGGGGTCACATCCGCCATCTACACCAACCAGCGTTCCTTCAGCGTCGATCAGCGAACCAGCCGTGGCATAGTCAGCCATCAACCCCTGCAACGCTGCCGCCGACTCAGGGGTGAGCAGACCTCGAATCGGAGTCATCCCGTCGTACTGCTGTTCGCCAACGACCAGCGAACGCATCCGTTGATGGTCGCGCTGTGAATAGGGCTCGTCCTCCCCGACCAAGCCCAGCAGCCAGGGGCGGATCCGGCGAATCTGTCCAGGCCCGTCCACCTGCAGTGCGGGCACGAGTTCACGGTCCACAACCGCCGTAATGCGCTCCTGACTCGGCGCCGGCAGCGCATCCAGCGCCCGATCGAGTTCCGCGACGGACTCGGCACCGACACTCCCAGCCTCCACTGCCTCTGCCAGTGTCGGCATGTAGTGCTCAGAGGGAGCTGTCGGGTCCGCTCGGAATGCGTCGCCTCGCGGGTCGAGTCGCCGCACGGCCCGCACCCTGGTCCGGGCATCCCGACCAACGATGTGCATCCGGTCGACGAGCCAGGAAACCTTCTTGGACTCCTTCTCGGGGATCACAGCCTCATGGGCGCACAGGAACCGGGTATCCACGACAGCCATGCTCCGCCTGGCGGATTCAACCTCCCGGAACATTGACTCCCGCTCATCGACACCGAGCCGGTCCCAGGCGTCCTGCCCCTGGGCAACCAACTCCTCGGCGGCAGTGACGAACGCGGAGACCGCAGTGCGCAGATCTGCCGTGCTGCCACACCCGCCAACCTGTCCGACCATGACCCCTGATCACCCCGCTCACGTCCAGCGCCAATCCACTTGTACTTTTGTCTTGAAACCCACCTTAGTCAATCGAACACCCATTCGTCAACGGCCATTTCGTAAATACTGCGGCCCCCTTTCCGCTCTCGTCAGTTCCGCTCGATGTAGTCCTGGTCATCCACGGTAATGTCCGCAACCAGCGACCGGGCCAACTGCTCGTCGTAGGCGACCAGCTCCTCGGCGTACCGACGCGCCTCGAACACAATCTCCGAATCGACCGAAAGATCGAGAATCTTCACCCGTCGCACCCGGTGCCCGGACTGCTTCTCCCCCAGTACGTCGCCCTCGGTCCGGCTCCGCAGGTCAAGTTCAGCCAGTGCGAAACCGTCCCGCGTCCCCGCCACCGCCTCGAGACGCTGGTAGGACGCCACTGCCTGCCTCGTCGTACCCTCGGCGTCCGGCATGATGTCCGTGCACAGGAAACACATCGACGCCGCCTCGCCACGCCCGACGCGACCCCGCAACTGGTGGAGTTGGCTGACCCCGAAATTCTCGGCCTCCATGACCACCATCACCGTCGCCTCCGGGATGTCGACGCCGACCTCGATCACTGTCGTGGAGACCAGGACGTCGATGCGTCCGGATGCCAACCCGTCCATGATCTCGGCTTTGTTGTCCATCCGGCCGTGGAGCGTGCCGACGCGCAAGCCCCGCAACTCCCCACCCTGCAGTCTCGTGGCCACCTCATCGACGCCTCCCTCCCCCTCGATCCTTGGCACGACGATGTAGGTGCGGTGTCCCTGCTCTGCTTGCTCCCTGATCACCGCATACATCCGGTCGACCCAGGACCTCTTCCACATCGGGACGACGAAAGAGTTGATTTCGCCACGTCCCGCCGGTGCGGTTTCCAGGGTGCACAGTGTCAGGTCGCCGAACATCGTCATCGCCACCGTCCGCGGGATCGGTGTCGCGGTCATCACGAGCAGGTGTGGGGTGCGGTCCACCGGCGAGGTCTCCCGCAGCCGGTCGCGCTGACGCACGCCGAACCGGTGCTGCTCGTCGACGACGACCATCCCCAGGTCGAAGAACTCCACGGAGTCCTGGATCACCGCGTGGGTGCCGATGACGATGTCGGCGGTACCGGAGATGATGTCGAGCAAGGCTTCCCGCCGCTCCGCGGTCGACTGGGATCCGGTGAGCAGGGAGATGTTCACCCCGCTTCCCTCGAGGAGTCCGCCGAGAGTCTGCGCGTGCTGGGTTGCCAGCACTTCGGTCGGCGCCAGGAATGCACATTGCCCGCCGGAGTCCACCACACGGAGCATCGCGAGCAGGGCGACGATCGTCTTGCCGGATCCCACATCGCCCTGGAGCAGCATGCTCATCGGCGTCGTACCGGACGCCGCACCGGACGCCGCACCGGACGCTGCCGCCGTCGCTTCGCCGGACGCCGCGCCAGTCCCGGCGCCCTCCATCGCCGCACCGATCTCGGTCAAGGCCACCGTCTGCGAGTCGGTCAGGGTGTACGGCAACTTCTGGATGAGCGCGGCATATTTCGACCCGGGGCTCACGGGTACGACGGCACGGCCGGTACGCGCAGTGCTGTCCTCCCGTCGCAGCGCCATGACCAGCTGCAGCGCCAGCGCCTCATTGAATTTCACCCGGGTGCGGGCAGCGTCCGGCCCGTCCTCCGGGGGCCGGTGGATGTCGTGGAGGGCGGTACCGGCCCCGATGAGCTCGGCACCGTCGATGACCGGCCACGCCGGCGCGCCCGGGACCGTCGCCGAGGGCAGCATCTCCGGGGGGCTGGCCATCGCGTCCAGGACGTGGCCCATCACCCCCAGCAGCTCGGCATTGTTGGTTCCGTGACGCCGCGGGTAGGTGGGGAGCCACGGCACGGAGAGCAACTGTTGGGCGGCACGCATGCCACCGGCGACGTCGACGATGGTCTTCAGCGGGCCGAAGGCCCCGAACGCCGCCTCGTAGGCTTCACCGGTCAGCGGCTCCCCGTCGACGACGGGCGGCGGGTGAAGGGTGATGTAGCTGGGGTTGCGCAGCTGCCATTCGTCGCGGAACAGGCCGAGTTTCCCGGCCAGCATCACTTTCGCACCGATGGCGATGAAGGGCTGGTGCGAGCGCACATTCCCGAAGAGTGCCGAGGAGAAGTCGACCCCGTCGACGCGGAAGCGGAAGTTGAGGATCTCGCGGGGGCCGCGTCGACCGCGGTTGTCCTGGACCTGCGTCCAGGTGATTTCGGCGAGGCAGGTGAGGTGGTCGCCTTCGACCAGTCCGTCCCCACCGTCGCTCATGGCACCGGTGCCGCTGGTATGGACGTAGGACGCCGGGAAGTTCAGCAGGGCATCAGCCATGGTCACCAGCCCGGGTTTCCCGGCGAGGGTGCGGGCACGGTCGGGCGGGATGACCTGACTCAGCGGCCGCGGATCGTCCCAGCCGAGCATCTACTCCACCCCCACCTGGGCGCTGACCCCGAGTCCGGGGGCGCGGTAGCCGTGAATCTCGATTTCGGTCCCGTCGGCGGCAAGGTCCTGCCGCAGGGCGTCTTCGACGGCAATGACCTCCTCGGTACTCCATTCCTGCCCGTCGGCCTTGTCTCCGTAGAGGACGGTGACCAGTTCGCCGCCGGGGATGAGCAGTTCCCGGACCTGGTTGTACAGTTCTTCGGGGCCGCCGTCCACGGTGGCCCACCGCTGGTAGGACACGGCGTCGGCCATCTCTTCGGCGTTTTCTTCGGCGTCGGCGTCGGCACTGTAGACGGCCATTGCCGCCAGTCCGCCGACGAAGCTCTCGGTGTCGACGACCATCGCTTCGGTTCCGCTGTCGGAGAGGATGTCGAAAAGCTCGGTGGTGTCCTGCCCGTTGGTCAGGACGATGCAGTCTTCACCGGCACGTTCCTCGAGCTCTGCCACAACTTTCCCGGTCGTCCCGACGGTGGCGCCGGCCTCGGTGAACACGTCACGCAGCCGCCCCTCGGGGACGAGTGCCAGAACCGGGCGCCGCAGTTCACCGGCCGGGTCGACAATGGGTCCAGTGCGTAGGGGAAGCGCCTCCAACCGCAGCTCAGAGACCTCACCGTGGGCGAAAGCGTACTCGATCAACGGCCCGCCGACGAGGGTGTGGACATGAACGCGCCAGTGCCCGTCATCGACGGGGACGACGACGACACTGTTGCCTCCCCGGTCGAGTTCACCGCGCAGGGTGTCGATGTCACCGCCGTAGGTGAACATCACCTCGATCTCCGCTGCGGTATCGGCGGGGACGGTCGTGGAGGTGGCGCCGGACGCGGCACCGGCGGCACCGGATCCGCAGGACGCTGCGGTGTCCGCAGCCGCTGCGGCGGGTGTGTCCGCGGCCGTGGCTGCGGCTGCGTCACTTGCCTCACCGTCCAATGCCTCGACAAGCGCATCGAGGATGACCACCAGGCCCCTGCCACCGGCGTCAACGACGCCGGCCTCGGCCAGCGCCGGCAGCTGGGCGGTGGTCTGGTGCAGAGCCTCGATCGCCGCATCACGGGACGCCGTGATCACCTCGACGATCGGCGGGTTGTTCTGGCTGGTGGAGACGGCTTCGGCGCGTTCGGCGGCGGCGTGCAGCACGGTGATGATGGTGCCTTCGACCGGGTCGGAGACCGCGCGTCGGACGAGCTTCTCGGCCCGGTGCAGCATCCGCGGCACTTCAGCGACCGGGAGGTTTCCGGACGAGGTTCGGGCGGCGGTGTCGGCCACTGCCCTCAGCAGCTGGCTGAGCACCAGTCCCGAGTTACCTCGGGCGCCGACGACGGCACCGGCGGCCAGAGACGCAGCCAGGTCAGCGACGGAGGCTTCCCCGCCTTCGCCGTAGCTCATGGCACGCTGGTCGCCCGAGGTTCCCAGCTCACCGTGTTCCTGGTTCATCCGCTCGACTGCGGCCTCCATGGTGGAGGTCATGTTCGATCCGGTGTCGGAGTCCGGAATGGGGAAGACATTGAGCTGGTTGATCTCGTCCCGGTGCCGGCGCAGGCCGGACGCGGCCAACTCCGCCCAGGTGGCGATGTGTTTCGCGGTCAGCATGCGTCACCGTTCTCCCACAGTGGTGCGGTGCCGTGCAGGACGGTCCGTCCAGTCACCGCATTGTTCTTCTGCCCGGTATCCTGCCCTGCGAGGTCCCAGTCCACCGCAGCCACCCCCTGCGCCTCGAGGATCCCGTTGGCACGGGTGAAGGGGTGTGAGCCGAAGAAGCCACGGTAGGCCGACAACGGCGACGGGTGGGGTGAGAGTACGCACCGGTCCCGGCCGATGACGTCGGCGACCTCCTGAGCCTGCTTGCCCCACAGGATCGCCGCGATCGGACGGGTCGCCAGGTGGTTGACCACCGCCTCGGTGACGGCCTCCCAGCCCAGTCCGCGGTGACTGCCGGCCTGCCCTTCGCTCACGGTGAGCACGCGGTTGAGCAGCATCACCCCGTTGTCGGTCCAGGGGGTCAGGTCGGCGGACTGCGGACGGTCGTGCCCCAGGTCGTCCTGGTATTCGGTGTAGATGTTCTGCAGCGACTTCGGCAACGGTCGGGTCTGAGGTGCCGAGGAGAAGGACAGTCCGACTGCATGTCCGGGGGTCGGATAGGGGTCCTGCCCCAGGATCAGCACCCGGGTGTCGTCGGCGGGGTGGGACAGCGCCCGGAGGATGTTCTCCGGGGCGGGCTGGACCTGTTCACCGTCGAGGATCCGCTGAGCCACCTGGTGCACGACGGTGTCCAGGGCCGGTTCAGCCCCGCCGTCCGTCAGGATCGTCCGCCAGCTGGGGTGGATCGTCGCCAGTATGTGCCCGGCGAGCACATTGGCGTCGCTAGCTTCGCTGTCGTTCACCGGCGGTCACCGCCATGGGACAGGGAGTCCCATCCGTCGATGTAGGCGGGAATCTGTCCGTCGACGGTCACTGTGGGGGTGGCGCCGATCACCGGGGTGGCGGCATCTGCCGGTCCCCCGGCCGGATCCGCAGCCGGATCCGTTCCCGCACCCGATGCCACCTCGCCGGTGCCCTTCCCGACCGTGCCCAGGAAGCGGTACCCGGCCGGGGGCTCCTGGTCGGTGGTGGCCAGCAGGGTGTGGTCCTCGCCGCCGGTGAGCACCCACTGCAAGGGGTCGACGCCGAGAACCTCGGCGGCGTAGTAGAGCTGGGCGTCCGGGGTCAATGCCGCCCCGTCGAGGTCGATGGTCACATTGCTGCGCCGTGCCAGGCTCGTGAGGTCCTTGAGCAGACCGTCGGAGTTGTCGGTCATGGCCTTGACTCCGGCGGCGCGGGCCACCGCACCGCGTCCGACCACCAGGGTCGGGGCGCAGTGCCGGCGGACGAGTTCCTGCAGCACGGCATCATCCGGCACCGCGTCCCGTGAACCGAAGTACCGCAGGATCGCCTCCCCGGCGGCGGCGTGGCCGATGACACCGCTGGCGACCACCTGGTGACCGGGTTCGGCGGCACCCATGGTCAACGCCGGGTCCGGACCGGCGATCAGGCCGATCGCGGTGATGGAGATGACCAGTTGGCTGGAGGTCACCACATCCCCGCCGACGAGTTCCACCGCCCACGGCGCGGCGGTGGAGCCGATCCCGGCGGCGATGTCCCGGACGGTGTCCAGTGGCAGGTCACCGGGGGTGGCCAGCGACATGAGCACGGCGGCGGGACGACCTCCCATCGCCTGGATGTCAGCGAAGTTCTGGGTGACGGCCTTGACCCCCACCTCAAAGGGGGTGGACCAGTCGAAGCGGAAGTGGACGCCGTCGACGAGCACGTCGGTCGTCGCGATGTAGCGGGAGTTGGGCGGGGCCGGGTCGAGCACCGCGGCGTCGTCGCCGTTGATCTCACTGGGGGCAGCCTGCTGGATCGCGGCAATGGTCGCCGCTTCCCCGGCGTCCGCCACGGTGAGCTGTCCGGAACTCTCGCCGGTCATCCTTCTCCTCAGGTCGTTCACGTACCGTCGCTTGTGGGCGGGACCGGGAGACTACGTACAATCATCCGCATGTCTTCACGGTCAAAGGTCACCGATCAGGGTAGCAGTACCCCCGGACACGGAAACGCTGGACCAGATAACCCAGAGAGCACAGGGAATGCAGACTCCGCCGGTGGATCGTCGCGACGCACTGCGGTGATCGCGCTGATCCTGTCGGTGGTGTTCGTCGCGGCGGTGCTTGCCGGGGCGAAGATTCTCATCGACCGGAATGTCTACACGGCCGTGGCGATGGGCCCGGTGCAGGCCCCGGCCGCCGACAGCGATGCCTGCGCCGCCACCATCGACGACCTGCCCGACCGGATCAGTGATTTCCGTGATGTCGGGATCGTCGATCCCGCACCGGAGGGGGCGGCGGGCTTCCGCGACAGTGGCGGCACTGAGCTCACGGTGCGCTGCGGGGTGTCCACCCCGGGACAGTTGACCCAGGTCAGTGAGCTGACCGATCCGCAGGACGGCGGTGGGACGCCCTGGTTGGAGATCCAGGACGCCACCCCGGGTTCCGAGTTGTCGACCTGGTACGCCGTGGGACAGTCCCCGGTGGTGGCGGTGACGACGGATGCAGACCTCAGCGTCGGTGACCTCACCGGCATCGGCGAGGCGGTCACCGCGCACGGCTCGGCGGAGGATGCTCCGGAACCCGCCCCGATCCCCCTGTCCGACCTCGGTGACACGGACGACTCCGACGGCACCGAAGGCACCGACGCAGCGTCCTGCCGGGCGTTCGAGGACGCCCTGCCGGAGACCATCGGCGACTACCAGCGGATCACCGAGACCCCGGACTGGGCGGGCAACCGTGGCCTGGACGGTGCCATCGTGTGGACAGCGTCCGGACGCGAGCCGGTCGTCCTGCGGTGTGGGGTGTCGCTGCCGGACTCCTACGAGGTCGGTGCGCAGCTCACCCAGGTCAACGACGTGCCGTGGTTCCAGGACACCGCCTTGGTCGAAGGATCGACCGCCGGGGTCTGGTACGCGCTGGGTTATGAGGAGCTCGTCGCGGTCTCCCTGCCGACCGATGCCGGGGACGCGGTGATCACCCAGGTCTCCCGGGTGATCAGTGACACCCTGGAGAAGACCGGGGAGTAACCCACCACCCTCTCTTTCACCACCTCCCCACTTGAGCGGACAGTTTCCCCGATGTCAGACATCACCACCGATCCCACCACCCTCCGTCTGGTCTGGCCGCAGTGGCAGGGCGCCGGTGCCGCCACAGTCGCCGAGCTGCTCCCCGGTATGCCGGTGGACAAGGCCCGGCGCGGATACACCGTCGGCACCCGGGTGCTGGACGCCCTCCTGCCGGGAGCACAACGGCCCGACCGAGGTCGTCCCGGTCGACGGCGGCGAGCCTGATGAAGGGCCCACCAACGGTGTGGAGTCCCGGTCCGCTGTTCTGGCCGCACTGGAGGCCGGACAGCAGGCCATCGCCCGGCACCCCCATGACCGCATCCTCACGCTCGGCGGCGAGTGCTCGGTCAGCGTCGTCCCCTTCACCGAACTGGCCGCATGATCACGGGACATGGCGACCCGGAGATCCTGGACCGGCTCCCCGCCCACGTCGACCCGTCACGGGTCGCCCTCGTCGGTATCCACGCCTGGGAGGACGACGCCTACGCCAACGTTGACGAGTGGGGGCTCACCACCTTCTCCCCCGACCAGCTCCGGACGGACAGCTCCGCGCTCACCGAGTGGATCGCCGCCACCGGCACCTCCCGGGTCACCGTTCACCTGGACGTCGACACGGTCGACAGTGACGAGGTCTCCCTCGGTCTCGGGCCGATCCCCGGTGGACTGACGCTGGGGCAGGTCCGACGCGTCCTCGCCGATGTCTCCGCGGCCGCCGATGTCGTCGGCATGACCGTCGCCTAGTTCATCCCCCGCGACGTCCTGGCTGTGCTGGACCTGGTCGAGGACCTTCC
>DGYMI06202__coassemble_971_pt1 | contig 49773 bp, 47 predicted proteins | sample DGYMI06202__metabat2_low_PE_012 | metagenome-assembled genome bin DGYMI06202
GAAGTGGCCGGCACCGTCAGGGCCGATGTGGGTGCAGCAGGGGGTGCCGTCGACCGTGGCGGAGATGTCCTCCAGCAGCGGGCCGAGCGACTCATAGGACTTCGCCGGGCCGCCGGGCATGATCGACGGGCCGTTCAGTGCGCCTTCCTCGCCACCGGAGATGCCGGCGCCAACGAAGTGAAGATCGCGCCCGGCCATCTCGGCCTCACGACGGATCGTGTCGGTGTAGAGGGCGTTGCCGCCGTCGATGATGATGTCGCCGGGCTCCATGGCATCGGCCAGCTGGCCGATGACCGTATCGGTGGCGGGGCCGGCCTGCACCATGATCAGGGCGCGGCGGGGGCGCTCCAGGGAGGCGACGAACTCCTCGATGGTGGCGGCGGGGACGAAGCTGCCGGTCTCGCCGAACTCGGCGACGAAGGCATCCGTTTTCGCAGGTGTGCGGTTGTACACGGCGACCGTGTGGCCGTGGCTGGCGAAGTTTCGGGCGATGTTGGAGCCCATCACTGCCAGGCCGACGACACCGATCTGAGCGGAGGAATCAGTCATGGTCCCACATACTACCGCCCCCCGCCGACCACCACCGTCGATGCCTACCGCAGACCCACCGCAGGCAGCTGAGACAGCTGCACCGGTGGCGGCGTTCAGACCCCCGGCGATCGAGATCGACGATAGACTCACGGCAGGACGCGGCCGCCGGACAACCCAGCGGCCCGCACCGTCCCACCGATGACCCCACCGACGACAACTGAGAAATAAAGGACCCCGACTATGGCGAACAGTGACGCCCAGCATGAATACACCGAGGAGCAGAAGAAGGCCTACCGGGCAGAGAAGGCGACGGTGATGGCACGGATGACAGAGCTACTGTCCAAGGCTGGTGCCGGTGAGATCTCCGAGGAGGAGTCCTCGGAGTTGGCCACGATCTTCGAGACGAAGGTCGGCGGGTTGGACGCACTGCTCGGGCTGAAGTACATCGCCTTCGCACCGGAAGTTGTCCTGGAACTCGAGGTGACCGGCGACCATGTTCAGCCGTGGGGCATCACCAACGGTGGTACCTACGCCGCACTGGGGGAGTCCGCCGGTTCCTTCGCCGGGTTCATCGCCAGCGGGGGCAAGGGAGTGATGGGGACCACGAACTCCACCAACTTCCTGCGCCCGTCCGGTCCGGGTGACGTCATCCGCACGACCGCTCACGCCGTCCACATCGGCCGCACCAGCCAGCTGTGGCGGATCGAACACACCAACGCGAAGTCCGGAAAGTTGCTGGCGACCACGGAGCTGCGCACTGTCGTCCGGAACGACTGACGATCAACGCTAGAACAGGCTGAAGGACTCCCGGTCACCCTTACGCTGGGCCCAGGCGACGGTGTAGTCGGCCTCCGGGTCTGAACTCACGGGTGCGCGGGTGGCGATCAGCATCGGCTGTGGGGCCCCGAACTCCTTGAGGAAACGCCGGACGACCTTCACCGCGATCTCGTTGTCGGCCACCGGGAGGAAGAAGTTGATCTTCCCGCCGCCGATGTCGTTGCCGTCGTAGTGGCCGACCCCGCGCCAGCCAACGTAGTCGTTGATGGCGTCGGGAAGCTCGTCGAAGACCCGCAGGTCGGCTTCATGACTGAGATCCTCGGAGAGGAGCGTGACCTGCAGGACGAGCCACCCCCGGTCATCGTCGGCGAGCTCCGCGTACCCCTTCGCGGCGGCCTCGGTCCGGAAGGAGTCGACGCTCTCCTGCAAGGTGGGGCTCGTGGGACGGTTACGTCCTTTGAGGACACGCGTCAGCGACTGTCCCTTGGTTCCGACCTTGCCCTTGTGGACGTAGAAAGTGGAGTTGTGGTCCCAGCACTCGAGGTAGTGCAGGGCCCCGGCCTCGTCCCGCCGATAGGTTTTAATCATGTTCACCCCGAAAAGTATACGGGGGAAGGTGCACTCAGGACAGGCGGCGATCCGCCTGGGCGAAGAACTCGACCTCCCAGCGGGAGGCGTCGAGGTAGGCGCGGGTGGCTTCGGCCCGCTGGGCCGGGGTGGCGGCGGCCAGGGCGTCCTCCACCAGGGTCAGTGCCTGCTTCACGCTGCTGGTGAACTCGTCACCGGAATAGGTGTCGATCCAGGCCGCGTAGGGGTTGGAGTCGTCGGAGGTGTCGTTGAGTCGCAGGCCGACCTCCGCGTAGAGCCAGTAGCACGGCAGCACCGCCGCCGCGCCGACCACCTGGTCACGGGTCTGCACGCAACGCATCAGGTGGGAGGTGTAGGACGCGGTGACGTGGGACGGCGTGTCTGCCCTGCCGGGCTCGCCGGATCCGGCGAGCCAGGTGCGGTGCAGTTCAGCCTCCTCCTCGAGGCACTCGGCGGCACCCTTGGTCCAGAACAGGGCGGAGTTCTGATCCGGTGCGGAGCTGGCGAGGGCGGCCAGCGCCGGGGAGTACAGCGAGAGGTACAGGGCGTCCTGGGCGAGGTAGAAGGAGAAGTCGTCGGTGTTGACCGTACCGGCGGCGAGGTCGGTGATGAACGGCAGGTCGCAGATATCGTCCAGCAGGCTGGTGGAGGCCTGCCACAGTGCCTGGGTCCAAGGGCCGGCCGCGGGAATCCGGGCGGCGCTCGTGACCCCGCTGACGCTACCGAGTCCGGCGAGCTGGTCCGGGGTCTCCACCGCCGCCGGCACAGCGGCGGTCAGCGCCCACGGGGTGGTGTCGGCGGCCGCGGCCAGCCGACGTGCCCGGTGGGTGTGGTCAACCGGGCCATTGCCGGAGCCGACCTGCAGGTCATCAGCGTAACGGATCGCCTCGGCCAGCCAGCCGGACGCCCAGCGTAGACCCTCGGCATGGGAGTCACCGGCGGCCAGCCGGGTGGCCAGGGCCGAGGACAGGGAGCATCCGGTGCCGTGGGTGTTGTTGGTGTCCACCCGCGGCACCGGGATGGTGGTCACCGTGCCGTCCGGCTCGACGACCGCATTGTCGGCACCCCGACCGGACAGGTGTCCACCCTTGACGATGACGGTGGTCTCCAGCTCAGAGGCGAGGGTACGCCCCTGGTCCAGCGCCTCGTCCAGATTCTGTGCCCGGGGGGAGCCGCACAGCACGCCCAGCTCGGCGAGGTTCGGGGTGATTACGTCCGCGGCCCGGCACAGTTCGACCAGTGCGGCCTCGGCGTCCTGCGTAAGCAACCGGTCGCCACTGGTGGCGACCATCACCGGGTCGACGACAACCACCGGCACGGGGTGGGCGGCCAGGTAGTCGGCGATCACGTCGGTGATCTCCGCGGTGCCGAGCATCCCGATCTTGACCGCGTCGACGGTGACGTCGTCGAAGACTGCGTCGAGCTGTTCGACGAGGAAACCGGTGCCCGGGGTGTGGATCGACCGCACCCCGTGGGTGTTCTGGGCGACCAGGGCGGTCACCACGCTCATGGCGAACCCTCCGGCGGCTCCGATCGACTTGATGTCGGCCTGGATCCCGGCACCACCGGTGGGATCGGTACCGGCGATGCTGAGGACGCGGGGCAGGGCAGGGGCGGGGTTGGTCATGAGGCTTCCTTCGATGTGGTGAACAGGGAGAGCAGCTGTCGTGCTGCCGTGGTGGCGGCGCTGGTGGATCCGGCGGCCATGATCGCCGAGACCACGCACAGTCCGGCGACGGGGGTATGCGCCAAAGCGGTCGCGTTTCCGGTGCCGACCCCTCCGATGGCCACCGAGGGGATACCGAGAGTCAGCGCGTGGGCGGCGAGCTCGGACACACTGCCGGGGCCCGTCACCCCCAGGGCGCGGCCGGTATTGGTCTTGGTGTCGGTGAGGTGCACCGGGCCGAGACCGAGGACGTCCGGCGGACGGACCCCGAGCCCGACCAGGCGTTGGAGCTCGTCGATCTGCTCGTGCCGGTCGACCGACAGGCCGATCATCGAGGTATCCGGCAGGGTTGCGCGAGCCCCGACGTAGTCCATGTCGTCCTGCCCGATGTGCAGGTGCAGGCCAAGTTCGGCGGCGATGTCGACCCGGTCGTTGAGGAACAGCGGAACCCCGGTGGGACGCAGGGCCGCGGCAAGTTCTGCCGCCCGGGCGGTGAATCCGGCGGGGTCCAGGTGTTTGTCGCGCAGTTGCACCACGCTGACTCCACCGGAGACAGCGGCGCTCACCAGTGGGCGCACCGCGTCGCGTCCGCCGCCGAGATCGGGGTCGGTGACCAGGTACAGCGACCAGTCCGGGGCAGGTGACGGTCGTCGGGTATCAGCTGATGCCGGGGTCATGCCCCGGTCTCCTCGACGCTGACGAGATGGTCCAGGCGGTCGTGGGACCCACCCGGTTCAGGGGTGGAGGGGGCGGAGTGGGCGGAGAGTGCGAAAAGGGCGTCGAGCCAGGCAACGGCGAAGCTGCCGGGACCGGTGGATTCTCCAGCGGCGATGCTGCCTGCCGCACCAACGTGGGCGTGGGCGGCAAGAACGGCATCGTGCGGGTCCAGCGAGGTCGACAGGTAGGCCGCGCACAGTGCGCCCAGGGAACACCCGGTGCCGATGACTCGCTGCATCATCGGGTCACCGGAGTGCAGCCACGTCACACGGTCGTCGGAGACAATGAGGTCCCGGGGGCCGGAAACCGCCACCACCGCACCGGTGCGGGCGGCGAGGTCACGGGCGGCGTCGAGAGCGGCGGCGACCTCGTCGGTGGAGTCGACACCACGGCCACCGCCGGAAACCCCCGACAAGGCGATGATCTCGGAGGCATTGCCCCGGACAGCGGCAGGGCGGTGGGCGACGATGTCACGGGCGAAACCGGTGCGGGCGGCAGGTCCACCGCAGGCCACCGGGTCAAGCACCCACGGGGTGTCGTTGGCGGTGGCACCGCGCACGGCTTCGCGCATGGCGGTGTACTGGGCGGCGGTGGGGCTGCCGGTGTTGACCAGGACCCCGGAGGCGATGGCGGCGAAGTCTGCCGCTTCCTCGGGGGTGTCCACCATTGCCGGGGACGCCCCGGCGGCAAGGAGGGCATTGGCCGTGATCTGGGGGACCACGATGTTGGTCAGGCACTGGACCAAGGGGGCGGCCCGGGAGAACTCCGCCTGGGCGGCGGTGAAAGCGTGGGCAAGTGTGGATGCCATGGACAATCCCTTCGCTAGTGTGAACTAGAGCAGGTTCGGCGGGTGTGATCTCAGCGCGTGACCGGTGGGACCGGTGCAGCGCACCCCGTGTCGTTGGGTACTGCAGGTGCTGGCTGGAGGCAGGAACAGACTAGTCGGAGACAGTCTTGACGTCGCGGCCCTCGCCGAACTTCAGGTTGTCGCGGACCTCGATGGAGCGGACGTCGGCCTCATCCTCGAGAGCGCGCAGCTTGGAGAAGGCGTTGCGGGCGTGCAGCTGCTGGCGGGTGGCCACCAGGTGCCAGCGGTTCGGCGACACGGTGTTCATGCCCCAGCTGTAGGCGGCGACGAAACGGTTGCGGAAGCCCACCATGAACATCAGGTGGACCGCCAGCCACATCAGCCAACCCGGGAAGCCCGAGATCTCGGTCTTGCCCAGCTTCACCACCGCGTTGAAACGCGAGACGATGGCCATGGTGCCCTTGTCGAAGTACTCGAAGGCCGGGCGCTCGCCGGCACCGCTCTCGACCTCGTTGATGATGATCGAGGCGGCGTGCACGCCACCCTGGATGGCCACCTGGGCCAGGCCGGGCAGCTTGTCGTAGCTCATCATGTCACCGATGATGAAGATCTCCTTGTGGTCGCCCACGGAGAGATCGCTGTTCACCGGGACGCGACCGGCGCGGTCGGCCTCGACACCGTCGATCTGGTCGGCGATGTGCTTGCCCAGCGGGCTGGCGGCCACACCGGCGGACCAGATCTTGCAGTATGCGGCGACGCTGGTCTCTTCCTCGGTCTTCATGTTCTTCCAGGTCACGCCGTTCTTGTCGACGTTGGTGACCAGCGAGTCGGTGACGACTTCAACGCCGAGCTTGTTCAGCGTCTTGTGGGCCTTGCGGCCGAGCTTCTTGCCGAAGGGCGGCAGGACCTGGGGGCCACCGTCGACCAGCAGGATGCGGGTCTGCTCGGTGTCGGTGCGGCGGAACTCGTTGCGCAGGGTGCGGTGGGCCATCTCGGCGAGCTGGCCGGCCAGCTCCACACCGGTCGGGCCGGCGCCGACGACGACGAAGGTCAGCAGTCGCTTCTTCTCCTCCGGGTCCTCGGTGATCTCGGCACGCTCGAAGGCGCCGGTGATGCGCGCGCGCAGCTCCAGGGCATCGTCGATGCTCTTCATGCCGGGGGCGAACTCGGCGAAGTGGTCGTTGCCGAAATAGGACTGGCCGGCGCCGGCGGCGACGATGAGCGAGTCGTAGGACAGGACGACATCCTTGCCGCCGAGGTCACCGGTGACGGTCTTCTCGGCGACGTTGACATCGCGCACCTCGGCCTTGATAACCCGGGCGTTGCGCTGCTTGCGCAGGATCTGCCGGATGGTCGGGGCGATCTCACCGGAGGACAGCACACCGGTGGCCACCTGGTACAGCAGCGGCTGGAACAGGTGGTGGTTGGTGCGGTCGATCAGGGTGACGTCCACGTCGGCGCCGGCGAACTTCTGGGCGGCAAACAATCCGCCGAATCCGCCGCCGATGATGACGACGTGGTGGCGGCCCGAGGGGCGAGTCGGGGTGGGGGTCATAGTGCGCTATCTCCTGGTTCTGCAGCGCCCGCCGTGTTCCGTGTACGGTGCGGCTGGTGTGCTCATTCTGCGTTCTTCGCCCGTGTTGTCCGGGCTGATCCGGTGTCGTCCGGTGTAGTGTCGTCTGCCGACGGACCTTCCGGTCACGTCGGACCTGGAATCCATAGTAATGGTTGTCGTCGCATTACTCATCACGTGGGCAGTGGCTGGGTGGTGTATCGGACATGGTGTTTCCGGTTCCTCCTGGGAATGGGGGGATCGGGGGCCTGTGACAGGGGCCGATCGGACACGTTGGAGTACGGATCGGGCACCCTGATGCACCGTAGGTTCGTCAGCGATAGTAAGTGTCAGTGACGATACTAGCGACGGTAGTGACGGTAGCGACAGTGTTAAGGAGTGGCCGGTGTCAGCAAACGGTTACGTGGACCCCGAGCGGTGGCCGGGGATCAGCCGCACGCCCGATGCGCCCTTCCTCGGTCGCCGCGCCACCCACCTGCAGGAACGACTTGAGAAATTGACCCTGGACCACGGGGTGTCCTTGACCCCGGGGGCCACACCGCGCTTCGTGGTGGAGGACGGACAGGTCCTGGACCGGATCGTGGATGGCGGCTGGTTGGGGTTGGCCGAGGGGTACATGGCAGGCGAGTGGACCGCCGACCCCCTGCCCGAGGTGCTCGGGGTGCTGCTGTCGCAACCGCTGGAAGGCGGACTGGGGCGGGCGCTGTCGAAGCGTCGGCGGCGGGTCAGTGGTCAGGTCCGCTCCGGTGAGCTTCCGGACGCCCTGGTCGACATCTACACCGGCGAGACCCGCGCGACCGGTTCGGCGTTGTTCGCCTCCGGTACCCGGTCCTCGGAGGTGCAGAACCCCACCCAGGGTGGTGAGAACGCCCCGGTCGTCGTCCGGCATTTCGACGCGCCGGACGATCCGGGCCAGGTCGAGCGCAGCGACATCGACTCCGCGCAGCTCTACCGGATCAACGCGATGCTGGACGAGGCGCAGGTCGGGCCAGGGTCCCGGGTGCTGGAGATGCCCTCGTCCGGCGGGGCTCTGCCGGTGTTGGCGGCCCGGCGGGGCGCGCATGTCGACGTGTTGACCTCGGATGTCGAGCATGCTGCGACGGTGCGTGAGCGTGCCCATGACGCCGGTGTCGGCGGTGCGGTGCGGGTGCAGACCATCCGGGGGCCGGTGCCGTCGCCGCGACAGTGGTCGGGCACCTATGATGCCGTGTTCAGTGTCGAGCGCATGGAGGTGCTCGGCGACGACGGTACCTTCCACTTCCTGCGGGCGGTGGAACGCATGCTCGCCGGTGACGGTGTCGCGATGATCCAGACGATCACCTCGACCCCCGGTGAGCAGGACAATACGTCCGGCGGTGCCGCGGCCGGTGCGTCCGACCCGGTGGACCCGGTCGCCCCGGAAATCGTCGCCGAGAGCCTGGACGTCGTGCGGGCCTACATCTGGCCGGCCCTGAACTACCCTACGGTGTCGCATGTGACCGCCCAGGCGAACCGGGCGGGACTGCAGCTGACCGCCCGCAACCGGATGGGCTCGCACTATGCGCTGACCCTGGGGCTGTGGCGTTCGGCGTTCGGAGCCCGGGAGCGGGCTGCTGCTGCCGCCGGATACGACCACGTCTACCGGCGGCTCTGGGACTACCAACTCGCACTGCACCAGGCCCTGGCGACCGTGGGGGCCATCGACTGCCAGCAGTACGTGCTGCGTCAGTTCTGAGCCGCCGGGCCGACGAGGTCGTTAGACTGCTTTCTCATGGGAGACAACGCACACCACACAGCAATCATCGTCGGCGCCGGACTGTCCGGACTCGTCGCCGCCTACGAGGCACAGAAGGCAGGGAAGAAAGTCCTGGTCCTTGACCAGGAGAACCGGTCCAACCTCGGTGGCCAGGCATTCTGGTCCCTCGGGGGCCTGTTCTACGTCGACAGCCCTGAACAGAAGCTGATGGGGGTCAAGGACTCCGAGGAGCTCGCCTGGCGAGACTGGTCCAACTCCGCCCAGTTCGAGGACACCACTCCCGGGGGCAATGACTACTGGCCGGCGCAGTGGGGACGTGAGTACGTCCGCTTCGCCGCCACCGAGAAGCGCGACTACATGAAGGCCCTCGGGCTGAACGTGCTGCCGACGATCGGGTGGGCTGAGCGCGGCAGCGGCGACGCCTCCGGCCACGGCAACTCCGTGCCACGGTTCCACCTGAGCTGGGGCACCGGCCCCGAGGTCGTCAGGGTCTTCCGCGAGCCGCTGCTGCAGGCCGAGAAGGAAGGACGGGTGACTTTCGCCTTCCGCCACCAGGTCGACGAACTCATCGTCGAGCCCGGGGAGGACGGTAAAGACAGAGTCGTCGGTGTGCGCGGCAGTGTCCTCTCTGCCTGCGATGAGCTGGGGCGCGGTGTCGCCTCGCCGCGCGAGGTCGTCGACACCTTCGAGTACCGTGCAGACGCGGTGGCGGTGACCAGTGGTGGCATCGGCGGAAACCTTGACCTCGTACGACGCTCCTGGCCCACCGAGCGGTGGGGTGGGTGCCCCGAGGACATGGTCACCGGCGTGCCCGCTCACGTGGACGGCCGCATGATCGGCATCTCGGAGTCCGCCGGTGCCTCCACCGTGAACACCGACCGGATGTGGCACTACACCGAGGGCATGTTCAACTGGGATCCGGTGTGGCCCAACCACGGTATCCGCATCATCCCCGGCCCGAGCTCCATGTGGTTCGACGCCGCCGGCGACCGGCTGCCGACCAACCTCTTCCCCGGTGCCGACAACCTCGGCTCCCTGTCCCACATCGGACGCACCGGTCACGGCTACAGCTGGTTCGTGCTGGACCAGACCATCGCCGACAAGGAGTACATCTTCTCCGGCTCCGAGCAGAACCCGGACCTGACCGACAAGTCCTTCAAGAAGCTCGCCGGCAAGGTCGGCCCCGGCACCCATGTGGCGGTGCAGAACTTCATGGACCACGGTGAGGACTGGGTCATCGCCGATGACCTGGACACCCTGGTGGAGAAGATGAACGAGTTGACCGGGGCCTCAGGAAACTCGGGCGATGGGTCCGGCGCGCCGCTGATCGATGCCGGGCATCTGCGAGCCCAGGTCGAGGACCGTGACAGCCAGCTCGACAACAAGTTCTCCAAGGACGCCCAGGTCAACTACATCGGGACGGCCCGCAACTTCCTCGGCGACAAGATCGTCCGGACGGCGGGACCACACAAGATCCTGGACCCGAAGCACGGCCCGCTGATCGCCGTACGGCTGCGGATCCTGACCCGCAAGACCCTCGGCGGTATCGAGACCGACCTGTCGGGCCGCTGCCTGCATTCCGACGGTTCGGTGCTGCCCGGTCTGTACGCCGCCGGTGAAGTCGCCGGGTTCGGTGGCGGCGGCATGCACGGCCAGAATGCGCTGGAGGGGACCTTCCTCGGCGGCTGCATCCACAGCGGTAAGCGCGTCGGCGAGGCGCTGGCCAAGCTCTGACGGGCGGTCACCTTCCACCCGCGCCGCCGTCGGGCGAACTAGGATCGGGGCATGGGACAACGCCACCAGATCAACCCCAACGAGTCCAACGCACCCTGGCACACCCTCGATGCCTACGAGTGGCGGGAGCGGGTGGTTGAATGCACCGACAGCGGCGGCCCTGACAGCTCCGACGCAGACGGGAACCGTACAGGCGGGGGAGCGGTCCAGGGGATCCGCGCCGCGCTGTACCGGATCTCCCGGTACGACCGGCAACTCAATGCCTTCGCGACCGTCCTCGCCGAGGAGGCCCTTGTCACCGCACATCAGCTCGACCAGCTGGCACCGCAGGACCGGGGCCCGCTGCACGGTGTCCCGGTCGCCATCAAGGAGGAGATGGATGTCGCCGGTGTCGTCACCACCTTCGGAACCAGGGCGAACACGATCCCGGCAGCACAGGACAGCCAGGTTGTCTCCCGGCTGCGCGACGCCGGTGCAGTGATCATCGGAACCACCCGCATGCCCGAGTTCGGGGCGTGGCCGTTCACCGACACGACCGGCTACGGGGTCACCCGCAATCCCCACGACCAGACCCGCACCCCCGGCGGTTCCAGCGGCGGATCGGCGGCCGCGGTCGCCGCTGGTCTCGTCCCGCTGGCCATCGGCGGTGACGGCGGCGGATCCATTCGCATCCCGGCGGCACACTGCGGGTTGTTCGGCCTGAAGCCCCAACGAGGTCGGGTTTCCGCGGCCCCGTACCCGCATCTGTGGCATGCGCTGGGAACCTCCGGCCCGCTGACCAGGAGTGTGCGGGATTCCGCCCTGGTCTACGACGTCATCGCAGGAAACAGCGACACCGACGCCTACACCGCGGACCCCATCGGGTCGCTGGCGGACGCGGTTGCCGGAGCGTCCGACCGTCCACGACTGCGCGTCGGGGTGGTGCTGAAGGCACCTGCGAAGACGGCCCCGTTGCACCCGGAGCACGAGGAGGCAGTCGAGCACGCTGCAGATCAACTCAGAGCCCTCGGGCACACTGTGGTGAAGGTCGACCCGTCCTCGTCGTACCCGGATCCGACGCTCGCGTTCATCCCCCAGTTCTTCGCCGGGATCCGTACCGAGAAGCGCGGGGTGGAGCACCCGGAGAAGCTGGAGCGCCGGACACGCACGGTCGCGTTGATGGGTGCCTGGGCACGCGAGCCGGTACGACGCGTGGCAGAGCGCAGGGGGAAGTCAATCGCCCGTGCGATGGGCAGGACCTTCGAGCAGGTGGACGTCCTGCTGACCCCTACGGTGCCGGGGCGTCCCGGCAAGGCGGACGCCATCACCGGACGTGGGGCGGTGCGTTCGCTGTTGGCGGCATCAGGGCCGGTAGCCTACACGGCGATGTGGAACGTCACCGGGTTCCCGGCCGCCGCCGTCTCCGTCGGCACCGGTCAGGACGGCCTGCCGCTGTCGGTGCAGCTGGTGGGACCGGACAACTCCGAGGAGACCCTGGTCGGGCTCGCTGCTGAGCTGGAGGCGGCACGCGACAGTCGCGGCTAGGTACGCCCCAGGGATGATCAGCTGTGCGAATCAGCTGGCGTCGCCGCCGGTGGCGGTGCCGGACGGGGTGATCACCGGGAAGTCTGACCAGGGGAAGTCGATCCACTGGTCGGTCTTCTTCCACACGTAGTCCGGGGTGATGATGGAGCGGGGCTTGTGGTAGATCACCGCGGTGCGGGACTCGGCCACGGTCGCGGCACAGTATTCCTGCACCAGCTCCAGGGTCTTGCCGGAGTCGGCGACGTCATCGGCGATGAGGACCTTCATGCCGGACAGATCGACGGCCTCCGGGGTCGGGGGCAGCATCACCGGTGCTTCGAGGGTCTCGCCAATGCCGGTGTAGAACTCCACGTTGATCACGGAGACGTTCTTCACACCCATCGCGTAGCCGAGCGCTCCGCCGATGAGCAGTCCGCCGCGTGCGATGGAGAGGATCAGGTCAGGCTTGTAGTCGTCGACGATCGTCTGGGCCAGATCCTTGATCGCGTGGCCGAAGAGGTCGTAGGTGAGGATCTCACGTTCGGTTCCAGTGGAGTTCATGGCAGTTCATCGTACCGGGTTACGTCGGATCTAGGATGGTCGGTATGAGAATCGGAATCATCGGCGCTGGCGCAGTCGGCACTTTCTTCGGCGCATCGCTGGCACGTGCCGGCCACGAGGTCACCGTTCTGGCCCGCGGTGCGGCGCTGGAGCAGATCCGCGCGACCGGTCTCACAGTCACCGGTGGGGTGCTCGACGAGGCCCCGGTGCCGGTCACCGAGGTCGGTGCTCCTGAGGAGTTGGCGGGCCAGGACGTTGTCCTGTTGGCGGTGAAAGCCACAGGGGAGACACTGGAGGAACGGCGCGCGCAGATCGAGGCCCTGATCGGAGCTATCCCGGGTGAGCCGGTGATCGCCACGACGCAGAACTCTGTGGAGGCCCACCAGTTGGTCGCCGACATCGTCGGTGAGCAGCGCACATGGCCCGGCGTGGTGCGTGGTTTCTACATCCACACCAGCCCGGCGGAGGTGCGCTTCGAGGGTGGGGTGCGCAGTTACACCGTCGGGACATGGGATGGGCAGCAGGACGGAGCGCCGGATGCCACCCTCGGCCGGTTCGCCCAGGCACTGGAGGATGCGGACATCGACGCGATCGTCGAGGGGGACGTCTGGACCGACATCTGGACCAAGGCAATGTTCGTCACGTGTTTCGGGGCGCTGGGTGCTGTCGCCGATCAACCACTGGGCGTACTGCGGACCATGATGCGCGGCGACCTGATCGCACTGATGCAGGAGGTCCACCGGACGGCGCGGGCCAGTGGGGTGGACCTGCCGGAGGACACGGTGGAGAACAATATGCGTTTCACCGACGAACAGTCGGCGGAGGCGACCAGCTCGATGCAGCGTGACATCGCCGACGGCAATCCCGGTGAGCTTGACTCCCAGCTCGGCGCGGTGGTCAGGGCAGGCGACCGTGCTGGTGTGGAGACCCCGTTGCACGACCTGTTGCTCTCACTGTTGACAGTGAAACTGCAGTAGCGGACATCCGCTCCTGGTCCGTCAACCAGTTAATCCTTGTTGCGCTCCGGGGTCTCGGGGTCACCGTCGGCATCTTCGTAACCGACGTGGTCGGCGCGACCTTCCTTGGGGGTCCAGCCGTCGGCCCATTCACCGGAATCGTAGTCGTAGCCGACGTCGTTGCCGTCCTCGTCGGTGCGCTGGTACCACTCGGTGACCTTGTCTGCGGTGGAGTCGAAGTCGGCACCGGCTCCCTCACCCTCGGCAGAGCGGGCGATGGACAGCTCGAAGTCGTCCCCGTGCTCCTCCAGGCCCTTGACCACGGCGTTCTGGATTGCGGTGCGGGCGTAGGTCCGACGAATCGCCGCCGGGTCGGTCGCCAGATCCCGCAGGAACGCCACGATCAGAACCAGCAGCACCACCGAGAACGGGATGGCGATGAGGATGGTGAGGTTCTGCAGCCCGGTCAAGGCGTCCTCGCCACCGGTGAGCAGCATGACCACGGCGATACCCGTCATGCACAGGCCCCAGAACACCACGACCAGCTTGTGGGGGGACGGGTTGCCCTTCTCCGACAGGGTGCCCATCACCAGGGAGGCGGAGTCCGCGGAAGTGACGAAGAAGACGGCCAGCACGAAGATGATGATGAACGGGGTGATTGCCCCACCCGGCAGGTTGTCGAACATGGAGAACAGGATCTGCTCGGAGGAGCCGTCGCCGTCCATGCCCTCGGCACTGTCCTGGTGCTGACTGATCGAGGTACCGCCGAAGATGGTGAAGGCCAGGATGAGGATAGCGGTGGGGACCAGCGTGGTGACGGTCGCGAACTCGCGGAGGGTTCGGCCGCGGGAGATGCGGGCGATGAACATACCCACGAACGGGGTCCAGGCGATCCACCAGGCCCAGTAGAACGCGGTCCACGAGGCCTGGAAGTCCACGGTGTCCTGGCCCCAGGACAGCGACTTGCCCATCATGTCGATCAGCCCGGAGGCGTAGGACGCGATACCGGAGGGGATGAGGTTGAGCAGGAACAGGGTCGGTCCGGCGAGAAAGACGAAAAGGACGATCCCCAGGGTGAGGGTGATGTTGAGGTTCGACAGGTACCGGATACCGCGGGCGACACCGGCGACGGCACTGATGATGAACGCCAGGGTCAGCACGGCGATGACCACGATCAGGGCGTTGTTGCCGAGAGTGCCGATGCCGGAGACGATCTCGACACCGGTACCGATCTGGATGGCGGACAGGCCCAGCGTCGCCGCGGTGCCGAAGAGGGTGGCGATGATCGCCATGATGTCGACGAGGCGTCCGGCGAAGCCATTGGTCTGGCTCTCACCGAACAGGGTGCGGAACACCGAGGACAGCAGGGACACCCGGCCACGCCGGTAGGTGCTGTAGGCCAGTGCGCCGCCGACCAGGGCGTAGAGCGCCCAGGGGGACAGGCCCCAGTGGAAGTGCGACTGGGCCATCGCCTGGTGGACGGCCTCGGGAGTGTCGGCCTCCACGGTGTGCGGCGGCGGGGACATGTAGTACCAGAGCGGTTCGGAGGGGCCGAAGAAGAAGATGCCCACGCCGATGCCGGCACCGAACATCATCGCCACCCAGGAGAACCGGGAGAACTCGGGCTCCTCGTCGTCCTTGCCGAGCTTGATCTGCCCGAAGCGGGAGAACGCCAGGTAGATCATCACGATCAGGGCGACGGTCATCACGAAGTTCAGCAGCCATCCGGTGTTCTCCATCGCCCAGGAGAACATGGTCGAGGAGACGTCGGAGACGGAATCGGGGTTGGTGACGCCCCAGGTGATGAACGAGACGATCAGCACCGCGGTGATGCTGAACACGATCTTGTCCAGACCGAAGCGGTTGCGTTGCTCATCGACGCTGATACCGGGCACCAGACCGGGGTGCATGTCGTCGGGGTAGACCCCGACATCACGGTTGGAGGCGGCGTTCAGGAAACCGTCTTGATGACCATCAGGGTCGTTCTCCGGCGTATGCGGCACGGGGCCTTTCCGTTCTCTGCCTCGGGACCGTCACAGGCTTTCCTGTGTGTATCCCGTGGGCAGGGTTGGTGTCGGGTTACCCGTAACACCCTACGGTGTGTCCCTCCAGAAAGCGGGATGCTTGCACATACAGTCGGGTCACACTGGTCAAACCCCTGTCATCACTGCCCCGATTCCAGGGCGCGGACACTGCGTTCCTCGATGGCGACCTCGACCCTGGTGTGTGGCGGGATGATCCCCCGGTCGGACAACCGGTGCAGCAGTGTGGTGGCCTGATCGAGGTAGGACGCCTCCTCCTGCCTGGTGGCGGCCTGGTCGGCGTGTCGGATCAGCTTCAGCGCCCGGTCTGCATCGCCACGCAGTTGGTCGGAGAGGTTGTCCAGCCCGGTGCGTCGGGCGTTCTGCTCGGCGATCTTCCAGGTCCGGGTCAGGGTGTTGACGGCCGTGTCGTAGTCGTCGATGGCCTTCGTGTGGGGTGTGCTCGGGCCGCCGGGCACCGTGGTGGTGCGTAGCTGGGTGGCTCGTTCCATGGCATTGTGGAAGTCCTGGTTGACCTGCAGTGACAGGTCCCAGAGGGCGGGGAAGCGCAGCAGCATCTCGGGGTCGAGTTCCCAGGCGGCGTAGCGTTCCAGGACATCGTCGTGCCCGGTCGTGGCGGTGTCCCACCGGGTGACGAGGTCGGACGCACTGGCCGCCGCGGAGTCGCTGGTCGCCCCGGCGGACCTGGTGCTCGTCGCTGTGCTCGGCCGGGCCGAGGCACGTGGTGTGGGCCGTGACGTGCTGGAGACCTGGCGGGTGGCCGGGGTGGGGGCCACCTCCGGGGTTTTCTCGGTGTGACGCATGACGAGGAAGACCAGCAGTCCGGCACCGAAGACCCCACCGCCCATGACGGCCAGTGAAGTGGAGACCGGGGCGAGGAAGAACAGCCCGACGACGCCGATGACTGCCGCGGCCTCGGCAAGCAGTGTGGTCGTGCGACCGGGGGTGGTGTGCGCCATAGGTCTGAATTTACCGTACCCCCCAGGGGATGTGCGCTTGGCTTACTATTGGGGTGTGAATGAGGAGAGGACACCGGAGCGCACCTGGCTGATCATCATGGGCTGGACGGCTGCGATCATCGTGCTGCTGATGGCGTCCCCGATGCTGCCCGACGGCCCGGTGCGGATCGCCGGCTATTCTCTCGCGGGCCTGGGCGCGGCCGGGGCGGTGTGGATGTTTCCTTCTCTGGTGCGTCGCCATCCGGAGCTCGGATCGGCGCACCGCCGGGCGGTGGCCACCGGCGCGGTGATCGGTGTGGCGGTCGGCGGCTTGTCGGCGGGTGTGCCTGGAATTGTGTCGATGGCTTCCGAGGCCAACAATTCCACGTACTCGGCAGACGGGGATGACGACGACCTGGGTGAGAGGTTGTCGCTGATCGAGTACTGGGAGACTGCCGTGGCCTTCGCCGACAGGACGACGGAGGACGGTGCCAGCCGCATCCTGCATTTCAGTGTCAGTGATTTCGTGTACCGCAAGGCGTCCATCCGGTTCATCGGGGAGGACGGGACGATCTACCAGTCAAGCACCGGGCACAGCGACTGGGGTGAGGCCAATACCGTGGATACGTCCCAGTCCACCCGGGAGGCCTTCGACGCCGCCGATGTGTCGGCGAACCTCACCACCGTGGCGGAGAAGGCACTCGCCCAGGGCCGGGCGATCGATGAACGCCTGACGTTGTTGGGTGTGGAGATCAGGAAGGCTGACGAGGGTGTGGTGTTCGACGGTGCGGGGGAGAAGCGGATTGTCGGGGCCCGGGAGCGCCTACCGGAGATCACGGTGGAACTCCGCGCGGACCCGGATTCCAACATGAGCGACATGGATGTCGCGACCGACGGGGCCGGTGTCTTCCCCGCAGGGATTCATGGTGTGGCGGACATTGAGGCGAACTTCCGCCGAGCCCTCCCTGCGCTGGAGGCTGCAGGCATTGATCCTGCGACACTGTATCTGGAGAGGTACGATTCGGCCGTTGACTCCCGGGGTGGCACAACCACCATGGTCGTGGAAGGTGACGGTCGACATCACAGCATGGCTTGGCACCCCGGTGGTTTCGTGAAGATCAGCTCGCGGGACGTCACCTGGCAGCCGGATGGTCCGCGACTACTGGACTTCGATCCAGGTGTACTGGCCAGGGTGGTGGAGGACGCCCGGAACCGCGGAAGCCTCGACCCGCACGAGCGCGACATGGTCGACATCGACATGCAGTTCCACCGGGCCAGTCAGGAGTTCGGCGACCGGATGACAGCCCAGGTCTCGATCTCCTCCGACCCGGACGCCGCCGGATACTACGGCGTACTCGGCGCGGAGGCGGGACGGTATCTCGGGCCGCTGTGACGCGACAAGGAGTTCAGCCGAACTAGCCACGGTCGAGCGAGTCCGCCCGGGATCGCCACTTCCTCGCCTTTCGGGACTTCCCGGCATCCTCGTAGAGATCGGCGATCACCCGGCAGTAGTGGGCGGCCTGCTCACCGGGGATGCCCGGGACGTCCTGCGCCTCGGTGAGGATCTCGATGGCCCGGTCCGTGGAGTCCGGCTGCTCGGCGGACATGGCGTAGTTGGCACCCTGGGCGAGCTGCGCTGCGGCAGAGGACGGGTCGTCGAGGGAGAGGACCATCCGGGATGCTTCGCGGCACCCTTCGAGGCATTCGTCGAGTCTGCCGAAGGTGGACAGCACCCGGTTGATCGACTCCTGGACGTAGAGCCGCTGTCCGGTGTCGGAGGCCAGTTCCATGTTCTGGGCCAGAGTGTCGAGCGCGGCGGGGTCCCCGGCATCGGCCTGGGACACCGCGATCCGGTCGCGCAGCCGCATCTCCGCCTGCCCACCGTCGTTGAGTCGGGCGGCGGCCGGCAGGGTGGTGGTCATCTCCTCGATGGCCTCCTCCCATCTGTCGAGCCCGTGAAGGATGTCGGTGAGGGCGATGACCGACATCACCGCCAGTTGGTCTTCCCCGTTGGACAGGGCGAGATCCCGGGACTGCCGCAAGGTCCACAGCGGCAGTAGCGGGGTCGGTGCGGTCTGGCGCAGTGAGAGTCCCAGCCCATGGATGCAGCGGATCTCGTACTCGGAGAACTCCGGGACCGGCCCGCCTTCGTTCTCCGTGGTGGCGTGGTGGTACTGCTCCAGTTTCGGCAGCAGCAGGGGTTCGAGAATGTCCACGGCCTCGGCGCTGCGCTGCTGGTACACCAGCATCTCGCCGAGGAACAGGGAGGCGTCCCGGGAGGGCAGCTCCGCGGAGTCGAGCTGACGAACCGCAAGGCGGGCACGTTCCGCGGCCTCCTCGAAACGACCTCCGTGGGCCAGCACCCTGGCGGTGTCCAGCGCGGTGGTGCCGGTGGCTTCCCGCAGCCGCAGGTCGATCAGGGTCGCGAGGTGGCGGTCCAGGGCGTACACGCCCTCGGCGATGCCGGTCCCGGTGGCCGCCATCCCGTAGTAGAGGTCCAGGCCGGTGGCGTGGGCGGGGGAGAAGTCGGCGAAGTCGGCGCGCAGCGACTCATAGCGCGACTGCGCCTCCTCGGGGTCGGCATGCCCGGAGATGACATCGAGGACCAGCAGGTTGATGGCTGCCGAGGCGTAGTACTCGGCGAAGGCCACCCCGGCGGTGCCCGTCGGGTCAACGTCGCGTCGATGTTCACCCGCGAAGGCGACCAGGGTACCGAGCTTGTTCCGGGTATCCTCCTGGGCCGCCTCCAGCCGCATCTCGTCACCGTCGGGGTCCGGTTCGGTCGCCGCGGCAGCGAGCGTCGCCACCGCCCGCAGGGAAATCGACAGGTACGCCAGCGGGTCGGACCCACGGAGCTCGGCGGCGTAACCCAACCAGGCGGGTACGTCGTCGGCGGGGACGTCGAGGAAATCGGCCGGCGTGATGCCGGCGAAGAACTCCGCCTGACCCCGTCCCTGCCGGAAGAGTTCGTTGACCAGAGTCTCGTAGTGGTGGTCGCGGGACGCTGTGTCCCCGGTGTGGTGGTAGTGGGAGACCAGGCGGGAGTGGTAGCTGGGGCGGTGCCATTCCGGTAGGTCCTCGACCCGGATGTAGGGGTCGTCGCTGGCCAGCAGCGCGGCAACGTCGCGGCTGGCTTGTGCCCGCACCGCCGTCTCCAGGACGCTCAGTCGGTCATCGGGGTCGGTCGTGTCTGTGCCCGAGACTGCACTGGCCAAGCCAGCCGGGTTCGCGGGGGGATCCGCCAACTCGGCTCGCAGCAGCAGGTCACTGGAGCCCAGGTCGAGCGGGATGTCGAGCTGGCTCAACTCCTCGGCCTCGGCGATGAGCCGGGCGAAGTTGTCGTTGCCGTTGCGGACGTCGTAGCGGGCGGCGAGCTCCGTGGCCGCGGTACGGCACTGCTCGGCCAGCACTGACACAGTGTGGTCGGAGCCGTCTCCGGACGGTTCACCGTAGACCGCCGCCAGGTCGGCGGACCCGGACCCCGGCACCTTGACCTCCCCGAACCCGGCCCGCGCGGTGGCGGCGAGCAACACCCAGGCCCCGGACAGCACGCCGAAGTGGCCCAGGGTGTCGAGCCGATCCACCAGTAGGTCACGCTGGTAGCGCTGCAGCAGCGCCAATCCGCGGGAGTAGTTGCCGGTCACCCCGAGGAACTCCAGGTGGCGTCCAACGTTGCGTAGGGACTGGAACCGGGGGTTGGCTGCGATGCTGGTGCGCTGGGCGAAGCCGGCGAAGTCGGCATCACCGTGGCGCAGCGCGGTCATCATCACCGCGGCCAGGGAACTCTCCGGCTCCATGACACAGCCGATGTCCCCGGCCTGCAGGATCTCCTGGACCCGGGCCTGCGCCTCCTCGGTCCGTCCTGCCCGTAGGTCCAGTGCCAGTTGACCGGCGATGCGGCAGGTCGGGCAGTCGTCGAAGGGGTCTTCACCACCGGCGGCGAGGATCCGGTCCTGGGTAGCTTCAGCCTCGGCGAGTGTTCCGTTGACCAGCTGGTCCTCGCGGCGTTCGATGTCGACTGCGTTCTCCGGCACCCCGGCGCGGGCGTAGTGGGTGGCCATCTGGTCCAGCAGGGCATCTGCCTGGGCCCGGCTGAACAGGCAGGACATGGTGACGACGTTGATGGCGTGCTTGTAGTACCAGAACAGGTGCGGGTAGCTCCCGTCGCTGCTGCCCGGGAAGCGCTGTGGATCGGAGTCGTGTAGACCAGCTGCGGCGGAGAAGTGGGTGAGCAGGGCCGGGTTGTCCTCCGCGGCCCGGTAGCTGGCGACCAGCGACAGCCGTACGCGGTACTCCGCGTCCCTGTCTCCGGTCTCTTGCGCGCTGGAGAGGGCGCGGTGCAGGAGGTCTCGCTCCTCCTCGCCGAAGGGCAGACCGTTGGCCTGGTCTAGCAGTTCCATGGCGGTGGGGGCGGAACCCTCTGGTGTGTTCATGGGGTGAAGTGTAGCAGCAGTGGTGGACACCAGTCGGACACCAGTCGGTCACCAGTCGCTGTCGACGTCCGGCCCGATCGACAGTGCCACCAGGTCCGACAGCGACCCGGTGAGCATCGCCCGTTCCCGGGCTCCCAATGGGCGGCGTCCTGCCAGCAACGCCTGCACGTACAGCAGTCGGACGGTGCGGGCGACCACGGCATCGTCGTGGGCGTTGGCCAGTTGGCGCACAAGGGGATTCGACCAGTTCAGCACCAGCATCGACAGCGGACCAGAGGTACCTGCCCCGGTCGCGCGGGTCGCTGCGGGGGTCTGGTCCGGGGAATCTGTGGAGTCAGCGGCGTCGAGTGCGTCGAGTGCGTCGAGGGTGTCCAGGATCCCGGCCCACTGGTCGGTGGTGGAACCACGGGCCTCATCGCGGTCGCGGGCGGCACCGGCCGCGGCGTCCATCACCACCACCGCCGGGGAATCGGTGGGGGTGAACACCCGAACCATGCCGGACACGGAGACCTCGTCCAGGGCAGCGGTGACCCGGGCGGCCAGTGCCGAGGCAGTGTCGGAGGCCTCCATAGGTGGTACATCCATGGCGTCCAGGGACTCCCGCAGGTCCGCCGGGCCGACCGTCACACCGTCGAAGACGGTGGGGATCAGGTGGGCCAGTTCATCGTCGTGGACGTAGCCGCCGTTGACCGTGATGCCGGTGATGCCGTTGTTGTCGCCCAAGGCACGGATCTGCCGGAACTCGTCGAGACTGCCCGCCACCCGCAACCCCAGCCCTTCGTCACGGCAGAGTTGGACGATCTCCTCGACCGGCAGTCGACCACGGGAGGTCTCCAGGGTGATGAACCCCAGCACCGTGTCGGCCAGTTCGGGGTCGGAGAGGCACAGTGAGCGCAAGGCCAGGTCATGAATTGCGGTGAACTCCCGCAGCCGGTGCGGGGTGCGTCGACCCAGGTCCAGCAGCCAGGAGCGGATCTTCTGGGCGACGTGGTCGCGGGTTGCGGCGAGAGCTTCGTCCTCGACCAGGGCCTCGCGGGAGGCGGTGGGGGACAGGCGGGTGGAGTTGATCTCGCACTCGACGAAGAACGCCCAGGCGGGCACCACCGGTGAGGGTCCGTGGTCGACCAGCATCCGGTTGACGTACACGCTGTGCCGCCGGGTCATGTGCGGGGCCTGCGGGGACGGCAGGACGTAGGCCACGCCCTCTGTGTCAGCGCTGCCAGCGGAGTCATCACCGTCGGAGGAGAGGTCGATGACATCGAACGGGGCCCGCCCCAGCCGGGTCGAGCCCGCATGCAGGCGAAGGTAGCGGGAGGCGTCCGGGGAGAACACCGGTGACCGGCTCACCGTGGTGTGTTTGACACCCTCCACCCGGATCTCGACGGGCAGGTAGCTGCCGTACTCACCGGCGATGCGTACCACGGCGTCCTCGGTGAGCAGGGTACGTTCGTCCGGGCGCGGCGACAGGTGCACCGTGGTGCCCACGGGCAGGGCATCGGTCTCGGCGGCGGAGAGTTCCTGCAGGTCGAAGGTGCCGTCGGCATGCCCCTGCCACCGCACGGCAGCCGCACCCCGTATCGCAGAGCGGGAGACCATGGTGATCGTGTCGGCGACCATGAAGCAGCTCAGCAATCCGATGCCGAACTGGCCGAGGCGTCCGGAGCGTTGCAGGCCGAATTCGTCGCGCTTGGAGGTCCGACCCACCGTGGCCAGCAGCTCGGTGGCTTCGGCGGAGGTGAGGCCAATTCCGTCGTCGGTGAGGGACAGGGTGGTCCGGGCGTCGGGACCGTCTGTGAGCGGACGGATACGGATGTGTCCGGTGTCAGTGCCGGTCGCGCCGTCTTGCTCCCGGCGGGCGGTGATCGCGTCCACCGCATTCTGCAGCAGTTCACGCAGGAACACCCGCGGGCCGGAGTAGATGTGCCGGCTGAGCAGGTCGACGACCCCACCGAGGTCCACCTGGAAGTTCTGCGGTCTGGCAGGCTCGTTGCCCGGTGTGGCGACATCGTTCGGCATGGGGACGATTGTCGCACAGGTCGCCGATGTCCCTCCCCGGTCACACCGCAACTACTCCACGTGCGCGCCGAGGAGGGTTTCGTTGGCGTCCGGGTCGCCGTCCGGCGTCGGCTCGGTGAGGTACTGCTCCCAGACGATACCGGTGGGGGTCAGCCCCTTGGTGGTGATCCAGTCGAAGAGGTGCTCGTAGGCGGCAGTGATCAGGTCGTAGCCGCCACGCACCATGAGGGTGACCGTCCGGCCCGCCGGCAGGGTCTCCGGGGTGACCTCCCCGTCGGCGCTGATCGGGGCATCCACGGGGACGGCGGCGGCGAGGTCGATCTTCTCGTCCGGCATACCGTGGGTGACACCCATGGGAGGGCCGGAGGGGGAGATCCCGGCGGCACCCAGAGTGGTGAGGATCAACGGGAAGGCACGGTCGAAGAGTTTCGGGATGTCCTCCATCGCGACGGTTTCCCGCACTACGGCGAGGTGCTGTTCCGGGCGCTCGGTGAGTTCGGGGGTGGGGAAGTCGGTAGCCATCAGATGACTCCTGTGGTGAGACGGTGGTTTCTCCTTTGAGACTACTCCCGTGTGCCCCGACCGGGGTCGATGAACAGCGGAGGCACTCAGGTAGCGTGGCGGTCATGTCCGACGAGAATTCCACTGTCCCAGCCGCCGACTTCACCCCGCACCTGATGCTCGGTGACCTGCTCTTCACCGGGGCCCCGACCGTCGAGGAGGTCATCGCCAAGGTCACAGACGTCCCCGAGGAGATCGGCCTGACCGCTGAGGCCGTGGACGGCAAGGACGGCGTGGTGGAGGTGCGGATCAAGAAGTTCGGCGCCACCGCCTTTCTGACCGTCATCGACGCCCCGGTGCCGAACCAGGAGGCCGAGCAGAACGCCCACCAGCTGTACTGCCAGGGCGACGACCGGGAGCGGGTCTCCACCCACACAGCGCAGGTCCTGATCGCCGTGCCGCCGGAGTTCACCGGGGAGCCCGCGGAGAAGATCGCCGACCTGTCGGCGCGACAGACACAGTTGACCGTCGCCCGGGTGCACGGGATGCTGACCGTGGCGCTGTGCCGACTGCCGGGCCTGGCCGGTTACTATTCGGGCACTGCAGCGTCCACCTTCGGTCTGCCGTTCCTGCAGCAGGTGGCGACCGGCCAGTTCGGCTCCACGCCGTGGCCGCTGTGGGTCTCGGCGTGGCTGCGCCCCGGTCCGGAGGGGACCTCCGCCTACACCTACGGGCTGTGGCCGATGGGGCACCCCGAGCTGCAGGTGGAGAACACCAGCATGTCTCCCGAGGACCTGTTCATGTACCTCATGGACACTGTGGCCTACTTGGTGCTCGACGAGGGAACCTTCGCCGACGGACAGAAGACCGGACGCACCGCCGAGGAAGTCTTCACCCTGCACGCCGAGCCCTGGGTCGTCGACCAGGACGTCCCGGCGTTCCGGATCGGCATGTGAGCACCAGCCCGGCGTGGGTCAGCGAAGGACCTCGCCGACCCACCGGGCCAGCTGCACTGGTGACACCGGGGCGACACGCATCCCCACCGCTGCGAGCTGGCGGGTCACCCCGACGTTGTAGGAGACCCCGGTGACGTCCCTGTTCCGTACGGCCTGGTCCCGGTACGTCTCGGGTGACGTACCCGGCTACGAGGAACTCACCACCAACCGCTACCGCCGGAGGTGAGCTAACCGTAGTTGATGCTGGCCCGCGGAATCGCGGTGATGTCGATGCTTGCGCGGGCTTCGTCAAGATCGTGGGCTTCCTGTAGCCCGAGCCAGAATTCAGCAGAGTTGCCGAAGTACGCGGCCAATCGGACTGCTGTGGCAGCGGTGACCCCAGCTGCACCACGTACGATTTTGGAGACGTGAGATTCGGAGATCCCGGTGTCCTTGGACAGCCTGTACTGGGAGATTGCGAGCGGCTCCAGGAGCTCTTCCTGCAGGATTTCGCCTGGGTGCGGGTACGGTACCCGGTCGTCGGGAGCGGCTCCGTGAACACTGGTAGTCGATGAAGTGGACATCTTCTGCTCCTCTTTCCGTCCAGATGAAAACCAGACGGAACTGTTTGTTAACCCTGATGCTGTGGTAGCCGGCGAGATCAGACTTGAACTTCTCCAGATGGTTTGACGGAGGCACCCGAAGATCATTGAGGCTCTTGGACTGGTCGAGCATGGCCAGTTTCCGTCGAAGAACTTCGCGGAGTTCAGGTGGCACATCACGCGGTGGGCGTCCAGAAAAGTGAAACTCTTCGAGTGCCCTGTCCCTGAACTCCACACTCCCATACAGTCAGCCGACGACAGTACTGTCAATGATGGAAGAGTGCTACGCGCCCTGCCAGACGGTGTCGAACGGGGTGTTCGCGGTGACGCGGTGCTGGATACCACGGGTGACCAGGTCCTTGGCGACCTGCACGGCAGTGGCGACGTCGCTGCCCTTCGCCAGCTCAGCGGTGACCGCGGCGGCGACGGTGCAGCCAGCACCGGAGACCCGCTGCTCGCCGACCTTCGGGGCGGAGAAGCGGGTGATCTCGTGGCCGTCCCACAGCACGTCCACGGCGTTCTCGCCCGGCAGCTCCACGCCACCCTTGGCCAGCACGTAGGGCACCTTCTCGCCGATGCGCTTGGCAGCCTCCTCGAGATCCTCGACGGTCTCGATGCTTTCCATGCCCGAGAGGCTCTTGGACTCGAAGACGTTCGGGGTGACCACGGTGGCCAGCGGGAGGATCTTCTCCTTCAGGGCGTTGTCGGTGTCCAGTGCCGCACCGGGCTCCTGGCCCTTGCAGATCAGCACCGGGTCGACGACGAGGTTCTTCCAGTTCCGCTCGGCGAGCTTGACGGCTGCGATCTCGATGGTCGCCGGGGTGCCCAGCATGCCGACCTTGGCGGTGTTCATGTTCTCGACCGAGTGCGTGGCCAGGGCGGCCTCGAACTGCTCGGCAATGATCTCCGGGTCGACCGGGTGGAAGCGGTGGCCCCAACCGTTGTTCGGGTCGAAGGCGACGATGCAGGACAGAGCGCCGACACCGTAGACGCCGAGCTGCTGGAAGGTCTTCAGGTCGACCTGGATGCCGGCGCCACCGGTGGCCTCGGAGCCGGCTATGACGAAAGCGATCGGAGGAGTGGAAACGGGGTTTGTCATAGGCCAATGGTAAAGGACGCCCCTGTGGTGGGTGCGGTGCCACGCAGACCAGAACCCTCCACCATCCTGACTCGAGAAACAACATCGACGGAGAGGTCACCTCAACGCCTCAGAGGTGACCTCTCCGTCTATGTTGTTTGCTCTGGACCACCCTCTAGGCCGGACGCAGCAGGCCGATGACCTGTCCGTCCTGGCCGCGGACGACCATGACCACGCCGTAGTGGTCGATGGTCTTCACTCCGTTGAGCCACTGGTTGTCGCAGGCGATCAACGTGGAGACGAACGGCTTGACGTGGGCGGTCCGGATTCCGTTGCCGGTGACCCGGTAAGTCGAGCCAATACCGTTGCAGCCATCGGTGCCGGAGACCCGTCCGTTGTGGAAGGTCAGCTCACCGTTGCCGGCCGGGTTCACGTCAACCCAGCGTCCGGCGAACTGCAGGCTCGGTAGCGAGGATTCCGGCAGCGATGCGGTGACGTTGTCCGGCAGGGCGGGTGCGGCCGTGGCGGTGGGCACTCCGGCGAGTCCCACTGCGGCGAGGACAGCCACCGCGCCGGTGGCGATCCTGCGGGTGAGTCGGGGGCGTTGTGTGGTGTGTGTCATGGTTCCTGCCACTCCTCATGGCGGTCGGTGGTAGTCGATGCCGGTCACTGCGTGCCGGTGTGAACGGCGTCTCACTCAGTACCATCGCGGCGACCGGCTAATCGTTAACGACCATCACGTTCTGGATCGGAACCGCCATCGTCACTGCCGGTAGGACGCCAGGAAGTTCCCCATGCGCTCCATCGCCGTGCCCAGCACCTTCTCCTCGGGCAACAGGACGATGCGTAGATGGTCCGGGGTAGGCCAGTTGAAGCCGGTGCCGTGGACCAGCAGGATGTGCTCGCGCTCCAGCAGGTCCATGACCAGCTGCTCATCATTCCGGATCGCATGGACCTCCGGATCAAGGTGCGGGAAGGCGTACAGCGCCCCGCGGGGTGTCACGCAGCTCACCCCATCCATCGCATTCAACGAGGACGCCACGACGTCGCGGCTGCGGCACAGTCGGCCACCGGGGGCGGTCAGCCCTCCGATCGACAGGTCCGCGTTCTCCCCGGACTCTGCCCCGGAACCACCCAGCGCGGCGACGATCGCCTGCTGGCCCGGCACATTCGCGCATAACCGGGTGGACGCCATGAGGTTGAGTCCGTGGAGGAAGTCCTCGGCGTGCTCCGTCGGTCCGGTCACCACCATCCACCCGGCGCGGTAGCCGGCCAACCGGCTCGACTTCGACAGACCTGAGTAACTCAGTGTCAGAACGTCCGGGGTGATCGCCGCCAGATGGGTGTGGGAGGTGCCGTCGTAGGTGATGACGTCGTAGATCTCGTCGACGAGCAGGGTCAGGGAGTGACGCCGGGCGATGTCGGCGATGCCGCGCAGGATATGCGGCGGGTAGACCGCTCCGGTCGGGTTGTTCGGGTTGATCACCACGATCGCCGTGGTCCGCTCGGTGATCCGGGCCTCCATGTCGGCGAGATCGGGGTTCCAGTCGTCGGACTCGTCGCAGAGATAGTGCACCGCAGTGCCGCCAGCCAGTGTGACCATGGCTGTCCACAGCGGGTAGTCGGGGGCCGGGATGAGGACCTCGTCGCCGGTGTCCACCATCGCCTGGCAGGTCATGGTGATCAGTTCGGAGACTCCGTTGCCGAGGAAGACCCGGTCACGGTCGAGCTCCGGGAAGTCCGGGATGGCATCGTAGCGGGAGATGACGGCCTCCACCGCCTCGGGAAGGCCGTGGGAGTCCGAGTAACCGTGGGAGACGTCGAGGGTGCGGGACATGCTCTCCACGATCGACGGGGGAGCGGTGAACCCGAACGGCTGGGGATTGCCGATGTTGAGCTTGAGGATGTCGGTGCCCTCGCGCTCCAGGGCGGCGGCACGGTCGGCCACCGGCCCACGGATCTCGTAGAGGACGTTCCGGAGCTTCGAGGACTGCCGTACCGGTCTCAGTAGCGGTTTTGATTCTGTTGCAGTAGCGCTATCATGGTTTCTCATGTCTGACAGTAGCAGTTCGCGACTGGCCGGAGAACTCCGCTCCTGGATCTCCGGACGCTCACCGGGCACCCGACTGCCCTCCACCAGAATGTTGGCGAGAGAGCATGGCCTCGGACCGGTGACCGTGCAGGAGGCCCTACGCGCACTCACTGCCGAGGGGCTCGTGGAGACCCGCCCAGGGGTCGGCACCTTCATCGCCACGGCGTCGGGGACACGGCGTGTGCGCCCGACAGACTTCTCCTGGCAGGTCGGCGCACTGGGGGAGGCCACCGGACGGCCAGCCGGTGGATCCCGGTCCACACCAACCTCCGGGGCGCTGCGTCCCACCCCGGTGGACGCCGTGGCGCTGCACAACGGATACCCGGACCGTGACCTCCTGCCGGAGAAAGCGGTCCGGCAGGCGCTGGGACGGGCGGCCCGGTCGGACGCCGCGGTGACCGCCGCACCGCGGGCCGGACTCCAGGAACTGCGTAACTGGTTCGCCCAGGACCTGGCAGCGCAGACCCCACCCGGCGTCACACCGGTCACCGCCACTGATGTGACCGTACTGCCAGGCACGCAGTCCGGTCTCTCGGCGATCTTCCGGGCGGTCACCGGGCCGGGCGAGTCCGTTGTCCTGGAGTCCCCGACCTACTGGGGTGCTGTACTCGCCGGACGGCAGACCGGCGTCCGGATGGTCCCGCTTCCCACAGGCCCGGACGGCCCGGACCCGACCGAGCTGGACCGCGTTCTCGCCCGGACCGGGGCGCGGCTGTTCTACGCCCAGCCCCGGTTCACCAATCCGACCGGTGCGGTGTGGTCACCGGAGACCCGGAGCCGCATCCTCGAGGTCGTCGCACGCCACGGAGCCTTCCTCGTCGAGGACGATTGGGCCAAGGACTTCGCGATCGACGGTGCGGCGGCATCCCTGCCACCGATGGCCGCCGGTGACGATTCGGGCCGGGTGATCTACCTGCGGTCCCTGTCGAAGTCACTGTCCCCGGCGCTGCGGGTCGGTGCAGTCATCGCCCGTGGCCCGGTACGCGAGCGGATCCTCGGCAACGTCGGCGCCTCGGCAATGTACGTCTCCCCGCTGCTCCAGGCCGCTGCCCTCGACGTCCTCGGGACACCGGCCTGGCGTAGTCACCTCAGGACGCTCCCGGACCGATTGGCGCACCGGCGGGACCTGCTGGTCACCGCCGTAAGGACGCATCTGCCCGAGCCGGAACTGACCGCGGTGCCCACCGGTGGACTGAATCTGTGGCTGCGACTGCCGGACGGGGCGGATCTGGACCGTCTCGTCGCCGACTGCGAGGCACGGGGAGTGGTCATCGCCGGTGGCGACGACCTCTTCCCGAGCGAGCCGACCGGCCGGTTCCTGCGGCTGAACTTCGCCGGCCCGGAACCAGGCCGCTACGGCGAGGCCGTGCGGATCCTCGGGGAGTCGTTAAGAGAACAGCTCGGGTGAGATCACCGCGTAGCATCCTGCGGTTCCTCCCCGGGGACCAGGACGCCTGCTTCGGAGCCGTCGCGTCCGGAGACCACCATCTCGGTGCCTGTGTCGCTGACTTCCACGGTCGTGACCTGCAATAGCCACTGGGACCAGCCCTCGGAACAGGCCATCATCGTCGTGGCGAAAGGCTCGACGGTGGCGGTCCCGCCGTCGACCGAGTAGGTCGAGCGAATCCCGTTGCAGGCGTCGGAACCCCGCACCGCCCCGTCCTCAGTGAAGGTCAGGTACCCGAGACCGTCCGGATCAATCCAGGTGCCGATGAACGGTGCGGCGGCGTCTGCGTCCGGGGCCTCGCTGCCGTTGCCGGGGCCTTCGCTTTCTGTCACCGGTGCCTCCTGCGTGTAGATGGGGTTGTCGGAGTCCTGTGCGCTGGGGGAACAGCCCACGAGAACGGCCGCAACCGAGAAAGCGGCAGCGGCCGTGGCGACGCTGGTGCGGTGGTTCCTCATGGTGTCCACTGTGCCAGATGCGTTCCGGGGCAGATGCGGTTGCCGCACCAGGCAGGAGGACAGAGTGCTCAGAGCAGGGCCTCGATGACCCGGGCGACCCCGTCCTCGTCATTGGAGGTGGTGAGTTCGTCCGCGACGTCCTTCACCGCGGCCTCGGCATTGGCGACGGCGACCCCATGTCCGGACCAGGCGAGCATCTCCCGGTCGTTGAGTCCGTCACCGAAGGCCAAGACCTCGGAGCGATCGACACCCAGCCGGGTACACAGCTGCGCCAGGCCGGTGGCCTTGGAGACCCCGGCGGCAATGACCTCCACGAACGGGGCGCCGGACAGAGTCATCTCGAACAGACGTCCGTCCAGCTCGCCAGCATCCACCAGACTACGGGTGAACTCGTAGAGCTCCGGGCTGGGCATCGAGGCATGTCGGAAGACCAGTTTCAGTGCGGACGCCGCGGTGACGACCTCGAGTGTCTCGGCCCGCATCCCCGAGGGGTCACGCTTGTGGTCGGCGAAGGTCGCCAGCTCCGCATAACCGTCCTGGGCGACGAAACGCTCCCCGCCCTCCCGGACCGCGGCATAGCGCACTCCGGGTACGGCGGCATCGAGCACGGTGACGATCCGGGCGATGACCTCGGCCGGGACCTCGTCGGCGAAGAGTAGTTCGTGGGTGGTCAGGTGCACTCCGAAGGCACCGTTGCTGCACAACGCCCACTGGTCGAAGCCCACAATCGACTGCAGGTGCCGCAGGCCGACGGGATTGCGCGCTGTCGCGGGAACGATATGGATGCCGGCCGAGGTCGCGGCGTCCAACGCCTCCCGGGTGCGAGGGCTGACACCACCAGCGCTGTCCAGCAGGGTACGGTCCAGGTCCGTGGCGATCAGGCGGACGTTCACGCAGGCACCGCAGGAATCAACTCGCCGATCTCAGTGCTGCCCTGTGTGGTCGCGGTGAGGCGGTCACCGTCGTGGTCGACCTGGTGAATCGAGACCACCCAGGGGCTCCACGGGCCTGCACAGGCCATCTTCGTGATGGGGAAGGGGTCCACGATGGCCACCGAGCCCGCACCGCCGGAACCGGATTCCAGCGTCCAGGTCGACTCGAAGTTGTTGCAGCCGTCAGTGCCGGTCAGGGTGCCGTCGTCGGCGAAGGTGATGATCGCGCCGCCGTTCGGGTCTCGCCAGGAGCCGGTGAAGGCGTCCTCGGTGCCGGGGACGATCGGGATGTCAGGATGTCCGGGCATGGTCATGGGGTCCTCCGGGTCGTCGCGCCGCCGTTCTCTTCCGGCGCGTCCGTGGCAGTTTCCGCCGGTGCCGCCGTCGAGCTGTCCGAGGCGGCCGTGCTGGGCGCGGCGGTCGCCGATGGTGTCTCCGGTGCGTCCTCGGCGGAATCGCTGCAGGCGGCAAGCGACGTCGCCAGCGCGGCGGCGGGGAGGGCGGCCAGGAGACGTTTGTTCATGTCTCCACTCTGCCATGGGTCTGGCGACGCGCTGCGCAGTCGTGTACTTTCGTCCTGGTAACTGTGAGAAGCGTCACAGTGCCCCCGATTCTCCACGGAAGGACACATTCCTCGATGATTTCCAATGACTTCTACACCGCAGAGACGCAGGGCCCCTACGAGACCGCGTCCATCGGCACCCTCGAGCTCGAGGAGGGCGGGGTGATCCAGGACTGCTGGCTGGCCTACGCCACCGCCGGTGAACTCAACGAGGACAAGTCCAATGCGATCCTCATCCCGACCTGGTACTCCGGCACCCACGGCACCTGGTTCCAGCACTACATCGGTGAAGGCCACGCCCTGGACCCGTCGAAGTACTTCATCATCTGCGTCAACCAGATCGGCAACGGCATGTCGGTCTCCCCGTTGAACACCGAGGACGAGTCGATCTCCATGTCGAGGTTCCCGAACGTGCGCATCGGGGACGATGTCGTGGCCCAGGAGCGCCTGCTGCGTGAGAAGTTCGGCATCGAGAAGCTGTTCGCCGTCGTCGGCGGATCCATGGGTGCCCAGCAGACCTTCGAGTGGATCGTCCGGTTCCCGGACAAGGTGCAGCGCGCCGCCCCGATCGCCGGCACGGCGAAGAACACCCCCCACGACTTCATCTACACCCAGACGCTCAACGAGACCATCGAGGCAGACCCCGGCTTCAACGGTGGCGAGTACTCGTCCAACACCGATGTGGCCGACGGGCTGCGTCGCCAGTCGCACCTGTGGGCGGCGATGGGCTTCTCCACCGAGTTCTGGAAGCAGGAGGCCTGGCGCGGCCAGGGCTTCGAGTCGAAGGAGTCCGTGCTGGCGGACTTCCTCGACCCGCTGTTCATGTCCATGGACCCCAACACACTGCTGAACAACGCCTGGAAGTGGCAGCGCGGGGACGTCTCCCGGCACACCGACGGTGATCTCGCCGCCGCGTTGGGACGGGTTACCGCGACGACGTTCGTCATGCCGATCAGCGAGGACATGTTCTTTCCCGTCCGTGACTGTGCCGCCGAGCAGGAACTGATTCCCGGTAGTGAGCTACGGGTCATCGACGACATCGCCGGGCACCTCGGACTGTTCAACATCAGCCCGAACTACATGGAGCAGGTCGACGCGAACCTCAGCGAACTCTTCGCCCGCGAGGTGTAGCGCAGGGCAGGTAGCGTCACTGCCCGTCAGCGTCATTGCGGATGTTCACCGGGGAGTATTACCAACTCCAACTCGGGTCACAGGTCCGCGACGGCGTCGTCACGCAGGAAACGTCCCGCCATCTCCACGGCAGGGCCGGAGGAGTCGGCACCCTCGATGAAGGCACAGAAAGCGATGTCGCCGACCACCCCGACGAACCATCCGTGGGCGGTGTTGCCGTCGACCTCAGCGGTGCCGGTCTTGCCACCGAGGCCGTCGATGTCGCTGAGCGACGAGGCGGACCCGGACTCCACCGTCTCCCGCATCATCGCCCGCAGTGACTCCACGATCTGCGGGTCCAGCGGCTCCGGTGACTGGTCGGCCTCGGTCTGCTCACCCTGGACCAGGGTCGGGGTCACCATCCTCCCGCCGTTGGCCACCGATGACTCCATCAACGCCAGACCGAAGGGGGAGGCGAGCACCTCACCCTGGCCGATCGCCGATTCAACCCGTGCAGCACCCTGTTCGGTCTCCGGCACCGACCCGGTAACCGTGGTCATCCCAGGTGCCTCGAAGTCCACGCCGAGGCCCAGCTGTGCCGCGGTGTTCTTCAGGTCCGTCGGTTCCAGATCGCGGGAGATCAGCGCCTGGGTGGTGTTGCAGGACTCGGCGAAGGCCGTGTGCATCGGCACCGTCCCCAGGTCGAAGTCCTTGTCATTGGGGATCACGCGGCCGTCGACCTCGACCGAGGCTGGGCATTCCACCTCGTCGTCCGGGGCGACGGTTCCCCGGGCCAACGCGGCAGAGGTGGTCACGGTCTTGAACGTCGACCCCGGGGGGAACAGACCGGTCAACGCCGGAGTGCCCTGTGCATTGGCGGCATCGTTCTGACCGGCGGCGAGGACGCCTCCGGTGGAGGCGGAGATGGCCACGAAGGACGCCGCCTTGTCCTCGGAGTCGACGGCCCGCTGGGCGGCAGCCTGGGCACCGAGGTCCATGGTGGTGCGGATCGGGTCGGACTCCTCCGGCGCCTTGTCGCCGAGCACGACCGGGTCGCGGTTCTCGGTACCGGTGGTGGTCAGACTCCACCCGGCAGTCTCGTCGAGCCGATGCTCCCAATACTCGCGCAGGCCCGCGTCCACCGGCGACGCAGTGGCAGGAGCGGGGAGCAGGCGTCCTTCTTCGCGGGAATCGACCCCGGGAACGTCGGTCATCGCCTGGCCGACCTTGTCGGCATCCTCGGCGCGCAGTGACAGCAGTGCAGTGCCTTGCTCACCGGCCTCGGTGATCTGCGCCGCGGCATCCTCGACATCGAAGTCGGGGATCGCCGGCCGGACCGCCTCGGCGATGGCGGACGCCTGTGCCTGTACGTCGAGTTCCGGGGTCGTCGCCGCGGTGAACACGGTGACTTCGGTCCAGGTCAGTTGCTCGTTGTTGCGCCGGTCCAGGACCGGCAGACCGTAGGTCCGGTCATCGGAGTAGGTGACCGAGATCTCCGGTGTCAGCTCCGTGGACAGAATCGCAGGGTCCCAGGTCACGGCATCGTCGTCGCCGGTGACCAGGGTGCCGTCTGAGGTGACCTCGTCGCCGGAGGGGACGGTCCAGGTCACCGTCGTCGCGGTACCGTCCTCCCCGTCGCTGCCGTCACCGTCGCCGTTTCCGGTCTCGAGGGTGAAGGTGGTGTCCCCGGTGTTCACGTCGAGGTCGTCAAAGTAGGCCTCGGCGGCCTCCGGGTCATCGGTGTGGGACGCCGCAGTCGCCCAGTCGGCGTTGTTCACCGCCTCGATGAACTCATCGGTGGGTGAGGACGACCAGGGCGCCGAACACGCGCCGAGCAGTAGTCCTGTGGAGCTCAGCGTAACCACCACCGCCGCTGCGACGGAACGGGGCGACGCAGCTGACGCAGTTGAAGCGGTGGAGCAGGTGGAGCCGGGGCCGGTGTTCTTCATGTCCGGAAGTACACCCGCACTACCGCGCGTATGCAACGAACGACACCGTATTCCGGTCAGTCGACCTACGAATAGCCACTGCTCACAAGACACTTCGGAGCTCGTCAACCATGATTCTCGCGACCTTGCCGATGGTGCTGTCGACGGTCGGGAGATTGCCTCCGGTCCGGGCCGACCTGGTCATGACGCACACCGTGACCGGTGGCTCATTGTCCACGGTGACCACGGACGTCTCGCCCCGGAAAGCACCGATGGTGCCGGTCTTTCCGTGGAAACTGACTCCCGACGCGGGAAACCCTGAGGGGATACGGTGCTGCCAGGCCTGCTGCCCCAGGATCTGCCTGCCGAGCATTCGCGCGGACCCGACAGGCGGGGAATCGCACCAGAACCAGTCGATGACGGCACACAGTTCCTTCGCCGTGCTCGTCGAGTGGAAGGCCACGGGGTCCGTGTCCGCACCGGGGTGATCTCTGACGTGCAGGACGGCGTCCTGCTCGGCGCTGCCCGGGCGTCCTGCGACCGTGTGACCGGAGATAACGGCTGTTGACCCTGCCACCGTCGTCGCGGTGAGTCCGAGGTCGTTGATGAACCGGTCGACGACGCCAGGGGCAACCTCGTCGAGAAGGCGGTAGAGCCGACGGGCTGCGACATTGTCGGAGACCATGACCATCTGGCGCATCAGGTCCCGGACGCTCAATTCGATCCCGTCGGTGTACCACCCGAAGCCGACCCCACCGCGTGGACCGTCCTGGGGCGCGACGCTGACCCGTGACATCGGGTCGACACGTCCCTCGTCAATGCCCCGGCATGCAGCACCCAGAAGGTGCATCTTGTACATGGAGGCGGTGGGGACGGTGTGGGTCCCACCGAGTCCGCGACCCGTGGAAGGCTTCCCGGTGAGCTGCGCCCAGACCCAGCCATCACATCCGGCGGTGGTGAACTCGGAGCGTATCCGGTCCCGCGTGTGCTCGAGAAGGACGGTCATGGCAGATCTCCCGTCGACCGCTGTACGGCGCTGCGGAGGTGTCGGTCCACCATTGCCCGGATGTCGCTGCCGTCGTCGAGGGTGCTGCGGTCGGGGTGCACCACACAACGCAGTCGCTGTGACAGTGCAGCTGGTGCGCGGACCGACGGCCAGAGTCCACTGAGTTCGGTGGGAACCAGGGCGATGGCTGCCGGGTTCGCCAAACGGGCGGACAATTCGGTCAGCGACCGCCACTGTTCGGTGCGCAGGGTGAGTCCCAGGGAGAACAAGGCATCCTCGAGTCGATCCGCCGCTGCCGGGCTGGCCGAGCGGGTGTTGTCGAGAAGTACCGCCTCGGGGTCCTTCGACAGGACGGACCACCGGGCCGGCTTCGTCGCCAGTCCGGCGACAACCCGGGAAACGTCGTGCAGCTGGCCGCGGAGAAGATCGCCGGTGGGGCAGGGGTCCTCGACGACCGCGACGTCCAGTCCCATCGTGTCCACGGCCTCCACCAGTTCGTCGGACGTTCCGATCCTCACTTGCGTGGTGTGCCGGTCATGCAGTCGCTCCATCAGCCCGTGGCTGATGCCCGGTGGCATCGAGGAGACGATGCCGACACTCAGGGAATCCGACGCCGCGGAGAGCCGGGACGATGCCGCCGTGAGTGCGGCGGCATCCCTGACGAGGACACGAACTTGAGGGAGGAGGTGGCGCCCTGCCGCCGTGGGGGTCACCCCGGAGGAACTGCGCTCGATGAGCGGAGTTCCGACATGGGACTCGAGCTTCTTGATCGCCTGCGACACCGGGGACTGGGTGACACCGAGACGGTCGGCGGCAGCTGTCATTCCGCCCTCTTCCACGACGGCAAGGAAGTACTCCCAATGTCTCAATGAGTCAGGGCGACTGTTCATGCCGCCATCGTAGCGCCGAGTCAGTCGGCGATCCCCAGGTTCTGCAGCAGTTCCGGGGCACTGTAGAGCACCACGATCGCCCCGACGATCCCGATCGTCCAGGAGAACGCACCGGCGGCATTGCGGATGCTCCAGTCCTGTACCCGGGTGAGCAGTCCGTCCAGCCGGGACCCGACGAGACCACGGGCCAGCGCCAGGACGATGCCCGGCAGGGACATCACCGTGCAGTAGGCCACCAGGAGCACCGCGGCGCGTCCGATGCCTGCGCCACTGTCGACGATGATGCCGATAGCCGCGAGGTAGGGGACCATCGACGCGGCCTCGATCACCCCGGCCAGCAGCGCCAGCCCGGTCAGTGCCCGGAAACTGCCGGCAGCATCCCGTGCCCGGGTGATCCACCGGCGACCGCTCTCCTCCGGGTCGCCGCCGCGTTTCCGGATCGCCTTCGGGTCCACGTAGAACGACCAGACGACCAGACCGACACCGATGGCGACGTACACCGCCAGCGCGGGCGTGGACACCAGGGCGTCACCGAAACGCTCGAACAAGGGCATTGCACCTGCGACAAGGGCGAGGCCCAGGGCAAAGTAGAACAGGCCGATGACCAGCAAGTAGTACAGGGTACGCACGGCGATGCGACCCGCGCTCATCGAGGCACCGGCGGTCACCAACAGAAGCACCGGGACAACCAGGGTGCCGATGCTCGTGGAGTCGACGAGGGCGAGCACCGCCAGCACGAGGTAACTGAGTTGATCAGGGATGGTGTCCATAAATCCATGATGCGGCACCGTGCCGCCCGTGAACCTCCCCCTTTCGGCGGAGATTCCGGCGGGTTCGGTCTTGCTAGCGTTGCAGGTATGAAGCCTGCGACAACCTCAACACCGGTGCCACGGATCACCGGGAAGATCACCGGGCGGGACACCCGCGCCGCGGCGATCTACGTCGTGGCGGCCCTGGTGCTGTTCCTCGCCGGCATCGAGGATGAACCGCTGCTGGGACTTCTCGTCATCGGAGGGCCACTCTGGTCCGGGTGGGGCTCCCTGGTGCTGATGCTCACCGGTGCCGCGTTCACCGTGTTCCGGACCTCCCGGCCCTGGTTGCTGCTCGTCGTGGTGGTGCCGGTGGCACTGGCGGAGGTCCTCTGGGGCACGCAGACCAGCGCCTATGTCTTGATGGTCGAGGCGCTGTGGGCGCCGGTGGCCCGGGGTAGCAGGAGGCTCGCGCGGGCGACCACCATCGTGGGCCTGGTGGTCGCGGTGATGCTCGGCGCGGTGTTCTTCGCCGCCGCCGTCACGGCAATGCCGTGGACCACGGCGGTGGTGTTCGCGGTGATGATCATCGTGGTCGTCATCTTCACCCCGTTGGCCTGGGCGTGGGAGGTGCGTCACCACCGGCTTGCGCAGGAGACCGCGGAGAACCTGGCGGCCAAGGAGCATGAGCTCGCCGGGGAGCGGGCCGCCCGGGAGGTTGAAGCGGACCGCCTGCGCATCGCCCACGACCTGCACGATGTCGTCGCCGGGCATCTGTCGGCTGTTTCCCTCCACACCAGTCTTGCCGCCGACCTCGACGATGAGGTGGCCCGGGAACGATCCCTGGAGACCGCCCGGGGAAGTGCGGAGGCCGCACTGCGTGACCTACGCTCGGTCATCGACATGCTGGCTCACGCCGTCACCGGCGGTGGCAGTGCACAGACCACGCTGAGCTGGGAGATCCTGCGGCGACGACTGGGCGAGGACGCCACAGTGACCATCGCCGACGACGTGGATTCAGTCCCCGCCGGCGTCCGGACGACGATGCTGCACATCGCTGCCGAAGCGGTGACGAATGCCAACCGTCACGGCCAGAACCCCCGGACACTGCAGGTCATGGTCCAGGACGGGGAGTTGGTCATGGTCTGTGTCAATGCACTGGCTACGACACCAGCGGACGCAGACCAGCAGTCAGTGCGGCATTCAGCGGCCGCGGCGGCACCAGCAGCCCCGACTCTCGGCCTGTGCACCATGACCAACCGGGCCGCAGCGGTGGGTGGCACGGTGCAGGCCGGCCCGACCCCCGGGAAGACCGAAGCGGGCACCGGTGCGAAGGCCTGGGCGGTCACTGCCCGGCTTCCCCTGGTTCCCCTGCCCCCGACTGTCAAGGACGGTGCCTGATGCCCAGCTCATCTATTCGGGTGATGGTCGCCGACGACCACGACGCCTTCCGTTCCGGGATCGTGACCCTGCTGGAGTCCGCACCGGACATCAGCGTGGTCGGGGAGGCGGCGGACGGCCCATCGGCACTCGAGGTCGCCGCCGCGACCCGGCCGGACGTGGTACTCACCGATGTCCGCATGCCCGGAGCCACCGGCATCGAGATCACCCCGCAGCTGTGCGAGGCAGGGATCAGGGTGTTGGCGATCTCCGCATTCGGTCTCGATGACTACGTCCTCGATGCGATCACCGCCGGGGCGGACGGCTACCTCGTGAAGACGGAGCGTCCGGCGAACATCATCGCCGCCGTGCGTTCGGTATCCCAGGGGGAGGCTGCCCTGTCGAATGAGACGACGACAGCGGTGATCACGGCACTGCGGCAGCGCGCCGAACGGGAAAAAGGCGCAGCGCAATCACGACAGGACACCCCGGCCGATGAGAGCATCCACCTCACCGACCGCGAGGAGGAGGTACTCGCGCTGGTCGCCGACGGACACTCCAACCGATCCATTGCCGCGACACTGTTCATCGGGGAGGCCACGGTGAAGACCCACCTCGGCAATCTCTTCACCAAACTCGGCGCCACCTCCCGGATGCAGGCGGCGGTGTGGCATCACCAGCACCGGTGAGCCGTTCACCTGGGGTGACTGTCCCAGAGTAGTGTCGGCGACATGACCGGTTCCCGCTACACCCACGGCCACGGCGAGGCAGTGCTGGACAACCACGCCACACGGACCGCCGAAGACTCCGTGGGCTTCGTCCTGCCGCACCTGCACCGGGATTCCCGGGTGCTGGACGTCGGTTGCGGGCCGGGCTCGATCACCGTGGATCTCGCCGCCCGGGTCGCCGGGCTCGGTGGGGCGGCGTCCCAGGTCACCGGGGTGGAGAACACGGAGGCGCCGTTGGACGCAGCCCGGCAGTTGGCTGCGAGGAGGGGAGTGGAGGCTGGTTTCCAGACCGGGGACGCCTACGCCCTGCCGTTCGCCGACAGTTCCTTCGACATTGTCCTCGCCCACCAGGTGCTCCAACACCTGGCCGATCCGGTGGCCGCGCTACGCGAGTTCGCCAGGGTCTGCGCCCCGGGCGGGGTGGTGGCGGTCCGCGACGCCGACTACGCCGGCATGCACTTCCACCCGGAGACCGAGGGAATGCTCCGCTGGCGGGACAACTACCGGGCTCGGGCACGCGGCAACGGCGGGGAACCGGACGCTGGACGTCACCTGGTGCGCTGGGCCCTGGATGCTGGTTTCCTTCCCGGTCAGATCAGCGCCGGGACGTCCACCTGGTTCTACAGTGCCGGACGCGCCGACGGCACCGGGCACGCAGGGCGTCCCGGCTGGTTGGCGGACAGCTGGATCAAGCGGACCCGGGACGCGGCGGCTTGTGAGGCTGGTGAGACCGGTATTGCTGAGGCTGACGTCGCGGCGATCTGCCGGGGATGGCAGCAGTGGGCGGCGGATCTGTCCGCAGTTTTCGTCATGCCGCACGGCGAGTTGCTGGTGCGGATGTGACCAGCGTGGAACAATCGGCCCCATGAGTAACCAGCAGCCCTACCGTCCTGACCCCAACCGCGGCTACGGCCAGAACGAGCCGACCCGCCAATACAGCCAGCAGCAGTACGGGGCGCAGTACCAGCAGCGGCAGCCCAACCAGGCTCCACAGCAGGGCCAGCCCCAGAATCGGCCCCCGAACCAGCAGGCTGAGCAACCGCACCTGCTGGCCGGCCGGTTCGACACCAAGAAGGTCATCATCAACCTGGTGATCCTGGGCGTGCTGTGCGCGGTGATCTCCTTCGCCATCCTGGTGGTTGTCGACCTCATCGTCTCGGCAATCACCGGCTGGGCGGCACAGGGGCCGGGCAACGCGGTGGTCTACGGCGCGATCGCCGGTATCGTGGGCGTGTTGGCTGGCCTGCTGTACATCCCGGTGGTCGGCACCGGCAACGAGAACCTCTTCGGCATGGCGATCATGGCCCTGACCTTGGCGGCCATCGTGATCTACGTGCTCTCCGGCGGACTGCTCGACGGTGACTGGAACACCATCCTCACCCTCGCGGCGATCCTGTGCACCGCCACCACCGCCTACCTCTCGCCGACCCGGATCGAGTCTGCACGGGTGCGATGACCTCCCTTTTCGCCTTGACCGAGGTGACGGCAGGGGGCACCGAGGTGTAACGGGGGGACAGGGGGCTGGACCTGGGGGGCAACATGGGTAGGATAACCTCCATGTTCACGACCCCTGATATCCCGCTCATCGACGTCGCAGTGTGGCGCAACGGCACCGCCGACCAGCGAGCTGAGCTGGCGGACCGTCTTGACCAGGCGATGAAGAACTCCGGGTTCTTCATGGTCACCGGCCACGGCATCGACGAGGGTCTCTCGGCGAAGTTGCGGGAAGTCTCGGAGGAGTTCTTCCGCCTGCCGGACGAGGTGAAGGAGAACTACCGCACCATCGTCGGTGGTCGAGGATGGATCCGCACCGGAGACGAAGCCAACGCCTACTACGGTGAGGAGGTCAACCCGGAGACCGCCGACCTCAAGGAGACCCTGACCTTCGGCCGTGAGCACACCACCGGGGACGCGGAGATCGACCAGGAGTTCTTCACCCCGAACGTCTACCCGGAGGAGGCTCCGGAGCTCAAGGGCCTGGTCCTGGCGTGGATCGACGGTGCCCGCGCCCTCTACAACGACCTGCTGGAGATGCTGGCGACAGCGCTGGGGCTCGACGAGAACTACTTCGTGAAGCGGGCGGCGAACTCGCCGAACACCTTCAACATCAACCGCTACCCGGCACTCAGTGTGGTCGGGCGGGCACGGGAGGGGCAGTACCGGATTGCCCCGCACACCGACTGGGGCCTGGTGACCATTCTCGACCGGCAACCCGGTTACGGTGGCCTTCAGGTGGAGACCATCGACGGTCAGTGGCAGGACGCCCCGTACGTCGAGGGTGCCCTGACGATCAACATCGCGGATCTGCTCACCCGGTGGACCGGCGACCGGTGGCGCTCCACCAGGCACCGGGTGCTCGCCCCCAGCCCGGACGCACCGACCGAGGAACTGGTCAGCATCATCTGCTTCTGCGAGCCGGACATGGACCAGATCGTCGAGCCGCTGGCCCCGCCGGTGGGCGGGGGAGCACACTATGAGCCGGTGCGTGCCGCCGAGTACTTCAGCGAGCGCAACGCCGCCGCCATCGTGGGTGGCGGCGTCGCAGTGAGTTAGAACCCGCCCGACACGGCATCAGGCTAACCGTCGAGGGCCTGTTCCAGCCGCTCGAGCTTGCCGCTGATTTCCCCGGTATGACCGGGACGCAGATCTGCCTTCAGTACCAGCGACACCCGTGGCGAGTATTCTGCGACAGCCTCGCAGGCACGTTTGATCACGGGCATCACTTCGTCCCACTCGCCTTCGACGGTGGTGTACATCGAGGTGGTCTCATGCGGCAGGCCGGACTCACGGATCACCTTCACCGCTGCGGCCACGGTGTGGGACATTGAACCACCGTGGCAGACTGGGGGCATGGCTGGCACTGACAGCGTGGATGTCGCCGGCCGCGACATCCGCTTCACCCACCCGGACAATGCGACCACCTTGCACTGGGACCTCCGTCTGGAACACGCGGGTGCCCTCGCGTCCTGGGCGGTTCCCAAGGGAATGCCCACCGACTCCGGAAAGGACCGCCTGGCGATCCAGACCGAGGACCACCCGTTGGCGTACCGCGACTTTGAGGGCAGCATCGGCGACGGGGAGCCTGGTGCGGGGACAGTCGACATCTGGGACGACGGCACCTCCCGTGTGGAGAAGTGGCAGGATGACGAGATCATCGTGACTCTTCGTGGGCGCGACGACGGCGGTCTCGGCGGTGAGCCCCGGAAAATCGCCCTGATCAACTCACAGATGAACGGTGAGAAGAAGAACTGGCTTGCTCACCTGATGGCGTAGTCCGGGAACCGATACCGGCGAAGACGGCGACGGACACACAGCCCAGCACCATCCCACACTCCTGGACCAATGTCGGGGGATTGCTGGTCATCGCCCACGCCCACAGGCTGGTCACCGGCAGGGTGAGGAAGAGAAGCATGCTTGTCGGGGTCGCACCGAGTATCCGGGGGGGGGAGGCGGTGAAGCTCGCGTAGCCGCCGATGCCCGACATCAGTAGCAGCCACACCAGTGCGCCCACGCGACGGCGGTCACGGTGCTGGAGAAGGCCTGACCTTGCGGGTCACCTCAGTGGTGACCCCGGTCGAGGATCAGAGTCCCAGCTTGTCCAGGCCGGCCCGGAAACGCTCGACGGTACCGTCGACGTCCTGCAGCTTGTCCAGTCCGAACAGGCCCAGGCGGAAGGTGGAGAAGTCGGCCGGCTCGCCGCACTGCAGCGGAACACCGCCGGCGACCTGGATCCCGGCCTCCTTGAACTTCGCGCCGGACTTCACCGCCGGGTCGTCGGTGTAGGCCACGACCACGGACGGGGCGGCGAACTCGCCGGTGGCGATGGGCTGGATGCCACGCTCTGCCAGCAGGTCGCGCACCTTGGTCCCGAGTTCGATCTGGGCGTCCCGCAGCTTCTCCAGGCCGATCTCGCGGGCCTGGACCATCAGCTCGGCGTTGTGTGCCAGGCCATCGGTCGGCAGGGTCGCATGGTAGGGGGTCTGGCCCTCGGCGTAGGAGTCGGTGATGAACAACCACTTCTTCAGGTCCACGGCGAAGCTGCTGGAAGTAGAGTTGGCCACGGCCTCACGGCCATCCTCGCTGAGCATGACGTAACCGGCGCAGGGGGTGCCGCTCCAGCCCTTCTGCGGGGCACTGACCAGCACGTCGACGCCGATGGCCTTCATGTCGACCCAGGACGCACCGGAGGCGACGCAGTCCAGGATGAACAGGGCCCCGACCTCGTGGGCGGCCTCGCCGAGGGCCGTGAGGTAGGCGTCGGTGAGTTGGATACCCGCAGCGGTCTCCACGTGCGGGGCGATGACGATCTCGGGCCGCTCGGCGCGGATGGAGGCGGTGACCTCGTCGATCGGGGCGGGAACCCAGGTCGAGGTGGACTCTTCTCCGGTCTGACGTGCGGTGTGCACGGTGACGTCGTCGGTGATCTTCCCGGCGTCGATGATCTGCGACCAGCGGAAGGAGAACAGACCGTTGCGCACGATGAGGGTCTTCTTGTCCGTGATCAGCTGACGTGCGACGGCCTCCATGCCGTAGCTTCCGCCGCCCGGGACCACAGCGACGGTCTCTGCGTTGTAGGTCTCCAGCAGGATGTTGCGGATATCCTGCATCACGCCGACGAAACGGGCCGACATGTGGTTGAGGGAACGATCGGTGAAGACGACGGAGTACTCGAGGAAACCGTCGGGATCGATGTCAGAGTGGGGAAGAGTCATAATGAACATTCTGACATATCAACAACGTCGGCTTTGACTGAAGGCCCACTTCAGATGTGGGTGAGTTCGACGGAGTTTGGCGGATTCACAGGGTAGTATGACCTCAACAGTGGTTGGAACGCGGTGGATGACACACGGTGGATGGAGTGGATGTCGATGTTCGGACGGTTCGCTGGCTCGGCGGTCGACGGCGTGTCGGGCGGTCTGGGACGCATGGATCATGATGTGTTCGACGCAGTCGCCGGTGCAGAGAACCCCAAGCTGGACGCGGTGTTGCCGAGGTTGACCCAGGCGGCGAACTATTCCCGACTGTGGCTGGGAATCGCCGGGGCGATGGCCCTGACCGGGAACCCTCGGTTGCAGCGGGCGGCGGCCCGGGGAGTGGTCGGTGTGGGGGTCACGAGCCTGGTGGTCAACCAGGGTGCGAAGCGTCGGTGGCGTCGTGCACGTCCCGGCCATGATTCGGTGCCGGTGACGCGACGGATTCGTCGGTACCCTAGCTCGAGCTCCTTCCCGTCCGGCCATTCCGCCAGTGCCGCGGCCTTCGCCACCGGTGTGGCGGTGGAGGCACCGGCGATCGGTACGGCACTCGGTGGTCTTGCAGGTCTGGTGGGCTTTTCCCGGGTCTACACCGGTGCACACTATCCCAGTGATGTCCTGGTGGGCTTCGGAATCGGGGTGCTTGTCTCCCGCATCGGAGCCCGGCTCGTCCCAACGCCTTTGCCGGAGTCGGACACCACGGTCGAACCGTCGGTCGTCCAGACCGAGAAGCGTCCCGAGGGTGAGGGGCTGATTTTCGTGGTCAATCCGGCGTCCGGTGGTGGCACAGGGGAGAGGGTCCTCAAGGATGTCGAGAAGGCGCTACCGGCCGCGGAGATTATCGCCCTGGAGGGGGACGATGATGTCGAGCGGGTTCTGGAGGATGCCGCAAGCCGGGCCGAGGTTCTCGGCATCGCCGGAGGTGACGGTACCGTGGCGACGGCCGCCGGTATTGCGCGGGCAGCAGGTATCCCGTTGGCGGTGTTCCCGGGTGGTACGTTCAACCACTTCGCCAAGCAGATCGGGTGCGAGACGACGGGCCGTACCATCGCCGCGGTGAAATCCGGGTCGATGGGGACGGTGGACGTGGTCACCCTCAACGGTGAGACCACGCTGCTGAACACCTCGAGTATCGGCGTCTACCCGCGGTTCGTGGAGGTCAGGGAACGTTTCGAGGCCAAGATGGGCAAGACGGTGGCCGCAGTCATCGCCACCTGGCAGATGATGAAGGAGGAGAACACCGTCACGTTGCGCTACGACGGGAAGCCCCTGACGACCTCGCTGTTCTTCCTCGGCAATTCGGTGTACCGTCCGGCAGGGTTCGCTCCGGTTAACCGGTCCAGCATCGAGGACGGCCTGCTGGATGTCCGGATGTTGGAGACCGGACGGCGGTTCTCACGGTTGCGTATCGCTGGAGCGCTGCTCACCGGCAACCTGGCACGCAGTCCGCTGTACCACGAGCTGCGTCGACCGGAGTTCCGCTGTGAGGTGCTCAGTGACCCCACCGCGGTGGCCTACGACGGTGAGATCGGGAATGAGGTCACCGAGCTGGAGTATGTCTCGCACTACCGGGCGTTGACCGTCTACCGGCCATGAGTAGATACGGAGGCACCGTAATCCCGCGCTGTGGTGGTATTTGATTCACAAAGTAATTGACATGACCATTATGCTCAAAAAGGTGGTAGAACGGACAGGGTCGAGCTCGAATAGAAAGTCCTGAAAGGAACAGCTTCACCCATGTCCACCAAGAACAAGAACCTTCGCAAGGCTCGCAACGCCGGACGTGTCACGAGTGTGCTCGGACTCGCATTCCTAGGTGCTGCAGGGAGCAGCTGGTTCGCTATCCGCCAGCAGCTGCTTTCTGAAGGCATCACCGTGCACGACGACGTGAAGTCTCTGGCAGGGAAGAAGGTGGGGAACCCGGTCACCGCCTATGCCCAGGCCGACATCGTCAACAAGCACGCCCTGGCGCAGAGCGGTGGAAAGCCCTTTGCTGAGTTGCCGATGGATGATCCCGCACGTGAGGTGGCTCTGATGGCGGCGAACGTGCGCTCGTCCCTGCTGACTTCTGTTCTCTCTTTCGGCCTCTCGGGCCTCGCCGCCGGGGTAGGGGCGACTGCCGTCGTCGCAGGTAGGGGATTGAAAAAGGTCGCCGCCTCCGCCGAGTAGAGAATTGCCCGCAGGGGACCCCAGACACGACTAAACCGTGGTCCCGATCGTCATCGGGGCCACGGTTGTCGTGTTGCTGCGGTCACTCAGATCCGTTATCACGTGAGCTCACGGAGAGTGACGGTCCGGTACTGGATCACCTGCTGATCACAGGCTGCTGGAGATGGAGTCCAGGAGGGACTCGGCAGAAGCAGCATTCTCGCCGTTCTCCGAGGCGGGGGCCTCGCCAGGAGCATCGGCGGGAGCCTCGGCCTGCGGGGCGTCGGCCGGTGCCTCACCCTGTGGCATCTCGGAGGGAGCCTCACCCTGCGGTGCCTCGGGGGCGGAACCCGGAGCGTTCTCTGCGCCGTCCGTTGCCGGCTGCTGGGACTCGAGACCCTCAGTGCCCTGTGCAGGCTGCTCGGCGGCCGGCTGTGCCTGCTCCGGGAATCCCTGGAGGTGATCGGCGAACTGCTGGAAAGGCTCGATGAGGCCGTTGATGTCCATGTTGGTGGACTCCTTTCGGTTGAGGAAGGCCGTCTGTGTGGCGGCCACGTGAACGAATCTACGAAGTGTTCTTGTTTTCTCACTCGGGGCCAACGTAGAGTCGCCGGACAGCTCGCTGAATATTCCGGGCACATGACTGATCTCACTCGAAGTGAGACGTTTCTCAGCCATTCTGAGACTACTGAACAGCGGTAACGTCAGATATGCGGTGAACAGCCGCGCCGCTCCTTCTCACCTATTGTGAGACTTCCGTAATCTTCAGACGGAGGAGTGTGTCCAATTCTGCGCAGGCGGGTGCCTTGTAACTTGAGGTAGTTTCGCCCCTCGGTGCCAGATTGCACCGCTGAGGTCCGAAGGCCACGACAAGCGCAGGAGGTTTCGTGTCGGGCCTGCTGCCGGAGCGTGATCGGAGGGAACTCCAGGTTCTACGGCTCCTGACTGGCGTTACGTTCATCCCCTGCCTGGGGCTGGGCATCCGGCTGCTCGGGCTGATCATCGGGAACGATTTCGATGTTGCAGCACGAGCTGGCGGGATTGTTGGCGGTGTTCTTCTTGGTGAACAGGTCCTTGAAAGCCATGGTGGACTCCTTCATTGTCGTGAGTGATTGATTGGTTGAGGGTTACCTGGGCGTGCTCCCCGGGCAGTTCTAGCTGGTCAGGGAGATCAGGTAGCCGCCGATGATCGCCACGGTAAGGATGGTGGCCACGAAGGTGATCAACAGCCGGGGTTTGAACACCGCTGCCAGCATCGACACCTCCGGTGGCGAGGCACCCGCCCCGCCGATCATCAGGGCGAAGATCGGGCCGATCGCCACACCGGCGGATTGCAGTGCCAAACCGACCGGCAGCATTGTCTCCAGCCGGATGTACATCGGGATGCCGATGACCGCTGCCAGGGGCACGGCCCACCAGATGTTCGCTCCGGCGAAGCCGGTGAGCTGGTCTTCGGGCACGAACCCGTAGATCGCCGCGCCCACGGCCACACCCAACAGCATGGGGATCAGCAATGGGCGCAGATCAGCCCAGGCCTGCCGTAGCGCCCCGGGGAGTTCACCGGCCAGGCCTTTCCATGGCTCCGCGGTGGTCTCGCCCTGCACGCGGACGCGTTTCACCGCGGACTGCATGCCCAGCATCGTCCAGATCATTGGCGCGATCAGGGAGACCACCAGGGTGAACACCGTGTAGATGATTGCGATCTTCCAGCCGAAGATGATTCCGATCCCGCCGACGATGATCGGGTTGAGCAGCGGTGAGGAGATCAGGTATGTCATCGCGGTCTGGAAGCCGACTCCGGCGTTGAGCATCCCGACGAGCATGGGCAGTGTCGAGCAGGAGCAAAACGGTGTCACCGCCCCCAACAGCAGGCCTTTGACCGGGCCGGGGACGATACCGCTGGCCATCCAGTCGCGCATCTTTTCCGGGCCGAAGCGTCGGTTGATCAGTGCGACGGCTGTCGAGACGATGATGAACAACGCCAGCAGCTCGCCTAGCAGCAGGGCGAAGGTCTGCAGTGTGTCTGTCAGCATGGTGTCGTGCTCACTGCCCCTGTTCGGCCGGGTTGACTGGGGCGACGCGGCTGGCATCGTCGCCGTGGTCGCCGTGGTCGCCGTGGTCGCCGGTGGCGTCGGTGCAGCAGGCTTTCTGCCCTGCCGGGGTCAGGGTGGCCAGGTGGGCCAGCCAGCGCACCGGATCGGCAAGCTGTTCACAACAGATGCTGTTCACACTCGCTCGGCCCTTCGCGACGGTGTCGACGACACCGGCCCGGCGCAGCGCGACCAGGTGATGACTGACCAGGGCCGGGCTCAACCCGGTGGCCTCGTGCAGCTGTCGGTTGGTCATCGACTTCTCGGACAGGGCCAGGGCGATGGTCAAGCGGTTGACATCTGCCAACGCCGCCAACGTCGGGGCCAGAAACTCGGCCTGCTCTCTCGGTGACAGGTCACTGACGGGATTGGGTAACGCAATGTTCGGTGCCATGCCGCCCAGCATACACAAACGCGCACTTTTAACACAAGCATTCGTTTGTTATAACTGGTAGAAAGGAGGACCGTCGAGCTACTTCACGGTCTTGCCGACCCGCTCCGCAGCCTGCCGGGCGGCAGCCTTGGCGAACGGGCCGACGCCGGTGATCGTCGCTGAACCGGGACCGGTCCAGTCGCCGTAGCCCACCAGCAGCAGTCCGGGGACCTGTGGTGCACCGTCGGTGACGAGATGTCGTACCGGTCCCAGTGCCGGGCGGAATCCGGTGGACCAGATCAACTGGTCGGCCTTGACGTCGTCCAGGGAGGAGAACATGGGGGTGGACTGAAGGCCTCCGGCGTCCCGGGCGGTGCGCACCTGTGGCAGGACGACGATGTCGCCCAGGTCGGAGTCGGCACCCGGATCGGGATCACCGCGGTTAATGGCGGCAGCGCGTTCGCGGTTGCGGCGGAACAACACCCGCCCGTCGACGTCGTCGGGCATCCAGCGCGGCGGGTGGGTGGTGTACCAGTGCACGTCGCCGACGTCCGGGTCCTCGGTCAGCTCCGCAGCGATCTGCGCCCCGGAGTTCGCCGCACCCACCACCGCGACCGTGCTGCCACGGAACGGCTCTGGGCCGGGGTAGTTCGCCGAATGCCACTGTGTGCCGGTGAAGGTGCCCGAATAGGAGGGGACGAACGGGGCCGCCCAGGTGCCTGTCGCCGCAATCACGGTCGTCGCCGTCCAGGACCGCGTGCCTGCCCCGGGCCTGGACAGTGCCTCGGCGTCGATGCGGAAGATCCCGTCGTGGTGCCCGACGCGGGCGACCCGTACCGGCCGTTCGACGGGAAGCCGGTAGCGGCGTTCATAGGCGCTGAGGTAGTCCACGACGTGCGTGGCCGGCGGGAATCCCTGATAGGCCGGCATCGGCATGCCCGGCAGGTTGGAGAACCCGGCAGTGGAGAACAGGTGCAGCGACGGCCACACGTGCCGCCATGCCCCGCCGGCCGCCGGTTGATCGTCGAGGACCAGGGTGTCCACTCCGGCCCGCAACAGGTAGAAGGCGGTTGCCAGACCCGCCTGGCCACCGCCGATGACCACCGCCTCGTAGTGGTGTTGCTCGGTGCGTGCCCGCGCTGGGGTCGGCTCCGTACTGACGCTTCCGTCCATGCTGATTCTGTCGTTCCTCTGTCGCTTGCCCGGTTCCTCCACGTGAGATGCGGGGTCAGCCGATCTGCAGCACGGTGCGCAGCTGGGCGAAGACGTCAGGGCGGACCTGGTGAATCACACTGCGACCGTCACGGTGGCGCTCCAGAAGACCGGCTTCGGTCATCATCTTCAAGTGGTGCGAGATCGTTGGCTGACTCAGACCCATCATTTCGGTGAGTTCACCGACACTGACCGGGCCACACCCGGCGGCGGCCAACTGCGACAG
>DGYMI06202__coassemble_1017_pt1 | contig 35340 bp, 24 predicted proteins | sample DGYMI06202__metabat2_low_PE_012 | metagenome-assembled genome bin DGYMI06202
GTGCCGTCCTCCTGGACCGGGCGGGAGCCGCCACCGTTGCAGTGGTTCAGGTCGAAGAAGAACGCCTGCATCATGTTGGTCGAGGTCGGGCCGGTGACCAGGGAGACGAACCAGCGGGTCTCCACGGCGGTGGCGTCCTCGAAGCGCTTGAGCTGCGCACCTTCGACAGCAGCCGCAAGGATGGCCTGCGGTGCGGGCATCGGGGCACCCTTGATCTGCTTGGTGACGTTGGCCGGGAAGCTGGGCAGCATGGCGGCCAGTGCCGGGGTGGTGGGGGTGCCGCCGGGGATCTTGAAGCCCTTGCGGTCCCACGGCTGGGACGGCTCCGGCTTGGTTGCGATCCAGGCCTTCGCAGCATCGACCAGCTGGTCGGCCGGGACGATCTCGTCGATCAGGCCGGCGTCCTTGGCGGCCTCGGTGCTGAACTGCTTACCGGTGGTCAGGACCTTCATCAGGGCGTCCTGGATGCCGAGCATGCGGGTGACACGGGTGACTCCGCCACCGCCGGGCAGCAGGCCCAGGGTGACCTCGGGCAGGCCGAACTTGGCGCCCTTGGCGTCGGAGGCGATGCGGTGGTGGGTCGCCAGGGCGATCTCCAGGCCACCGCCGAGGGCGGCGCCGTTGAGCGCGGAGACCACGGGAACGCCCAGGGTCTCGATGGTGCGCATGTCGGCCTTCATGCCGTCGATCTGGTCCCTGATGGCTTCGGCATCGGCCGGGGTGGCCTTGATCATGGACTTGATGTCGCCGCCGGCGAAGAAGGTCTTCTTGGCAGAGGTGATGACGACGCCGGTGACGTCGCCGGCCTCGACACCGTCCTTCAGCTTGCCGGCGGTCTCGTGGATGGACGCCCGGAAGGCGTCGTTCATGGTGTTGACCGGGGAGTTCGGGTCGTCGATGGTCAGGGTGACCACGCCGTTGTCGTCGGACTCCCAGGCAATGATGTTCTCAGTCATGGTGTCTCTCCTTAGACGCGCTCGATGATGGTGGCGACGCCCATACCGGCGGCGACACAGAGGGTGATCAGGGCGTAGCGTCCGCCCGAACGGTGCAGCTCTTCGACAGCGGTGCCGGTGATCATCGCACCGGTGGCACCCAGCGGGTGGCCCATGGCGATCGCACCGCCGTTGATGTTGAGCTTCTCGTCGGGGATGTTCAGCTCGCGCTGTGCGCGCAGCACGACGGAGGAGAAAGCCTCGTTGATCTCCCAGACGTCGATGTCCTCAGGCGTCAGACCGGCCTTGGCCAGGGCCGCGCGGGCGGCGGGAGCCGGGGCGGTCAGCATGATCGTCGGCTCGACACCGGTGGTGGCTGCGGCGACGACGCGGGCGCGCGGGGTCAGTCCGTTCTTGGCGCCGGCGGCCTCGTTGCCGATCAGCAGCAGGGACGCGCCGTCGACGATGCCGGAGGAGTTGCCGCCGTGGTGCAGGTGGTTGATCTGCTCGACCTGCGGGTACTTGGTCTGTGCGACGGCGTCGAAGCCACCCTGCTCGCCGACGGCGGCGAAGGCGGGGCGCAGGCCGGCGAGCTTCTCGACGGTGGTGCCGGGGCGGATCGTCTCATCGCGGTCGAGCACGGTCACGCCGTTGCGGTCCTTGACCGGGACGACGGCGTCGCCGAAGCGGCCCTCTTCCCAGGCGGTGGCGGCACGTTCGTGGGAACGGGCGGCGTAGGCGTCCAACTGCTCGCGGGTGAGACCGTCGAGGGTGGCGATGAGGTCAGCCGAGACGCCCTGCGGGATGAAGTCGTTGTAGAAGGAGGTCTCCGGGTCCATGGCCAGGGCACCGCCGTCGGAGCCCATCGGGACACGCGACATGGACTCCACACCACCGGCGAGGACGAGGTCCTCGAAGCCGGAGCGGACCTTCATGGCGCCGATGTTCAGGGCGGTCAGGCCGGAGGCGCAGTAGCGGTTGAGCTGCACGCCGGTGGCGGAGTACGGCAGGCCGGCGTTGAGCGCGGCGGTGCGGGCGATGTCCATGCCCTGGTCACCGAGGGGGGTGACGACACCGGTGATGATGTCCTCGATGGCGGCGGGGTCGAGCTCGGGGTTGCGCTCGAGGGTCTCGGTGATCAGACCGGAGAGCAGGTCCACCGGCTTCACGGTGTGGAGGCTGCCGCCAGGCTTGCCCTTGCCACGCGGGGTTCGTAGGGCCTCGTAGATGAAGGCCTCGGGGATGCTGGTGTTCGTCATGACGTTCCTCACTTGTCGATGAGACGACATCGGGGTGCTACATGTGTCGCCGATCACTATATCTGTAGATGCATTGGGATGTGTCATTGCCGCTGCGGACGCAGTGGTGGTGTTGCGCCGGGGAGCGGGGGATTGGTGTTCTGAACTGCGCTGAATCGGTTGGTAGGAGAGTGTTTCCCAGTGTAACCAGTGCGCGTTCGGGGGTGGCGTGCTGCGGGCGTGCAGCACCCCGTCCTCGCTGGTCGCCGCCGCTGGCTGTCACCGCTTGCGCAGGACGAGCACCAGGTTGGAGACAGCGACCTCGCGGAAGCCGGGGACGTTGACCATCCACCACGCCCACTGCGGGTGGTACCGGGGGAACGCGGCGACGAGGTCGGCGTCCTGCCCGTCGGTGCGGGCGGCGTAGTGCAGCCCGTCGGCGCAGGAGACGTTGAACAGGGATTCGCCCCAGCGGTTCTTCGGTGGGTGGCCGTGCTTCTTCTCGTAGCGTCGGGCGGCGAACTCCCCTCCGACGTAGTGCTCCCACAGGCCGGTTTCGTGGCCGCCGAAGGGGCCGAGCCAGCAGGTGTAGGAGTAGACCATCAGGCCGCCGGGGCGGGTGACGCGGAGCATCTCCGCGGCCATGCGCCACGGATCGTTGACGTGCTCGGCGACGTTGGAGGAGTAGGTGAGGTCGAAGACGTCGTCGGCGAAGGGGAGGTCAAGGCCGGAGCCGCGGACGGAGGACGCCAGGGTGATCCCGGCAGCGGCCATCTCGCCGACGTCCGGCTCGCAGGTCACGTAGTCGCCGGGTGCGACTCCGGCGGCGGCGAAGGCGCGTCCGAAATAGCCGGGACCTCCCCCGACGTCGAGGATGCGGGTGCCTTTGAGCGACGGGGTGTCACCGGCGTCGGCCCAGATGTCGGACAGCAGCCCGACGGTGTCCTCGGCGAGGTGACCGTAGAACCTGTCCGGGTCGGTCTGCTCGAAGCGGAAGTCGGTGAGCAGGCCGAGGGAGCGGCGCAGCGTGGCGCGGCGCCGCAGGGTGGGGAGGGGGGACGCGGGCATGTGTCGATGATCGCACGTTCCCCACCCATGGCGTGGGTGGATCCTTCCCGATGGTCCACCTGGTGCCCCCGTCGGTGACGCTGACGGCCCTGTCGTTAAGCCTGACGTTTTCCGAATCGCTGATAGGCCGCCTGCTTGCTGATGTCCAGTGCAGCACCGATGACGGTCCATGAGTCACCGCTGGCGCGTGCGGCGTTGACCGCTTCTTGAAGTTCTTGCTTGGCGGTGTCGACCTGCTTGCGTGCTGCGATGATGCGCCGGAAGTTGGTGGCATCGCGCTCTGCCCGTCTCTGGTGATCAGAAGCCCGGCTCGTCGTGGAAGCCCACCCGGGCGAACTCCACGGAGCCGTCCGGCAGTCGCCAGTAGTGCAGTCGACGCGCGGCTGCGGTCTTCGATTCCAGGTCGACACGGAAAGCCTTCGCACCGTCAGTGCGGACGAGCTGCGGTGACCCACCGCCCTCGTTCTCCCGGTAGGCGTGGTGCCGGCTGGTGCGCTCCGGCATCCCGCAGGCGATCCAGGCCATCACCAGTGGAAGCTTCTGTCGAGCAGCCTCCTGGTCATTGACCGTCTTATCGACCGAGGCGAGGAACTCCGTACCGAGGTCGAAGTTAAGCTTGTGGTCGTGTTTGTCCGCCGCATCCACCTGATGCATCCAGTTCACCTGGACCTCTGCCCGGAGCTGATCGTCCAATGTGTCGAACTCGGTGCCGATCAGCGGGCGTTCGGTGTACACCGTCCGAGTCACGGTCTTTTTCGTGCGCGCGGCGGTCCGCGCATCGCCGGAGGCCACTCCGTCCGGCAGTGGCAGGCCAGCTGCCGTCAACCGTGCGCGCAACTGGTCGTTCTCGTCCTCCAGCCGGTCATTCTCGTCCCAGGCGAAGGTGATCTCCTGGGAGCTGGTGGCCAGGTCGGCACGCAGCTGCCCAATCTCGCTATCCTGCTGCCGCACCCGCTCTCGCAGCTGCGGCACCCGTGTCCGCAGGCCCTTCAGTTCGGCGACGGATCCCTCCGGAATGCTGACAGTAGCGTCCTCGTCCACGGCCGTGCCTGCGTCGGCGGCGGCATCGTCAGCATCGTCAGTAGTAGCGGGCATCGACGCCCACACCGGGCCACCGGTGCGCAGTGCCGGGGCATCATTGACCCCGCAGTTCATCCCGGAGTCGTTCATGACGTTCTCAGGGACCGGGCCGACCACGATCCGGACCTTTCCGTCACGCTCGCCGACGGACTGCACCTGCACCGGGACAACGTCACCGACCGTGGCAGACGCGTCGATCCCGCTCTGCGTCAGTGTGGAGACCACACCGGGCACGACATGTACCTTCACCTGGCTCTTGCACACGATCTCGGTCACGACCGCCGGGTAGACGTGATGCGGTACCAGGTCCGCCGCCATCTGCTCGACCGTGCGCAGTCCGTCCACCTCGATGACCGTGCCGGAGGCGTCGAAACGACCACTGACCACGTCGTCGACAGTGAAGACGCTGCCGATCGACACCGGCATCCCGGGGAGCAGCACATCCAGGTCGACCTGCAGCATGCCCAGACGCGGTGCGTCCCGCGAGGTGATCCGGCCCACCGACACCGAGGTTGCCCCGGAGAACGTCCCACGGAACGGCTGCGGGGCGATCATCTCCGCCGGAACCTCTGCCTGTGCCGCCAGCGAGGTCAGCGCCTCAATGTTGCGGGCGTTCTCTGCGAGGGTGTTCACCCGCTCGGCGATGATCCGGGCCATGGCGGCGGCATTGTCCGGCCGGATGTTGGCGAACAGCAGGTCGCCGGCGTAGCAGTTCTGAGTCCACGTCAGGTCATGTGCCGGGTAGATCCGTGCTGCCCCACCCCACACCGATGTCTCCGGCGGCATGGAATCAGAGAACTCCCATGTCAGTGACCCCGTCTCCAGGACATGCACGTGCACGTCATCATCCACACGTCGGCACAGTTCCGCAATGTCCAGGTGGACCTGCGAGGTGCGCTGATCAGTGGTGACGACCAGGGACGGTGCCATGCCCGCAGGATTGTTCAGCCGGTCGGCGAGTTCCCGAACCTCGGCAGCGGTGGTGACATGGGTGACGTGGGTGGCGGCGGCAGTAGCAGCGGCGCGGATCTGTGTGGTGTTCATGTTCCGGGATGCTATCGGCCGCCTCGGACACGAAATTTCAGAATGCGAACCTGATAGAACGCAGGTTCGACATTCGGCTTCTAGACCATGCTGACCAGCTGCGAGACGATGTACCGCGAACCGGCGTAGGACGGGTGGAAGGCCATGTTGTACCGCGGCGTCGTGGTGTCGATGATGCCCGAGACATAGCGGTCACGATCAGATGCGCAGGTGTCGTGTCCCCGTGCCCCGTCGATCATCTCGACGTAGTGGCCGCCGATCTGACGTTGGGCTTACTTCTGGTTGCTGCGGTTCCAGTTCTCCACGTCCCGGAGTACCGGCACCGGCATCCCGGCCGGGACGTTGGGTACGACGTTGACCGCGCAGAACATCATCGTCGTGCGGTCAACCATCGGCAGTGCGCCCGAGATGATGATCTTCGTGTTCGGTGCGACGGAGCGGATCTTCCTGGCTGCTGCACGGACATCGGCCAGGTAGCTGGTGCGCACCGCGGCCGGATTGAGGAGGCTGTCATCAGTCGGGGCGGTGAACGGGCTGTAGTCGTTCATTCCCACGGCCAGGACGACGCTTCGGGTCCCCGCGTGGAGGTCACCGGCGGAAATCGCACGGTCGATGCGGTGATGATTCCTCAGAAGGCAACCGACCGGAGATAAGTTACTGCTGATGTGCACTGAAGGTGAACTACGGGGGCCGATGTGAGGGGGTGAAACCTAGTCGGGCGAGTTGAAGGACAGGCCGGTCGCGGTTCACCGAACCTGCACGGCGGTGGTTGACCGCACGGTAATCTTGGCGGTGTCATGAAAGTTCTTCTGCTGTGCTGGCGCGATTCCGGCCACCCCGAAGGCGGCGGCAGCGAGGTCTACCTCGAGCGCGTGGCCGAGCACCTGGCGCGTCGCGGCCACCAGGTCACCTACCGCACGGCCCGGTACCCCGGCTCGGCGCGCCGCGAGGAACGGAACGGGGTGAACTACGTCCGTGGCGGCGGAAACCTCACCGTCTACCCGCGGGCCTGGTGGCACATGCTGCGCAGCAGAGTGCTCGCCTCGAGGGCAGGGGAGCGTCCGGACGTCATCGTCGACACCCAGAACGGGGTGCCGTTCTTCGCTGCGGTGTTCGGAGGCTGGCGTGGCGGCGTCCCCTCGGTCCTGCTGACCCACCACTGTCACCGGGAACAGTGGCCGGTGGCCGGTCCGGTACTGTCCCGGGTCGGGTGGTTCATCGAGTCGCGGCTGTCACCGTGGCTGCACCGGAAGCACCCGTATGTCACGGTCTCGGGGCCGAGTGCGGAGGAACTGGTCGAACTCGGGGTCGACCGCGACCGGATCCGGGTGATCCGCAACGGCGTGGACGTTCCGGACGACCTGGGCGACACGTCACCGGAGTCCACCGGACGCACCCACCTGGTCACCCTTTCTCGGTTGGTGCCGCACAAGCAGATCGAGCATGCGATGGATGCGCTCGCCGCCGTCCTGCCCGGACACCCGGACACCTACCTGGATGTCATCGGGGATGGCTGGTGGGCAGACAATCTGCGGCGTCATGCCGACGAGCTGGGTATCGCCGGCAACGTGATCTTCCACGGGCACGTCTCCGAGCAGGTGAAGCATCTGCTGCTGGCCCGGGCGGACCTGAACATCCTGCCGAGTCGGAAGGAGGGTTGGGGACTGGTGGTGATCGAGGCGGGCCTGCACGGTGTGCCGACGCTGGGCTACCACACCTCCGCAGGCTTGCGGGACAGCGTGATCGACGGGTCGACCGGCGTGCTGGTCGGGTCCGAGGGTGGACTCATCAATGCACTGGAGCAGTTGCTGGATGACCCGGACCAGATGGCTGAGCTGGGGGAGAACGCGCGTCGCCGCGCCCGGACGTTCTCGTGGGGACGCACCGGCGCGGCGTGGGAGAAACTGCTGGTGGAGTTGGGCGAGGACCGTTGAGGCTCCCGCGGGGAGCGAGGGCCCCGCGGAGATTGCGGGGCGCGTCTCGCCCCTCGGTCACAGACTGGCGATGCCCACGATGAGTGCGGCGCTCACGAAGAGGACCTGGAGCAGCGTCCGTGGGAGTAGTGGAGTGTCGGGGGAACCAGAAGGCCTACCGCGGCAAGAATCTCCAGGATGCCGGTGAGGGTTACGAGGTGGTCGGGAAAGGGGAGGCGGGGAGGGACGATGGCGATCAGCCCCTGGCGACGCGTGGGGTGAAAATGTGCGCCGGACGTCAGTACGAGCATCGCCGCAAGGCCGATGGTCAGTGAGTGCCTGAGGAAGGCCCTCGGCATAGGTGAGACCAGCGGTTCCACTCAGGAGCGCGGCCAGTGTCGTCACGGTGAAGACAATGAACGGGGCCATGAGAATCTCCAATCTTGTCAATGGAAAGATCGCTGGATGAGCTCGAGCCATGGCAAAGCCGTACCACCGGGAGAACCTCCGCGGCGACATCATGCACATCGCTGCCCAGCTCATCGCTGAACGCGGACCGGATGCACTGTCGCTGCGTGACATCGCCCGGAGGGCCGATGTCTCCCACGCAGCTCCGGCCCATCACTTCGGAGACCGTCGAGGCCTGTTCACGGCCCTGTCGGTGGAGGGGTTCACGTTGCTTGCTGAGACGCTGGCAGAGTCAGTCTCCGCCGCCCGTTTCGACCGCACCGCCCTGGCCTACGTCCGTTTCGCTGTCAGCCATCCCGGTCACTACGCCGTGATGTTCCGCCCAGATCTCATTGATTCCACTGAGGACCTCATCGCCGCACGCGAAAATGCTGCGGCTCAACTGGACGCGGGGCTGGACACCGTTCCCGACCACCGTGTGACAGTGGATATCGGGGATGCCCGCCGGGCAGCGTGGGCGCTGGTGCACGGACTGTCGTCACTCTGGCTGTCCGGAGCTTTCGGGGACGCGGACCTTGAACCCGCCGTGCGTGCGGCGGCACATCAGCTCTTCACCCCGTCCGGCAGTGAGCAGTAGCCAGACTGAATCACCGGACGGCGTGGAGGGACCAGCCGTCGTCCGCCCAGAGCAGTTCATGCCGTTCCAGGACGTCGTGGGCCGCTGCGTCCGCGTCAGTGGGCACGTCCTGCACCACGACCAGATCGACATCGTTGTCCGCCAGCGTGTCCTTGCCATTGGCCAGCTCACTTATCAGTCGCACCGTGTCCACGTCACCATCGACCAGCTGCCCGTCGACGATGAGGTAGCCGGGATCCACCGGGGCGCCCGGCAGCATCTTCAGAAGTGGGTCAAGCACCGGCCGGTCGGCCACCATCCGGTAGTTCCCCGGAGGCCACAGCAGAGTTCGTGGATGGACCTCATTGCCCGGCCCCTGCGCCCACTGATCGACCTGCTCGACGACGGTGCGGTACGTCGAGTCCATCGACACCGTGGCGACATCGCCGACATCACGGGGCAGGGCAGGCACACTCACCCACACCAGGACCAGCAAAGACAGGACGCTGACCTGCGGAACCCACGTCCGGCCCGTGAACCCTCCGACCACCGTAGGCACCTGGGCGAGCACCGCGATCAGTCCCGGTACCGCCAGCACCACGAACTTCTGGGTGTCGCGGACCAGCCCTGCCCCGGGGACGTTCTCGATCAGCCAGCCGGTCACCGCCAGTCCCGGCCCAGTGGCCATCAGGGCCGGAACCAGCACCGCGGCCAGGGCGAGCCAGGCCAGTGGTGCCCAGCGGAGAGGCGGGTGGTCGGAGACCTGGGTGTCGGACGCAGCCTTCCGCACCTTGGCGGCAGCGGCCGCCACTGCGCACGCCACCGCCACAGCGACCATCGCCAGTACCACCCCGGCCAATGTGCTCACCGGGGCGAGAGCATCGCGGGACGCCGGGACGGCATCGGCATTCCAGATCCCGCCCAGGCCAGCCAGCGCGCCCAATGTCCCGACCCAGGGCTCGGACCGCGCGGCGAAAAGCTCGGCACCCGCGGCGTCCGACAATGACGCGGACGCACCGGCGTTCACCAGCGCGGGAATCAGCCACGGCAGGGCGAGTACCGCCCCGACCACCGCAGTCAGCAGCGCCCGGATCCACCGTCGGCCGGGCGTGCTGACGGTGCAGACCACCAGGGATGTCACCATCCCCAGTATCAGACCGGTCGGGGTCAGCGCACACACCACCAGTACCGGCAGTGCCAGCAGCAGCGACCTGGCCGTGGCCCGGACAATCAGCAGGGCCAGTGTCGGCAGGAGTACACCGGCGGCGACCACCGACCAGTGCCCCTGCAGCAGACGCTCTGCGACGAAAGGGTTCCACAGCGTCAGCGCGGCGGCGAGGAAGGCGACCGGGCCGGTGCGTCGGGACTGTTCGGTGCGTCCTGCCTGACCTGCCCAGCCCGCCAGCCCCGCCGCGCCGAGTGCACCGACATAGCCGCAGACGAGCATGAGCACCGCGACCAGCAGTGGTGGCGGAATGACCGGGGACAGCCAGGCGAGGACGGCGTCCTGCGGCAGGGCGCGCGGCAGCCCGTCCTGTCCGGTCGCCAGGTCGTTGAGTGCCATCGTCGGTGGTACCGACATATCCCGCAGCAGCAGCGCGGTGGTGTCGCCGGTCCGGCCGACCGTGACGAGGAAGGGCCAGAACACCGCACCGGTCAACGCGAGGCACCACAGGTGCAGCAGGACGCGTCGTAGGCGACTGCGGTGGCCGGTGGCTGGCATGGCACCTCTCTCGGTGGTCGTGGGGCGGACGGCGTGACAGGACGGGGCGGTCGACTCAAACGTTACGGGACGGCCCGGACAGCTGGGCCCGGACACAGACAACCCCGCCCGACCGGAGTGTCCGGCCTGCGGGGTTGAAAGTAGTGGAACTCGGTTAGCTGCGGTGCTTACCGGCGGACCGGTTGAGGATGAACCCGATCACAAGCAGGATCAGACCGATGATGCCAGCGCCCCAGGGGATGATGGTGCCCATGGTCGTCAGGGTGCTCAGGCCGTCCTTGGCGCGGGTCATCTGGTTCTCGTGAGTCTCGTCGTTGAACTCACCCGGGTAGTAGATCGCGGTGCGGGTCGGGTTGGCCAGCTCGGCCTCCCGGTTGTCGTCCTCGTAGATCTCCGCGGCTTCCTCGTCGTCACGGGCGTAGTACATCCAGACTTCCTCGGCACCGTGGACGATCACGCCGGTGTCCGGCTGCACACGCAGCACACGGTTCACCGTGTAGTAACGGTCCATCTCGACCTCGGGGCCCAGGTCGGCGGATGACTCGGAGTCCTCACCCTCCGCGTCGCCCTCGGCGTCTGAGTCTTCGTCCTCGTTGCCGCGGGCGTCGTCCTCGTCGGGATCCCAGCCGTCGACCTCGTCCGGGGTCAGACCCCACTTCGCTGCCGGGAAGGCCAGCTTCAGCGAGCCCAGGGCCGCCTCGTCGGCTGCGCTGAGTTCACCGTCGCTCTCCAGCATGGCCTTGACGCTCGGGTGCATCGCCGTCGGACCGATCTGCTGCTCGAAACGGTAGACCGTCTCGCCGCCCATCTTCTCCTCTTCCACGAAGTCGATGTCGTTGGTCTCCATCAGACGGTTGTCGAAGTAGGGGTAGGCCTTCTTCTCGGTGTCGAAGGGGAACTGGAACTGCAGACCCTCACGGGTGAACTGCGGGACGTCCTCGTTGATGTTGCCGCCGTCGGCAGCCGGGGAGGTGATGTTCAGGGTCGAGGTCGGCTCATCGATGGGGAAAGCGGTCTCGCGGTCCAGAGTGACCCGGTCGATCTCTGCGGAGATCAGGTTCTCCGGCTCGGGTGCATCGGCGCGGTAGACGGTATTGCCGGCCTCCAGGGTCACCACGTCATCGTCGGACGGCTCCTGTGCCATCACGAAACGCTGCGACTGCAGGTCGGTGTCCTCCATGATGAAACAGCTCACGACCTTGTTCTCGCCGCGGCACTCCGGGAGGCTCCCCTTTCCTTGCACAGGTTCATCTTCGGCCAGGGCCGCGGCATTGACCAGCGTTCCTGGCATGATCTTGGTGACCGTGGTGGATTCGATGTCCTTCGGGATCACCTTGCCCTTGGGGACAACGTACATCGGCAACGCCAGTGCGATGACCAGCAACGCCGCGCCAAGGACGATGGCGACGTGAGAGAGCACCTTCTTCATGATGGGCCTGAGTCCTGTCTTGAGTCGTTCGGGGACATTCGGAGGTGAATATGCGGCTACTTTAGCGCGGGAAACAAGGGTTATGGGGCAGAACGCGCACATTAATTCATCTGCTCCTCCAACCGGTGATGATTATTCACCGTGGATCGCCGACACGCAGGTGTGGTGCCACGGTAGCCTGATCGAACATGACTGCACCTGCGACCCCCCGACGTGTCCCGGCGGACACTGCCACGCCGCCGGCGTTTCTGCCTGCCCTGGAGGGATTGCGTGCAGTTGCGGCGCTCGGGATCATCGTCGCCCACGTCGCCTTCCAGGTCGCCCGGGACACCGGCCCGCTGATCAACCAGATGATGGCCCGCCTGGACTTCTTCGTCCCGGTGTTCTTCGCCCTGTCCGGCTTCCTGCTGTGGCGACGGCACTCCGCCGACACCGGGGTGCGCTCGTGGTCGACCTACTACGTCAAACGCATCGGACGCATCATGCCGGCCTACTGGGTGTTGGTCGTGGTGGTCCTGGTGGCGTTCCCCGTCGCCTCGGAACCGAACGGTCCACCGGGGGCGCTGCCGGTGCTCGGCAACCTGTTCCTGTTCCAGAACTTCGTGCCGAATGGCCTGGTGGGTGGTCTGACGCACCTGTGGTCACTGTGCGTGGAGATGTTCTTCTACCTGGCGATGCCGCTGCTGGCTCTGGCGGTCGGACGCCGTCGCCGGCGCACCCGCGTGCTCACCATCGTCGCCGTCGGCTCGTTGAGCTACGTGTGGCCGTTCGTCGCCTGGTCGGGCGGGGAGATCAACGCCCACATCATGCCGTGGGCGTTCGTGTCCTGGTTCGGGGTGGGGTTGCTCGCCGCGGAACTGGAGGGGTGGATGACCGAGCGGCTGCGACAACGCCCGGACGATGCGACGGTCGCCGGACTGCGCCGCTGGGCGGGCCGCCGGTGGATCTGGGTGATCGTCGCCGCCGCCGCGGTGTGGGCTGCCGCGGTGGACGGCCCGGAGGGCCTGGTCACCGCCGGTGACGGCGAGTTCGCCCGACGTAACCTCTTCGGACTGGTCTTCGCCGCAGCCCTGATCGTGCCCTATGCGGTGCAGCCGGTCTCAAGGGTGATGGAGTCGGTGGTGATGCAGGCGCTGGGACGCTGGTCCTACTCGATCTTCCTCTGGCATATGGCGATCCTGTCACTGGCCTTCCCGCTGTTGGGGGTGGGACTGTTCGACGGCTCGCTGTGGACGATGGCGCTGGTCTTCGTGGTGACGGTGGCGGTGACCATCCCGGTGGCTGCGATCAGTTACGCGCTGGTGGAGGACCCGGCGCGCCGGGCGGTCAACCGCTGGTGGAGCGGCAGGTTGCGGGACCGGGGTTAGTCCCCGCCACGTCGCCGAACCACTACGGCGTAGACCACGGCGGTGAGACAACCGATGAACAGCAGCTCGGGGGCCCAGCTGTGCCCGGCGTAGTTGCCGTAGTTCCCGGAGCCCCACGGTCCGCGCACCATCAGGATGCTCCCCAGTCCGCCCAGCAGCATCGCCAGGCTGACCGGCTCGGTCACCCGCCACAGGGCACGCAGCGGCAACGGGGACGACGTGGACTTCTTCTCCAGTGCCCGTCGCAAGGCCGGGGCACCGACCAGGACACCGACAGTGACCAGGGCAGTCACCGCACCGGGGAGTCCGGCGATCCCTGCCGCGAGGGCGAGGGTGACAGCACCGCCGAGTACCCGGCCGACGGCACCTGTCTTCGTCGAGGTCACCACGGTCTCGGCACCGGTCGCGTCCGGTGCCACCAGATCAGCCGGGTCGTCCGGATCGCACGCGTCAACCGGATCATCAGGGCGTCCGCCACCGCCACGGCGCAGCCCGACCAGGGCGACGGCGAAAGCCAGCAGCAGGGCCAACGCACCCGCCAGTCCGGCGGCGAGCCACCGCTGGTGGGTGTCGGTGGCGGTGAATTCCACCTCGAGCGACTCGAGGAGTTCCTCGTCCGACAGGGCGGCAACCCCGGAGTCGGCGGGCACCCGCCAGCCCTGCTGCCACCCGTTGACGGTCACGGACTCCAGTTCGGTGCCGTCGACACTCGCCTGGCGGCCCTCATTGACCGTGGTGGCGGTGAGGATCACCCGGTCGCCGTCAGCATCAGCGGCTTCTGCCTCAGCCGCCGCCGCGTACTCCGGCGTGGTCAACGAGATCCACCGATCGCGGCTGCGAACCTCATGCTCCCCGGCGCTCAACGTCACGCGCTGTCCACAGCTCACTGACTCTCCGTCGATCAGGCTCACGGTGCCCGCACCGGCGGCGCAGCGGTCACTGTTCACCGTCACCTCGGTGTCCTCGGCCACGGTGATGACCCGACGCAGCTCGAACTCGTTGATCTCCTGACCCAGCACCCACCTGCCCGGGGCCTGGTGGACCCCACCGGGGGAGGGCACCACGATGTCGCGGCGCGGGGTCACGTCCTCACCCGTGTCGACCTCGGTCAACTGCGCCTGGCTGATCCCGGCGCTGCCCCACGCGCCGAGGATTCGTAGCTCCACCCGGTCTGCCTGGCCCTGCGGCAGCAGCAGCCGGGAACTGTCCTCCCGGTAGCCGGGGATCACCATCGTCGTCGATGCCACCGTCTCCTCGCCCAGGTAGGTGGTCGCCTGCACGCGCAGCGGCCCGCCGGACGCCTGCGCGGTCAGTGACATCTGCGAGCGCGGCTGGTCCAGCTCGACGCTGAGCCACTGGTTGATCGGCGAGCCGGTCCCGGGCCGCCACGCGGTCTCACCGACCCCGTCGACCGCCGCCGAGATGCCGGAGGCCGCATCGGCCCCGCCCAGCGACGTCGGATCGGATGCCGAGGAACTGGCGGTGATCCGCCCGCCGGTCTCCCGGACCTGGGTCATGTCGTCCTCGTGGACGCCGGCGGGGTAGTCGCGCACCGGGTTGCGGGTCCAGCGCTCATCATCGGCGGCGAGGATGTCCGAGGTCGCACCGGTCACGGTGCCGTAGTTGTGCTCCCGCAGTGCGGGGGTGTCGGTCACGGTCACCGGATCGTCGCCGCTGCCCGAGTTCGCATCGGACGGGACGTCCTGCGTCAGGATCCGGTCGCGCGGTGTCCGCCCGGCCGCGGCATCGGCGGCGGCGAGGCGTGGCAGTACTTCCGCGCCACCGGCGGTGACCTCCAGATCGTCCTCGTCGACGACACGAGGTCCGGTCGCGCCGCCGTCCCCACTGCCATCGACGCGGAAGATGCGCACGTCATCGTCGCCGAAGGACGCCACCTCGGTGAAGCCTTCCGCCGCCGCAGAGTCCGTCAAGGTGGTCAACACACCCCGGGCACCGGGAGTGTCGGCCACCTGGGTCAGGTCGGTGCGCACCAGCACCATCCCCACACCCTGCTGCAGCAGTGCATCAGCCAGGGCAGGATTGCGGCCCTGGGCGTTGACCGGGGAGAACTCGCGGGTTATTCCGTCGAGGGACCGGATCGCCTCCGGCGGCACCAGCGGCACCGCGTCACGGACCACCCACGGCACGTCCAGCAGTGCCTGGGCCGGTTCATCGCGGGTATTCCCCCAGGTCTGACGGGCGAAACGGGCCTCGGGGAGGATCATCGTGCGGGTGTCGGCGGCCCCGTTCTCCTCGTCGTTGAGCCAGTCCGCGGCGTCCTGCCAGTAGGACGGGACGGACCGGAAACCATCCTCCGGCACCAACCGTCCGGTCCACGCCGGGGCGGTCGCCACACCTGCAACGATGATCGTCACCAGTGAGGTGACCACCGCCGGATTCTTCTCCGGGTGGGCCCAGGCATCCCGCAGCCCCTCGCGGGTGAACGGGGACGGCGCCGACACCCCACCCAGCAGGTGGGCGACGCCGACGACCATCGGCAGGTGGATCAGGGCATCGAACTTGTGCAGGTTACGCAGCGGGGCACCAGCGCCGTCCAGGAACGACTGCACCGATTCGGCCACCGGGGAGAACGGTGCTCCGGCCAGCCCGAAGATCGCCACGCCGACACCCAGCATGAGCAGCCAGGTACCGGCGAAGGGTGGCAGGACGCGACGGGCACCGTCAGCGCCCCGCCGTGCCCCCAGTCGCGCACCGGCCAACCCGGCCAGCCCGGCGAGCGCGACGACCAGTGTCGCCGCCATGAAGACGGCCTCGGTGGCCAGGGCGTACCCGGCCTGACGTTCCGAGGACAGGAACGCCGTCCAACTCGTCGTCCCGCGCAGCACCTCGCCGAGGCCGAACCAGTAGGAGGTGATCCCGGCGGATTCGATGTAGTCGGTGAACGGGGGAGAGTACCGCCCCAGGATCAGCAGCGGGCCGATCCACCAGAAGCAGGCCAGCACCCCGCCGGGCACCCACCAGGCGGCGAATCGCCAGGCGGTGCGACGTCGCAGTCGGGCGTCCTGCCCGGTGGCGAAGACCCCCTGGGCCAGCCACCACAGCACCGCCGGCACCACCGCGGCGAGCGTGGCGACCGCATTGACCGCCCCCAGGCACAGCACCGCGACCGCCGAGCCCGAGGCGGCGACCGCCAGTCGTCTGGCGGAGGGACGCCCCGGCAACTGCAGGACACGCACCACCGGCAGCATCACCCACGGCACCAGGGCGATGGTCCACGCCTCCGAGGAGATCGCCCCGAGGGTGGTCAGGATCCGCGGGCTCAGCGCGAACAGCACCGCTGCGACGATCCGGGAGCCACGCGAACCCACCCTGGTGGCCTCCAGGAGCTTCACCACCCCGGCGAATGCCAGGAACAGCAGCAGCGCCCACCACAGGCGCTGGACCAGCCAGTCCGGCAGGGGGTCCAGCACAGCAAAGAACAGGCCGTGCGGGAAGAGATACCCGTAGGCCTGGTTCTGCAGCTGGCCGAGGGGGAAGACGTCCGTCCACGGCGACAGTGCCTGCTGGAGGAACCCCCAGGGATTGGCGGTGAGGTCGTGCTTGGTGTCTGCGACGGTCAGTCCAGGGCCCTGTACCAGGGCGAGGACCAACCAACACAGTGCCGCGGCACCCCATCCGCGGCGGGAGAGGGTTGGTGCCACTAACGATCTTCAGTCATGTTTCAGCGGCGCTCGCCGTACTGGATGGAGCCCATCACCGCGTCATCGACCGAGATGTTGTTGCTCGGCAGGTCGGTCGAGTCGGCGACCGATCCGGCGGCGAAAGCTCCGATACCACCGAGTACCACGCCGACTACGGCAGAGGCGATGGCGGGGCCCAGGGTGCGGCGCGGCTGTGAGTCAGTCTCGGTAGGCAAAGTTCGATCCCATCGTCGGTCATCGGATGATGTCGGTTTGATTCTGTGGTGATACTACCCGGTGATCTACGGTGTGGGGGAGTTTTCCGCCGATTCGGTGGTGTCGGCCTCGTCCTCGTCATTCTCATCCACCGGCGGGACGATCAGGACCGGACACCCGGAATGCTTGATCAGGCTGTCCGAGACGCTGGACTGCAGCAGGGAACGCCACCCGCTCAATGCCCGTGAGCCGGCGACGATGATCGAGACGTCCAACTCACGGGAGGCATCCACGATCGCGCTCCATACCGCGGTGGCAGATTCCACGAGGAAGGGCTCGGTGACGAAGCCGTGGCTCTCGGCCAGGGCGACGCCCTCGCGGCAGATCTCCACGGCATCGGTGTAGGCGGGGTCTTCAGTGTCGTCGCCGAGGCTCGACCAGTCGTGCTGCATCATGCCGCTCATCCCGGCGGTGCGGGCGGCCTGCCGGTGGATCGGCTCCCACACGGTGAGGATGTAGGCATTCTTCGTCGACAGGAAGCGTCCGGCGTAGTCGATCGCGCCGTTGGCCTCCTCCGAACCGTCGTAGGCGATGAGGACGGTGTCCCCGTCGAAGGAACCCAGAGAGGCGCCCGTGGCGTCAGCGGTGGTCTCGGGCTGGTTGCTGGTTGATTCGCTACCCATGCCCCCGAGCGTAGTACGGTCGGGGTTCCCACGTGGCCAACTCCCGGCCCCGCATTTCGCCCCCGCCCGGAAAGGTGCCCGCCAGTGCGTCCCGACCGTCCCCGTTCTGCCACCGCAACCACACCTGTCCGTGGATCCTCTGTCGCGTACCTGGCCGGTGTGGCCCTGGCCGGGGTCGTCGTCGGTGCGTTGACCGCCTGCGGTTCAACGCAAGACGATTCGGACGACTCGACCCCGGTCGCCACAGCGTCGGGCACCGCCCCGGCCGCCACCGGGTCCGCCAGCAGTGCGCCCACCACCGATACCCCCGACACCGCGGCGTCCTGCGCGGTGCCGGAGGACCTGGCCCAGCTCGCCGGCTCGGCCCTGGCCGTCGGCGTCACCGGCTTCGACGATGCAGCGGCGGCCGTGGATGCCGGGGTGCGCCACATCTTCGTCGGCTCCGGCACCGACCTGTCCATCCTCGACGGCCAGGGTGACCCGGAGCGCAGCATCAGTGCCCTGAAAGACCGTGCACGTGCCGCCAACGAGGCCAATGGTGTCAATGGTGACAATGGGGACGGCGCCGAACTCGCCGTATCCGTCGACGAGGAGGGCGGGCAGGTCCAGCGGCTGGCCGGGGTGATCGGTGAGGTGCCCTCGGCCCGACAGCTCGCCGAGACGATGGAGCCCGGCCAGGTCACCGACCTCTTCGCCGAGCACGGCCGCAAGATGGCCGAACTGGGCATCACCATGGACTTCGCCCCGGTCGTCGACCTGGCCGGCGGCGAGCAGATCAGTGACAACGCCATCGGCGACCGGTCCTTCTCCGATGACCCGGCCGTGGTCACCGAGTACGCTGCCGCGGCCGCCCAGGGACTGCAGCAGGCAGGGGTCACCCCGGTGATCAAGCACTTCCCCGGCCACGGCCACGCCACCGGTGACTCCCACCACGGCACCGTGACCACCCCGCCGATCGACCAGATGGACGCCGACCTGCAGCCTTTCGCAGACCTGCTGAACGGTGAGGGGGACACCGACGGCCCCGGTATCGCGGTGATGGTCGGCCACATGCAGACCCCCGGGCTGGACGCCCCGGACGCGCCCGGAGCGTCCACCCCCGCCTCGCTGAACCCCGCGGTCTACGAGATGCTGCGCACCGGACTCGTCGGTGGCCCCGGTTTCGACGGCGTGATCTTCACCGACGATCTCACCGGCATGGCCGCGATCACAGACCTGCACTCCGGGCCGGATGCGGTAGTCGCCGCGGTGCGCGCCGGATCGGACGCGCCGTTGACCTCCACCGCAGCAAATGTGCAGGCCACGGTGGATGGCATCGTCGCCGCGGTGGAGGAGGGCAGCCTGGACCGGGCACGCCTGGAGGAGGCGTCCGCCCGCCAGTGCGCGCTGAACTGAGGCCTCACTGAGACCCCGAAACACCGACTCGGGGTGTCACCGCGCGGGGTGAACCACTAGGGTGTGTCACGTGACCAGCAATGACACCTGGGGCCGGACAGAAGATCCGGGCAACTCCCCGGCAGACGACACCGCGACGGCCGACGCAACCGGCCGGCGCAAGCGCAGCCTGTGGTGGCTGTGGACGCTCATCGGTGTCCTCGGACTCGGCGGCGTGCTCTACGCCACCGACATCATCATGAGCGAGGGCAATGTGCCCCGCGGCGTGACCGTCGGCGGTGTCGACATCGGCGACATGTCCTACTCCCAGGCCGAGGCGCGCCTACGCAATGAACTGGCCCCGGGCACCCGGGAGTCCGTCGAAGTCACCGCCGGTGACATGTCCACCAGCATCGACCCGATGACCTCCGGGCTCGCCGTCGACTGGGCCGGCACCATCGAGCAGGCAGGCCAGCAGCCGATGAACCCGATCACCCGGGTGATGAGCTTCTTCCAGGAGCGCGAGGTGGGCATCGTCAGCACCTTCGACGACGGACAGTTGGATACCACGCTCGAGCGGGTGGAGGGGGATCTGACCCGCGACCCGGAGAACGCCACCCTGGCCATCGACGAGCAGGGCGCCGCCGACATCGGCGATGATGTGCCGGGCCAGACCGTGGACACCGATGAGGTGCGCGTGGCGGTCAAGGAACACTGGCTCAACGCCGACCGCTCGGTGAGCATCGATGCGGAGGTGACCGAGGCGGACGTCCTGCGCGACGCGGCCGATGCCGCGGTCACCGAGTACGTCGACAAGGTGACCGACGGTGACGTGGTCTTCACCGGACGCGATGACACCGACGGGGTGCTCACCCCCGGTGACATGGGCAAGATCGTCACCTTCGAGCCGGAGGACGGTGCGCTGGAGCCGGAGTGGAACACCGAGGCCGCCCAGGAGATCCTCTCCGAACAGCTGGGGTCCACCGAGGTTGAGTTCCGCAACGCCTCCTTCGAGGCCGACGGCCGTGACCTGAAGGTCATCCCCTCCCAGGACGGTGTGCTGATCAACTGGGAGGACACCCTCGACCCGATCGAGGACAAGCTCATGGAGACCGGTGAGCGGACCAATGAGGTGGTCTACGACGAGAAGGACGCCACCTACACCACCGAAATGGCCGAGCGCGCCAGCTTCGATGACGTTGTCGGTTCCTTCTCCTCCGGAGGCTTCGCCTCCGACTCCGGGGCCAATATCCGCCGGACCGCCGAGCTGGTGGACGGGGCGATCGTGCTGCCCGGCGAGACCTTCAGCCTGAACGGCCACACCGGCCCGCGTGGCGAGGCCCAGGGCTTCGTGGACGCCGGCATCATCCAGGACGGCCGGGCCGACCGGGCCGTCGGTGGCGGTATCAGCCAGTTCGCCACCACCTTGTACAACGCGTCCTACTTCGCCGGTATGGAGGACGTCGCCCACACCCCGCACTCCTACTACATCGACCGGTACCCGGCCGGTCGTGAGGCGACGGTCTTCGAGGGTGCGATCGACCTGCAGTTCAAGAACACCTACGACACCCCGGTGCTGATCGAGGCCTCGGCGGACTCCAGCGAGGTGACCGTCCGACTGCGCGGGGTCAAGCACGTGGAGGTGGAGTCTGACTCAGGTCCGCGGACGAACTACACCGACCCGCAGCGCCGCGAGGTCTCCGACGACGACTGCTCGCCGTCGAGCGGTGGGCGAGGGTTCACCATCACCGACACCCGTACGATCAAGGACCTGGATGGCGGGGTGGTCTCCCGCGAGACCACGACCACGGTCTACGACCCGCAGCCGATCATCACCTGCTCGGACTAGCGGTCGCTGGGGGTGCCGGGAGCGCGAAGTGGCATTGCAAGTGGTCGTCCGGTCAGTGTAAACGGCCGGAAAACCCCGGATTATTGGCCATCTACACTGATCAGACGACCATCCACACTGACCACGCGACCAGGTGCGATACCAGTCGGAGGGAGGGGCCCGCAGTGACGCGCCGAGGCAATTCTCCGCAACGACATCGAGCCCGTGACCAGATGGAGAGTCTGGTCACGGGCTCGAGTCACTCGGTCGTGGCGCGCCCCTCGCAGGAGATGAGGAAAAGGAGAGCAAAACAGGAGAACAGGAGAGAAGAAACGAGAGACAAGAGAGAGTCCGGCGGGGTTTCCATGGCGGGGACATCGGTCGCGGGGAGCGGCCGGTGTGACCGACGGCGACCGTGAGGTACGGCCGTCTGAGGTGGGTGCCATGGTCCGTTGAGGGGTGCAGGAATGCCGGACGAGGAAAGGCGAGGGTCCACTGTTGAGTTATGTGCCAGCGAGGGCAGACGCCCCAGGGTATGGTGGCAGGCCTTCCGGTGAGAGACGCTGAGAGACACCGGGATTGACGCTGGTCTGCCACGCTAGTTCGAGGAGAGAACCGGGTCGGAACGTCTGCTTCTCACTGGCGTGGCAGCAAGGTAGGCAGGTCACCTGGTCACCTGCAATGGGGTGGTGGGTGAACCGGGGGTGGTCGATCGGGTACCCTGGGAGGGTATACTGTCGGGATTATGTCCTGGCAGTGCCAGTAAGAATGACGTTTTCACCAGGCAAAACCAGTATTCGTTCGGACTGCATCAGGTTGGCCTTCGGGGGTGCCCCGGCGCTCTCGGGTCCATATGGCACTGGCCCATTCGACAGTCTCGTAACAGCCTCGAAACACATGCCCGGGTGGGTAACTCCGTCCGGTCAGCTGGTGGGAACCTTGACTGCAGGGACATCGGGCAGAAAGGCGATCGACACCACGGCCGACAGCCCGAGGGAGAGCATCGGGGCGGAATCGTCCATCGGCCAGAGCGTGAGCAGGATGCCGATGCCGGCCGGTGGAGCAGGTAGATCGGTAACGTATGGCGTCCGAACCAGTCGAGACGCAGCCACGGCAGGTAGCGGGCGATCAGGGCCGACGCGATGATCCCGGTCGACATGCCCCACGCCGTCAGCGGGAGCCACGCCGGGGACGTGATCGCACCGCCGAGGGCGATGAGAATACCGAACGACACCACGAATGCTCCACCGACCAGGACCAGCATGGCCACCGAGGCGCAGTCGGCGATCGCGGCGATGGTGCGGTGGCCGTACACTCCGAACTGGAAGATGATGAAGTGGGTGAGTGTGCGTTCCCAGGCGAAGTTGTCGATGGTGACCAGGCCGAACGCCACCGGGAGGGACACCACCGCGCCGATGCCGAACTGCAGCCAAAGGGGCCGTGGATGCATCAGCTTCACGGCCAGGTAGTAGATCGCCAGAGCGTAGATGAACCATGGGCCGTACTCCGGATCCAGCGGAACAGTCAGCACGGTCAGCGGGGTGTAGGCCTCCTCGTTCCACGGGAAGACCTGGGCCCACAGCGCCCAGAGTGCGCTCCACAGCCCGAAGAGCCAGAGGAAGGGGCCGAGGCGGTTCTGGACCTGCCAGGACCATGGACGGCCGAGGCGGCGGTGGCGACGTGCATCAGCACGACGAGGAGTATGGCGGCTCCCTTGACGGTGTCGATTCAGGCAACGCGTGAGGTCGCGGGCATGGGAGGAGTTCGTTGGAGAGTTGAGGACAGGGATCAGTGAGGGGGTTTTCCAGGTAGCTACTCGGCGCATCGTCGGCAGCATTCCTGTAGCGGCATTCCGCGGTCAGCAGTCCCGTTCCTGCATGGCCCGCGCCCAGCCTGATGTCTGGTAGCCGGCCTGGAAGAGGTGGTTGGTGAAGGACCTGGTGCTGGATGGCTTGTTCACCGCCAGTTCACCGTCCCAACACCGCTCGAAGTACAGCCGGACCCGTTCCACGTGCTCGCGGCCGGTGCCCAGCACCATGGCGGAGTCCCAGCCGTGGTCGTCGGCCAGTCTGGCGAACTTCTGCGCCTCACCGCGGGTCGTGGAGGGATCCGGGGCGAAACAGTGCACCTCGACACCCTCCAAGGGCGCGCAGTAGGAATCCCAGAAGGACTGCACGCCGGTCGGTTCGGAGATCACCAGGTGCGGGATGTCGTTGTCCTGCGCCATTTTCCGGGCGGCGGGGAAATCGGCGGGGGATGCGCCACCGACCTGCATCAGCACGTCCACATCGTCGGGCACCGGGTCGAGGCGGGGGAAGTAGATCTTGGTGGCGGCGAACCACGACCACAGTCCGGCGAGCACCAGGATCACCGCCAGGACGCTCCAGCCGATGCGTCGGGTGCGGCGTCGGACCCGTCGGGCGGGGCCGGTGCGTGCTGTCCGTTGTGCACGACGGGTGCTCATCGTCGGGTCCCACGATCCGGTATAGGACGCTCCGTTGTCGCGGCGCCCGCATGCCCCGCGGTGTCTGCGGCGCTGACCGCTGCACCGTCCGTTGCACCGTCTGCTGCGCTGACCGTGGCGGTGCGGGTGTTCGCCCCCTCACCGGTCCACGGGGCGGTGAACACCCCGGGGATGGGCCGGAGCAGACGCCATACGGCCAGCGACCCGGCCACGGCCAACACGGTGGTCGCCAGCGGCACACCGATCGCCACCAGCGCGGTGGACGGTAGGCCCAGGTCCAGGCTGTAGATCAGCCCGATGATCGGGACGTGAAGCAGGTAGATCGGCAGGGTGTTGCGACCGAACCACCACAACCGCAGCCAGCCGGCATAACGGTCCAGCACGGCGGCCACCAGCACACCCATGGTCATGCCCAGGGCGGTGACCGGGATGCGCAGGAGGTTGTCCAGCCCCAGCCCGGCCAGGAACAACCCACCGGTGGCCGCTCCCCAGGCCGCACCGACGATGAGCATCCTGGGCACGGTCGCACCGGTGGCGATCCGGGCCAGCAGCTGGCTGCCCAGCGCCCCGATCTGGAAGGCGATGAAGTGGGTCAGCAGCGACTCCCACACCCACGAGTCGACGTGCACGACACCGCAGGCCACCGGCAGGGACACAGTCGAACCGATGATGAACTGCAGCCCCACCGGCAGCGGACGCATCAGCTTGACCGCCACGAAGTAGATTGCCAGGGCGTAGATGTACCACGGACCCAGGGAGGGGTCGACGATCAGCAGCAGGATGTCGGAGATACCATCGTCACCGCGCTGCCAGGGGATGACCTCGAAGGTCAGCAGCCACACCACCGTCCACAGCACGAACAGCCACAGGAACGGGCCGATCCGGTTGCGCATCCACCAGCTCCACGGCCGGTCGACCCGCCGCAGCAGGAAGTAGCCGGACATGGCGAAGAACAAGGGCATGCGTACGGTGATCAGCGCATCGGTGAGCAACGTCAACTGGTCACCGGCCCACCCCTTGGCTCCGGCGAGCTCCACGGCGTGGTAGAGCACCACCAGCAGGATCGCCAGGCCCTTGACGGTGTCGATCCAGGTCAGTCGCGGGCGCGCAGGAGGTGCCGGCGTGCTCGTGCTGCTCGGGTTGCTCATCGGGACGCGCCGCCCAGCAGGTGGGCCAGCGTCCTGATGTCGGCGGCGATGCCGTCCAACACCTGCCCGTAGTCGGCCACCGAAGTGTAGCCGACCGGGTCGGGGTGGTCGCCGCTGACCGGCGGGAGCTGGTGGCGTAACTCGGCCAACGCGGACAGGACGCCAGAAGTGCCTGCAGCTGAGGTGTTCAAGGCGTCCAGCGCCCCGGTGCGCGACCATGCCGCCACCTGGTGCAGCCGGAAGGTACGGTTCAGCCCGGCCGGACGGATGCGTAGGCAGGCATCCACGTGCTCCTGCTCCAGCCCGACGACCAGGTCGGCGGTGCCGAGCAGCCGACGGTTCACCCGGCGCGCCACGAAACCGGAACCGTCGATGTCGCGGGCGGCGAGCCAGTCCAGCGACCGGGAGTCCATGCCGTGGCCGGTGAGCCCGGCGGTCCCGGCACTGGTCACCGTGAGATCAGGGACAGCCGCAGCGCGCAGCAGGTGTTCGGCGACCGGGGAGCGGCAGATGTTGCCGGTACAGACCATGAGGATGTTGAGCATCATGCCGTCTTCGCCGTCGTCGGTGTCTTCTTCGTCATGTTCTCCCCGAGCACCAGGCGTCCCACCGCGACTTTGCGCAGCAGCACCACACCGAGAATCGACAACCCCACCCCGGCGATGGACAGCACCACGAACTCCACCGGCTGGGACTCCACTCCCAGGGCGCCGAGGATCACCCGGCTGCCGCCGATGGCGAAGGAGTGCAGCAGGAAGATCCCGGAGGAGTACCTACCGATCCACGCCAACGCCCGGCTGGACAGGTTCCAGGACAGGAACACCAGCGGGAACAACACGCCCAAGGCGATGCCCAGCACACTGTGACGGGAGTCGACCGGCCCGGAGTCACTGAAGGCACCGAAGTTGCTGAAGAATCCGTTGAGTGACAGTTGCACGGCCACGATCACGGCCAGCAGCACCGCCGTCAACGCCACTTTCACACCGGTGCGTGAGGGGAACAGGGAGAACCGGACCATGCCCACGCCGGCCAGGAAGAACGGTGCCAGGGTCAGTGCCTGGCCGAGCTGCAGCACCCGGAAACTCTCGGTGGTGGTGAACAGCACCACCGCCACTGAGGCGAGGAACAGCACGGCGAAGTTCACCCGGCTGGACAGCAGACCCAGTGAGTCCAGCAGGGCGACGACGGCGAAGATCCAGAACGTCGTCAGCAGGAACCAGTAGGGGCTCAACGAGTAGAGCAGCCAGGTCAGCGGCTCGAATTCACGGCTGGTGTTGGTGCTGTCCAGCACGGTCTGGGTGATACCGATGGCCGGGACGAAGACGATGTAGGGCACCAGCAGGCGGCGGGCCTTCTTTGCCATGAACGTCCCGTAGCCGTGCACGTCGCCCAGCGGACGCCAGGCGTAGACCAGCCCGGAGAGCAGGGTGAACAGCGGCATGCGCAGGTAGTCCACCGAGTCGGTGTAGTAGCGCAGGGCACTGTCATCGGCGACCTGGATGCCCTCGGTGGCGGTATGTCCGATGACGTGGAAGGTTACCAGGAACAGGCAGGCCACGCCGCGCAGGGTGTCGACGGGGATGTTGCGGCCGTCACCGCTGCCGGTGCGCCGGTCGACGCGGTGGTGGCGTCCGGTAGCCGGACGTTCCGCAGCGCCGGTGGTGGCGCCGGTCGGGGCAGGGCTGGGAGACAAAAGGGACCGTCCTAGAGGGTGAGGGATGACGGTGGGGTCAGAAAACGGAGAGTATGGGAGAGTACGGAGAGTTGGGAGAGTACGGAGAGTTGTGTCTCTTCATCGTAGGACGGGGAGGTCTACCTCGGCAACGCGAAGCGACGGACCTGACAGTGTCTTACAATGTGGTCCATGAACAACGACGACAGGTCCCTCACCCTGTCGCCGGACGCAGCGACCCTCTGGGTCCATTGGGGACGCACCGGTGGCGGCCCCCGTTTCCTCGCCGACGTGGTCGATGGTGACCTCGCCGACGGGACTGCTCCAGCGACGTTCCTCTCCTACAACCCCGACGCCGAGATCTCTCCCCGTTTCGACGCACTTGCGGCATCCGTCCCGGCGTTCCCGGTGCCGACCTACAACTCCACCGTCGGGGTGATCCTGGGCCTGCCGCGGCTGCTGTGGAATTCCGTGCGGCTGCGACGCTGGATCCGGGACCACGGTGTGCAGCGGGTGGTCTGCGTGATGGAGAGCGTGTACCAGTCGCTGGCGTTGCCGCTGCTGATCCCGGCTGACGTGGAGTACGTCGCCTGCATCCACGACGGCTCCGCCCACCCCGGCGAGGGCAATATCGTGCAGGCGGTCGGACGGCGCAATGAGCTGCGCCGTGCCGACCGTGTGGTGACCTTCTCGCAGGCGGTGACCGATATTCTCGCCGACCAGGTCACGGTGCCGATCAGTACCGGTTCCCATCCGCCGTTCGATCTGCAGGACGCCGCGACCGGGCCGCGTGAGCTGCCCGGCGGTGCCGGTCCCAGCACCGTTCCGGTCGTCGGGATATTCGGACGCCTGCAGGCGTACAAGGGTATCGACGTGGCACTGGAGGCCATGCGGATCCTGCGTGGCCGCGGGGCCCCGGAGTGCGAACTGCGGATCATCGGCAGCGGGCCGGAGGAACGCTGGCGCGACACCGAGCTGGGCGTCGAGGCAGTCTGGGACAACCGGTGGATCCCCGAGGACGAGGTCACCGAGGTGGTCAAGGGCATCGACATTATGCTGCTGCCCTACACCGAGGCCAGCCAGTCCGGCCCGGTGACGTTGGCACTGGCCCACGCCGTGCCGTGCGTGGCCACCCCGGTCGGGGCGATCCCGGAGCAGGTGGCCGGCTTCGGCGTGGTCACCGAGGACACCTCCCCACAGGCTGTCGCCGACGGGATCCAGGCACTGCTGGAGGACCCGGAGCGCTTCCGGGGACTGTCCGCCGGGGCGGTGGCCCGGGTCGCCGAACAGCCCGACTGGTCGGATCTCGCACAACTCGTCCGCACCGGACAGGTCAGCGCCGACGATGCCGCATCGGCTGCCGCGGCGGCCGCCGAGCCAGCCGCCAGTGCCGCCCGACGTGCGGTCACCCAGGCGAAGTGGGCCGGCCAGCGGGTCTTCGGACTGGTCAACACCCACCTGCCGGTTCCTGCTGTACACGAGACGAGCGGGCGCACCCGGGTCGTCCTGCCGGCGTCCCACGGTTCTTTCGGGGATGAGGCGATGGGCCTGGTCGCCGCCGACTGCCTGCACCGCCGCGGTAAGACGGTGGAGCTGGTCGTCCCCGGTGACGCCGAGCCGTGGCGTGGCGAGGTGCCGGCGGGCGTCGAGGTGATCCCGCTCAGTGAGGTCACCACCGGCCCCGGAACCACCCCGACGGCGGCGACGGTGGCGGCATTGGCCACCGGCCCGCTGATCGTCATCGGTGCCGACACCCTGGCCGGCGACTACGAACTGGCCCTGCTGGCGATGCGCGTCCGGATGCTCAACTCCGCCGCCGCGGCCGGGCAGCCGGCCGCCCTGGTGAACTTCAGCCTGCCGGAGCGCATCCACCCCGATGCCCGGCGCATCCTGGGCACCCTCGCCCCCGAGGTGCAGGTCCGAGCTCGGGACCCGCTGTCGGCACAGCGCGCGGGGGAGGTGCTCGGCCGCGAGGTCGGTTGTACCCCGGATATCGCCGCCCTGCTCGCCCCGGCGGGCCCGGCAGAGTCGGCAGGGTCGGCAGGGCCGGAAAACCCCGACGCTGCAGGTTCCGGGGAAGCGTCCTCCGGTCGCGTCGCTCTGGTGCCCAACGCCCACCTTGCCGGCATGTACGACGTCACTACCGACCAGCTGGTCGAGTTGTGGCGCGACATCGCCATCGCCCTGGACCGGCCGGTCGAGGTTGTGGTGCACGACATCCGCGAGAGTGTGGGTGACACCGTCCAGGGCGAGCGCATCGCCGCCGCCCTCGACGAGGCAGGGGTGGACGTCGTGCTGACCGTGCCGCAGACCGCGGCCGCAGCGAAGGCGGCACTGTCCCGGGCGAGCCTCTGTGTCTCGGCTCGGATGCATGCCTGTGTCGCCACCCTGAGCAGCGGTGTGCCCACCGTGGGCATCGGCTACGTGGGCAAGTTCAGCGGGCAGTTCTCCTGGTACGGCGACCTGGGCACTGTGCTGGAGTACCGCGACGGGCTGGACGCCGCGGAGGTCGTGGATGCCGCGCAGCAGTTGGAGGCGGCGCAGGACGGTGCGGCCACTGTCTCTGATACCGCTTACGCCGCTGACGCCTCTGATGTCTCTGACGCTTCCGGTGGTGCTGCCGCCGTGACCGCGAAGATCCGCAATGACTACGCGGAGCTGGGTACCCTTCCCAGGGCGGTCAGCCGTGCGTGACAGTCATCGATCACACCTTCGCCGTTGACGGCCGGAGTAGGAAAAGTCTCTGAACTGCAGGTCTCACTCTGTGGATATCGCCGGAGGTGTGATGGTTGAGCTGAGGCGGGGAGGTTGACCGGATTGCCGGGTCAGATCAGGCCCAGATCAGGCCCAGACCAGGCCCAGACCAGGCCCAGGTCCGGTGTCAGATCCGCGACGGCCGCAGCGTCACGACAAGGAACACCGCCGCGGCCACGGTCTGCACCACCACGATCCCGCCGAGCAGGACGCCGTCGGTGGTGGCCAGCAAGGCCACCAGGGGGATCAGGCGTCCCACCGACCACGCCAGGAACACCTTGTCCAGGCCCTTCATCAGCGGGATCTTCACCGACAGGTTCGTCGACAACGATGCCACGCAGAACACTGCGGTGACCGCGAGGACCAGGGGGGTGAGCGCGTCGTCCTGCGGCAGGGCGAACACCAGCGCACCGGTCTGGACGACCGCGCAACCTGCACCCAGCACCACACCGCCGAGAGCGCAGATCCGGCTCCACTTCGCGATGATGGCCGAGTCGCCGTCGCGGATGGCCGCGGCGATCCGCGCCTCCAGTGACGGGGCGATGACCTGCTGTGCCAACGAGCCGAAGCCACCGGTCAGACGTACCACCACCGCCCATATCTCCTGGTAGGGGCCGAGGAACGGGGTGAGGAACCCCTGGATCTGGAACCCGCACTCGGAGATGAACGTCGCCCCGGTGGCGCGTCGGGCATCGGTGAAGTACCGACGGTGGGAGGCGTCGGCCATGCTCCGACGGGACGCCCACCACTGCGGCAGCAGTCGGTTGTCGGTGCGCAACAGGATCAGCAGGCAGCCGACCAGGGGGTTCAGGGCGGCGACCACGATCAGGCCGGCGTGGAAGGGCATGACCCACACGACCACCACGGTGGCGGCCACGTTGACCACCCCGAAGACCAGCCGGGCGGTGGAGTACACGTCCATCCGCTGCTCCTGGGTCACCACGGCCACGGCCATCAGATAGGTGCCGTTGGTGATGACCAGCAGGGCCGTCCACCCCGCCAGGGCGGACACCGTACCGGCGGTGGGGGAGTCAGGTAGCTGCAGCAACAGGGCGACGATCCCGCAGGACGCCGCGACGGTGAGCAGGCTGCTCCACGACACCGCCGTCGCCGTGGACCGGGTGGACTCGGCGACGGTGAGGTAGCGGCTGTGGTAGCCCAGGATCGATGTCCTGGCCAGCACGGTGGCCAACGCCAGCGGCAGCATGAGGTACGCCAGCTGCGCGGTCTGCTGCCCGATGATGGGCAGCAGCATGGCGAGGAAGTTCAGGCCCTGACCGATCAGGGCCGGCCCCATCCGCCGGATCACTGTTGTGCGTTCGAACCGGGTGCGACGGAGTCGGCAAGATCGCCAGCGTCGGACGCTTCGGTGGTGTCACCGCTCTGCTGCTGTTCCACGGCACGGGCAGTGCCCTCGTAGCCGTAGCCGTACCCCTTCCTGCCGTACCCGCTGACCTTGAGCGGGGACATGGTCACCACGGTGCCGAGCACATGGGCGCCGACCTGGTGGAGGTTGGTGGAGGTCTGCGCCAGCTGGTCGGAGGTGGTGTTGGCGTGGCGCACCGCCAGCAGCACACCATCGGCCGCGGCGGCGACCAGGGTCGCGTCGGTGACCGGGAGAACCGGGGAGGCGTCGATGATGACGTAGTCGTAGCGCTCGCTCAGGGCGGCCAGCAGTGCACTGAACCGCTGGGAACCCAGCAGCTCGGCGGGGTTCGGCGGCTGCGGACCGGAGGTGATCACGGACAGGCCCTCGGCGCGCACCTTCTGGGCGACGTCGTCGACCTCGGCCTCGCCGGCCAGCACGGTGGACAGGCCCACGGCGGTCTGCAGGTTCTCGCCGAGGTAGCTGGCGACCTGCGGGCGGCGCAGGTCCGCGTCGACCAGGCACACCGACTCGCCGTCGTCGGCCAGTGCCAGGGCGAGGTTGGTGGCGACGGTGGACTTGCCCTCACCGGGCATGCCGCTGGTCACCGCGATGACCGTTGGGTGGTTGTCCACGTCGAGGAAGCGGAGGTTCGTGCGCAGTTCACGGAACTGCTCGGCGGCGGCGACCGGTGCGCCGGTGAAGTCGAGGACGTGGCGGTCGGACAGGTCGTTGGTGGTGCTGATCATGCCGACACCGGGCAGTCCGGTGATGGTCTCGATCTCCTCACGGCTGCGGATCCGGCGGTCGGTGACACCGCGGACCAGGGCGGCGATCACACCGAGCAGGGCTCCGGCCGCACCGCCGATGAGGATGTTCTGCATCATCAGCGGGGAGGACGGGTCCTCCGGGGTGGTCGCGTCATTCAGCGGTGCCAGGGCGGTGGCCCCCTGGGCTCCGGTGATGTCGTTGAGCTCGTGGACCATCTCGGTGAGCTGGGTGGCGGCGGAGTTGGCCATGTCCCGGGCCTGCACGGCGTCCGGGGCGGTGACATCGACACCGAGGACCACGGTGTCCCGGTTCGCCCCGGCGGTGATCATCTCGGAGACCTCGCTGATGGACTCGTCCAGTCCCAGGTCGTCCACCACCCGTTCGGCCAGTGCCCGGCTGGTGGCGATCTCGACGTAGGTGCCGATCTGTGCCTGGCTGAGCAGCGAGCCGCGGTAGGCGTCGGCGGAGCTCATGGAGTTGGACGTGCCGACGTAGAGCTGCGAGGTCGCCGTGTACTGCTTGGTCATCAGTGCGGAGGCGCCCCAGCCGATGAGCGCACCGGCAACGGCTCCGGCGACGATCATCCAGAACCACCGGGTGAGGTAGCCCGCGTAGGTGGCGAGATGGTTCTTCTCGTCGGCGCCGTCGGTCGTGAGGGAGTGGCGGGCGGTCATCGGGAGGTTCCTTGTCTGTCGGGTCTGTCGGGTCTGTCGGGTCTGTCGGGTCTGGTGTGTCTGTCGTGTTCTTGTGTGTTGTCGTTCGGCCAGGGCCACCGCGCCGACCAGTAGCGGCACCACGGGAGTCGCGTGCCGCAGGGCCGAGCCCCAGTCCGGTTCGAACAGTCCCTGGACAATGAGGAACGCCAGCGGGACGGCGATGAACCGGGCCATGAGCCTGGTCTCGGCGACCGGGACCCGCTCACTGCGGTAGGGGGAGTCCGCCGAGTTGTACGCCCGGGAGGTGGCGGCGCCCGCCCGCACCGCGCTGATCCAGATCAGGGCGAAGTAGCAGCCGATCAGCAGGTAGTAGGGCGAGAGCTTGGCGAGCATCGGCAACGGGACGATGAAGAACATCGTGGTCAGCACCACGTTCACCACGCCGCCGATCGGCTCGGGTAGTTCGACGAAGCGGGAGATCAACGAACCGGTGTTGGCCTGGCGTGCCTCGCCCTCGTTGACGGCGGTGCGGTAGTAGTCGGCGGGTTGACCGGTACCGATCCACACCGCCAGTCCGGCGACTGCGGCCAGCCCGACGAGCACCCAGACCACCCGGCTGACCGTGGGGCGGATACGCCTGCCGGTGAGGGTGTGTCGACGCGCCAGGACGACCCTGATGACCACATAAACTACCGCCACGATGGACCAGTACGTCCGGTACTCCAGGCCGAGCAGCAGCAACGTGACCACCACGATGACCTCGCCGATCCAGTTCACCGGCATCAGGGCGATCACGATGATGCCCAGCGAGATCAGCACTTCCTTGGTGTACGTCGCCTGGTACAGCCCGATGAGGACCGGGGTGGTCAGGGCGAGCACCAGGGACACCCGCCCCAGGTGGACGCCGCTGACCCGGACGAGCACGACACCCAGGGCGGTGGAGCCGATGATCGCACCGAAGACCGACGCGGCGGTCGGGGAGTCGGCCAGACCCAGCCCGGAGTAGAACCCGGCGATCACCGAGTAGGAGCCGTAGCCCAGGTCTGCGGCGCTGAACGGGGATGTCATGATCTCCTGGATGGTGCCGGCGTCGTTGCCGAAACCGCCGAAGCGTCCGGTGATCGTGGCCCGCGAGATGAGTCCGATGATGATCGCGGCGATCCCGAGCAACAGTGCGAGGACCAGTGGGGACGACACCAGCCGCTGCAGCGGCGAAGTGCTGGACGTGCGGTTGGTCACCGGGCAGCGCCTCCGTCTTGCTGCAGTGCGAGGCGGTAGGCCGCCTGAAGTTTCTCCCGCTGGGCCTCAGGCGTGTGGGCACGGTCCAACGCCGACCAGTGTGACGGGTCGGCCCCGGCGTCGATGATCGCCATCGCCTTGTCCGCGGCGTCCTGCGGGGTGTCGAACCGGGCGGTGGCCGGGCACTCCCGCAATGCCGGGATGTCGCGGACCAGCAGCGGGACGCCGATGCGGCGGGCCTCGAGCACGGCCATGGGGAAACCGTCCCACCGGGCGGTGTGGACCAGGACCGACAGTGAGGCGACGGTGTCGCGGAGCTGCTCACCCGACAACCAGCCGGTGACCTCGACCCCGGCATCGGTGAGGACGTCCACCAGGGAGGAGTCCTTGCCGTCGCCGTCGCCGACCCACACGAAGCGGACGTCGGGACGCTCCTGCCGGATCAGCTCTGCGGTCTGCGCGAAAAATTCCGGGTCGCGCTGTGGCGTCACCCGCGACACCACCCCGACCACCGGCGGTTCGGACGCCTCCGGTGCCCAGCTTCCCGGGGTCGCCGGGTGGGCGTCCGACAAGGCGTTGGGGACGACCACGACCGGGACACGCATGCCCTGGCCGCGGACCTGCCGGGGCAGCAGCATCAGCGGATCGAGCTCCAACATCAGCTCGCCCTCCCATTCAGCACACGGTGCACCGACGGTGGTCAGCGGGTGCAGCATCTGTTCGATGCCGCGGAATGCGCGCTGTTTCCAGGTCGGGATGTCGGCGCGTTCGAAGGCGAAGCTGTGCGGTGTGTAGACCACCGGTACGTCGCGGCGACCCGGGGTGAGCCGGTCGGCCAGCCGGGCCAGGCGGGCGTAGGCCCCGGCGAAGCTGGAGTGGGCGTGGACCACGTCGGGGGCGTGGGTGCGCACCGCCGTACGGATCGCGGTCACTGCCGCCCGCGGATCCTCCGGCAGATCCTGGTTCACGGTGAACACCCCGGGGGTGCGTCCGGCGGTGGGGGAGCTGCTGCGGGCGTTGTTGGCCAGCAGCAGGTGGTCAAGGTCCCCGGCCAGTTCGGCGTACTGGTTAACCGCGGTGGCCACACCGCCGTCGAAGCAGTCGGTGACGTGCAGGACGCGCAGGCCGGTGAGGTCGGCACCGGTGCTTGCCGTGGATCGGTGGGGGGCAGTCGTCATCTAGTAGGCACCCCGCGACACGACGACGGCCTTCACGGTCTGCAGGATCGTCCGGGCGTCCAACGCCAGCGACCAGTTGTCGACGTAGTACAGGTCCAGTGCCTCGGCCTGTCGTGCGGACAGGTCGGAGCGGCCGCTGACCTGCCACAGGCCGGTGATGCCCGGGCGGACCTCCATGCGCATCCGCATGTCGTGTCCGAAGGCGTCGACCTCGTGCTGCAGGTGCGGGCGTGGGCCCACCACACTCATCGTGCCCAGCAGGGCGTTGACGAACTGCGGCAGCTCGTCGATGCTGGTCCGGCGGATGAACTTGCCGACCTTGGTGATCCGGGGGTCGTCCTTCATCTTGAACAGGCCCTCTGCGCCGACCTCCTCGCGCAGGACCTGCAGCCGGGCGTCGGCGTCGGTGTGCATGCTGCGGAACTTGAAGATACGGAAGGACTTGCCGTGGTAGCCGATCCGGTTGGAGACGTAGAACACCGGGCCGCCGTCCTCGAGCTTGATGGCAAGGGCCGTGATCGCCAGGATCGGGGAGACCGCGACCAGTGCGACGACGGAGACGATGATGTCGAAGAGCCGCTTGGACAGGCCGTTGGCGGCGTTGAACCGGGGACGGTCGACGTACAGGGCGTGCCCCTGACCGGTCGGGACCACGTTGAGGCGGGTGCCGGCGATGCCCTCGATCATCGGGTCGAGGTAGAGACGCATGTTCAGCTTCTCCAGGTGCCAGGACAGTCGGCGTAGGTTGCGATGCCCGAAGTCGCCGAGGGAGGCCACCCACACGCCATCGCAGGTGTAGGCGGCGGCGGTGGCCACGAAATCCTCGTTGGAGAAGGACTCGTCGATGCAGATCGAGTCGACCGGGATGTCGCCGGGGCAGGCGAGTGTGTTCTGGTTCTCCGGGTCGGTGATCAGGATGGCGTGGATCCAGTCGCGCTGGTCAGTCTGGTGTGCGGAGTCCTCCAGCAGTTCGTTGACGTCGGCGACGTTGCCGATGACCAGGAACTTGCGCTGCAGGTCGGTGCGGAACCGTTCGGTGTAGCGACGCAGCTGATGGCGGCAGATGGCCATGAGCACCAGTCCGACGGGCAGCCCTATCAGGGCGAACTGGCGGAAGAGTCCGTAGTCGGAGACGGCGTCGACGCAGGCCAGCAGGGCGGCGTAGACCAGTGAGCCCTTGAGGATGTTCTCCCGGCCGATGGTCGGGAAGGCCCGGGCCTGGTGACTGTAGGCACGGGCGAAGGTGAGGCAGAGCACCCAGCAGATGGTGAGCGCAGCGGTCATCGCGACGCTGCGGGCGGAGACGACCTGCTCGACGAAGGCCCAACCGTGTGGGTCCCAGAGCCACAGGCTGACGGCGTTGGCGAGGAACGTCGCGAGGAACACTGTGAGGGTGTCCACCGCGATGAAGTTCAGTTTGCGTCGAAGGTGCCGATCCTGGCGGGCGTCGCGGGCGGCGGCGATGCGCTGCACCACGGTCTGGGGTGGCGCGCTCTGGGAGCTGGTTGACGCAGCGTTGGACGCAGTGG
>DGYMI06202__coassemble_1025_pt1 | contig 33678 bp, 24 predicted proteins | sample DGYMI06202__metabat2_low_PE_012 | metagenome-assembled genome bin DGYMI06202
GCAGTGCACCCATCCGGTAGTCGGAGCGACCCTGCTCATCACGCGGGATAAGGTGGTGCATGGTGGAGCCGCGGTGGAAGACGACCTCCAGCACGGTCTCCAGCTCGATCGTGCCGGCGTAGGCCGACAGGGCGGTGTACTCACCGAGGGAGTGGCCGGCGTAGTAGGCGTCGGCGACCAGGGCGTCGGCCTCACGCAGGCGGGCGGTCTGCGCCAGGGCCAGGGTGGCCAGGGCGACCTGGGTGAACTGGGTCAGGTACAGCACACCGTCCGGGTGGTGGTAGGTGACGCCGTTGGCGGTCAGCGAGGTCGGGTTGTCCCGGACCACGGTGAGGATGGAGAAGTCCAGGGCGGCACGGGTGTGGGCGTCGGCCCGCTCCCAGACGGCGGCGGTGGCCTTGGAGGCCGCGCGCTCGTCGAGGCCCATGCCCTTGGCCTGGATGCCCTGGCCCGGGTAGACGTAGGCAGTGGTCGGGGCGGCTGTGACCGCGGTGCCCTGGGAGACCAGCTCGTCGTTGACGCGGCAGGTCACCTCCAGCAGCAGTCCGCCACCGGCGACACGGCCGACGCGCTCGACCTGGATGTCCACCAGGTCGTCGAGCTGCACCAGGCCGAACATGCGGTAGGTCCAGCCGAGGATCTGGTGGCCGGAGCCGGCTGCGGAGGCGGCGTGCTGGGCGGTGGCCGAGAGCCACATGCCGTGCACCAGCGGAGCCTGCAGCCCGGCGACACGTGCAGCGACATGCGACGTGTGGATCGGGTTGAAGTCACCGGAGACCCAGGCGAACGGGGTCATCTCGTGCGGTGCATGCACGTGGGTACGCAGCAGCGTGGAGCGCGGGGTGTCGGTGATGCCACCGTTGGACGCCGCGGCGATGCCACCGGCGATGGCCGGCTCGGCCGGCGGGGTGGTGCCGAAGGCGCGGCCACGGATGGCGAAGCGCTCGGTCTGCACACCGAGGTAGACACCATCGGCATCGTGCATCTCGTGGTGCACGGTGACGACGCGTCCGGAGGAGGACTCCTGGATGCCGGCGGCCCAGCTGGTGATGGTGATCTCGCCGGTGGCGATGTCCTCGGCCGGGACCTCGAGGGCGGCACTATGGTCGAGGTGCACGGCGTTGAGCAGGCCCTCGATCACGGGGTAGTCGTTGACCATGGCCGATCCCAGGGCGGCGTAGATGGCCGGCCAGCAGGTGCCCAGCAGGGCGTCCGGAACGATGGTGGCGCGGTGGGCGCCGCCACCGGCGCTGGCCAGGTCACCGAGGCCGTCGCCGGTGACGGCGGCGTGCTCGGCACCGAGGGTGTCGGTGAGGGTGTAGGTGTAGGAGAACCGGCCGAAGGGTGCCGCCCCATCAGCATCAGTCTCGGAGCCCTCGATCTTGGTGGGCATGCCGGTGATGTCGTCGCCGGTGACCGAGACATTGCCGACACCGGCGGTACCGGCGAGCAGGCCGTACATGGTGTCCGGCAGGCGGGACTCGTCGACGACCGGCAGGGCGCCGGTGGAGATCGAGTCGTCGAGGATCAGCGGCACCGGCAGACGGCGCACGGCGTGGACCTGGGAGTCGCCGGAACCGGCGGCGGTGTTGTCCCACAGGGTGTCGAGGTGCAGGTCGACGGTGACGGTGACGGGGTTGCCGTCGGAACCGTCGTTGGTGACGACCAGCTCGTAGCTGTCGGCGTCGATGACGTGGGCCGGGTTGTCCATCAGGTGCCCGGTCCAGGAGATGTAGGGCACGGCCTGCAGGTAGGCGGTGATGTCGGTCGCATCGGCCAGACGCGCCACGGCCTTCGTGGGGGTGGACGCGGCGTTGCTGTCCGACCACTCCTGGATGGCGTGACGGCCGGTGGCCTTACCGTCGCTGGCGGAGCTGGAACTGGCGACACGGTCGCGGCAGGCGGCCTCGAAGCGGCCGAGCAGGTCGGCGACCGGCTCATTGACGGTGGTGATGCCGGAGACGGACACCGGACCGGGGATGATGCGCACCTGGTCGGCGGTGTAGCGGTCGTCCTGGGCCTGCCAGAGGCAGTCCTTGCCCCACCAGGCGAGCAGGTCCTCGTCGATGGCGGGGACGAAGCCCATCGGCTTGGGGTACTTGCGGCACAGGGCGATGAACCAGGCGGCGTCCAGCGGGGTCAGGGTGTCGACCTCGGCGGACGGGTAGGCCCCGACCAGGGTCGCCACGGCGGCCTCGGGGTCCTCGGCAGAGTCGACGGTCGGGAAGAGTGTCTCCACCGGGCCGTGCTCGGCGACGGCCAGCCGGGCCTCGACGCGCTGCAGCAGCTCCTGGAAACGCTTCAGCCAGGACGGGTCGGCCCACGGGAAGCTCAGCTCGGCGAAGCGGCGGACGACCTGGGCGTAGGTCATCTGCTCCAGCTCACCGAAGTAGGGCTTGGCGGTCTTGTTCATCGCCTCGATGATCTCGTCACGGCGGGCGTTGACGGCCTCGAGGGAACCCCCGACCTCCTGGATCAGGCGCATGCACTTGGCCGCGGAGTTGTCGATCTCGTGGATGTCGGCGCGCAGGTGGGACAGGCCGGAGGTCGCGCCACCGGCGGACTCACCCGGGGCGATCCAGCCGCCGTTGGGGGCGGTGTGGGCCACGCCGGAGGCGTCGGCGACACCGGGGGTGTCGACCAGCAGCTGCTTGATCTCGTCGGTGGTCTTGGCCTCCTTCGCGGTCATTGCCGCGGTACCGACCAGCACACCGTCGACCGGCATGGAAGGCAGGCCGAGGGCGACCGACCAGTCACCGGAGAGGTAGTCGGCGGCACGCTCGGGCGCACCGATGCCACCACCGACGGTCAGCACGACATTCGGCTGGCGACGGATCTCGGCGTAGGTGGCGGTCAGCAGGTCGTCCAGGTTCTCCCAGGAGTGGTGGCCACCGGCGTGGCCGTCCTCGACCTGCAGGATGATGGAGGCACCGGTGTCCTGAATCTGGCGGGCGATGGCCAGGCCGGAACGGATCTGGTTGACCGTGCCCGGCTTCAGGGCGATGTAGGAGAAACCGGAGTCGCGCAGGGCGCCGATGACCTCGGGTGCCTCGTCCGGCTCGGGGATGCCGGCGGAGATGACGACACCGTCCAGCGGGGCACCGGACTCGCGGGCCTTGGAGACCACGCGCTGGCCGCCGAAGTGGAGGTTCCACAGGTAGCGGTCCATGAACATGGCGTTGAACTGCACCGCACGGCCCGGATCGAGCAGACCCTTGAGCTTGGTGAGGTTGGCGTCGAAGACCTCGGCGGTGACCTGGCCACCACCGGCCATCTCGGCCCAGTAGCCGGCGTTGGCGGCGGCGGCGACGATCTCCGGGTCCACGGTGGTCGGGGTCATGCCGGCGAGCAGGACGGGGGACCGTCCGGTCAGGCGGGAGAACTTGGTCTCCACCGACGGGCCGGTCGGCAGGTCGAGCAGACGCGGGGCGAAGCTGGACCAGTCGACGGTGCGGGCCGGGCCCGGGTCGTTCGACCCCGGTGCGGCGAGCTCGTCGATCTGCTCCAGGGAGCCGAGGGAGACGATGCCGGCACCGGAGCCCTCGATGAGGTCGGCGGACAGGCGGGACACGACCTCGCCGGGGCCCAGGTCCAGGAACCAGGTGGCACCGGTGGCGCGGGCCTCGGTGATCTGGTCAACCCAGTCGACATGGTCGGTGAGCACCGCACGGGCAAGCTTCTCGGCGGCTCCGTCGGTGTTCAGGCCACAGGCCTCGGCCCATGCGACGGTCTGGGCGACCGCGGGCTCCATGGAGGTGTGGTGGAAGGGGACGGTGACCTCGAGGTACTCGGTGGCCGGTGCCAGCGGTGCACCGCCGCGGGTCTTCGCGGCGAGCTCGGCGGCGTCCTTCTCCCCCAGCTGCAGGACGGTCTGCTCGACGACACCCAGGTCCTCCGGGGTGCCGGAGAGGATGAAGCGGCGGTGGCCGTTGCGGATGGCGACCTCGACGTTCACGCCGGTCTCGGCGATGAGGGCGTCGAGGTGGTCGCGCTGCAGGCCACGCACCGAGAGCATCGGGGTGGTCTCGTCGACGGCGAAGCCCTGGGCGCGGGTCACGCGGGCAGCTGCGGCGCCGATGAGGCGGGCGGTGGTGAAGATGCGTGCGGCACTGTCGGCGCCGTTGCTGACCAGGGCGGCACCGAGCGCACCCTGGGAGTGGCCCAGGGCGACGGCACGGCCGGCGGCGACGGCGGCAGCGGCATCGAAGCCGGCGCTGCGCAGCGCGGAGACCTGGGCAAACTGGACGGCGGTGATGCCGGGCACCGACAGGGCGGCGGACACCGGGCCGGTGGCGGCGGTGTCGGCGAGGCGCTCAAGGGTGACCGGGCCGGCGGACGCGGCGGTGACGGAGGCGGCGACCGGTGCCAGAAGTGCGTCCGACGCACTGATCAGGTCACGGAGTTCGGCGGCGAGGGTCGGGTCCTCGGCGACCTGGGCGGCCGCGGCGCGCCACGGGGTGGCCTGACCGCCGAAAAGCAGGGCGATGCCCTCGTTGTCGTCGCCGGCCAGTCGGGCGAGGAAACTGGAGTGTGAGTCAGTCATGATGTCCTTTTTCTCTGTGGCTGTGCTGGGTACTGACCCGGTCACAGGGGCCCGTTGGAGTGGAACTTGAAGTGGCGGCGGTCGCGGTCCTTGGTGCTCAGCGAGCGCAGGGCGGCGGCGATGGTCTCGCGGGTCTCTGCAGGCAGGACGATGCGGTCGATCTCGCCGGACTCCACGGAGAAGTTCGGGTTGATGTTCTCGGCGGCGTACTCGTCGGCGAGTTGCTTGGTGTAGTCGGCGCGCTCCTCCTCGGGAACGGCGGCGATGTCGCGGCGGCGCAGGATCTGGACGGCACCCTCGGCACCCATCACGGCGATCTCGGCGGCGGGCCAGGCGAAGGCGAAGTCGGCGCCGATGCCCTTGGAGCCCATGACGATGTAGGCACCGCCGTAGGACTTGCGGGTGATCATGGTGACCACCGGGACGGTGCAGTTGCCGTAGGCGTAGATGACCTTCGCGCCACGGCGGATGATGCCGGCGCGCTCCTGCTCGGCACCCGGCAGGTAGCCGGGCACGTCGACCAGGGTGACTACCGGCAGGCCGAAGGCGTCGCAGCAGCGCACGAAGCGGGCGGTCTTCTCGGACGCCTCGACGTCCAGGGTTCCGGCGTTGTGCATCGGCTGGTCGGCGACGATGCCGACCGGCTTGCCCTCGATGCAGGCGAAGCCGATGACGATGGACTTGGCCCAGTGCTCCTGGACCTCGACGAACTCGCCGTGGTCGACGATCGCCTCGATGACCTCGACGACGTCGTAGGGCATACGGTTGTCGGCCGGGACGATGTCACCGACACCGCGGGCGGCCTCGGCGTCCTCTTCGGTGGCGAGGTAGTCGTAGGACGGGGTGGGCTCGTTGCAGTTCTGCGGCAGGTAGTTGAGCAGGGTGCGGGCGTAGTCGATCGCATCCTCCTCGTCTTCGGCGAGGTAGTGGGCGACACCGGAGACACTGTTGTGCATCTCGGCACCACCGAGGTCGTCGAGGCTGATCTCCTCACCGGTGACGGCCTTGACCACGTCCGGGCCGGTGACGAACATGTGGGAGTTCTCCTTCGGCATGATGACGAAGTCCGTCATCGCCGGGGAGTACACCGCGCCGCCGGCACAGGGGCCGAGGATCAGGGAGATCTGCGGGATGAAGCCGGAGGCCTCGCAGGACTTGCGGAAGATGCGGCCGTACATCGACAGGCCGCCGACACCCTCCTGGATGCGGGCTCCGCCGGAGTCGAGCAGGGCGAAGCACGGCACGCGCTCGGCGATGGCACGGTCGATGAGGTCGGTGATCTTCTGGCCCTCGACCTTGCCCAGGGTGCCGCCCCGGATGGAGAAGTCCTGGGAGTAGATGGCGACGGTGCGTCCGTCGATGGTGCCGAAGCCGGTGGCGACGGCCGAGCCGAGGAAGCCGGCGGCGGGGTCGCCGCCGAAGAACCGGCCGTGCTCGACGAAGGAGCCTTCGTCGCAGAGCAGCTCGATGCGCTCACGGGCGGTCAGCTTACCCTTGGCGTGCTGGAACTTCTTGGCCTTCTCGTCCGCGGCGGCGGCGAGGGCGTCGTAGTCGACGGTGTTGCGCTCGGCGGTGGTCACTTCTCGGCCTCCTCGGTGGTGTCGGTGGTGTCGTTGTCGGCGCTGTCCGCGCTGTCGGAAGCATCGATGTGCAGCAGGTCGTCGCCGCCGTTGACATTCTGGCCGACGGTGACGTCGATCGAGGCGATGGTGCCGGAGGCGGGGGCGTGGATGTACTTCTCCATCTTCATCGCCTCCAGGACGATGACGACGTCGCCCTCGTTGACCTGCTGGCCGGGCTCGCAACCCATGCGCACGACGATGGCCTGCATCGGGGACTTCAGGGCACCGTCGGCGGTCAGGGCGTCCCCGACCGGGGCGGCACCGCCGTCACCGTTGCCACCGCGGCGGCGGGAGCCACGACGCGGCTGGCTGCGGCGCACCGCGGCACCGGCGCGGTTGCCGAGCTCCTGGCCGGCGTCGCCGAGGGCTCCGATGCCGGAGCTGAAGATCGCGCCGAGGCCGGCGAAGGACTCCGGCAGGGTGATGCGGTGGCGGCGTCCGTCGATCTGGGCGGTGAAGGTACGCAGTGCTGCGGCGATCCCACCTTCAGCGTCCTCGTCACCGGCACCCGGCTGGCCCAGGTTCTCCAGGTCGACCCGGGGGAGGAACTCGGTCTCCAGCCAGCGGGTACGCACGCGCAGGTCACCGAAGTTGTTGGTGCCATTGAAGTCCGGGTGGGCCATGATCAGGTCCAGCACCGGGGTGGAGGTGGCGATGCCCTGGATGTCGAGCTCGCCGAGGGCGCGACGGGCACGGGCGATGGCCCGCTCACGGGTCGGGCCGGTGACGATGAGCTTGGCGATCATCGAGTCGAACTCCGGGGAGACCTTGTCGCCGAGGCGGACACCGGTTTCGATGCGCACACCGTGGCCGGCGGGCCATTCGAGGGACTTGATCTTGCCGGCGGTGGGCGCCAGGTCCTTCGCGGGGTCTTCGGAGGTGATGCGCAACTCGATGGAGTGGCCGCGGACCTCGGGGACCTCGGGGATGGTGCCGCCGTCGGCGATGGTCAGCTGTGCCTCGACGAGGTCCAGTCCGGTGACCTCCTCCGAGACGGTGTGCTCGACCTGCAGGCGGGGGTTGACCTCGAGGAAGAACAGCTCACCTTCCTCGGTGAGCATGAACTCGCAGGTTCCCAGGCCGACGTACTCGGTGTAGTCGAACAGTGCCTTGGACCAGGTCTGCAGGGTCTCTTCGGCACCCTCGGGCAGGTAGGGGGCGGGGGCTTCCTCGATGACCTTCTGGTGCCGACGCTGCACCGAGCAGTCACGGGTGGTGACCACGTCGAAGTTGCCGTGGGAGTCACGCATGCACTGGGTCTCGATGTGGCGTCCGGAGATGATGAACCGTTCCATGAAGAACTTGTCCAGGTCACCGCCGGCCATGGCGTGACCGGCACCGAAGGCCTTGAGGTCCTCCTCGGTGCGGATGACCTCGATACCGCGGCCGCCGCCTCCGTCGGAGCGCTTCAGCACGATCGGGTAGCCGTGGGCCTCGACGAAGTCCTCGACCTCGTCCATGGACTGGACCGGGTCGGTGGTGCCGGGGACCGGGGAGACACCGGCGGCCAGGGCGGTGCGGCGAGCGCTGATCTTGTCGCCGAGCTGGCGGATGGTGTCGGCCGAGGGGCCGATCCAGGTCAGGCCGGCGTCGGCGATGGCCTGGGCAGCCTCGGGGACCTCGGAGAGGAAGCCGTATCCGGGGTGGATGGCGTCGGCGCCGGCACGCTGGGCAACGTCGATGATCTTGGCGGCGTCGAGGTAGGTCTGCTGCAGGGTTGAGCCCTCCAGCGAGTAGGCGTCGTCCGCGAGTGCGACAGCGGGGGAATCGATGTCCTGCTCGGAGTACACGGCGACGGAACGCAGGCCCAGGTCACGGGCGGTTCGGACGACTCGCGCGGCAATTTCGCCACGGTTGGCCACGAGGATGGTGGACGGCATCGGGCTCCTTCGGTTGAAAGGGGGACGGGGCGATTCGCAACTTCGCATGCTGATTCCCGGGGGTTCCTCACCGGATGACCCCCGGGATGTACCGGCATGGTTCGCTCGAATAGACACTCGACACTAGGAAGCACGGCTGAAACCGCGGCGCGGCGGTGTTCTGTCCATATATGTGTGTCACCCCCGGGGCACCGTCGCCACCCCACCGTCAGGGCGGCACTTCGTGTAGGTCAACGAATGTTTTATCCACCGTTCAACCGCGGCCCCTTTCCTACCCCCGCGCCAGGGACCGCGTGTCGCCGAGGGCCGATTCCTGTGTCCCGCGTCACTGTATCGGGACATGTTTAACCACATACCGATCAATTGATGGCCTTACCCCCCGTAAAACTATCGGTGCGTCACATACCTCCGCGCGGCGATCTCCGGGGCCACGGCGTCCATCGCACGCTCGGCGACAGCGGCGATCGTCATCGACGGATTGCATCCTGCCGTTGTCCCCGGGATCAACACACCGTCGAAGACGTAGAGCCCCTCCTGTCCGGTGACCCGCCCCTTCCAGGTCACAGACCGTCCCCATGCACGCACCGCCGAGGGCATGCCAGGTGGAGTTCACCATGTCATTGGTGTCGGTGAGCATGCCAGGCACCCCACCTGCGGAGATGATCTTGTCCGCCGTCGGACGGATGTGATTCTCGATCAGTTCCCGGCCCCGCCGGCCGGCCAGTGCAGGTCAGCGGTCGTGGTACTGCTGTTCCACCGGAAGGAACCACTGGTGGAGCTGACCCCGAAGCCGACCATCATGGTGGACATGGCGTCGATACCGAAACCGGGGATGGAGGCCTGGATGATCGTATGGGCATGGTCCGGATCGTCCCACTGCTTGGTGCCGTAAACCACCGGGCCGCCCTGCACCTTGCCGAAGTTCGCGGTCGGGTCGCTCCAGACGTAGATCCGGTCGCCGTTGCTGCCCCAGCCCGGCCCCAGGGTGTCCGGCAGGCCGGGCACCGTACCGGTGTGCTTGGCCCGCAGCAGCAGCCGGGTGGTGTTCACGCTACCGGCGGCCATGACCACCGAGCCGGCGGTGAGCGCGAGGCGTCGCTGCGGGCGTCCGGCATCGTCGGTGTGCAGGGCATGGACCAGCCAGGTGCCGTCGTCCTGACGCTGCACGTCGGTGACTTCGGTATGGGTGCGCACCGTGGCATTGCCCGTGGCCTCGGCCTGGGCGATGTAGGTGACGTCGACGGAGTGCTTGCCGCCGTTATTGACGCCCATCGCCCCTGAGCCGCCGGTGTAGGACGGGGTCATCTCACCGCGTAGTTCACGGCGGGCGTAGTCCCAGTCGATCGGCATGGGGATCTTCTCCGGGGTCAGCCCGGCGTCCCGGCAGCGCTGGGCGAAGACCCTGGCGACCTTGTAGTTGAGGTGGTTGAGGATGTCGTCGGGGCAGACCTCGAGACCGAGGGTGTCGGCGACCCGCGGGTAGTGGACGCGGTCCATGTGGTCCCAGTCGAGCCCGGCAGGGAACGTCGCATTGAATACCTCCTTCGACGACTGCAGCGACATCCCCTGGTAGACAAGGGATCCGCCGCCGACGCCGGTGGGACACAGCGCGGTCATGGTGGGCGAGGAAACTGCTTCGATGATGCCGACGTAAGGGTCGACGGCGATGTTCCTGCCGAAGAGCTGCGGGGCGGAGCGGTGCCAGAGCATCCGCTTGTCCGGGTTGGTGGGACTGGGGAAGGTCGTGGCGTTCGAGCCGGTCTCCCAGCGACGACCGCGCTCCAGGACGGTGACCTCCACTCCGGCCCCCGCCAGGCGGAGCGCGGCGACTCCCCCACCGAAGCCGGAGCCGATGACGATGACCTGGTGGTCTTCGGTCACGGTCGGGAGGTTGGCGATCGCGGGGTCGTTCGGTGCCGGTGCCGTGCCTGACGATCCGAGCGGACCGTCGGAGGACTGGGCGTTCGCGGTGGGACGCGAGCCCGCCTGGCCGGCGACGATGCCGACGGCCGTGATTGCCGCGGCGGTGGCGGTGCTGGTGAGGAAGCGACGGCGGGTGGGTTGTGCGCGTAGTGCAGAGGAGGAGGCGGGAGATGCGGAGGTGGCTGGAGAGTTACCGGTAGACATGTGAGGGGTGCCCCTTACTGGTGATGAATAGTGGATAGTTTGGTTTCTATCCCCAAGTCTCTTGCCGCACACCGGTTTTGCAGCAGAAGTGCAGTAAACCCCTGGAATTGCTCACCCCATCCCTCCCTTCGCAGCTACAACCCGAACTGGCCGTTGTTCCGGCGAATCCTCCGGTTCAGCGGATTCATGCCCAGTTCGGGTCGTTCACTATCTTCCCCTGCCCCGGGTCAGCGGATGCGGCTCGCCGAGACGATCATCGGCACCTGTGCCACGACCCGCACCCAGGCGCCGACCTTCATCACCGGAGACATTTTCTTGCTGCGCTGCCAGTCTAGCGCCATCTTCACGTTGCCGGGAAGCACTCCCACCAGGAACAGGGCGGCCGGACGTCCGATCTTTCGACGGGTCGCCGGGTTCAGGATCGCCGCTGAGAGTCCGAGTTCGACGACTCCACTGCCCAACGTCCACACACGCTGCCCACCCGGCAGCTCCTGCGGGACCAGGGAGTCGAAGAACTGGGGCCTCACCACGTGCAGGACGCCTGCCGCACCGAAGACGGTGGCCCACAGCGCCGGTCGCCCGCGCAGTGACGTGACGGATGCGGAGGACGTGCCATCAGAGTCGCCGACTGTGGCGTTTCTACTGTTCATGACCCCAGGCTACGACAGTAGCCAGCGCCGCGGAGCCAGAATCAGCTGATGGTGGTGCGCCCCTCGAAAGCGCGGGACAGCGTGAGTTCGTCGACGAACTCCAGGTCGCCACCCATGGGGATGCCCGATGCCAACCGGGAAACGGTCAGTCCGGGGAACTCCTTGAGCAGGCGTCCGAGGTAGGCGGCGGTGGCCTCGCCCTCGGTATTCGGGTCGGTGGCGATGATGACCTCACTGACCTCGGGCGGGTCGGTGAGTTCACCGTCGGCGGTGGGGACGTCGTCGACCCGGCCGCCGATGCGTTGCACCAGCCCGGTGACGTTGAGTTCCTTCGGACCAATGCCGTTGAGCGGGTCCAGAGCGCCGCCGAGAACGTGGTAACGACCGGCGTACTCGCCGGTGCGCTCGATGACCTGGATGTCCTTGGACTCCTCGACGACGCACACCAGGGTGGCGTCGCGGGAGGAGTCGGCACAGATCCGGCAGACGTCCTCGGAGGAGACGTTGTGGCAGATCCGGCAGAATCGCACACCGGACTGCAGTCGGGTCAGCGCACCGCTGAGCCGTTCCAGTTCCTCGGGTTCGGACTGGAGCAGGTGGAAGGCGATACGTTGGGCGCTCTTCGGGCCCACCCCGGGGAGTCGGGAGAACTCGTCGATGACGTCCTGGAGGGGTCCCTCGAACACGTGACGGTACCTCTGTACCGCTAGAAGCCGAGGCCGTCGAGGCCCTGGGACAGCGGCCCCATGCGCTCGGCGGAGAGCTTCTTGAGGTTGTCGCCGGCGTCCTGGTAAGCGCCGATGATGAGGTCCTGCAGGGTCTCGACGTCCTCCGGGTCAACGACGGACGGGTCGATGGTGAGACTCTCGACCTCGCCGGAGCCACGCAGGGCGACCTTGACCAGGCCGTTGCCTGCGGTGCCCTCGACGGTGGAGGCCATGATCTCGGCCTGCGCCTCCTGCAGCTCCTGCTGCATCTTCTGGGCCTGGGCCATGATCGCGTTCATGTCGGGCTGGCTCATTGTGTCGGGTCCTTTCACGGTGACAGTCGGGACTGTCGCTGTCGGTTGCTGTCGGTTGCTGTCGGTTGCTGTCGTGCTTGTTCGTCGGTGCCACAGTCTACCGGTTACGGCGCTGCGATCAGGCGGTCACCTGGTTCGCTCGGCACCGAGATGCTGCTCGAGAAGCTCACCGGCGATCTCGAGGGCATTGCGGTGGTCGAGGTTGGTTGCCTCGGGATTATCGCGTTCCCGCATGGCTTCCTCGGCCTCCGCCATCTCTGCCTGGCGCGTCGCTTCGGGGTCCGGCGGCGGGGCGGACGGAGACCCGTCGTCCCAGGGTTCGTCCGGCTCCTCCGGCAGGGGTACACCACCGAAACCACCGGACGCTGCGCCGGACGGTGCCGTGTTGTTCTGCTGGCGGGCATCGAACTTCGCCTTCCGGGCGCGCCACCCGGTGAGTTGTTCACCGGAGTCCGGCCCGGTGCGGCGGGTATTTGCCGTCGGACGCGGCGACGCCGGCGCTGGGGCCGTTACCAGGTTTGACGCCGGGGTTGATACAGCTGAACCACGGGGGTTCGGCGCAGGTGCAGGCTCCGGCTCAGGCTCTGGCTCTGGCTCTGGCTCTGGCTCAGGAGCAGCTGCTGGCCCGGGTGAAGGTTCCGGGCTCGGAGCCGGGGTTGGTTCTTGTTCCCGGGCAGGGGTGTCTACGGGGGCGGTCGTGCCTTCAGCTTTTCCCGCCTGCTCCTGGGCGACCTCCTGACCGTCTACCTGGCCCTGTTCATGGCCCTGTGCAGGGTTCTGTGCAGGGCTGGTCGCGGAGTACCCCGCGGCAGGACCGGTTCCGACGTGCGCCACGACGGTGCCCGGTGCGCCGGTGACCTTCTCGATGACCTGGGCGAAGACCTGGGCTCGCTCGGGTGCGTTGATGTAGTTGGCCAGCGCACCGGTGTGGTGCTGCAGAGTGATCCTCACCTTGCCGTCGGCATCGACCCCACCTACCGTGGCTGCGGCATCACGGGCCGCCACCCAGAGTGCGAGCGAGTCCTCCTTCACGGCCTCGAGGATCTCGTCCCACTGCGGCACCGGGTGGGTGACTGCGGCAGGCCGGGGGTCTGCGGAGGACTCAGCGGGCTCTGCCGGCGCAGGAGCAGACTCAGGACCCGGCTCGGATGCAGGCTCGGGTTCCGGTGTGGGGCCGGGTTCTGTGCCAGCCTCGTCGGCAGCATCGGCGGCCGGCTCGGCTTCTGGTGCAGGTGCTGGGTCCGGCTCGGACGCTGCGGGACGCGATGCCGCCTGCCGACGACGACGCATGATCTCCCGGGCACGCTCCGCCTCCGAACGACGCTCCGCTGCCTCGTCGGACGCCCCGGCAGGCGCCTCCTGAGTCGACGGTGCGGCCGGTGCGGCCGGTGCGGCCGGTGCAGCAGACGATGCTCCGTCCTGCGCGAATTCAGCAGGATGATCGGGCTGAGCAGACTGACCGGGCTGCACAGGCGGTGCGTCCTGGGCGGTTGCGTCCTGCGCCGCCGCAGCCGCCTGCGCCTCACGCTGGGACTTCCGCACGTACACGCGTCCCGAACCAGCCGCCGCGCCGCCAGCGCCACCTGCTCCCCCGGCACCACCGGACGCACCAGCACCACCGCCGACACCACCGGCTTCCAGCGCCTCGATGCGCTGGGCCAACGCCTCCACGGTCGTTCCTGCCGCCGGCAATGCCATGCGGGCACACAGAATCTCCAGCAGCAGCCGGGGCGCGGTCGCCCCACGCATCTGCGCCAGACCCTCGTTGACCAGGGCCGCACAGCGGGTCAGCGTAGCCTGCCCCAGTGCCTTGGCCTCCTGGATCAGGACGTCCCGCTGATCCACCGGGGCATCCACCAGACCGGTGTCGAAGGCATCCGGCACCGCCTGGATGACCAGCAGGTCCCGGAATCGGTCCAGCAGGTCCATCGCGAACCGGCGCGGGTCGTGCCCGGCGTCGATGACGTCGCTGACGCAGCCGAACAGTCCGGCCTGGTCCTGATCGGCCAGGGCGTCCACCGCATGGTCGATCAGTGCGGTGTCGGTGAAGCCCAGCAGCGCCACCGCCCGGTCGTAGGTCACGCCGTCGGCACCGGAACCGGCGAGCAGCTGGTCCATGATCGACAGCGAGTCACGCGGTGAACCACCGCCGGCGCGGATGACCAGCGGGTACACCGTGTCCTCGACCTCGACCTGCTCCTCGGCGCACACCCGCTGCAACAACGAACGCATCGCCGGCGGAGTCAGCAGGCGGAAGGGGTAGTTGTGCGTGCGCGACCGGATGGTCTGCAGCAGCTTCTCCGGCTCGGTGGTCGCGAAGATGAAGATGAGGTGCTCCGGCGGTTCCTCCACGATCTTCAACAGGGCGTTGAAGCCGGCCTGGGAGATCATGTGCGCCTCATCGATGATGAACACGCGGTAGCGGGACTCCGCCGGGGCGTAGAACGCCCGCTCGCGCAGCTCGCGCATGTCGTCGACACCGTTGTGCGTCGCCGCGTCCATCTCGGTGACGTCCAGGGTGCCTGCCCCACCGGGGGCCAGTGCCACACAGGAGTCGCAGGTACCGCAGGGGGTGGACGTCGGCCCCTGCTCACAGTTCAGCGACCGGGCCAGGATGCGTGCCGACGAGGTCTTTCCGCAGCCGCGCGGTCCGGAGAACAGGTAGGCATGGTTGATCCGCCCGCTGTCCAGCGCCGTCGACAACGGCTCGGTCACATGTTCCTGCCCCACGACCTCGGCAAACGAGGCCGGACGATACTTCCTGTAAAGAGCCACGGAACCAGACTACAAGGCGGGCCCGACACGAGGTGCCCTTACCGCCGGACGCACCGGCGGGACGCTACCGCCAGACATCACCGCCAGACGTTGTTGAGGTTCGCCTCTGAGGTGGCCAGCAGGTTCTGCACCGCCCCGGGTCCGCCAGACAGGGCGACCTGGTACTCATCCTCGGTGAGCATCACCAGCTGGGCATAGACCGTCATCCGGCCCGGGTGGGTGTACTCGTGGTAGTCGCCACCGCCGTGGCGTCCTCCGAAGTTGACCTCATGGACGTGCGGGACGCCGTCCTCCCAGACGAACGGCGGGACCAGCAGACCGTGCATCGCGGTCATCGTCTCGTCGACGTGCCAGCCCAGCTTCGGCAGCAGCAGCCCCGGCTGCGGGGAGAAATGGTGTGGGTCGGTGGACACCATCGTCGCCGCCGCCGTCACCAGGTCGGCCGCGGCCCGACCATGCCCGGAGACCACCGTGATGAACTCCACCCGCAGATCAGCGCCGTTGTCGGTGACCAGGTCTGGTTCGACCCGGGCGGCGTCGAGCGTCACCGCGACGGTCTCGGCGTCGGCCGCACCCGCGGCGTCCCCACCGAACCCGTCACCTGTACCACCGAGAGTGAGCTCGGCGACGGTGAACTCCGGGAACCCGGTGTTCACCCGCCGCCGGGACGTGGTGAACTCCCCCGGCAGCAGGTCACTGACCCATTGCTTCGTCTCCGCCAGATTCACCTACCGGTCAGCTCCTGCAGCTTCAGCAGCCTCAGCAGCCTCGATGGCGGCCAGCAGGATGCAGGTCGCCACCCCGTCCATCGCCACCTCGACCTCGTCCAGCGGCGGCATCGACGGAGCCAGCCGGATGTTGCGGTCGTTCGGGTCGTCCTTCAGCGGGAAGGTGGCACCGGCGCCGGTCAGCGCGATACCCGCGTCCTTGGCCAGGGCGACCACACGGGACGCGGTGCCGTCCGGCAGGTCCACAGAGATGAAGTAGCCGCCCTCCGGGGTGGTCCACTCGGCGATACCCAGGTCACCCAGACGACGCTGCAGGATGTCGGTGACCGCGGTGAACTTCGGCCCCAGGATCCCGGAGTGCTTGCGCATCACCGCTCGCACCCCCTCGGCGGAACCGAAGTAGTGGGCGTGGGCGAGCTGGTTGACCTTGTTCGGGCCGATACCGCGCACACCGGCGATCCTGCGGTAGAAGTCCAGGTTCTCCTTCGAGGAGTTGAAGAATGCCACACCGGCGCCGGCGAGGGTGATCTTCGAGGTCGAGGAGAAGGCCCAGAAGCGGTTCGGGTTGCCTGCCTCCGCGGCGATGGAGACCACGTCGAGGATCTCCGGGAACTCCTCGGTGAGGGTGTGCACGGCGTAGGCGTTGTCCCAGGCGATGCGGAAGTCAGGTGCACCGGTCTCCATCGCGGCCAGGCCCTCGGCGACCTCACGGGACACCGAGTGACCGGTCGGGTTGGAGAACACCGGAACCACCCACATGCCCTTGACCTGCGGGTCCTTGGCCAGCTCACGGACGGCGTCCAGATCCGGGCCGTTCTCGGTCATCGGCACGGTGACCATCTCGAAACCGAAGGTCTCGGTGATGGTGTGGTGGCGGTCGTAGCCGGGCACCGGGCAGATCCACTTGACCGGCCCCACGGAGTCATCAGCGGCATCGGCCGCCCAGGGCCGCGGCGAGTCGTTGTTGCCGAAGGTCCAGGACCAGGAGATCAGGTCGAACATGATGTTCAGGCTCGACGCGTCCCCCGCGATCAGCAGCGCCGGATCCACACCGAGCACCTCGGCCCACAGCTCGCGGATGTCGGCGATGCCGTCGCCGCCGCCGTAGTTGCGGGTATCCACCCCGCCCTCGGTGCGGTAGTCGTCGCCCGGCAGGCTCAACAGCGACTGTGCCAGATCCAGCTGCTCTGCCGAGGGCTTGCCGCGGGTGAGGTCGAGGGAGAGGTTGCGGTCCTTGAGTTCCTGGTAGGACGCTTCGACGTCGCTCTTCAGCGCGGTCAGCGATGCCAGCAGGTCAGTGCGTGCTTCGGTCAGCTTCATAGTCCCTCCGGGACCTCCTCGGCGGTGATGGTGCGGAGACTTCAGATTGTGAATTGTCTTCATCCGCGAGTGTAGTGCGGTTCACAGCGAACGGAAAGGTACCCACCCTTGACAAGGTATGTTCAGCAGACCCAGCCTGATACAGAATCACGTTCCCGTCCCCCCGACAGGCTCCGAGAATCCCCCGAAAAGTTAGCGGACCCCGCGCACCCGTTAGAGCTCGTTGACCCTTGCTGCATTCCTGCCCTGGGGGAGTTCACAAGATAGACGCCGCACGGGATCCAGCGCCTATGCTAGCCCACCCGCCACGGATCCGGCAAAGCCACCTCGGACGTGGGGCGCATCCGCTGTGAGGGCACTGAACCAGCACAGGAGCTTTCACCACCCCAACCCGGATCCCCCCACACCGTCAACGCCGGACGACCCCTGGGCCGACCACGCCGCCAAGACCGTCGGTTTTCCGGAACGACCTGGCGTTTTGCTTAGGAGTGGACGACATGTGTATATTTCTCGGCGGAGGATTCGACTAGCGGCCTATGTCACACGCCTGGAACGCGTGAGGGAGTCACATCCCACAGGGGTTCAAATCCCCTATCCTCCGCCATACGGAAACCCCCGGTCCTCGGACCGGGGGTTTCGTGCATTCGCGGCACTGTCGCGGCACCGATGGGGTTGCCGGCGTCCCTTCACGTACCCGTTTCGGTCAACTCATGTGTAGTGGGATGACCGATTCGGGTACGCGAAACTACGCGACGCCCTGACACCACCGATCAGTCGAAGAACCCCGGGACGTCCAACGCCCCGCCGGCGGCCTCGAACTCTGCGAGCACCTCCGCGGCCAAGGCCTCATCGTGCTGCACGTCCAACAATGTGGCTGCCAGCCCGTACGCCCCGTCGACCACGGCATTGCGACCACGGCGTGAGGTCGTCGCCGCGGCGAACTCGCGGGTGTGCAGGGCAACGTCTGACTCGCTGACCTGGATCAACGGGTGCATACCCGGGATCCGGTAGCTGACATTGCCGAAGTCCGTCGACGCCGCAATGGTCTCCGACACCACACCGCGGGGCAATGGTTCACGTCCGCGGCGCCGCTGCGCCCGCACCCATGAACCAGTGAGGGCCTGATTGGAGCGCACCGGCAACGACGGCGGATGCTCGTCCCAGGCCAGGGTGACACCGGTGCCGGCCATCAGCGCGGCACCGTGGGCGACGTCCTCCACCCGCGACGACAGGTCGCGCAGCGTCACCGGGGCAGGCGACCGGACGTAGACCTCCAACTGCGCGAAGGAGGGGATCACGCTGGCCTGCTCCCCGCCCTGCCGGATGATCGCGTGGATCCGGTCCCCCGGCGGCGTCTGCTGCCGCAGCAACCCGAGCCCCTGGTAGAACAGCGAGGCTGCGTCGAGGGCGTTGCGTCCGGCGAAAGGCTGGGCCGAGGCATGCGCCGAATGCCCGTGGAAACTCACCGTGAGGGTACGACGTCCGATCCACAGCTGGTCAGCGACGTCCTCCCCGTAGCCGTGCGCCATGACGGCCATGTCGATGTCGTCGAAGGCGCCCTCGCGAGCCATGTACTCCTTGCCCGTGTGACCCTCCTCGGCCGGCGTTCCGAGCAGGACGATGCGCCACGGCACCGCCGTGGGATCTTCGGCGCGCAGGGCGGCCAGCGCGAGGAAGGCGCCAAGACCCATCGCGGCGATGGTGTTGTGGCCGCAGGCGTGACCGAGGCCGGGCAGGGCATCGTATTCGGCGAGGACGGCGAGAGTCGGGGTTGGGACTTCATCGCCGCCGGTGTCGACGGTGCGGACTGTGCCGGCCGTGCCATCGGCGGGGACCTCCCCCAGCGCCGGGAGCTCCGCTCGTAGCGCCGTCTCCAGTCCGTACACCCCGACCTTTGCCTCGATGCCGTGCCGCTCCAGCACCTCGGCCAGTGCGGCCACCGAGCGGTGCTCCTCAAAAGCCGTCTCCGGGTTCTCCCCCAGGTCCAGCATCAGTGCGACCAGCTCCTGACGCAGCTCGTCGACGTGCCGCTCCAGACGCCGGTGCAGCGCATCCCCTGCGCCGGCGAACCCGGTGCCGGGGTGGGCGACCTGGTGCCGTCGGGCACTGGTCTCCTGCCGCAGTACCTCGAGATAGTGCGGTGACGGCGGCAGCGGGCGGGACAGGTCGTCCCGCCCGCTGCCGGAACTCGGTCGGAGGTGCTCGTCCATGCCGTCGTTTCTACCGGAGTGGCGCGGTTTCCACCGGCGGGCGCCGGTTTATACCGTCAGTGTCGCTGCTGTCGCTGCCGTCACTGCTGTCGCTGCTGTTACTCACCCAGCTGGCCGGCGCGCCAGTCCTCGACGAACTCCGGGTTGTCCTCGACCCACTCGGCGACAGCGTCGTCGAGGTTCTCACCGCCGTAGTTATCCTCGGAGAACATTACGTTCTCCAGGGACGACAGGTTCTCGTCGTTGATCACCAAGTTCTTCAGAAGCTGGGAGACATAGGGGTTGTCATCGGAGAACCCGCTGCGGGAGAAGTTGTAGATGATCTCCTCCTCGCCCATCGCACCCTTGGGGTCTTCCAGGTCACGGACCGGGAAGGCATCGTAGGCCCAGTGCGGACGCCACAGGGTCACGGCGATGTTGTCACCGCTATCCGTGGCCCGCTTCAGTGCGGCCAGCATCGCCGGGGTCGATGAGATCTGGAAGTCCAGGTTGTCCAGCTCGTACTCCGGGATCGCATGGTCCTGGGTCTGGGACGTCAGACCGGCACCGGGGTCGATGCCCACCAGCGTGTTGTCGTACTCGTCACCCATCGTCGCCAGGTCCCCGATCTCCTGGGCCGGGGAGTCCTCGTTGACGGCAAGGGTCAGCACGGCGTTGTCGTACCAGCAGCCCTGGGCCTCCATGTCGTCGCCGTACTGCTCGATGTAGTTGTCGTGCGTGATCGGCAGCCAGCCGTCCATGAAGAGATCGATGTCACCCTGGGCGACACCGGTGTACGCCGGGGCGGCGTCATAGCCCGTGATGTCTACGGTGTAGCCGTCCTCCTCGAGCACGTGCTTGAGCAGGTGGGACGCGGCGAATGACTCGTCCCAGCCGTTGAATGCCGCGACCGAGATCTCCTTGTCGTCATCGGTATCCAGGTCGGCGAGGTCCGCGGAATCCTCACCAGGGGTGCAGTCCTCGTAGGCGCTGACATCACTGCCGGTGTTGTCGTCTCCTCCACCGCCGCCCTCGTTTTCGGCGCCACAGGCGGTGGCGACGAGCGCGGTGGTGACCAGCAGTGCGCCGAGGCCCGCCGTCCTACGAAGTCTGCTGCTGCGGGCGATTGTCTGTCGAGCTGTGGTGGTCATGGTCTCTCTCCTCCAGAAAATGACTGTGATGTGTGAAACGTCAGTGGTGTTGGAAACACCGGTAATCAGGCCTTCTGTTGCGCCCGCGCCAGCGGGGTCTTCCTGCCCAACCCGGCGGTGACCCGGTCCAGGTAGATCGCAAGGATCACCACGGCAACACCGGCGTTCACCCCGAGCGGGACGTTCAGGGTCTGCAGCGACTGCACGACCGGTCCGCCGAGCCCGTCCGCACCCGCCATGCCGGCGAGCACGACCATGGACAGGGCCAGCATGATGACCTGGTTGATGCCGGCCATGATGGTCGGCAGCGCCAACGGCAGCTCGATGCGGAACAGGATGTGCCGCGGGGTCGCGCCGAAAGCCTGCCCTGCCTCGACAGTCTCCTGGTCGACCTGGCGGATACCCAGTTCAGTGAACCGGACTCCGGGTGGCAGACAGAAGATCAGCGTGGCGATCATGCCCGGCACCACGCCGATACCGAAGATCACGATGATCGGCACCAGGTAGGCCAGCGCCGGCATCGCCTGCATGAAGTCCAGGACGGGTTTGACGATCGCCGACACCGTCGGCGACTTCGCCGCCCAGATACCCAACGGCACCGAGATGATCACGGCTATGAGCACGGCGACGAAGACCATCGCCAGGGTTTCCATGGTCTGGGTCCACATATTTACACCGCGGACCAGGTAAAACCCGAGCACGCTGAACAGCGCGACCTTCCAGCTTCCTGCCGCCCAGGCGATGACGGCGAAGACCACGAGCATCACCGTGTAGGTCGGCTCACCGAGCACGGCATTGACGCCGTCGTACATGCCACCGAGGACGGTGCCGATGAAGTCGAGCAACCAGCCGAAGACTCTGGTGAACCAGTCGATGGCGTCGGAGACCCACCTGCCCAGCGGGATGCTGGGATTGACGATGCTGTCCATATTCATCGGTCAGTTCACCGCCTTGTCACTGGTGGTACCGGACGCTCCGGCGGTGCCCACACCACCATTGCCGCCTGGTGGGGTCATCGACGCCACCAGCGCCGCCTGGTCGATGATTCCGACCGGCGTGCCGTTGTCGATAACCGCGACAGCTCCGCCGGTGTCGCGGGAGACGCCGAAAATGTCGCAGACCCGGGTGTCGGGGGCGACCGTCGGCAGGTTGGACGCGGCACCGTCCAATCCGGCACCGTCCGGCGATCCGGTGGCCATGATGTCTCGGGCGACGAGAACGCGCGACCGGTCGACATCGGCGATGAAGTCGGCGATGTAGCTGTCTGCCGGGCGGGTGAGGATCTCGGTGGTGGTGCCGGTCTGGGCGATGCGGCCGTCGCGCATGATCGCGATCCGGTCGCCGAGGCGCATCGCCTCGTTGAGGTCGTGGCTGATGAAGATGATCGTCTTGCCGAGTTCACGCTGCAGTTCGATCAGCTGGTCCTGCATCTCGGTGCGGATCAGCGGGTCGAGGGCGGAGAAGGCCTCGTCCATCAGCAGGATGTCGGTCTCGGCGGCCAGGGCACGGGCCAGGCCCACACGCTGCTGCATACCTCCGGACAGTTCACCGGGCAGTTTGTCGCCCCACCCTTCGAGGCCGACCTGGTGCAACCAGTGGTCGGCCTTCTCCTGGCGGGTCTTCTTGTCGACCCCGCGGATCTCCAGGGCGTAGGCGGCGTTGTCCCGGACGGTGCGGTGCGGCAGCAGGGCGAAGTGCTGGAAGACCATCGAGACATGATCCGCCCGCAATTTACGGAGTTGCTGTTTCCCCATGTCGGAGATGTCTTTTCCGGCTACTTCAATCGACCCGGAGGTTGGTGCCCAGAGTCCGTTGATCATCCGGATGAGGGTTGATTTTCCTGAACCGGACAATCCCATGACGACAAAAATCTCGCTTTTTTCCACGGTGAAATTCACGTCGATCACCGCGGCTGTTCCGAGGTCCGTCAGATCGTCCCGATCCGCCCCTTTCTCAAGCTTACGCACCACGTCAGGGCCATTCTTACCGAAGACCTTGTAGACGTTGGACGCACGTACAACACTCACGACATTCCACCTCCAGTGTCCGCTCGTGGCGTTGCTGACGATCTTCAACGCCGATCTTTCATGCTCATCCAGCCTAAGGAACTTCGAGTGGATTCGCGACTGAAAGCAGGTGATTGAATGTCGTTAGAGAGATGGAAATTCCCCCGAAATCAGCGTTTCACCAGCGCAGACGTCAGGGGATTCACGGAGTGCAGAATTCTTCCGTTTCACACCACTTCAGGGTGGTTCGGTTCACACCCCCGGGTGCATGCGGTCGAGTTCGGCGAGCCAGGCCCGCGCATTGCCGTCCGACGGTGCACGCCAGTCACCCCGCGGCGACAGGGCACCGGCCGGGGACACCTTCGGCCCGTTCGGGATCGCCGTGCGCTTGAACTGGGCGAAGCCGAAGAAGCGCTGCAGGAAGGAGCGCTCCCATTTCACGATCGTCACCAGGTCGTAGGTGTAGCGGTCCTCGTCGGGGAAACCGGCGGGCCACTCACCGACCTCGGCGTCCTTCCAGGCGTGCCAGGCGAGGAAGGCGATCTTGGAGGGACGCAGGCCGGCGAGAATGTGCCACAGCGTGAAGTCGTGCAGCGCGTAGGGCCCGATCGTGGACTCGGTGGACTGCACCTTTCCGTCGGCACCCGGCGGCACGAGTTCCGGGCTGATTTCGGTGTCGAGAACGGACTGCAGCACCTCGGCTGTCACGGCGTCCACACCCTCACCAGTGCTGATGACCCAGCGAATGAGGTGCTGTATCAGGGTCTTCGGCACCCCACCGTTCACGCCGTAGTGGCTCATCTGGTCGCCGACTCCGTAGGTGCACCAGCCCAGGGCGATCTCGGAGAGGTCGCCGGTGCCCACCACGATGCCGCCGTGGTGGTTGGCCAGCCGGAAAAGGTAGTCGGTGCGTAAGCCCGCCTGGACGTTCTCGAAGGTGACGTCGTAGACCGGCTCACCGTCACCGAAGGGATGATGCATCTTCTTGAGCATCTCGGTGGCGGCGGGGACGATATCGATGGTCTCGATGGAGGCGCCGACCGCCTCGGCGAGCTTCACCGCATTCGACTTCGTGTGCTCACTCGTGGCGAATCCGGGCATCGTGTAGGCGAGGATGTCGGAGCGCGGACGCCCGGCGCGGTCCATCGCCCGGGCGATGACCAGCAGCGCATGGGTGGAGTCCAGACCACCGGAGACGCCGATGACCGGCTTCGGGTTGCCGATCGCCGACAGCCGCTGCGCCAGACCCGCGACCTGGATATTGAACGCCTCGTAGCAGTCCTGGGCCAGCCGGTCCGGATCGCCGGGGACGAAGGGGAAGCGGGCGAGGTCACGGCGCAGGCCGATCTCCCCGCGCGGCGGGTCGAGGGTGAACTCGACGGTGCGCCAGGTATCTTTGCGTCCTGCCTGACCAGTCTGACCAGCGGGGCCCTGCCGGTTGTCGTCGAAAGTGCCCTGGTGAAGTCGGGCCTGCCGGATGGCGTCGAGGTCGACGTCGGCGACCGAGTGCCGCGTCCCCTCCGGGAAGCGTTCGGTCTCGGCGAGCAGGGTGCCGCGCTCGTGGATCATGGTCATCCCGTCCCACGCGAGGTCGTTGGTGGATTCGCCCTGCCCGGCGGCGGCGTAGACGTAGGCGGCCTGACAGCGCAGCGACGCACTCGACGCCAGCAGGTGCCGATCGTCGGCGCGCCGCTGCGTGAGCGGACTTCCGGACATGTTCAGCAGGACGCTTGCTCCATGCAGCGCGGCCATTGCACTCGGCGGGACGGGGACCCACATGTCCTCGCAGATCTCGACATGGAAGGTCAGGCCCTTCACGTCGACGGCCTGGAACAGCAGGTCGGTGCCGAAGAGCGCCTGGTTGTCGCCAATCCGGATGGTGGCGTCCTGAATGTCCTGGATGTCACCGCCGGAGGCGTACCAGCGGCGCTCGTAGAACTCCCGGTAGTTCGGAAGGTGCGACTTCGGGACGACGCCGAGGATCTCGCCGCGGTGGATGACCACCGCACAGTTGTAGAGCCGGTTGCCGTGGGCCAGCGGCGCGCCGACAACGAGCACAGGCATGAGTTCGACGGATGCGGCGACCAATGTCTCGACCGCATCCTCGACGGCATCGAGCAGGACGTCCTGCAGCACGAGGTCGTCGATGGCGTAACCGGTGAGGCTGAGCTCCGGGAACACCGCGAGGCCGACGTGGTCCTCATGCAGCTCGCGGGCGGCGTCGAGGATGGTCTGCGCATTCGTGGCGGGGTCGGCGATGGCGACAGGGACAGTCACGGCGGCGACGCGGGCAAAGCCGTGGGCGTAGGCGCCGGAGGACGGGGCGGTGGAGACTGCGGGAGCGTCGTGTGCTGCTGAAGCGTCAGGCATGCCCCCTAGTCTGCCAGGAGAGGTGCCCCTCGCGTCCTCTCGGACGGCCCCATAGCGCCAGCTCACTCATCGCAACATAGACGGAGAGGTCACTTCCAGGGCCGAAAGGTGACCTTTCCGTCTATGTTGCGCGTCTATGCCGCCCGTCTAAGACACAAGGAATACTCGCCCCGCCCGGCAGGTTATTCCTGGCATGAGCACTATTGGAATCATCGGCTCCGGCCTCATCGGAGCCACCGTCGCACGTCTGGCCATCGAAGGCGACCACCAGGTCGTCCTGTCCAACTCCCGCGACCCCCGCACCCTGCTGCCGCTGGTCGCAGCACTCGGGCCGAACGCCCGCGCCGCCACCCCGGCCGAGGCCGCGGAGGCCGGTGACATCGTGGTCGTCAGCGTCCCGCTCGGTGCCTTGGCCGACATCCCCGCCGAACCACTGGCTGGCAAGACGGTCATCGACACGTCGAACTACTACTGGCAGCGCGACGGCCACATCGACGCGCTCGACAACCGTGAGGTCACCACCTCGGCATACCTCCAGGAGCGCCTGCCCGAATCGTCCGTCGTGAAGGCCTTCAACAACATCAACTTCGCCCACCTCGGCCTCCTCGCCCGCCCGGCCGACAGCCCGGAGCGCACCTCGCTGGTGATCGCCGGCGATGACGAGGACGCCAAGGCCGAGGTCACCGCCCTTCTCAACACTCTCGGCTACAACGCTCTCGACGCCGGCCCGCTGTCCGAAGGCCGGCGGTTCGACAACGGTCAACCCGCCTACGGCCGCCCGTACCTCACCCCGGACGCCAACCCCACCGACATCCTGTCGATGGGTCCGGGTCGCCCCGCCACCGACGAGGAGTTGCAGGACGCCCTGGCGGCCGCCGAGCTGCCCGCCTGAGCCAACGCGCACCAGCCGACAACAAAGGCTACGGAGAGGTCATTTTCGGGGCGTCCCGGTGACCTCTCCGTAGCCTTTGTTTGAGCACCCCCGTCGCCGCGCCGCGCCAGGTCAGTTCCCCCGGTCGGTGATCCCCTGGCCGTGCGCCACGCCATTGAACCGGTCGCGCAGGAAGCTGATGCCGAACGGCCCACCGGTGCCCCGGGGCGTCCGGTAGCGGACGCCCCGGGGCACCGATGTGCTGGTCGGCCATCGCCGCCCGGGCGGTCGGCATGTCGCCGAGCAGCTGGTCAAGGGGACGACCGTCGCTCGTCCACTCCGCGGTGGTCTGGCCGTCGTAGGCCTCGGTGATCTCGTCGGTGCACTGCCCGGCGATCGCGTCGAGGGTGCCGCGCCCCTGCTCCGAGAGATGCTCGTCGAGCAGTGGTGCGAGATCCGGGTAGCGTTCCACCAGGCCGTTGATCGTGTATCCGATCGCGCCGACGAGGTCGGAACCGTCGATGTTGCGCTGCACCGCACCCAGCTCGGCGGGCGGGGCGGAAGCGTAGGCGCCGGCAATATCGAGGTCCGGGGCGTAGGACGACATCTCCTCGGCTGCCGCCGCTGCGGCACCGCCGCCCTGCGAATGTCCGTAGAAGCCGACCTTCCCGAAGGTCCCGCCGTCCTCCTCGACCAGCGTCCGGGTGGCACGGGCTGCATCCAACACGGCGTGGGCCTGGTCCAGCCGGTTCATGTAGGTGTGCAGGCCGGGCGTCCCCATCCCCACATAGTCGGTGACGACCACGCGCACACCCTGGGACGCCCAGATGAGGTCGTAGAGTCCCTCGAGCGCAACAGTCCGACCGGAGGCCGGCGGGTCGGGCTGGTTGTCCAGCGGCCAGTTACGTGAGGGGGCGCACTGGTCACCCTGGCGTGGCGCGCGGGAACGCCCCACGGTCGTCATCGGGATGGGGACGGTGCCTTCTACTCGGCGTCCTACTCGGCGTCCTACTCGGCGTCCTCGGCCTTCTGCGCGGCCTCGGCGAGGACCTCGACGTAGTCGTCGAGGATGTAGGGGATACCCAGCGCGGTCGGCATCGCGGCTGTGCCGAGCTCATTGTCCTCCAGCAGGACGACGGCATCGTTCTTGATCGCCGGGATCTGACCCAGCACCGGGTCGGCCTTCAGTGCCTCGATCAGCTCGCGGTCACCGTAGGTGACGATGATGTCGACATCGTCGAAGGCGTCGGCCAGCTCGGAGCTGATGGTGCCGCTGAAGGAGTCGTTGCCGTCGGAGAACTCCTGGATGGACTCCGGCACGGCCATGCCCAGATCCTCGAAGAACTTCGGGCTGGCGTCGTGGGCGGTGTAGAAGCTGACCTCGCTGAAGTCACCGACCTCCACGTGGGTCAGGAACATGGTCTTCTTGTCTTTGATCTCAGGGGCGTCGTCCGCCGCTGCGTCGATCTGCTCCTCGAGGTCGGCGATGAGGTCCTCGCCCTCGTCCGGCTTGCCGATCGCAGCCGAACCGATCACGATGTTCTCGCGCCAGGTGGTCCCCCAAGCGACCTGGTCCTTGGGGAAGGGCACGGTCGGGGCGATCTTACTGAGCGTCTCGTAGTCCTCGGCGTCGATGCCGGAGTAGCCGGCGAAGATGACGTCCCGGTCGGTGTCGTAGACCGCCTCGAAGTCGATGCCGTCGGTCTCGTCGAACAGGACCGGTGCGTCGTCACCGGTGGCACCCAGTTCCTCGAGCTTCTCCTCGACCCAGGGAAGCACCGGCGCGCCTCCGAAGTTCGCCTCGGCCATGCCGACCGGGACGACGTCGAGGGCCAGGGGCACCTCCTGGTTCTGGAAGTTCACCGTGGCGACCCGCTCCGGGGTGCCCTCGATCTCGGTGGTGCCGAAGGCGTGCTCGATGGTGATGGTGTCTCCGTCGTCGGAGGAGCAGGCGGTCAGTGCGAGACCGAATGCCGCGGTCAGCGACAGCAGGACGGTCCGCAGCGAGCGGGTGCGGGTCATGGGGGGGTTATCTTTCCTAGGGTGACACGTCAGTTACCTCAGGTCAACTAGGCATGCCTGATCAAAATAATTCTAAGCCGTACCTTTCTGAAATTCGCGATCGGGGACATCCCGTTTCGCGAATCGGACACCACCCCCGGTGGTTACGCCACCGTCACCCCGTCCGACACCCCGTCCGTCACCTCGTCCGGCACCCCGTCCGTCACTTCCACGAACTGACCGGCCCCGGCAGTGCCGTCCGACATGCCGCGGAACTGTCCCGGCGTCAGCCCGGCGACCCGACGAAAAGCGGTGATGAACGCACTCACCGAGCGGTAGCCCACCTTCTCGGCGACCTCGGCGATCTCCATGTCGGCACCCAACAGCTTCACCGCCTGCTTCACCTTGGCGGTGACCACCCACCGGCTGAATCCCAGACCGGTCTCCGCCTCGAAGGTCCGGGTCACTGTCTTGGTGCTCACGCCCAGTCGACGCGCCCACACCGCCAGAGTGGTCTGGTCCGCCGGATTGTCGCGCAGGGTATCCACGATCGGCCGGACCAGGGAGGACGCCGGGATGTCCAACACCAGTTCCCGGGACGAGGGCCGAATCACGTCGAGGATCATCCGTTCGGTCAGCTGCCGCGACTCCTCCGAGAGCTCGGCGGTGATCAGCCGGTCGACCAACAGCCCGAGCAACGGGGTGAGCTCGACCGACACCGGTTCGGACGCCAGCGCCGGGGCCTCCACCGAGAAATGGACCACGCGTTGCCGCGAGCCGGCCGGCGCACTGCCGGAATGCGGGGTTCCCGCGGGAATCCACAGTCCGACCCCTCCCGCGACGGTCCATAACCGGCTTCCGACCTGCGCCACGCCGGAGCCGACCTCATTCCACAGCAGCTCATGGGTCGGGTGAGAGTGCACCCCCCAGTAAGTGTCGTACTGAAGAAGCTCGTCCCGACCGAAGGCGAGCACGGGGAAGGGCACGGCCCCGGCCTCATACATCGGTAACTGACGAGTTTCTTCTATCACGTACTTAAAGTTACCCAACCTTTGACCGAGAAAACTCAGGACCCCCGGATTTCCTGGAGTACCCGCCACGGCATCCACCCCCACGGCACACCACCCGCGCCTCACCACCGTGGCAATCGTCCTCGCCGGACGCGTGCGTCCTCTAGCGTGGACGCCATGAGCCAGTCATACCTGCCCACCCTGACCGTCACCGACGGTATCGCCCACGTCCGACTGAACCGTCCGGACAAGCTGAACTCGCTGACCTTGCCGGTCCTCGATGAACTCGTGGCGATCGCCGGACGCATCCGCCGCGACAGCAGCGTGCGCGCCGTCATCCTCGCCGGTGAGGGACGTTCCTTCAGCGCGGGCCTGGACTTCGCTGCCGTGATGGGCAACCCCACCGGGCTGGGACTGGCCTTCCTGACGCGACCGTGGCGCGGCACCAACACTTTCCAGGAGGCGTGCTGGGCGTTCCGGCGCCTGCCGGTGCCGGTGATCGCCGCCGTCCACGGGCACTGCTTCGGCGGCGGCCTGCAGCTGGCGATGGCCGCGGACTGGCGCTTCACCACCGCCGACGCACAGTGGAGCATCCTGGAGGCCAAGTGGGGTCTGATCCCGGACATGTCCGGCATGCAGAGCCTGAAGCAGCAGCTTCCGGCGGACGTCCTGAAGCGGCTCACGATCACCGGCGAGACCTTCGACGGTGCGCGCGCGGTGGAGTACGGGGTGGCCAGCGAGGTCGTGGAGGACCCGCTGGCGGCGTCGGACAATCTGGCCGCGCTCATCGCGACCCGCTCCCCCGACGCCGTGGCCTACGGCAAGAAGCTGGTGGACGAGACGTGGACGTCCGGCGCCCGGGCGACGTTCGCCAAGGAGCGTCTGCGCCAGCTGCGCCTGCTCATCGGCAAGAACGCCGGTATCGCGCGCACGGCGGCGGCGAAGAAGGTCGCCCCGAAGTTCCGGCCGCGCTCGGTGCACTGACCTGTAGGGGCGGCGGGGCAGCCTCAGCCCCGCCACACGACCGGTTCGTGCGAAAGCAGAGCAGGGTCCGCCAGTGCGTCCTGTCCGATGGACTCCTCGATCCACCCACGGGCCGCGGCGGCCTTCTCCGCATAGGTCTCCCCCGGCATTTCGCGCAGGGTCACCGCGCCGTCGCGCTTGGCCAGGCGCTGACCGCCGGGGCCCAGCACCAACGGAACGTGCACGTACTCGACCTCGGGGAGGCCCAGCAGGTGTGCCAGGTATCCCTGGCGCGGGGCGGAGTCCAGCAGGTCATCGCCACGGACGACCTGGTCGATCCCGGCCAGTGTGTCGTCGACGACCACGGCGAGGTTGTAGGCGAACCCGGCGTCCGCCCCACTCCCGCCACGGCGCAGCACCATGTCGTCGACGTCGCCGGTGTACGCCCCGTCCTCTCCAGCCGCGGACGCGAAACGTTCCCGGACAGTCCAGCGGTCCACCTGCGCGCGCAGCCGAAGGGACGGGACGCGTCCCTCTGCGGCGAGGGACTCACATTGACGGTCTCGCTCGGCATCGTCGAGGTCACGGCAGGTTCCCGGGTAGTGCCCGGGCGTGACGTGGGGTGCGCTGGCGGCTTCACGGATGTCCTTGCGCGAGCAGTAGCACTCATAGGTCAGGCCGTCCTCGGCCAGCCGTTCGAGGGCGACCTCGTAGCGCTCCACCGACTCCGACTGCCTGGCCACCGCACCGTCCCACGTCAGCCCGATGGCCTCCAGATCCTCGAGCTGACGGTCGGCGGAGATCTCGGAGGAACGGGACGCGTCGATATCGTCGATGCGTAACCGGAAACCCCGTCCGGTGGTCCGCGCCCACGCCTCGGCGAGGACGGCGGTGCGGAGATTTCCGAGGTGCAGGTCGCCGCTGGGACTGGGGGCGTAGCGGCCACTGGCTGGGACTGTCATGGTGCACAAGGGTATCGCGGCCCCACTCCGTGGCTGCTTGTGCCCTCACTCCCACTCCCTGGTGCTCCGGACCCCCTCACACCACCCGGGAATGGGAGCGAGGTCACAGGCACCATCCAGGCCGGAGTTGTAGCGTGGAAAACAGAACCATCACACACCACCGAACACGTCACCTCACCCACCACCGCACACCCGCTACGACGCCCAATCCGCGCACTGGAGGCACACACCATGGGACCCACACGCACACCACACGATTACCCCGGCATCCCCACGCTCCGCGATGTCGTCGAGGCCGTCCGATACAACGTCGGCACTGTCACCAACGGCAGCACGTTCCCCCGTCCGTTCACCAGCCGTCCGTTCTCCGGCGATGAGCCTGAGCGTGACATCCGCACCACCGTCCTGAGCCTGCTCAACGAGAAGCCGCAGCATGGTGCCCAGATCATCCGCACGATCACCGAGCGTAGCGACGGTGGGTGGGAGCCTTCGGCCGCCGAGGTCTACCCCACCCTGCAGCTGCTGGTGGACGAGGCACTCGCCACCGTCGAGGAGCAGGACGGACGACGTCAGTACTCGCTGACCGATGCTGGACGCGAGGAGGCTGCGACTCTCGCCGCTGACCGGGAGAACGACGGAGGTGACGACGGAGACGAGGACGGGGACGATACAGACTCTGCCGACGCTGATACTGCCTGCGCGTCCTGGACACCGTGGGGCCGGATCCCCCGGATCTCCGGTACCGCCGATATCGCGGACTTCGCTGAATCCCGCAGTGAACTGCCGAGGGCCGGCGCGAAGCTCGGTCAGGCCGTCCATCAGGTCGGACTGACCGGCACCGAGGAGCAGCGGGCCCGCGTCGCAGCCCTGCTGGATGACGCCCGTCGGGACATCTACAGCATCCTCGCTGAGGAACCGGCCGAGGCGCCGGCCGAAGCTGATGCAACCGCAGAGACCACCGCAGAGAACGCGGCAGACACCGACACCGCAGAGTGAGCGACAGTGCCGGCCCCGGACGACGGGGCTCCTCCCACCAGCTGAGGTCGCGCTACCGGCGCATCATGACCTTCGGTGCGCTGCTCATCGTGCAGACCTGGTGGTATGACCTGGTCCTGCCACACATCGGCCTGCGCGCTGTCAGTCACCGCACCCAGGAACGGCGCATGGTGCGCGCCGCCGAGCGTTTCCGGACACTGGCGACCGACCTCGGTGGGCTGATGATCAAGGTCGGCCAGTTCATGTCGACCCGCATCGATGTGTTGCCGGCCAGTGTGACCGATGAGCTCGCCACACTGCAGGACAAGGTGCCGGCGGTGGAGTTCGAGGCGATGCGTGCCTTGGCCGAGCGGGAACTAGGCATGCCGCTGGAGCGCGCCTTCGCCTCCTTCGACACCACTCCCCTGGCCGCCGCGTCCCTGGGGCAGGCCTACCGCGCCCGGCTCCGACCGTCCGACGTGAACGGGGACACCGGTGTCCCGTTCACCGATGTCGTGGTGAAGATCCAACGCCCCGGGATCGGCGACATTGTCGAGGTCGATCTGGCGGCGCTGCGTCGGATCGCCGGCTGGTTGGCCCGCATCCGGTTCATCTCCCAGCGCGCCGACATCCCCGGGCTCGTCGAGGAGTTCGCGGTCACCAGTTGCGAGGAGATCGACTACCTCCACGAGGCGTCCGAGGCGAACGCCTTCGCCGGCGACTTCGTCGACGATCCGCTGGTGTGCGTGCCGGACGTGGTCTGGGAACGCAGCGTCCGGTGCGTCCTGACCCTGCAGGACGTCACGGCCATCAAGATCAGCGACACTGCCGCGCTACGTGCGGCGAGCATCGACCCGTCCGACGTCGCCGAGCGCCTCGCCGAGGTGATGTTCACCCAGTTCTTCGACAACGGGCACTTCCACGCCGATCCGCACCCGGGGAATATCTTCGTCACCCCGGGGCTGAACGGCGGCGACTTCAAACTCACGTTCATCGATTTCGGGATGACCGGATCGGTGGACGAGACGTTGCACGCGGGCCTGCGTGATTTGGTGATGGCGGTGGGAACGCGTGACGGCGACGGCATGGTCACCGCGATGGAGAACCTCGGTGTGCTGCTGCCGACGGCGGACACCGGTGAGTTGAAGAAGGCGATGACCGAGCTCTTCGAGCGGTTCGGCGGCATGGGGGTCATGGACCTGCAGCATGTCGAGCGGCGTGAGTTCGAGGAGTTCGCCCACCGCTTCCGTGACGTGATCCGGTCGATGCCGTTCCAGCTGCCGGAGAATTTCCTGCTGATCATGCGGTCGGTGTCGATGCTGTCGGGCTTGTGTTCCACCCTGAACCCCTCGTTCAATATCTGGGATTCGGTCGAGCCCTTCGCAGCGAAACTGGTGCGTGAACAGGCCGGCGACTCTGCCCGCGAGATGGCGCGCCGCGCGGTGACCACCGTCGCGGACACCGCGAAGGTGCTCGGACGATTGCCCGGACGCCTGGACCATGTGATCACCGTTGTCGAGAGCGGTGACCTGTCGGTCAACACCCCGCAGGTCGAGCGACAGCTGAAGCGTCTGGAACGGACGGCACGACGGGTGGTCGCGGCGATCCTCTTCGTCGGGCTGGTGATCGGAGGAGCTGTGTTGCGACAGTCCACTGGGTGGCCCGCGCCGACGGGCACGACGATGATGGTGGTCTCTGCGCTGCCCTTCCTTTACGCGGTCTTCGGTGGGAAGAGGCCGGTGTGATCGAGGAAGGCACCGGCTACTACGCCGTCCCGTGCTCTGTGAAGGCCATCGTCATCTCGGACGACCACGTTCTCCTGGGACTCAACGACCGGGGTGAATGGGAGCTCCCCGGCGGATGGCCGGACAAAGCGAACACCTCCATCGGCGACACCGCAGTCCGTGAGGTTCGCGAGGAGACCGGACTCCACCTGGACGCAGACCGGTTCACCCTCGTTGATGCCGAATTGTTCGCTCCGGTGCCCGGACGCCAGGTGGCGCTCATCGCCCTCGCGACCACAGTTGACCGCCAACTGATGCCACTCAGGAGCGCGGAGCACCGCGAGATCACCTGGCATCCCGTCACAGAGTTGTCACAGAACCTGCCCGATATCTACCGCAGGTTCATCACCTCTGGCGTTGACCTCGATCACGGCAGCGGTGAGGTGCGTCAGGCGAAGTGGTGCACCTTCGCCGACTCATCAACGGTGAAGACATCCGTCAGTTGTTCGTTCGTGAACCTGACGGCATCGCCATCGTCCAGGCCGATCCCTGCAGGAAGATCGCCCCTGCTGATGCATTCCCGGTAGACCTCCGGCCGCCCTTCCTCGGTGTTGAGTTGAGGGCAGAAACTCCCCGTGAGCAGACCCAGGCCGTCATTCAGCGGAGCCAGTGGCCCGAAAGAGTCGGTGAGACAGGCTTCGAACCAGCAGGCCGCGCCGGCGCTGATCCCGGCGAGCACCGTCCCCAGAAGGTATTCGTCCACCTCGCGGTACTCATCCTCGGAGAAACC
>DGYMI06202__coassemble_1102_pt1 | contig 25089 bp, 28 predicted proteins | sample DGYMI06202__metabat2_low_PE_012 | metagenome-assembled genome bin DGYMI06202
ACCCGGACATCGCCGACGTCCAGGTCATCGGCGTCCCCGACGAGAAGTACGGGGAGGAACTCATGGCCTGGATCATCCTGGACGAAGACGCCGTCGCGGACGGCAGGACACTGACCGCCGATGACATCCGTACCTTCAGTGACGGGAAGCTCGCCAAGTTCAAGATCCCGAAGTACATCCACATCACCGAGGTTTTCCCGATGACGATCTCCGGCAAGGTCCGGAAGGTCGAGATGAGGGAGAAGGCCATCGGAATCCTCGGTCTCTACTCCAACGGAGGAAAAGCATGACCAAACTCATCAGTGCGCAGGCGGCCGTGAACCTCATCCCTGACGGCGCGACTCTCGCTGTCGGCGGATTCGGTGTCTGCGGTATCCCGCAGGTGCTGCTCGCCGAACTGGCGCAGCGGAGCGTCGGCAACTTCGAGGCGGTCTCCAACAACGCCGGCCTGGACGGTCGTGGTCTGGGCCTGCTCCTGGAGACCCGGCAGCTCAGCAGGATCGTCGCCAGCTATGTCGGCGAGAACAAGGAGTTCGCCCGCCAGTACCTGGAGGGCGAACTGGAGGTGGAACTCACCCCGCAGGGCACCCTCGCTGAGCGACTCCGTGCCGGAGGCTCCGGCATCGGAGCCTTCTACACGGCGGCCGGCGTCGGCACCCCGGTGTCCGACGGAGGAATGGTGTGGAAGTACGGACGCGACGGATCGGAGGATCCCGTTGACGGCGCCGTCATCTCACCGGCCAAGGAGACCCGTGACATCGCCGGTCGGACGCAGGTCCTGGAGCATGCGATCACGGCGGACGTGGCGCTGATCCGCGCCGAGGTCGCCGACACCGCCGGCAATCTCCGCTTCCATGAGACCGCCCGGAACTTCAATCCGCTCGCCGCGATGTCCGGCCGTGTCTGCATCGTCGAGGCGGAGAAGGTCGTGGCCAAGGGAGAGCTTGCCCCGGACGACATCCACCTCCCGGGGATCTACGTCCACCATGTCGTGGAACTCACCCCGGAACAGGCAGCGGACAAGATGATCGAGAAGGAGACCACGCGATGAGCTGGAACAGGCAGGAGATGGCGGCACGGGCGGCGCAGGAGCTGCAGGACGGCCAGTACGTGAACCTCGGTATCGGGCTTCCGACGCTGGTGCCCAACTATGTGCCGGACGGGGTGGACGTCACCCTCCAGTCAGAGAACGGCATGCTCGGCATCGGACCGTACCCGGTGGCGGGGGAGGCCGATCCCGATCTGATCAACGCGGGCAAGGAGACGGTCACCGCGATGCCCGGGACGTCCTACTTCGATTCCGCGATGAGCTTCGGGATGATCCGGGGAGGCAAGATCGACCTGGCCATTCTCGGCGGCATGCAGGTCAACGACCGTGGAGACATCGCCAACTGGATCGTGCCCGGCAAAATGGTCAAGGGGATGGGCGGTGCGATGGACCTCGTGATCGGCGCACAGCGGGTCGTCGTGGTCATGGAGCACCGTAGCCGGGACGGGCGGTCGAAGATCGTCTCCGATATCTCCCTGCCGCTCACCGGAACGGGGGTGGTGGACCGGATCATCACCGATCTCTGCGTCCTCGACCGCACCCCGGAGGGCCTCGTCATCGCCGAACTGGCGCCGGGGGTGACCGAGGAGGAGGTGCGGGACGCGACGGACGCACCGGTTCTCACGAATTCCTGACGGAAAATCTAAATCCAGACATAATGAGAGGGGTGTGATTGCCCCTCGCAACCCCCGCTGACCTGTACTTTTCATGAAGAAAGGGATGACGAATCATCATGAGTGCTGCATCCGCCCAGCCCACCCCCACCCCCGAGGACATCGTCATCGTCGGTGCTGCCCGCACCGCCCAGGGGAAGATGCTCGGGGCCCTGGCCTCGAAGACCGCCGTAGATCTCGGCGCGACGGCCATCCGCACCGCGCTTGAGCGCGCCGGTGTCGCCGCCGAGGCTGTCGGCCACGTCATCATGGGCCAGGTCGTGCAGGCCGCCGCCGGTCAGAACCCGGCCAAACAGTCCGCTGTCGCCGCCGGTGTGCCGGTCTCCACCCCGGCCGAGACCGTGAACAAGGTCTGCCTGTCGGGTCTGGACGCGGTGATCCACGGTTCCCGTCTGCTGCGTCTCGGGGACGCCGAGGTCGTTGTCGCCGGTGGTCAGGAGTCGATGACCAATGCTCCGCACCTGGCCGCCGGTGTGCGTGCCGGGGCGAAGTTCGGGTCCCTGGCGCTGCAGGATTCCCTGGAGCGTGACGGTCTGACTGATCCGGTGCACGGTACCGCGATGGGTGTGGAGACCGAGGAAGGTAACACCACCCGGGGTATCACCCGCGCCGAGCAGGACCGGGTTGCCGCGCTGTCGAATCAGCGGGCCGAGGCCGCGATCGCTGACGGTACTTTCGCCGATGAGATCGCCCCGGTGGAGGTCAAGACCCGCAAGGGTGTGACTGTCGTGGACACGGACGAGGGTGTGCGCCCCGGGACGACCGAGGAGTCTCTGGCGGGCCTGCGTCCGGCGTTCGCCAAGGACGGGACGATCACTGCGGCGTCGGCCTCGCAGATCTCCGACGGTGCTGCGGCGGTGGTGCTGACCACCCGCGCGTATGCGGAGGCCAACGGCCTTCAGGTGGTTGCTGCGTTGGGTGCCTATGGTCAGACCGCGGGTCCGGACACGTTCCTGCATTCCCAGCCGGCGCAGGCGGTCGCTGCCGCGCTGGGTAAGGCCGGCTGGGAGGCGTCAGATCTGGATTTCCTGGAGATCAACGAGGCGTTCGCTGCGGTGGTGGTGCAGTCGCTGCGGGACCTGGACTACCCGCTGGAGCGGACCAATATCCACGGTGGCGGTATTGCGTTGGGTCATCCGATCGGTTGCTCGGGTGCGCGTCTGGTCGTCGCTGCGGCTCATGAGCTGAATCGTCGGGGCGGCGGTAAGGCCGCCGTGTCGCTGTGCGGGGGCGGTGGTCAGGGTGACGCCCTGATCCTCTGGCGCTGACCAGTCAGGTCAGCTCGCCAGCGGGACGCCGTTGGCATCCGTGCGGTACTGGCCACCACCGGCGAGGATCATGATGAACTCGACGAAAGCCCAGATCGGCACCACAATGAGGAACAGGATCGGGACAATCAGCCAGAAGAAGAAGCAGCCGATGAGGAACAGCACCAGCTGGGTCGTCGCCTTGGCGGTGTAGCCCAGGTAGAAGTTATGGACGCCCAGGGATCCGAGGAAGAAGGCCAGCAGCGCGGCGGCGATCCTCGACTTGGGGGCGTAGCTCACCGGGTAGCCGGGCTGGCCGTAGGCCATCATCGCGTTCGGCTGGTACCCGGGCTGTGCATATCCCTGCTGCGGGTAGCCGGGCTGCTGGTAGCCGGGGTAACCCTGCGCGGTGGGGTCAGCGTAGGGCTGCTGCTCCTGATACGGGTCCTGGGGCTGGTACGGCTGCTGGTCGCCGTTGGCGAAGGGGTTGGACACGGGGAGCTCCTCGACAACTCAAAGGTTCAGGTACCGGACCGTCCGGTTCACGTACCCTAACCTATCAGTTGTTCTCATCCCAGAAGTAGGGCGATGACAGCAATCGACGGAATCGACAGCAGGGTGCTCACCACTCCGGCGTCCCGGGCGAGCACCGTGTTCGTCCCGAACCGCTGTGAGTAGGTGAAGACGTTCTGCGCGGTGGGGAGCGCGGCGACGACCACGAAGGCCAACAACGCGGCCCCCGACGCGTCGAAGAGCAGCCGGGCCAGGGCATAGGCGATGAGCGGGTGGATGACCGTCTTCACCACGGCCGCCGCCCACACACTGCGCTTCGGACTGGTTGATCCGAGGACGCGCACCTGCGCCATCGACATGCCGAAGGCGATGAGGGCGACCGGCACGGCAGCTCCGGCGAGGGTGGAGACCGGCTCGGCGATGAGCTCGGGCAGCGTCCAGTCAGCGGTGGTGCGTAACGTGGCGAGGATGATGCCCGCGACGGCGGCGATGATGAGCGGATTGCGGACGATACCGACCACCAGCTCGCGGACCAGTGGTCCGATGCCGCGGTGGGCGGTCGCACCGTCGTCCTCCATCCGGGCCTGGCGCCGGGTGGAGACGTCCAGCAGTAGGACGACCGCCGGGCCGTAGACCGCGGTCTGGAAGATGATCACCGGCAGGGACGCCGTAGGGTCACCGAGAACATGGGTGACCAGGGGGACGCCGAGGTTTGACCCGTTGCAGTAGGAGCAGGCCAGCAGCGTCACGAGACTGTCCGGGATGTTGCGTTCGGCGAGGTGCCGGAACCCCAGGAACCCGACGAGTCCGGCCAGGACGGAACTCAGGACGACCACGGCGAGATTCTCGCCGAAGACGTCGGCCAGGTCAGCCTGGGAGAGGAAGTTGATGAGCAGTGCCGGCGTCGCGATCCAGAACACGAACATGTTCAGGGTGTAGACGGCCCGCGGGCCGAGCAGGTCCCGGCGTCCGACGAGGAATCCCAGTGCGATGACGATGACCACCACGAGAAATCCACTGAGTACGTCGAGCATCGGTCCATTAGACCACGGGCGGTGGGACCCGGCTCAGGCAGGGATCAGAACGTGGGGCGGGTGCTCACCACGTAGGTCTTCGCCCACTGATCCGTGAAGGACTGCCGGTACGGATCCTTGGAGATCGTCACGCCGAGCGCAGCCGGGATACCGACATTCGCCACCCACCCGATGACGGGGATGAAGCTCAGCACCGAGCTGATGAGGTACCAGCTGTTGCGCAGGAAGGACGCCTGGAACGTCGGAAGCTGACCGTCGACATCGACGACCTTCATCTTCAGTGCCATCTTGCCGACGGTCTGCCCCTTCCAGATCTCCATGCCGATGCGGTAGACCAGCCAGACGACGATGCTGATGACACTGACGAGGTAGAAGCCACCCATGGCGAGGTCGGGACCGGTGCCGTTCCCGTCCCACCGCTCCAGGTCGTCGATCCAGGTGTTGATGTCGTCCCACAACACGACGGCCCCGATGAACGCCATGACGACGCCGACCACCAGCAGGTCGATGACATAGGCACCCAGTCGGGCACCGGCGCCGGGGTAGGGGGAGACGAGCGGGTACCCGGCCGGGGGGAACCCGCCCTGCGGGTAGTTGCCCTGGGGCATCCCGTTCTGAGGGACACCTCCCTGGGCATAAGGGTTCTGGTTGTCGTCGGGACCGTAGGGGTTGCTCATGGGGCGCGCTTTCTACCGGGCGTTGACCACGTAGGACTTCGACCACTGGTCGAAGGTGTGCTGGCGGTACGGACTACGGGCGATCGTGAATCCGAGCACCGCGATGAGGATCACGGAGACGATCTGTCCGATGGAGCCGACGAACATCCCCAGCAGGAAGACGGCGATGTACCAGGAGTTGCGCTTGAAGGACGCGCCGGCGGTCAGCAGCTTTCCGTCGGCGTCGACAACCTTGATCTTCAGCGCCATCTTGCCGAGGGTCTGCCCCTTGCGTACCTCCATGACGACCCGGTACACGAACCAGATCACCAGGGTGATGACGCTGGCGATGAGGAGGTTGCCCGCATCCATGACCGGGGCGGAGCCGGGCTCGCCGGCGTCCTGCCAGGCCTGGAACTTGTCGGAGTAGTCCGAGATGTCGCTGCCGGCGATGGTCATGATGAGGATCATGCCGATGACGCCGATGAGGATGTTGTCGATGACCAGGGCACCCAGTCGCTTCCCCGGGCCGGGGTAGGCGTCCCTGTCTGTCGCTCCGGTGAGCGGTGCGCCGTCGTCTGTGGCGTCGCCGCCGGAGTAGGCGTTGTAGGAGGGCAGGGAGCCGGATCCGGTGGACGCGTCCGCGGACCTGTCGTCCGGCTTGTCGTCATCGGATGCGAAGGGGTTGGTCATCTGGGTGCTTTCTGCAGGGTCGTAGGTGTCGTAGGTGTCGTAGGTGCAGGGGGTGTCGCGGTTACCGGGAGCGGACGACGTACGCCTTGCCCCACTTGTCGGAGAAGGACTGGTTGAACTGGTCGTTGGAGATGGTGACGCCGACGGCGATGCACACGCCGAGATTCAGCAACCAGCCGAGGAACGGGATCATGCCGACCACGGTGGACACCACGTACCAGAGGTTACGCATCAGGGAGTCCTGGGCGGACAGTGTCGCACCGCCGGCATCGACGACCTTGAGGCCGAGGGCCATCTTACCGAGCGACGCTCCGGTCGTGACCTCCATGCCGATCCGGTAGGCCAGCCAGATCACCAGCGAGATGAACTGCATACCGATCTGGGCGGCGAGTGTGATCGAACTGAAGTCGACGAAGATCACCGCGATGACGCCGGTGAGGATCCACACGACGACGAAGTCGATGAGGAGTGCTCCGAGACGGGCACCGGGACCCGGGTAGGCGCTCCCTGCCATGGGTGCCGCGTAGGCGTTTGTCGGGCCGGTGGGGCCGGAGCCTGCGTAGGCGTTGTAGGAGGGGAGGGGGCCCGCACCGCCGGTGGTGCCGGCGGAGCGGTCGGCGTCCTCCTGACCGCGGTCATCACTGAACGGGTTCTCTGGGGTTCCGGAGGGCGTAGACATGAGCTGTCCCTTTCATCGAGGGCGGTAGGAAACCACCCACCACGCTACCCGACCAACGACTGAACCCCGCTCCGGGGACAACCGGGGCGGGGTTCAGGTGTCTGTGTAAACGCTCTGCGGGAGAGCAGTAGTCCGTGTCACCGGACTACGGTGCTGAAGTCAGCGGGTATCAGCGGCTGTGGAACGGCAGGAGTGCCATCTCACGGGCGTTCTTGACCGCGGTGGCGACCTGACGCTGCTGCTGCGGGGTGAGGCCGGTGACGCGGCGGCCGCGGATCTTGCCACGGTCGGAGATGAACTTACGCAGCAGGGCGTAGTCCTTGTAGTCGACGGTCTCGATACCCTCTGCCTTGAGCGGGTTCTTCTTCGGGCGACGGGACTGCTCGATCCGCGCCTTCTTGTGATTGGTGCGTGCCTTCATTGTGTGGGCTCCCCTTTACCAGCTGGACTTACGGACGCCCGGCAGCTCACCGCGGTGAGCCATCTCGCGGACGCGGACGCGGGACAGACCGAACTTGCGGAGGTAACCGCGGGGACGGCCGTCGGCGGCGTCACGGTTGCGGACGCGGACCGGAGAAGCGTCGCGCGGCTGGCGGTTCAGTTCGAACTGCGCATCCGCACGCTCCTGATCGGAGGAGTTCGGGTTCTTGATGATCGCCTTGAGCTCGGTACGACGCTCGGCGAAGCGAGCGACGATCTCCTTGCGCTGCTCGTTCTTCGCGATCTTGGACTTCTTCGCCATAGGTTAACGCTCCTCGCGGAACTCGACGTGCTTGCGAGCGATCGGATCGAACTTCTTGAGGGTGATCCGGTCGGGGTTGTTCCGCTTGTTCTTGCGGGTCACGTAGGTGTAACCGGTGCCCGCGGTGGACTTCAGCTTGATGATGGGGCGGATATCATTACGTGCCATCAGATCTTCTCCCCACGTGCGCGGATCTTGGCCACGACGGACTCGATGCCGTCACGGTCGATGGTCTTCAGGCCCTTGGTGGACACGCTCAGCGTGACCGAGCGACCCTCAGAGGGCAGGTAGAACGAACGGCGCTGGATGTTCGGGTTCCAGCGACGGTTCGTGCGGCGGTGCGAGTGCGAGACGGACTTGCCGAAACCCGGCTTCCGTCCCGTGACCTGGCAATATGCCGACATGGGTATCTTTCTCCTTCCGCAACGTGCAGCCGGACGGGGTGCCGCACCTGCAGTGGAGACGCCACTGTGAACCCTCACGTTTAGACGGGACGAGAGGTGGTTGGGGCACTGTCGGAGCCGGTCGCGCGTGCGATGACGTTTACTAAGACAACAGCGGTGGACCACGCTACCTGATTGAGGCGGCACATCCTAATCCCCTTGTGGGATGGCGATGTGCGGGCGGCGAGCAGGTGGTCTGCGGTGTCCGGATGGCCCAGGATTTCCCGGTGGAGGCATCAGGGGGTACGATATCTCCTCGTGCTGTGCCCGCTACTGTCAGGCATCCAGACCGCGGGGTCTCCTCCGGGTCACTGGGGCTCTGGCGGCGTCACCGGGCAAAGCTGAAAGAACACCCACTCACAACCCGACCCAGGCACGACCTCGTCCGCATGGTGGGGGACCGACCTGGTGCACAACCCTGAGGGATTGAGAATGAAGAACGATATCCACCCCGACTACCACCCGGTGGTCTTCAAGGACGCCAGCACTGGCCACCAGTTCCTGACGCGCTCCACCGCCACCTCCGACCGCTCCGTGGAGTGGGAGGACGGCAACGAGTACCCGCTGATCGTCGTTGACGTCACCAGCGAGTCCCACCCCTTCTGGACCGGTGCACAGCGTGTCATGGACACCGCCGGCCGCGTCGAGAAGTTCCAGCGTCGTTACGGCAACCGCGTTCGCCGTACCAAGAAGTCCGAGAACTCTTAAGAACTAGGAGGCTAGAGAACAATGGCAGTTCCGAAGCGCCGTCTTTCCCGCGCCAACACCCGCTCCCGTCGTTCGCAGTGGAAGGCCGACAACGTCGCCCTGCAGACCGTCAAGGTCCAGGGCCGCGAGGTCCAGATCCCGCGTCGTCTGGTCAAGGCCGCCCAGCTCGGCCTGGTCGAGCTGGACTAGCTCGCCTGACCGGTGAAACACGGTCCGGGGTGTGACCCGGATCAGTTGCACCTGAGAAGACCGCCCCCTGTCACTCGGTGAGAGGGGGCGGTCTTTCTGTCAATTTACTGTAGGAGCGGCGATTTCATGTCTAAATCCCGCAGTGATGTTGCACAATAGCGGGATGAAGATACTTGTTGTCGATGACGACCAGTCGGTCCGGGACTCGCTCCGGAAATCCCTCACCTTCAATGGATATGACGTGGTGTCCGCGACCGACGGCGAGGACGCACTCGCCCGGGTCCGTCAGGAGTCCCCGGATCTGCTGATCCTGGACGTCGAGATGCCGACCCTCGACGGACTGGCGGTCTGCCGTGAGCTTCGCAGCACCGGCAGTGACGTCCTGATTCTCATGCTGGCTGAGAAGGCCGACGTTGCCGATCGCGTCGCCGGTCTGGACGCCGGTGCGGATGACTTCATGGCCAAGCCCTACGCGTTGGAGGAGATCCTCGCCCGGGTGCGTTCGCTGCACCGTCGGTCGGTACGGACCGCTGTGGCGCAGAATGCCGAGGTCAAGCCGCTGGCGTTCGAGGATCTTTCGCTCAACCCGGAGACCCGTGAGGTCTCCCGCGGCGGTCGGCACATCAGCCTGACCCGTACCGAGTTCGCCCTGCTGGAACTGCTGATGAAGAACCAGCGCAAGGTGCTCAGCCGCACCAAGATCCTCGAGGAGGTCTGGGGCTACGACTTCCCGACCTCGGGCAACGCCCTGGAGGTCTACATCGGTTACCTGCGGCGCAAGACCGAGGAAGGCGACGAGAGCCGACTGATCCACACAGTTCGTGGTGTCGGTTACGTGCTGCGCGAGAACACGCCCTGATCTGGTCTGACCCGGGGCGACAGCGTGCCTGGGGGGAGCACGGTGAGGGGAGGGGCCGAAAACGGGGATGGGGGCTGAGACCGCCGTGTCGCGGTGTGGCACAGTTTTTGCCGTCGCATTGGGTCAGTTTCACTTGTTTTAGGACCGTTCTCCCAGGTTTCATGAATTGAGACCCCAGAGACAGGTGACACACTGGGTGTCAGTGAACACACGGCAAGTACAAGGAGTGTTGAATGTCCGGAGACAGCCGGGACGGTCAGGGAAACAGCGGCGGCCCCTACGGGGGCTTCTGGGGGCGCGGTGCCCAGGATGAGGGCGCCGGCCAGACTGGTGCAGGTGCCGGTGGCCAGACTGGCGGCCAGGGCTCCGGGACGAACGGCGAGTACCAGGACGTCGAGTCCACCGCCGCTCAGCAACGTCGCTGGGAGGCCCTGTCCCAGCGGTACCCTGCCCAGCAGTATCCGGGACAGCCGACGTTCGGTCAGCAGAGTCCCGGCCAGCAGACGTTCGGACAACAGGACTTCGGTGGTCGGGCCCAGCCGCCCTATGGCCCGCCGCCGACCTCGAATGACCCGGCCGGGTCGAACGGGGCTGCCGGAGCGTCCGGCAAGCCTGACAAGTCTGCGACCCGACGCTTCTCGACCCCGGCGGTCGCCGCACTGCTGCTCGCCGTCGGCGTCGGCTCGTCTGTGGTCACCACCCAGGTCATGAAGGACACCGGTACCGGGGTCTCCGGCACTGCAACCTCGTTCAACCAGCAGAACCAGGGCAGCAACGAGAACACCTCCACAGACTCCACCCCGGAGCCGGGAACCATCGAGGACGTCGCCAACAAGGTGCTGCCCAGTGTGGTCTCCATCCAGATGGCCACCCAGGAGGGTGGTGCCGAGGGCTCCGGCTCGATCATCAGTCCCGACGGGCTGATTCTGACCAACAACCACGTCGTCGCCGGCGCGGACGGTCGCGGCGCCCAGCTCAGCGTGACCACCAACGACGGCCGTCAGCTCGAGGCCGAGGTCGTGGCGACCGACCCACAGACCGACCTGGCCGTCATCAAGGCCAATGGTGCCGATGACCTGCAGCCGATCGAGGTCGGCGACTCCGAGTCCCTCGAGGTCGGGCAGACGGTCGTCGCCGTCGGCTCGCCGCTGGGACTGTCCTCCACGGTGACCACCGGCATCGTGTCGGCGAAGAACCGCCCGGTGCAGGCCGGCGGTGAGGACGGCGGCGAGGCCTCGCTGATCGACGCCATCCAGACCGATGCAGCCATCAACCCCGGCAACTCCGGCGGTGCGCTGGTGAACCTCGATGGGCAACTCGTCGGCATCCCCTCCGTCATCGCCACCCTCGGTGGTGGCATGGGTGGGGAGTCCGGCTCCATCGGCCTGGGCTTCGCCATCCCCTCGAGCCAGGCGGAGAAGACCTCCACGCAGCTCATCGAAGACGGCCGTGCCACCCACCCGGTGATCGGGGCCACCGTCAAGACCCAGTCGACGTCGGTCGGAGGCGAGATCGTCGAGGTGACCGACGGAGGTCCGGCAGAGGAGGGCGGCCTCGAGGGCGGCGACGTGGTGACCAAGGTCGATGACCGGATCGTCGACAGCGGTGAAGGCCTCATCGCCGCGATCCGTTCCCACAGCGTCGGTGACAAGGTGACACTCACAGTCACTGACTCCGAGGGCGACAATGAGCGTGAGGTCGAGGTCACCCTCGACGAATCCGACTAACCACCCCCGGAAACACCCTGCAACACAGTCAAACCGCCCCCGCACCTATACACGGGCCCCTGCGGCGGGATACCGTGGGAGACAATAGTTTTTCCCACGGTAACCACCACCAGCGTCAGGAGCGCAGCTCAATGTCCCACGAATCTCTCGTTGACACCGACCGTGACCTCCGTAGTCTGATCACGGTGCCCGGCGCCGAGGACACCTCCGGTTCTCCCCAGGAACCCTTCGACCGTCTCGATGAGCTGGACGCCGCGATCACCGAGCCGGACGACGACGTCTTCCACACGCTCGACATGCAGGATGACCGGCGCGAGACCGGCAACCAGCGGCACAGTCTCCTCCACGCGTTGGTTGTCATCGTCACCGACCGCAAGGACAGTGGCGACCAGTCCGGTGAGCTCGTCGCCGAGCTCCTCGCAGAGGAGGACTTCATGGTGGATGCGGTACTCACCGTCGATTCCGGACGCTCCGCGGTCCGCAAGGCCCTGGAGACCGCGGTCGTCGGTGGTGCTGACCTGGTGGTCACCGTCGGCGGCACCGGCGTCGGCCCGCGGGACAAGACCCCGGAGGCGACCAAGAGCGTGCTGGACAAGCGGATCCAGGGGCTCTCGCAGGCGCTGCGCTCCTCCGCGCTGGCCTGCAACGCCACCGACGGCGGTCTGTCCCGCGGCGTCGCCGGGGTCTCAGGTTCCACGGTGGTGGTCAACCTCGCCGCCTCGCGTGCGGCGATCCGGGACGGTATGGCCACCCTGGGCCCGCTGGTACGCCACGTGATCGCCGACCTCAATCGGGCCTGAATGTCCGGCCAGCTGGGACAGCCGGGTCGGCAGAGTCGGCAGAGTCGGCACAGTCAGCGGTCACGCCGGCGCAAGAGCGGCGTGATCGGTCGACGTCCGGGCGACCCGGACGGCACAGGCAACACAGACAACCCCCGTCCGCAACGCGACGGGGAGTCGCGGCGGACGGGGGAAGCAGGGGACAGCAGGGTTGGGGGATTCGGCGAGGATTTCTGGCGGGACCAGCGCCCGCCCCACTGGGGCTGAGCCGAACCGGGAACTGGTTCCGGAACGAGTCCGGAACTAGTCTGCGGCGTGGCGTCCGGAGGAACCGGTGCCGTCGGTGCCACCACCGGGGGCGTTGGGATCGACGGCGGTGGTGCCGGCAGTGTTCTGGGCGGCCAGCAGGTCGCGGATCTCCATCAGCAGATCGGTCTCGCTCAGCTCAACGGCCTCGGCCGGGTCGATGCCCTTGCGCTTGGCGGACATCTCGTTGAGCTTGTTCATCGGGGCCACGAGGATGAAGTACACCACGGCGGCGATGATGAGGAAGTTGATGGCGGCGGTGATGATCGCACCGAAGTCGATTGCGGTGCTGTCCATGTCGGAACGGATCTTCCAGACCAGTCCGTCGACCTCGGCGCCTCCGAAAGAGTTGATCAGCGGCTGGATCAGATGGTCGGAGATCGCGGTGACGATCGCGGTGAAGGCACCGCCGATGATGACCGCGATGGCCAGCTCCATCACGTTGCCGCGCATGATGAAGTCCTTGAAACCCTTAAACAAGATTCTCTCCTGACGGTGGGGTGGAAGGCGTACTCTCCACCGTTGTGAAGGCGCCGTGTTGGGTGATGACGGTCTGGACCGCGATGTCCAGGTCGGTCCGTGGAACGGTGACCCGGAACTCTTCGTGGTCCACGATGGCCATAAGTATGCCATCTTTAGGACGGAAAGTAACAGATCTGTCGTAGAAACCACCGCCTTGACCCAGTCGAACCCCGTCCGCATCGACCGCCAGGGCTGGCACCACCAATGCCTCGACAGTGTCGAACAGGGACTCGGAGGGGACGTCTGTACCCGCGTCAGGCACGGGCTCCCGGATTCCGTAGCGACCGGGCCGGGTGAACTCTTCGCCCCGGTACCGTCGCCACGTCAAGGGGGCAGCGGTTTGTGCGACGACCGGTAACCACACCTCGTGTCCGGCCCCGGCCATCGCCGCCGGCAACCCTGGGCCGCCGGGTTCCCCTGGCAGGCCGACGTAGACGGCCACCGGTCCGACGTCGGCCAGATGGGTGGTGAGGTGGGTGATGATCGCGGCGTCCCGGGCGTCCCGCTCGGCGGCACCCACCGCGGACCGGGTGGCACGCAGTCGGGTGCGCAGCGACTGTTTCGCCGCGGCAACAGCGGGGTCGGGGTGCGCCGGGTGTTCCATGGCTCCGGATTCTAGTCGTCGCCGTCACCCCCGGCCGGCGACTCGTGGCGGGTGTGGGGGTGTCGCCGCCCTGCTGCGCACCACCGTCGGTTGTAGTATCCAGGTATGACATCCTCAGTAAACCCCTCTCCCGCCGCCTCTCCAGACGGTACCTCCGGTGACGTCACCAGTGGTGGGATCAGAACTGTCGTCGTCCCCGCGGCCGGCCTCGGGACACGGTTCCTGCCTGCCACGAAGACGGTCCCCAAGGAGCTCCTCCCGGTGGTCGACACCCCCGGTATCGAGCTGATCGCCTCCGAGGCCGCCCAGGCCGGAGCGTCCCGCCTTGCTGTCGTGACCTCACCGCGCAAGCAGGGCATCATGGAGTTCTTCGACCGCGACGAACTGCTCGAGGACACGCTTGAGTCGCGCGGCAAGACCGAGCAGCTCAACAAGGTGCGTGCGGTCAACGAGATGATCACCGCGGTGTCGGTGAACCAGGACCGCCCGCTGGGCCTCGGCCACGCCATCGGTTGTGCCGAGGGGGCACTCGACGACGACGAGGACAGCTTCGCCGTGCTGCTGCCGGATGACCTCGTGCTGCCCTTCGGCGTGATGAACGAGATGATCAAGGTCCGCCAGCGCTACGGCGGTACGGTCCTGTGCGGCTTCGAGGTGCCGGAGGACGAGGTCAGCAACTACGGTGTCTTCGACATCGCCGACCCCGGTGACGAGGATGCCGTCGACGATGACCGGGTGTGCACGGTCACCGGTATGGTCGAGAAGCCCGACGTGGAGGACGCGCCGTCCACCATCGTCGCCACCGGCCGCTACCTGCTGGACCGTTCCATCTTCGATGCGCTGCGTCGGACGAAGCCCGGCAAGGGTGGCGAGATCCAGATCACCGACGCCATCGAGATCCTCATCGCCGAAGGTCACCCGGTGCACGTCTACATCCACAAGGGCGGACGCCACGACCTCGGCAACCCCGGCGGTTTCATCCGCGCCTGCGTCGATTTCGCGCTGGACAGTGAGACATACGGCCCCTCGTTGAAGCGGTGGCTGCAGAACCGGCTGGAGGAGTAGCGCTGCGTGACGCTGCCTGATTCTGCCTGATTTGGCCTGACTCGGCGGGAAAGCCCGCCGGACACGTCCGGCGGGCTTCCTCAGATCGGGCGGCGCCAGGCGGTAGGATTCTGGGACGTACTTGACCAGACCCCGACGGAGGACGGACCACCTTGAGAACTGTTGAGGAGCAGCTGGCGATGATCAGCGCCGCGGCAGTGACCCCCGAGCCGGTGCGCACCGCCATCTCCGAGGCACTGGGATTGCGCTGCGCCGAGCAGGTCGAAGCGCAGATCTCGGTGCCGGGCTTCGACCAGGCCGCCGTCGACGGCTATGCGGTGCGCTCGGTGGACATCCGACACGCCGGCAGCGGTGATCCCGAGGTTCCGTCGGCCCGGTTACCCGTCGTCGGTGACATCAGCGCTGGCTCGCACCGTCCGGTACGGCTTCAGCCGCGGCAGGCGGTGCGTGTCGAGGCGGGCGCGCCGCTGCCTACTCTCGCCGATGCCGTGGTGCCGCTGGACTGGGCCGAGGACGACGGACGTCGCACCGAGGCCCTGCGTCCGGTCTCCGCCGGTGGCTTCGTGCACCGCGCCGGCGCCGACGCCCAGCCAGGCGACGTGGTCGTCGAACAGGACGCCGTGATCGGCGCGGCCCAGGTGGGCTTGCTCGCCGCCATCGGACGTTCCAAGGTGCTGGTGTATCCGCGGCCGCGGATGACCGTCCTCTCCTTCGGCCCTGAGCTGGTCGACATTGACCGAGAGCCTGGGCTGGGGCAGGTCCACGACGTCAACTCCTACGCCCTGGCCGCCGCCGGTCGCGAGGCCGGTGCCGACGTCAACCGGCTGGGCATCCTCGCCGGTGAGGACCGGCGGATCCGCGACATCATCGAGGGCCAGCTCATCCGGTCGGAGATCCTGGTCATCGCCGGTGGCGTGGGCGGGGCCTCCAGCGACCGGCTGCGTGAGATCCTCTCCGAACTCGGTGACCTCGACACTTCGCGGGTGGCGATGCACCCCGGCTCCGTCCAGGGGTTCGGTGTCCTCGGTGCCGACCGGGTACCGACCTTCCTGGTGCCGAGCAACCCGAGTGCGGCCCTGGTGGCCTTCGAGGTGATGGTGCGTCCGCTGGTGCAGATCCTGCGTGGCCAGCGCCAGACCTCACGCCGGGTCGTCCAGGCCAGGACCATCGCCGGGATCGAGTCCGCCCCGGCCCGCCGTGGGTTCATCCGCGCGCAGCTGATGCGTGACCGGCAGACCCAGGAGTTCCTGGTCGACCCGCTGGGCGCGGCATCGCCGGGGGAACCGACCCACCTGCTGGGCAGCCACGGGCAGTCGAACTGCCTGATCATGGTGCCCGAGGACCACACGCACCTGGAGCCCGGCGAGGTCGTGGACGTGATGTTCCTGACCAACCGGTCCTAGGGGAGGACCGCCGCCATGCCGTCCGGACTGTCTTTCCTGTCTTCCCTGACCTCACTGCCGAGCCGGCACCCCGGCTGGCCGGCGAGGACCGCCACGGTGACCACCCACGCCGGCCGGGTGAGGCTGCGACCGCTGGGACGCCGCGACGGCACCCGGTGGGCGCAGTACCGCATCGCCGACGAACACCTGCTGCGTCCGGTCGAACCGACGGTGCCGGGGCCGTGGAGCGAATCACACACCAAGGCGGTCTGGCGTGCGAATATCTCCGGCCTGTCCGCCCTCGCCAACGACGGCCAGGTCATGCCCTTCGCCATCGAGGTGGACGGTGAATTCGCCGGCCAGTTGACCCTGGGGAACATCCAGCACGGGGTGGTGTGCAGCTGCTGGATCGGCTACTGGGTGTACTCCGGGTACTCGGGGCAGGGGGTGGCCACCGCCGCCGTCGCCCTGGGGGTCGACCATGCCATGATCCACGGCGGGATACACCGGGTGGAGGCCACTGTCCTGGAGTCGAATGAGGCGTCCCGCCGTGTGCTGGCCAAGATCGGTTTCCGCGAGGAGGGGCGACTCGTGCGCAACCTGCACATCAACGGGCAGTGGCGCGACCACCTGCTGGTCGGGTTGACCACCGAGGAGGTCCCCGGCGGGGTGGTCTCCCTGCTGGGACGGGACCGTCGGCCGGGTGCCTGATCCTCGGAGCCTGTTTCTCGGGGCCTGTTTCTCGGAGCCTGTACTTTGGGACGCGAGTGACGGACGTGATTTTCCCCCGGCGCGCCTGCGCGCTCGACCGGACGCTGACACGTAGGGTCGGTGACATTGTCCCACCCCTCGTCGGGTCCGCGCCGGTGTAAAGGAAGGGTTGCCCGTGACCGGTTCCATCAGCTCCCTGATTCTGATCGCAGTTGTCTGGCTCCTGCTGCTGGCTCCGTTGTTCCTGCGCAACCAGTCGCCGGTGCGTCGGACCTCGACAGCGTTGTCCGAGACCCGTGTCCTGCATGCCGGGGGAGACGACATCGAACGCCACCGGAAGCGTCCCCTTCCGGCGGAGAGTCTCTATCACGCCGACGTCGACGACGAGATCGAGCTGGTGGACGCCGAGCCGGTGGATGTCGTCGTCGACGACGACAGTGGCCGCCCCGGGATGCTCTCCCGCCTGGTGCGCCGCCGGCGTCACGACCGGAGCGATGAGGTCGCCGAGGAACTGGTGACGATGCCGGGCATCGTTGACGGCGAGATCGTGGACTACCGTCCGCTGGACGAGGAGGATACCGGCGAGTTCGAGCCGGTCATTGCCGATCAGGGCAACCAGGCCGATCGTGCTGGCCGTGCTGGCCGTGCTGATCAGGTCGAGATGTCGGCCGCGATGGAGGACGCACCGGCCGAGGACACCGTCTTCACCGCGGTCGCCGAGGATGCTGACGCGGACAACGCGGATGCAGAGGCTGACTACACGGACGCCGACTACACCGACACCGACGCTGACGACACCGTCTACTCCGACAGTGAGGATGTCGACGCAGAACCAGACGCCGACCCAGGCGCCGATGTGGCAGCCGTGCTGGCTGCGGTGCCGGATGTGGAAGACGACTACGAGGTCGTCAGCGACGTGCCGGAGGCCTATATCCGCGGTGGCGACATCGTGGTTTCTGCATCCTCTGCGCCCTCAGCTGTGTCTGGCGGAAACGATGCAGACAGTACGTCCGACACCCCCGGGAACCAGGACTCCGACGCTCGCGGGGAGCTCTCCGAGGAGGAGCTGGACTACGTCGCGACCCGACGGGGCCGTGGCTTCTACGACCCGGTGGCCTCCCAACATCTCGCGGAGATGCGGCAGACCCGACGCAAGCGGGTGCTGTCAGTGCTCACGGCACTGTGTGTCGTCGCCGTGGTGTCGGCGGTCGTGCTCGGCGGGTGGATGTGGCTGGCCGTGGGCGCCACCGTCTCGCTCACCGGCGCCTACCTCTACTTCCTGCGTCGCCAGGTTGTCGAGGAAGCCCGGCTGCACCAGCGCCGGATGGCCCGTATGCGCCGCGCCCGCCAGGGTGTGCGCAGCACCGATGACCGTGAGCTGGGCGTGCCCGACCGGCTGATCCGTCCTGGCGCGGTTGTGCTCGAGACCGACGACGTCGACCCGACCTTCGTCAACCTCGATGAGATGGACTTCATGGGTGCCGCCGATGGCGGGTACGACGGGCACAGCGGACACGACGGGCACGACGGGTACGGCGACGCTGGGCTCGGCCCCCGCGGCCACATCCGCGCGGTGTGATCCCCGCGTACCCCCGGAAGGTAGTCTGACAGCTCCATGAACAATCCTGCCGTGCGTGATGCCGCCCTGCTGCTGCTCCGTGTCGCCCTGGGGGTTGTCTTCATCGCGCATGGTTGGGACAAGGTGTTCCAGACTGGTGCGGACGAGACCGCAGTGATGTGGGAACAGATGAACATCCCCCAGGCCACCCTGTCGGTGTGGGTGGTCTCTGTCGTCGAGATGCTCGGCGGTGCCCTGCTGATCCTCGGCATGCTCACCCCGGCGGCCGCGGGTGTGCTGGCCCTGGACATGGTGGCCGCCTTCTACTTCGTGCACCTGGGGGAGGGGATCTTCGTCACAGACGGTGGCGCCGAACTGGTCCTCGTGCTTTTCGCCGCCTGCGTGGTCCTGGTGGTCTTCGGTGCCGGACGCGCCAGCCTCGACAAGGCGCTGTCCCGGTTCGGATGAGGGGGTAGCCGCTAAAAGATGACCTCCACCGATATCCACCAACAGGTCCGTGCCGCACTCTCGGCGCGGCTCGACGGGGAACCCGGGCCGGCAGGGCTGGGGGACGACACCGTCGACGCCCATCTGGCGGCCTGCGAGCCGTGCCAGCAGTGGTTCGCCGACGCCAGTGATCTGAACCGTCGGCTGCGCATGTCACTGGCCCCGGAGACCCCGCCCGCGCCCACCGACCCCGGTGCCCTGGCCGAGCACATGGCGCAGATCGCCGACGACACCCCACAGTTGTCGCACCGGCTGCGGAACCGGGGCCTTCCGCTGGTCATCGCCCGGCTGGTTCTGCTGGCCTGTGCGGTGGGGTATGTGGTCTGGGCGGTGCTGCTGCTCGTCGGGGTCACCGGTCCCGGTGCCGAATTCATCGGCGGTAGCGACGGTGGTGGTGGCGACGGTGGTGCCGGTGGCGCCGGTGGTGCGGTCGGCAACTCCTCGGATCCCGACTACGCCCGACTGGTGGTGGACGCCGCGGCGGTACGTTTCGCACTGGCGGCGGGACTGCTGTGGGGGGCGTTACGTCCGGCGGCGGGCCCCGGTCTGCTGCCGGTGTTCGTGGCACTGTGGGGCTTCACCGCCGGTTTCGCCACCCGCGACGTGGTCCTGGGTGTGATGGACGGTGCGGTGGACGTCGCCCAGATCCTCGGCCTGCTGCTGCACCTGGCGTCCTGCGCCGCGCTGGTCAGCGTGTGGCTGGCCCGGCACCATGCCGTCGCCCCGCTGCGCCAGTCATTGCGCATGCTGTCGGCACGTCCCGTCGGATACAGTCCCAATGACGTGGAACGGCACTCGTCCTGGCGCCCCGGCGACCGGCCGGACTGACCGACTGGTTCTGCCGGATCAGGTCCAGCCCGGCAGCCACATCCGCCAGCTCCACTGTGTCGGGCTCAGTGGGATGCCGGTGAAGACCGGCAGGAAGAACAGGAACATCGCCACGACCAGCACCAGGTAGATGACCACCACCAGCTGGCCGGTGCGTCCCAGCACCATAGCCTTGACCGGTGACACCTGCGAATCAGGGGCACGGGCGTCCCGACGGATCGCCAGATCCGAGACCTGTCCCAGCACCAGGGCGATCCCGATGATGAGGAAGGGTGCCAGTGCGGTGGCGTAGAAGAGGTACATCTGGCGGTCGGTGTTGATCAGCCACGGCAGGAATCCGGCGAGGTAACCCAGCACCGGGACGAGCCAGACCATCTCCCGGTGGCGCAGCATCCGCCACAGTCCCCACAGCAGCACCGGGACGGTGAGGAACCAGATCACCGGGGTGCCGACCAGCAGCACCACTTCCTTGGACCCGTCGTCGCCGGTGGTGGAGTGGTACAGCAACGCCCGGGTGCTGGCCAGCCAGTCCCAGGGCTTGGACTCCCACGGGTGGACGTGGTCGTTGGAGTTCGTCAGTTCGGAATGAAAACCCAGGACCGATACGTGGTAGTAGATGAAGTTCTGTACGGACTCCGGAAGGAAGCCCAGGCCCCAGTCGGCGATCCGCTCGTTGCCGGACTCCAGCTCGTGGCGGAACACCCCGGTCTCCGAGGCGAACCACGACCGGAAGGACAGCAGGTATACCCCGACCGGCACCAGCACCACCGAGGCGAAGGCGGGCAGACAGTCGTGGACCAGGGTGCCGCGGAAGGGACGCTGCACCCCGAAGCGGCGCCGTCGCCACCAGTCCACGCCGACGATGGTCAGGCCGATGAAGGCCATGTAGTACAGCCCGGACCATTTCACCGCCAGGGCGCATCCCAGGGCGACCCCGGCGGCGAACCGCCACCACCGGAAACCCAGCCGAGGACCCAGCGGGAAGTCGCCGATACGGTGCTCGGCGGCGACGAGGATGAACCGGTCCTCCATCTGCCGGTGGTCGTGCAGCAGCAGGTACACCGCCAGCAGGATAAAGAAGACCTGCATGTGGTCGAGCATCGCCGAGCGCCCGGTGACGAAGAGGATCCCGTCGCACAGGGCGATGATCCCGGCGGCGAAGCCGATCCAGTCGGAGTTGCTCAGCCGACGGGCGCAGGCGGCGATGAGCAGGATGACCCCGACGGCGAGGAGCGCGGTGACGATACGCCAGCCCCAGGGGTTGTTGCCGAAGACCGCGATCCCGATCGCCTCGAGGTGCTTGGCCAGGGGAGGGTGGACGACCAGGCCGAAGCCTGGGTTGTCCTCGATCCCTCCGATCAACAGGTTGTCGGTGCCGCGCAGCACCTGCCACGACTGGGGCACGTAGTGCTTCTCATCGAACACCGGCACACCCCGGTCGGTCGGGTGCGACAGCCCCCACAGGCGGGTCAGTAGACCGAGGGCACCGAGGATGCCGAGCATCCACCACCAGCGACGCGGGCCGGACGCGACGCGCCGCAGGACGCGCCCCAGGGCGCGCGGTGCGTCGCGGCGGCCGGCGCCTGACCCGGCGTCGTTGACGGTGTCGGCACCGGCGTCGTTGCCGGTGTCGTTGCTGGTGGTCGGTGTCACAGGACGCCATCCTATACGCCAGGCTGCAGCGTCCCGGCGCTGGCCGGTAGAGTCTGCAGGTCATGAGCCAGAGCACACCGGCAGACCTGACCGAGTTGACCCGGCGCGCAGCCGAACAGCGGCCGTGTCCCCGCGGCGGGATCATCCTTGCGGCCACTCCGCTTGGCGACCCGCTGGACGCCTCGATCCGGCTGATCGACGCCCTGGGCAGTGCGGACGTCATCGCCGCCGAGGACACCCGCCGCACCCGCGCGCTGGCCACCGCGCTGGGGGTGGAGATCACCGGGCAGATGGTGTCGAACTTCGACCACAATGAGTCCGACCGGGCGTCCGGACTGGTGGAGCGGGCGCGAACCGGGGCCCGGGTACTGGTGGTCACCGATGCGGGCATGCCCTCGGTCTCTGACCCGGGGTTCCCACTGGTCACCGCGGCACAGGATGCCGGCGTGCCCGTGACCTGCCTGCCCGGCCCGTCGGCGGTGCCCACCGCCCTAGCCCTCTCCGGGGTCGGTGTCGGCCACTTCGCCTTCGACGGCTTCGCGCCCCGCAAGGACGGCGCCAAGCGGACCTGGCTGGAGTCGGTGCGGGACTCGCCGCGCGCGGTGAGTTTCTTCGAGTCCCCGCACCGGTTGGCCGCCACCCTGACCACCGCCGCCGAGGTGCTGGGTGGCGGGCGGGAGGCCGCGGTGTGCCGAGAGCTGACCAAGACCTATGAGGAGGTCCGGCGCGGCAGCCTCGCCGAGCTGGCGGCCTGGGCGGAGGAGGGGGTGCGCGGTGAGATCACCGTGGTCATCTCCGCGGCCGGTGCCGACGGGTCCGGGCAGGTAGAAGTGGCTGACCTGGTCCCGCTCGTGGAGGAGAAGGTGGCGTCCGGCGTGCGGCTCAAGGACGCCTGCCGGGAGGTGGCGGCCCAGGCTGGCGCCGGGGTAGGCGCTGGGTCAGCCGCTGGGTCAGTCGCTGGGTCAGTCTCGAAGCGCGAGCTCTACGAGGCGGTTCTCGACGCCCGCGGACGCTGATAAAAATCGCGCAACTTTCGTACCGGATCGGTGTGTGTCCACAGACTATGGCACAGTAGACCGCATGTCCGTTTCAGAAGAGAATCCAGAGAACGACGAGAACCGGGAGGTTCCCGGTGCCTCGTCGGATCAGGCAGACGTCGCTGGGACCTCCATTGATGATCTCACCGCTCAGGAACTGAGCGAGGAGAAGATCTCCCCGGTGGCGATCGACAGCATGCTGCCCCCGCCCGCGGAGGACGAGAACGCGAAGGTGGACAAGGCCGTCACCGGTTTCGCTGCCCTCATCATTCTCGCCATCGTGGTGTGGGCCCTGTTCGCTCCGGACAGTTTCTCCTCGTTCGCGACGAATGCCCTGGACTTCGTGGTCACCGACTTCGGTTGGGTCTACATCATCGCCGGGACGATCTTCGTCTTCTTCATCATCTGGATCGCGCTGAGCAAGTTCGGCAACATCCGCCTCGGTCAGGACAATGAGCGACCGGAGTTCAACGCGACCAGCTGGATCGCGATGCTCTTCGCCGCTGGTATGGGCATCGGCCTGATGTTCTACGGCACCGCGGAGCCGCTGACCTTCTACCGGGACGGTGTGCCCGGTGAGGCCTCCGAGAGCGTGCCGGTGTCCATGGCCACCACCCTGTTCCACTGGACGCTGCACCCCTGGGCGATCTACGCCATTGTGGGCCTGGCCATTGCCTACGGAACCTTCCGTCTGGGCCGTAAGCAGTTGATAAGTTCGGCATTCGTGCCGCTGATCGGCATTCGCCGGGCCGAAGGCTGGTTGGGCAAGCTGATCGACATCCTGTCGATCTTCGCCACCGTCTTCGGTACCGCCGCCTCCCTGGGCCTGGGTGCCCTGCAGATCGCCGCCGGTCTGGATCTCACCGACATCGTCACGGACCCGGGCACCGGATGGTTGCTGATGATCATCGGTGTGCTCGGCGCGTGCTACCTGATCTCCGCCTTCTCCGGTGTGGGCAAGGGAATCCAGTACGTCTCGAACTTCAACATGGTGCTTGCCGGGATCCTGGCACTCTTCGTCCTCGTCGTGGGGCCGACCGTGGTCATCATGAACACCATCCCGACCTCCTTCGGTAACTACATCCAGGAGTTCTTCGGCATGGCGGGACGCACTGCAGACTCCTCACCGGGCATGGCCGAGTGGCTGTCGAGCAACACCCTGTTCTACTGGGCATGGTGGATCTCGTGGTCCCCGTTCGTCGGCACCTTCATCGCCCGCATCTCCCGCGGACGCACGGTCCGCGAGTTCATCCTGGTCATCCTGCTGGTCCCGACCGCGGTCTCGGTCGTCTGGTTCTCCATCTTCGGTGGCAGCGCCATCCACCAGGAGGGCGAGGGTACCGACATCTACGGTGACGGCACCGGCGAGAACATGCTGTTCAACCTGCTGCACGACCTGCCGCTGGGTGGGCTCACCTCGATCATCGCGATGATCCTGCTGTCGACCTTCTTCATCACCTCGGCGGACTCCGCGTCCACCGTGATGGGCACCATGAGCCAGAACGGCAAGCTGGTGGCCGACAGGAAGATCACCGTGCTGTGGGGTCTGATGACCGGCCTCATCGCCGTGGCGCTGCTGCTCTCCGGCGGCGAGGAAGCCCTGGACAACCTGCAGACCGTGACGATCCTGGCGGCCAGCCCGTTCGTGATCCTGATCCTGTTCCTGTGTCTGGCGCTGTACAAGGGCCTGTCCCAGGACCCGATGTTCCTCGACGAGAAGCAGAAGCGCGCCTTCGCCCTGCGTCTGGCACGTGAGCGTCGCCACCAGGAGACAGCCGAGGCCCGCCAGTCCCGGGAGAAGCGCAAGCGGGAGAAACAGGAGCCCAGGAAGCCGACGAAGTAGGACCGGCTGAGCAGTACCCGGCGCTGCATCCGGCGTCTCGGTGGACGGTATCCAGTCCGCGCTGCAGCCAAGTAACCCCTGGTGTGCCACGACGGCACACCAGGGGTTACTCTGTTGGCATGTCGAAACACGTCCTCACCGCTGTCGCCTGGCCGTACGCCAACGGTCCCCGTCACATCGGACACGTCGCCGGATTCGGTGTCCCGTCCGACGTCTTCGCCCGGTTCCAGCGAATGTCGGGCAACGAGGTGCTGATGGTCTCCGGCACCGACGAGCACGGCACCCCGCTGCTGGTCCAGGCGGAGAAGGAGGGCGTGAGCGTCCAGGACCTCGCCGACCGCTACAACCGCATCATCGTCGAGGACCTCGCCGGACTCGGCCTGTCCTACGACCTGTTCACCCGCACCACCACCCGTAACCACTATGCGGTGGTGCAGGAGCTGTTCCGCGGCCTCAACGACAACGGCTACATGGTCCGCCAGACCACCACGGGTGCGATCAGCCCGTCCACCGGCCGTACCCTGCCCGACCGCTTCATCGAGGGCACCTGCCCGCTGTGTGGTGCCACCGACGCCCGCGGTGACCAGTGCGACAACTGCGGTAACCAGCTCGACCCCGCCGACCTGATCGACCCGCGCTCCAAGATCAACGGCGAGACCCCGGACTTCGTCGAGACCGAGCACTTCATGCTCGACCTGCCGGCCCTGGGCGACGCCCTGTCGGAGTGGTTGGACGAGCGCGAAGGGTGGCGTCCCAACGTCCTGAACTTCTCGCTGAACCTGCTCAAGGACATGCGCCCGCGGGCGATGAGCCGCGACATCGACTGGGGCGTCCCGGTGCCGATCGAGGGCTGGCAGGACAACAACGCCAAGAAGCTCTACGTGTGGTTCGATGCGGTCGTCGGCTACCTCTCCGCCTCCATCGAGTGGGCCTACCGCACCGGTGACCCCGAGGCATGGCGCAAGTGGTGGGGCGACCCGGAGGCCCTGTCCTACTACTTCATGGGCAAGGACAACATCACCTTCCACTCCCAGATCTGGCCCGGTGAGCTCCTCGGTTACGCCGGTTCCGGCGCCAAGGGT
>DGYMI06202__coassemble_1504_pt1 | contig 12482 bp, 10 predicted proteins | sample DGYMI06202__metabat2_low_PE_012 | metagenome-assembled genome bin DGYMI06202
GTGGGTTCGAGCCCCACAGGGCCCACAAGTCACCCCCCCGGTACCTGTCCACGGTGCCGGGGGTTGCCTCTATCTCGCTGCGCTGCCGCAGGTTATGGGTTAATGGTCAGAATGTGTGTCTACTGCGGGCGTGTCACCGGCCGACCCCCCACTCTCTGGACCCCGGCGGACTTCACTGGATCGTCGGTGATGGCACGGTGATACTCGCCCGCTCATCTGCGGCGGGAGGGTTGTCGGGCACGCATGCGGGTGGTGTTTTGTCACGTACCCTGGGCGAATAGCTGTCCGGGAGCTATTATCCTGTCTTTTCGCCGGGGTGATCTGTTACGCAGTGCGGAACCCGGACACACATTCTGACCATTAACCCCAGGTTGTTACGCCGAATCCACACATTGCCCGATCCGTGACGCGGAAGGACGGAAAAGTGAACTCGGCGCCACGGTGCACAAGGACGCCCCGGTCGGAACAGGCCGGGGCGCCCGTCCCCTCTCGATCAGCGAGTGTTCACGAGACGATGCGGAGCTCGAGAATCAGGCCGGAGGAACCCCGCCATGGGGCGGCAGCGAGCCGACCCGCTCGATGCCCTGTGGCATCAGGATGTAGTACGACGATGCCTCGCCACTCGGGGCGGCATTCGAGTCACCGGGCAGCAGGTAGCGGTAGTTGACCTTGATCATGTTGTCCGCGACCCGCTCCGTGGTCTGGTACGGGAAGGCCTCCGGGGTCGTCGGGCCGATGTACTTCGAACCGGCGAACAGCGCGACCTGGCGCGGTGAGGAACCGGTGGCGGCGGTCACGTCCAGCGTGATGGCCGACAGTGGCTTCGAAGAATCATAATCCCGGGTCTCGGCGCCGAGGTGGGTCCACGGACTGTGGTCCGGGAGGTCCGGGGTCACTGCGGCGGCGTACCAGGCGGCCGGCTCGGGGGAGCGGACCGGTTTGGAGGTGTCCTGCTTCGGTGGGCTGGCCACGTCTGCGGCACTGGTGGAGGCGGCGACGCCTGCCCCGCCGAAGGCGAGCAGGGTGGCGGTGGTCAGTGCAAGGGCACGCGAGCGGTGGCTCTTCGTCCGTGGTGTGGTGGTGCGGGGGTTCAGGGCGAGACTCCTTTCCGTCGACAGGTCGACGAGTGGTGTCTGTGGTGTTGAGCCTTGCACCCTTAGCGACCGAGTGCGCCCGGGAGAGTGTTACATCTCACACGTCGGATGCAGGTTGTGCAGGGTTCTGCGGTGGTCGCCTGATTCGGTGGGACGTTCCCGCAGTGCGGTGCCCGGGAGTCCCCGCTGTGCGGTGCGTGGAGTACCCGCTGTGCGATGGCCCGGAGGGTGGCGTCGGCCCCCGGTCGGGGCATGCGGTGCGCCCAGGACGCGGCCACGGGGGTATGGATTGTCCCGTCTGATGAGAATTAAAAGTCCGCCGATTGGGATCTCTGTGGTCGAACCACTAGAACTAGGAGAACGCTTTATTCATGAGAGGAACGCAGACATGACCGACTCCCCGGAGCAGACGCCGGCACAGTCCACGAAAAAGAAGCATCCGACCGCGAAAGAGGCTGACCGCTCGGCGGCCATCGCCGTCACAGCCTTCCCGGTATTCATCCTGGCCGGCACGGTCCTCGCCTTCTTCTTCCCCGCGCCGTTCCAGCCGCTGACCGACTACATCAACATCTTCCTGATGATCATCATGTTCGCGATGGGGCTCACGCTGGCCATCCCGGACTTCAAGATGATCGCGAAGCGACCCGTCCCGGTCATCATCGGTGTGGTCGCCCAGTTCGTGATCATGCCGCTCCTCGCGATCTTCGTCGCCTGGGTGCTGGATCTGAACCCGGCGCTGGCGGTCGGCCTGCTGATGCTCGGCTCGGTCCCCAGCGGAACCTCCTCCAACGTGATCACCTTCCTGTCGAAGGGCGATGTCGCCCTGTCGGTGGCGATGACCAGCGTGTCCACCCTGATCTCGCCGATCATGACTCCCGCCCTGATGCTGCTGCTCGCCGACACCCGCACCGACGTCGACGGCTGGGGGATGGCGGTGTCTCTGGTCCAGACCGTGCTGCTGCCGGTCATCGGTGGCCTGGTGATCAGGACGGTCGTCGCCAACAAGTACCTCGACCCGATCATGCCTGTCCTGCCGTGGCTGTCGATCCTGGGCATCGGCGGCGTGGTGTTCCCTGCCGTTGCCAACAATGCCGACCTGCTGGCCAGCGTGGGCCTCATCGTCTTCGTCGCCGTGCTGATGCACAACGTCCTGGGCTACGTCCTGGGCTACTTTGCCGGGCGTCTCTTCCGCCTGCCGGAGAAGGCCAACCGCACCATGGCCGTGGAGATCGGCACCCAGTCGGCCGGTCTCGCCTCCGGTATGGCCGGACGTTTCTTCAGCCCCGAGGCCGCTCTGCCAGGTGCGGTTGCTGCGGTGATCCACAACATCACCGGTGCGGTGTACTCCGCGATCGTCCGAAACCGGGCGCTGCCGGAGGACAAGTCCGCCGCGGACGCCTCCGGGGACGCTGCGGAAGACTCCCCCGTTAAGGTGTAGAAAAGCTACATTGACGGCCGTCTCGTGTCCGGACACGCTGCTAGCGTGGGGACAATGACGGCCACCCCCGAACGACCGGTGTTCTTCGTCTCCGACAGCACCGGAATCACCGCGGAGACCCTGGGGAACGCCCTGCTGGCGCAGTTCCCCGCCACCCGGTTCAGCCGGCGCGTCCTGCCGTTCGTGGACAGCGTGGACCACGCCCGCCGGGCGGTGGAGGAGATCGCCTCCGTCGCAGACCGCGAACCGATCGTCTTCCTCACCATCGGCGACGTGAACGTCGCCGCCGAGATGGGCGCCGCCCCTGGCGAGATCATCGACCTGCTCGTCGGACACCTCTCCCGACTGGAACAGATCCTCGGCGCCCGCCGCACCGCCGACCCCACGGCCTACCATCGGGTGGGGGACCCGGACCGCTATCACGACCGTATCAACGCCGTGGAATACACCATCGAGCATGACGACGCCGCCTCGCTGCGCCGCATCGACATCGCCGACCTGGTCATCATCGCCCCCTCCCGCTGCGGTAAAACCCCCACCGCGATGTACCTGGCCCTGCAGTACGGGCTGCGCGTGGCCAACTACCCACTCACCGAGGACGACACCCCCGGGCAGCTGCCGGGCGTGCTGACCGGGCTCGAGGGGCGTCTCTTCGGGCTCACCACCACCGCCCAGCGGCTCAGTCAGATCCGCAGCGAGCGAAGACCAGGCAGCAGCTACTCCAGCCTGGCTCGCTGTCGGAACGAACTGCGGGACGCCGAGAACCTCTACCGGCGTCACCGCATCCCCTACGTCGACTCCCACGCCATGAGCGTGGAGGAGATGGCCAGCACCATCCTGACCACCATGAACCTGCGAAACATCTGAAACCACCGCCCCAGAGAAACCGCCCCGTGCGAAAGGACCACACCCATGTCCACCCCTGACTCCCACCGCACCGTCATTCCCTTCACCGAGCTCGGCATGGACGACGTCCCCCAGGTCGGCGGCAAGAACGCCTCCCTGGGTGAGATGGTCGTCAACCTCGCTGACGCCGGCGTCCGCGTCCCCGGCGGTTTCGCCACCACCGCGGATGCCTACCGGGAGTTCCTCGCCGTCAACGGACTCGACGAGAACATCAAGGACACCCTGTCCGACCTCGACCTCCAGGACGTCCGGGAGCTCGCAGTCCGCGGTACGCAGATCCGTCAGTGGATCCTGGACCAGCCCTTCCCGCAGTCTCTGGAGCGCGACATCCGCGACGCCTATGACGCACTCGTCGCCGGCGACAGTCACCCCGAGGAGGTGACCTGGGCGGTCCGGTCATCCGCGACCGCCGAGGACCTGCCGGAAGCCTCCTTCGCCGGCCAGCAGGAGACCTACCTCAACATCGGCGGCATCGACAATGTGCTCGAGGCCGTCCGCCACGTCTTCGCCTCCCTCTACAACGACCGGGCGATCTCCTACCGCGACCACCACGGCTTCGCCCACGACGAGGTCGCCCTGTCCGCCGGCGTGCAGCGCATGGTGCGCAGCGACATCGGTGCGTCCGGCGTGATGTTTACCGTGGACACCGAGTCCGGCTTCGACCGGGCGGTGTTCATCACCTCCGCCTACGGCCTCGGCGAGGCCGTGGTGCAGGGTGCTGTGAACCCGGATGAGTTCTACGTCTCCAAACCAGCCATCTCCGACGGCAGGACAGGTCGGGACGCCATCCTGTCGCGCACCGTCGGCGGCAAGGCCGTCGCCATGCGCTACGCCGAGGGCTCCGGTGTCGACTCCGCCACCCGGTGGGAGGACATCAGGGAGGACGACCGTGCGAAGTTCTCCATCACCGACGAGGAGGTCACCGAACTGGCCCGCCACGCCGTGGCCATCGAGGAGCACTACGGCCGGCCGATGGACATCGAGTGGGGACGCGACGGACTCGACGGCCAGCTCTACATCCTGCAGGCCCGCCCGGAGACCGTGGTCTCCCGTCGCGGCGCCGGGGAGGACGGGGGCCAGGTGCTGACCCGGTTCGAGATCGACCGGGCCGGTGCCGACGCCGCCGAGGTGCTCGCCGAAGGCCGCTCCATCGGCCAGCGCATCGGTGCCGGCCCGGTGCGCGTGCTGCGCTCGATCAAGGACATGGACCGCATGCAGACCGGAGATGTGCTGGTCGCCGAGATCACCGACCCGGACTGGGAACCGATCATGAAGCGTGCCTCGGCGATCATCACCGAACGTGGTGGACGTACCTGCCACGCCGCCATCATCGCCCGTGAACTGGGTGTCCCGGCGATCGTCGGCACCGGCAACGCCACCTCGGTGCTGCCCGACAGTGAGCAGGTCACCGTCTCCTGTGCCGAGGGTGACACCGGACGGGTCTACCGCGGTGCGGTCGACTTCGAGGACAAGGAGACCCGGCTGGACGCCATGCCGGAGATCCCGGTGAAGCTGATGATGAACGTCGCCACCCCGGACCAGGCATTCGCCTTCTCCCACCTGCCGAACAGTGGTGTGGGGCTGGCGCGCATGGAGTTCATCATCAACCGGCAGATCGGTGTGCACCCCAAGGCGCTGCTGGAACGCGACTCACTGGATCCGGAGCTGCAGGCCGAGGTGGACGCAGCCTGGGCGGCATACCCGAGTCCCGAAGAGTTCTTCATCCAGCGCGTGGTCGAGGGCGTGTCGACGATCGCGGCGGCCTTCGACCCCAAGCCGGTGATCGTGCGGCTGTCGGACTTCAAGACCAACGAATACGCCAACCTCATCGCCGGTGAACGATACGAGCCGAACGAGGAGAACCCGATGCTTGGCTACCGGGGTGCCGCCCGGTACGTCTCCGATGAGTTCCGCGACTGCTTCGCCCTGGAGTGTGAGGCCCTGCGCCGGGTGCGTGACGACATGGGTCTGACCAATGTGCGGGTCATGGTGCCGTTCGTGCGCACCATCCCGGAGCTGCAGGACGTCCTGGAGGTCATGGCGTCCCACGGACTGGAGCGGGGGAAGAACGGCCTGCAGGTGGTGATGATGTGCGAGGTGCCGTCGAACTATCTGCTGGCCGAGGAGTTCCTCGAGCACGTGGACGGCTTCTCCATCGGCTCCAACGACATGACCCAGCTGGTGCTGGGCGTGGACCGCGACTCCGACCTGGTCGCCCACGACTTCGACGAGCGCGACCCCGCGGTGCTGAAGGTCATCGGCTCTGTGGTGCGGACCTGTGTGGAACTGGGTAAGTACGTCGGCATCTGTGGTCAGGGGCCGTCGGACCACCCGGACCTGGCGCAGTGGCTGGTGGAGCAGGGCATCGAGTCGATGTCGCTGACCCCGGACACCGTGGTGAAGACCTGGCTGTCGCTGGCAGGGGAGGAGTAGGCAACCCAACGGGGCGAACCGGGAGGTCCGGCGCGCGCACGGGTACGCCCATGCGTATACTGAATGGGACGGTCCTGTGGCGGTCGCCACAGGTAGCCCCTCACATTGATCTCTCTCCAGGAGGACCTTTCCATGAAGCTCAACGACGAAACCTCAGACGCGGTAGCCGTCCGACTCCGACGCGCCCGCGGGCAGCTCGAAGGCGTCATCACCATGATCGAGAACGGCCGGGAGTGCGATGAGATCGTCACCCAGCTCGCCGCCGTGTCCCGTGCCGTGGACCGCGCCGGGGTGAAGGCGATCTCCGGTGGGATGCTCGACTGCGCCCACGCCGAGCCGGAGGAAGTCCCGGAGGACTGGCAAGAACAGATGGAGAAGCTCTTCCTCTCCCTGTCCTGACAGCAGTGTCGTGGAGTCGTGGAAGCCCCCAAGCCACGGCTCCTGCAGTGGGGTCTCCACCGCCCGCTACTATCGGACCCTGTGATCCGCACCCTGCTCATCGACAACCACGACTCCTTCACCTGGAACCTCGTCCACGACCTCACCAGGGTGAACGGGGTCGCCCCGGTGGTCCTCCCCAACGACTGGGACCAGTGGGGGGAACAGGGCGCGGACCTGCTCGACCACATCGACAATGTGGTGATCTCTCCCGGCCCCGGCACCCCGGTCAACCCCGTCGACGTCGGTATCGCCCCGGCGGTCATCGCCGCCGCGGTCGAGAAGCACATCCCGGTGCTGGGCATCTGTCTCGGACACCAGCTCATCGCCCATCTGTACGGCGCCACAGTGGGCCCGGCCACCGAACCGGTCCACGGCCGGATCTTCCCGGTCACCCACGACGGCTCCGGGGTCTTCGCCGGCATCCCCTCACCTTTCGAGGTGGTCCGCTACCACTCCCTGGCCGTCAATGACCTCCCGGCGACCGTCCACGTCGACGCGACCACCGCCGACGGCACGGTCATGGGTATCAGCGTGCCCGGGGCACTGCTGTGGGGGGTGCAGTTCCACCCCGAATCGGTGAAGACGAACCACGGCAGGGAACTGCTGGCCAACTTCGCCCAGGTCACCCGCGACTCCGGACGGGTGCGCCACGTCCGCGACCACGTCCTCGACCTGGGGGACCGGCAGGAGATTGACACCCGGGCGTTCTCCGAGGACCTCTTCCGCAGTCTTTTCGAAGCAGACGGCACCTCCGCTGCCGCCCGCCACGCCGTCTGGCTCGACGGCAACCGCACCGGGGATCCGCGTGCCCGGTTCACCGTGATGGGCGCGGCGGACGGCCGCAATGCCGGACCATCGGCGGCGGTGGCGACCGCCGACGTCGCCGCAGGTACGGTGACGGTCACCCGCCGCGAGGGCGCCGAGGTGATCGAGCAGGACGTCCTGACCTGGTTGAAGGACGATCTGGCGCGGTGGAACATCCGCGGTGGAGGACTCTCGGACGACCTGGAGGACCTGGAGGACCTGGCAGACCTGGCGGACCTGGCTGGGAAGGGGGACCGGCCGACGTCCTGCGGCTTCCGACTGGGGTGGGTGGGTTACCTGGGCTACGGGGTGAAGGCGCAGTGTTCGCGTGGTGAGGGTGCGGCGAATACGCATCCGTCGACGACGCCGGACGCCGGGTTCGTCTTCCTCGACCGGGCGGTGGTGATCGACCACGAGCGCGGTGAGGCACATCTGCTGACCCTCGATCACCCACGAGACCCGGAGACTGCCCGACGGGCGGCGGCGGGGGAGGACGCCTGGCGGGAACGCACTGCGGCGCTGATCCGGCGGTTGCTCACTGCCGAAGGGCGCGACGACGCTCCTGGTACACCCGACGAACCTGTTACCTCCGGAATGTTCGGCGAGGCCGGCACCGGTTTGCAGGTCGCCCTGCACGACCGGGCGGAGTACACCGCGAAAGTCCGGCAGATCCAGCAGTGGATCCGCGAGGGCGAGACCTACGAGGCCTGCCTGACCACCACGCTGGAGGCTGTCCCACCTGCGGCTGCCGACGGCCCCGACACTCTCGGTCTGTACCGCCGGCTGCGCCGCGACAACCCCGCACCCTTCGCGTCCTACCTCCGGCTGCCTGGGGCGACGGTGATGTCGACCTCACCGGAACGATTCCTGAGCGTCGACACCGCCGGCACGGTGACGTCCTCACCGATCAAGGGCACCCGGCCGGTCGGGGATGACGCCGCCGCCGACCAGCTCATCCGCGCCGAGCTGCAGAACAGCGAAAAGGACCGCGCCGAGAACCTGATGATCGTCGACCTGGTCCGGCACGACCTGGGTCGGGTCGCCGCGCCGGGCAGTGTCGCGGTTCCGGAGCTGTTCAGTGTGGAGAGTTATGCGACGGTCCACCAACTGGTCAGCACCGTCACCGCCACCCTCGACGCGGAATCCACCGGGGTGGACGCCGTGCGCGCCGCCTTCCCGCCCGGCTCGATGACCGGGGCGCCGAAGGAACGCACCATGCGCCTGCTGGAGGAGTTGGAGGACGGACCGCGCGGTGTCTACAGCGGGGCGGTCGGCTACTTCTCGTTGGACGGTGCGGTGGACCTGTCCGTGGTGATCCGCACGCTTGTGGCTGAGACAGGCGGGGTGGCTGAGACAGACGGTACCGATGGCACAGGTGACTCACCGCGCTTCACCTACGGCGTCGGCGGGGCGGTGGTGACCCAGTCGGACCCGGACGCCGAGTACGACGAGACCGTGGTGAAGGCCACCCCACTGCTGCGACTGCGGTGACGCTAGGCTCAGAAGGCATGAATGGTGATGACATCCGTGCCGCCTACGACTCCGTCCGCGCGGAGGTGGACGCGGCCGCCCGGGCAGCAGGGCGCGACCCGTCCGAGGTCCGCCTGCTGCCGGTGAGCAAGACTGTGCCGGTGGACCGGCTGAGACTGGCGGTCGAGGCTGGCCTGACCGAACTGGCCGAGAACAAGCCGCAGGAGGTCGGACGCAAGGCCGGCGAGATGGCTGACCTCCCGGTGCGGTGGGTGGCGATCGGCCACCTGCAGACGAACAAGGCGAAGATCATCGCCGAGCACGCCGATGAGTTCCAGGCGTTGGACTCGGTGCGTCTGACTCAGGCCCTGCAGCGCCGGTTGGAGACCGTCGACCGGCACCTGGACGTCCTGATCCAGGTCAACACCTCCGGCGAGGAGACGAAGACCGGTGCCTCGCCGGGCGACGTCGGGCAGATCCTGGAGGTTGCGGCGTCCTGCGACCGTCTGCGGGTGCGCGGGTTCATGACCGTGGCGACCAATACCGACGATGAGGCGGAGGTGCGACGCTGTTTCGCCCAGCTGCGAGGGATCCTGGACGCTGCGCGGGAGGACGCGGTGGTCGACCCGGAACTGCTCACCGAGCTGTCGATGGGTATGTCCGGGGACTATGCGATCGCCGTGGCCGAAGGTGCGACCTGCGTGCGCGTCGGGACGGCAATTTTTGGAGCCCGGGACTACGCCTGAGAGCCCTCTTGAGGCCAGAGGTATACATAGTGTGACCTGGAATTTTATCCCCGTGTTGGCGATTTGGGGTTGCGTGCTTTATTGTTAACACCGCTGCCGAACGGAAACGAACACGTGTCGTTCCGGTAGAGGTAGGGCTCCCATCGTCTAGTGGCCTAGGACTCCGCCCTTTCACGGCGGCAACACGGGTTCGAATCCCGTTGGGAGTACTGCGAGAGCAATCCCGCACAACTCAATATGGCCCTGTGGCGCAGTTGGTTAGCGCGCCGCCCTGTCACGGCGGAGGTCGCGAGTTCAAGTCTCGTCAGGGTCGCATATTCGTACAGCGGGCGCACACCATCACGGTGTGCGCCCGCTGTCGTCGTCTGTGCATACGATGGCGCACATGCGTATCTCATTGCTGGACCGGGCGAACACTCTCGCGGGACGCAGCGGCGCCCCCCGGCGAGCTGAACATTCCGACGCCGCATCCCTGCGAGCAGTCGTCGACCGGGCCCGTCGTGCCGAAGATCTCGGTTACCACCGGTTTCTCGTCGCTGAGCACCATGGCGTGCCTGGTATCGCCGGCAGTGCGCCGAGTGTCCTGACGGCGGCGGTCGGCCAGGCGACGTCCACGATCCGGATCGGTACCGCCGGCATCATGCTGCCGGACCATGTTCCTTTCGTGGTTGCCGAGCAGGTGGCGGTGCTCGCCGCCTTGTTTCCCGGCAGGGTGGACATCGGATTCGGGTCATCGGTCGGGTTCACTCCCGCAGTGCGTAAGGCCCTGCGCCAGGACGAGGACGCCTCGCAGGCGCGTGAGGGCTACCTGGAGGCGCTCGACGAGGTCCTGGGGTACCTGCGTGGGGCAGCAGAGGTGACATTGCGCCCTGACGTGTCTGCGGCGCAGGAGAAGCCTGGCGTGTTCCTGCTCAGTGGCGGGTCGCCCTCAACCGTCCAGGCGGCCGCTGAGCGCGGCCTCGGGTTGATCCTCGGCGGGCCGGGGACGCAGGACGCAGGGACGGACGCCACCACGGAGGCGCCGATCGTCTCTGCGACGGTGGCGGTCGCGGCGTCCCGCGAGGCGGCCCGCGACCTCGTCCTGCCGGAGGTGTGGGCCCAGGTGATGTCCAGGAGTACCGGTGTCTTCGAGCCGCTGTCGCCGGTGGGTGAGCTTGACGAGGGGCGGTTGACCGGCCAGCAGCGACGGCGGATCCAGCAGGGGGTGGAACGCGCCATCTACGGCACGCAGGAGGAGGTCGCGGCGGTGTTGGGCGGCCTCGAGTCGCAGGGCTTCCCCGAGATCCTGGTGACCGGTGGGATGTCTGATGTGGCGGGACAACGCAACAGCGACGAGCTGCTTTCCGAGCTGGTCGGTACCGGAGCCAGTTAAGTGCTGTGACCTGTTGGTTTGCCGGTTTGCGAGAGCACTGTGTACAGTATGCGTTCGTGCACAGCGCCCGGGTCGGCCCGGGTTGCTACACGAGTTTGGCCCTGTGGCGCAGTTGGTTAGCGCGCCGCCCTGTCACGGCGGAGGTCGCGAGTTCAAGTCTCGTCAGGGTCGCTGGAAAGCTTCATTCCTGGCTTTCATGCCCAGATAGCTCAGTTGGTAGAGCGTACGCCTGAAAAGTGTAAGGTCCCTGGTTCGATCCCTGGTCTGGGCACAGTGAGCACGATCCCCCGGAGAGTTCACCTCTCCGGGGGTTTCCTGCATTCCGGGAGTGGTTGTTCCATGCCGCGACGTGCCCGGCCGCACACGCCGCGCCATGCACCGCGAAGCGCGTCTAGACTGGGGGCCATGAGTACCGGCGACACAGGCGACACGCGCCGTCCAGAGGCCACAGGACGCGACGAGGACCTCACCGTCATCCACGACACCGACCGCGGCAGTTTCGTCCTCGAGGTGGACGGTGAGGTGGCGGGGCACGCGGACTACGTCCAGCTCGGCGACATCCGCGATTTCAACCACACGGTGATCGACCCGTCCTACCGCGGACGTGGCCTATCGGCGCCACTGATCGCCACCGCGCTGGACGCCACCCGCGCCGAGGGCTACGGCGTTGTGCCGTCCTGCTCGGCGGTGGAGGGCTTCATGGCAAAGAACCCCAGCTACACCGATCTGGTGCGCTGAGGTTCCCCTTCAGGACGCTGCGATGTCAGGACATCAGATGTTGTTCTGCATGTCGTTGACGTAGCCGGCCGGGTCGACCAGCGGGGTGCGCTCGGTGTCCTTGCGGTGGCGGACCTTCGCCGGGGCGCCGATGAGGATCGAGTCCTCCGGGGCGTCCTTGGTGACCACGGAGTTCGCGCCGATCGCCGAGCGGGCACCGATGGTGATCGGACCCAGGACCTTCGCCCCGGCGCCGACCATGACACCGTCGCCGATGGTGGGGTGGCGCTTGCGCTGCACGAGCTCGGAGCCGCCCAGGGTCACCCCGTGGTACAGCATCACGTCATCGCCGATCTCGGCGGTCTCACCGATGACCACGCCCATGCCGTGGTCGATGAAGAACCGGCGTCCGATCGTGGCACCGGGGTGGATCTCGATGCCGGTGAGGAAACGGCTGAACTGGCTCAGGATGCGGGCCGGGCCCTTCGCGCCGGACGTCCACAACTTGTGCGAGACCCGGTGGACCCAGATCGCGTGCAGGCCGGAGTAGACGACGGCGTTCTCCAGGTCACCGCGGGCGGCAGGGTCGTGGGTCCGGGCGTTGTCCAGGTCTTCCTTGATGGTGCGCAGCAGACTCACCGCGGCGGTCCTCCTCGGTAGGGAATGGGTCGGGATAGTGGTGGATGTGGTGTTTGTGTGGGGGTGTTCGGGATGCGAAAACCCCGACTCGCCGTGACGACCGCAGATCAGCTCAGATCAGGTCTTCACCTGTCGAGTCTACGGATGCTCACGCCGGCCGGGGTAGACGGTGGGGTGCCGGACGACTAGTCGCGCAGGTCGTCGAACAGCAGGGTGGAGACGTAACGCTCACCGAAGTCGGCGACGACGGCGACGATCAGCTTGCCCTCGTTCTCCGGCTTCTTGGCTTCCTCGACGGCGGCCCAGATGTTGGCACCGGTGGAGATACCGACCAGGATGCCCTCCTTGGCGGCGATCTCGCGAGCGAACTTCACGGAATCCTCGATGGTGGCGTCGTACACCTCGTCGATGATGTCCTTGTC
>DGYMI06202__coassemble_1578_pt1 | contig 11600 bp, 10 predicted proteins | sample DGYMI06202__metabat2_low_PE_012 | metagenome-assembled genome bin DGYMI06202
CTTGTAGGGGTCGTCCTTCCGCAGACGACGGATGTTGGCGGCGATCTGTCCGACCTGCTGCTTATCGATACCGGCGATGGAGAACTTGGTGTTTCCGTCGACCGCGAAGGTGATGCCCTCCGGTGCCTCGATGAGGACCGGGTGGGAGTAGCCGAGGGAGAACTCGAGGTTCTGGCCCTTGGCCTGGACGCGGTAGCCGACACCGAAGATCTCCATCTTCACGGTGTAGCCATCGGTGACGCCGACAACCATGTTGTTGACGAGCGACCGGGAGAGCCCGTGCAGGGAGCGGTTCTTGCGGTGGTCGTCCGGACGGCTCACGATGATCTCGTTGTCCTCCTGGGCAACGGAGATCGGGGCCGGGATGACCTGGGAGAGGGTGCCCTTGGGGCCCTTGACCTCAACGTTCTGACCGTCGATAGCGACGGAAACGCCGGAGGGGAGGGCCACGGGTGCCTTACCGATACGTGACATTAGTACTTAGCCTCCTCTTCCTTTACCAGACGTAGGCGAGGACTTCCCCACCCACGCCCTTCTCGGTCGCCTGTCGGTCGGTCAGCAGGCCGTGGGACGTGGAGATGATGGCCACGCCCAGGCCGCCGAGGACCTTCGGGAGGTTGGTGGACTTGGCGTACACACGCAGGCCCGGCTTGGACACGCGACGCAGTCCGGCGATCGAACGCTCGCGGGACTGGGAGTACTTGAGCTCCAGGGTGAGCTGCTTGCCGGTCGAGGCATCCTCGACGGCGTAGTCAGCGATGTAGCCCTCGGACTTCAGGATCTCAGCGATGCTGGCCTTGATCTTGGAGGACGGCATCGAGACGCTGTCGTGGAACGCGTTGGACGCGTTCCGCACGCGGGACAGCATGTCCGCGATGGGGTCAGTCATGGTCATGGGATGACCTATAGCCTTTCTCGTCAGGGTTCCCGACCCACCCGGGCGTCACCGCGTGTTGATTGACCCGCAACTCGACGCTCCCCGGGCTCAATAGTCCGGATTGCTCGCTACCTGGTGTTCTTGACGCGGCCGCAAAGGGCGGAGGGCCTGTGACAAAGTGGTTCTTGAACTTGCTTGGACGTGATTGACGCACACCTGACGGTGCCCGTCGTGGTCTTCGGTCCCGGGATCGGAGGGCACAGGTGTCCCCCGCGAGACCTGTCCACGCTAGCAACCTGCGCAAATAAAGGCAAAATGAGTGTCATACACCACCCTCACACCCGGTCGCCCCCCCCGGGAGCCCCACCGGTCCGCGAGCCCCTTCCCACGACCGAATGATGGTCCGTCCCCACTATGCGCGTAGGCTTTACCCCTGCATCCACTCTCAGTGACTTCAGCGACTTCAGCGAGGTATTTCCAACACTATGTGCGGCATCGTCGGCATGGTCGGTAACAACCCGATCAACCAGGACATCTACGACGCCCTTCTCCTCCTGCAGCACCGCGGGCAGGACTCCACGGGCATGGCCACGGTCGAGGACGGCGGCCACATGCACCTCTTCCGCGCCAAGGGTATGGTCCGCGAGGCCTTCCGTACGCGGGACATGCGGTCCCTGCTCGGAACCGCCGGGCTGGGGCATGTGCGTTATGTGACGAAGGGGGCGGCATCCAGTGAGGAGGAGGCACAGCCCTTCTACGTCAACTCCCCCTACGGCATCACCCTGGTGCACAACGGCAACCTCACCAACACCCGCGAGTTGACCTCCGAGATGCGCTACCGCGACCGGCGCCACCTCAACACCACCTCGGATACCGAACTGCTGCTCAACGTACTTGCCAATGAGCTGCAGTCCACCACCGGGCCGGACGACCTGAACCCCGACGCCATCTTCGACGCCGTCACCGCCACCCAGGACCGGGTCGAGGGCGCCTACGCCGTCATCTCCCTGATCGCCCACCACGGCCTGCTGGCCTTCCGCGACCCCAACGGCATCCGCCCGCTGGTCCTCGGTCGCCGTGGGCCGACCGGCCCGAACGGACAGTCCGACGGCACCACCGTCGCCGGCCACGACGAATGGGTCGTGGCCTCGGAGTCCCTGGTCCTGGAGAACGCCGACTACGAGGTCGTTCGCGAGATCGCCCCGGGCGAGGCCGTGTTCATCAGCTCCGATGGCATCCTGTACTCCCGCCAGTGCGCCCCCGGCGCCACCCTGGAACCCTGCTCCTTCGAGTACGTCTACCTGGCGCGACCGGACTCGGTGATGAACGGAATCAGCGTCTACGACTCGCGACTGCGCATGGGCGCCCGGTTGGCCGGCACCATCGCCAAGCATGTCCCGATCGAGGACGTGGACGTCGTCATGCCGATCCCGGACTCGGCACGTCCTGCGGCGATGGAGGTCGCCCGCACCCTGGACCTGCCCTACCGCGAGGGATTCTTCAAGAACCGTTACGTGGGCCGGACGTTCATCATGCCCGGCCAGGCGGTGCGCAAGAAGAGTGTGCGCCAGAAGCTCAACGCCATGTCCACCGAGTTCGCCGGCAAGCACGTCCTGTTGATCGATGACTCGATCGTGCGCGGTACCACCAGCTTCGAGATCATCGCGATGGCGAAGGCCGCCGGGGCGCGCAAGGTGTCCTTCGCCTCCGCCGCCCCGCCGATCCGCCATCCGCACGTTTACGGGATCAACATCCCCAACCGTGAGGAACTCGTCGCCACCGGACGCACCATCCCGGAGATGTGCGAACTGCTCGGCGCCGATCACCTGGTGTTCCAGGAAGTCGAGGACCTCGCCGCGGCGATCCTCGACGGCCAGACCGACACCACGCTCGACGGCCTGGACCTGAGCTGCTTCACCGGCGAGTACGTCACCGGCACCATCACCCAGGACTACCTGGAGTGGGTGGGGGAAACGCAGGTCTCCTAAGATCCGGTTTCGCCGGTATCATCGGGAAGCGTGACTGAGAACCTTCCCGACCAGAGCCGGCTGCACCGGGGCGAGATCGTCCCGGGTAAACCACTGATCGTCGTGGCGATGGCGTCCGAAGCGTCCGGTATCGACGAAGACTCCCCCGTCCTGCTCACCGGAATCGGGCGGATCCGTACCACCCTGGCCCTCACCGACTGTCTGCACCACTACCTACGGGTCGGCGGACTGCCCAGTGCGATCATCAACATCGGCACTGCGGGGGCACTGCGTCCGGGGATGTCCGGACTGCACCGGGTGGACCGGGTGCTGCTGCACGACTTCTCGCATGCCGCGGTTGCCGCACTGACCGGGGCTGACGAGTATCCCCCGATCGAGCTGGCCGACACCGCGTCGTCGGGGTCGTCCGTGACCTTGGCCACCGGCGACACCTTCGTCGACGACGACACCACACGCGACCGCCTGGCCGAGGACGCTGACCTGGTGGACATGGAGGGATACGCCGTGGCCATGGTCGCCCAACACTTCGGGGTTCCGGTCCAGTTGCTCAAACTGGTCAGCGACTCCGCCGACGGCTCCGCCGCTCGTTCCTGGGAGCGTGAGATCCCCCGACTGGCCCGGGAGCTGGCCAACCACACCCGTAAAGCCCTCGAAGCCCCCGCTTAGCCTCAGCTTACTTCGGCGTCTCACATTGTGATAGCTTCATCATCATGATGTCTCGTCGTCCGGCCAGGGCACTGGCCTGTCTCCTGCTGTCTGCCACTGTCGCCACCACCGGCCTGACGGCCTGCGGTGTCGGGTCACAGAACGTCACCGGCACCACCGGCACCGCGGAGGAGACCTCCTTCGAGGCCGCACTGACGGCCTTCACCGACCAGGCCGATGTCTCCGACCCGAGGGAGATCACCGGCACCTCCACCGCGGAGACCGTCGGGGACGTCACCCCGGCCGAGGGGGCCGGGGACGCCGAGCCGAACCTGCCGGTGGAACTCACCGATGCCGACGGCCACGACGTGACCATCGACGATGTCAGCCGGATCATCCCGCTCGACATCTACGGCACCATCTCCCGCACCCTCGCCGGCCTGGGCCTGCGGGACAATATCGTCGGACGCACCGTCTCCTCGATGGAGCCGTCACTGTCCGACCTCCCGGTGGTGACCCAGGGCGGGCATTCGATCAACGCCGAGGCCGTGCTCAACCTCGACCCGTCCCTGGTGATCGTGGACGGCAGCATCGGGCCGGATGAGGCCATCTCCCAACTGCGCGACTCCGGTGTCTCCGTGGTGAAGATCAACCCCGACCACTCCATCGACACCGTCGGCGACGACATCTCCACCCTGGCCTCTGTCGTGGGTCTGTCGGAGGTCGGGGACACCCTGGCGACCCGCGCCGAGGATGAGATCGATCAGGCCATCGAGGCGATCGGTGACACCACCCCCGGCGATCCGATGCGCATGGCGTTCCTCTACGCCCGCGGCGACGGCGGGGTCTTCTACATCCTCGGCTCCGGCGACGGCACCTCCGACCTCATCGAGTCACTGGGCGGGGTGGACGCAGCGAAGGAGCAGGGCATCGGCAAAGCGTCCCCGGCCAACGCCGAGGCACTGGCCGAGCTGAACCCGGAGGTCATCGTGATGATGTCGGCGGGCCTGGAGTCCACCGGCGGGCTCGACGGGCTGCTGGCCAAGCCAGGCATCGCACAGACCACCGCCGGCGAACGTCACCGGATCCTGTCGATCCCGGACAGCCAGGCGCTGAGCTTCGGGCCGCAGTCCGGCGAGATGCTGCTCACCGCCGCCGCAGCGCTCTACCAGGCGGAGTAGCGCCCGGGCAGTCTCGACTATCCTCGACGGTCACGGCCTCGCGCCTGTCCTTGTCAGAAACGTGGGACCATCTGCTGGTTTCCGACCGACATACCAGCGATTCATCCCACGTTTCCGACATGGGCGCCCCGGGGTCCGGACCATCCACCAGCGAAAGGACCGCGCCATGTCCGACACGTCCGACACGTCCGACCAGACTGACCAGACTGACCAGACCGACAAGTCAGGCAGCTCCAACCGCAAGGACTCCCCTGAGGCGATGCGCAGTGCGCATGCCTGGCTCACCCAGGTCGCCGAGGAACTCGGCCTGCCGGAGGAGGTGGTCCGTGCGAGCGTGAAGGACGTGCTGGACCTCACTTCCGCGGTGGCGCACAACCGGTCCCGCCCGGCCGCGCCGGTGACCGCCTTCCTCATCGGCCTCGCAGCAGGACAGGCTGCCGCACAGAGTGCAAAGCTGTCCGCAGCGCAGTCCGCAGGCCCGGAAAACACCTCCGCAGATAACTTCTCCGAGGCATTCTCCCCTCTGATCGAGCGCATCACGACCCTCGCGCAGGACTAGTTCGGGCCGGGTCCGGAGACGGAATCACCGAACGGCCCTACGACACCGCCATATGACCGAGGTCACAACCTGCGGTTTCCCGACAACCCCGTGCCGACACCGCCGCGCAGGATAGTGGTCAGGTCAACAACAGCACTTTTCCTGTTCGCAGCCCCGCACCGAGCAAGGATAGGCTCGATGGCATGACCAGCCTGCAAGAACCCCGCGCCCAGGTGAACCCGATCGCGAACCGGTACGACCACCCGGATGTCTCCGAACTGGAGGACACCGCCACCGGTCTCCCGGCGGTGCTCCACGCCATGGGGCACGCGCTGCCGAACAACGCGACGCCTTCGCTGCTGACCATCAACAAGCACAAGGGCTTCGACTGCCCCGGCTGTGCCTGGCCCGAGCCTGACCAGGCCGACCTCAACATCGTCGAATTCTGCGAGAACGGTGCCAAGGCCGTTGCCGAGGAGACGACCCCGAAGAAGGCCGATGCCGCATTCTGGGCCGACTACTCCGTCAGCGAGCTGCGGGAGAGGACCGACCACTGGCTGGGCAAGGTCGGACGCATCACCGAACCACTGCTCTACGACCGCTCTTCCGGCGACGACCACTACCGTCCGGTGAGCTGGGACAAGGCCATCGGCATCATCGCCGAGCAGCTGCAGCGCACCGAGCCGGACGAGGCGGTCTTCTACACCTCCGGCAAGGCCCCCAATGAGTCGGCCTACGCCATTCAGCTACTGGCCCGTCGCATGGGCACCAACAACCTGCCGGACTGCTCGAACATGTGTCACGAGTCCACCGGCGCCGCCCTGTCCGCCACCCTGGGGCTGGGCAAGGGGTCGGCCACCATGAACGACTTCCACACCACCGACCTGATCATCTCCGTCGGCCAGAACCCGGGCACCAACCACCCGCGCGCCCTCACCGCCTTCTCCCGTTGCAAGGACAACGGTGGCCACATCATCTCGGTCAACCCGATCCCCGAGGCCGGGCTCATGAACTTCCGTGAGCCGCAGTCGGTGAAGACCTACCTGGGCTTCAAGGAGAAGATCTCGGACGACTACCTCCAGGTCCGTCTCGACGGTGACCGCGCCCTGTTCCTGGCGATCAACAAGGAACTCGTCCGGCGCGACAAGGTCATCGACCACTGGTTCATCGAGAACTACACCACCGGCTTCGAGGAACTCACCGCCCACCTCGCGGAGCTGGACGACGACGAGCTGGCACTGGCCCACGGCATCCCCCGTGAGCAGGTCCTGTCCACCGTCGACGCGATCGAGAAGGCCGACTCCACCGTCATCACCTGGACCCTCGGCGTCACCCAGCACAAGGACGCGGTCGCCACCATCCAGGAGATGACCAACACCCTGCTGCTCACCGGACGCATCGGCAAGCCGGGTTCCGGCACCGCCCCGCTGCGCGGCCACTCCAACGTCCAGGGCGACCGCACCATGGGCGTCTGGGAGAAGTCCCCGGAGAGCTTCCTGGCGGCGATCGAGAAGGAGTTCAACTTCCCGGTCCCCCGCAAGCACGGCTACGATACCGTCGCCTCGCTGCAGGCCATGCGCGACGGCAAGGTGAAGTTCTTCCTCTCCCTCGGCGGCAACCTGATCCGCGTGGCGTCCGACACCTCGGTGCTGGAGCAGGGCGTGGCGGCCAATGAGCTGACCGTGCACCTGTCCACCAAGCCGAATGGGTCGCACGCCTGGCCGGGCGAGAAGTCGCTGATCCTGCCGGTGCGGTCGCGTACCGACATCGACATCCAGAAGACCGGCCCGCAATCGGTGACGGTCGAGGACTCCGCCGGCAAGGTCCACGCCTCGACCGGTAAGCGTCGGGCGAACCGCAAGGCAAACCTGAAGAGCGAGGTCGACATCCTGTGCTCCATCGGCCGGGAGACCTTCGGCGATGCGTTCTGGCAGCCGATGATCGACGACTACGACGTGCTCCGCAACCACATCGCCAACACCATCCCCGGGTTCGAGGACTTCAACGAGAAGCTCAAGCACCCCGGTGGGTTCTACCTGCCCAACGGCCCCCGCGAGCGTCGTTTCCCCACCGACGACGGCAAGGCCCACCTGACGGTGAACCAGCCGAATATGGTGCAGCTGGCGGAGGGTCAGCTGATGATGAACACGGTGCGCTCCCACGACCAGTTCAACTCCACCGTCTACGGGATGCACGACCGTTACCGCGGCATCCGTAACGGTCGCCGGGTGGTCTTCGTCAACCCGCAGGATGCCGCGGAGCAGGGCCTGCGCGACGGCGACATCGTGGACATCGTCTCCCGCTGGGAGGACGGCGAGCGCCGCGCCCCGGCCTTCCGCGTCGTGGAGTACGACCACTCCCGTGGCGGCTGCACCACCTACTTCCCGGAGGCCAATGTGGTGATCCCGCTGGACCACGCGGTGAAGATTTCGAATACCCCGGTGTTCAAGTCCACCCCGGTCTACCTGGAGCCGACAGGGCGCCGCGCCGAGGACATGCCGCCGATGCCGTCGGCGGAGAAGTAGTACGCTTCCTTGATCATGGGACGGTTGATTGACAAGGCCAGGGTCACGAAGGTCCGGGTCAGCGGCGACAGAGGCGGCGCAAGTGGTGCCACCGTGGAGGTCGACACGCGTGCCGACCGGCTCGCGGTGGAGGAACCGTTGCAGATCCGGGTGGACGGCACCGACCTGACCACCACCATGCGTACCCCGGGCCACGACATCGAGCTGGTCCACGGGCTGCTGCACGCCGAGGGGGTCATCTCGCACCGTTCGGACGTCTCCACCGCCCGCTACTGCGCCGGTGCGGTGGGTCCGAACAACGAGAACACCTACAACACCCTGGACGTCTCCCTGACTCCCCCAGACCTCCCGACTCTGCCTGTGGCGCAGCCCTACCTGCCGGTGCGCACCGTGACCACGAACTCTGCTTGTGGCGTCTGCGGCACCCGCAGCATCGACGACCTGCTGAAGCAGAAGCGCTACACGCTGACGCCGGTGCGTCCCACCCCCACCAGCATCATCGCGATGCCGCAGGCACTGCGCGAGGCCCAGGAGGCCTTCCGCAAGACCGGCGGCATCCACGCGGCCGGCGCCTTCACCACCGACGGGCGTCCGTTGATCGTCCGGGAGGACGTCGGACGCCACAACGCCGCCGACAAAGTCATCGGCGCACTGATGCTCGACGACCGGCTGCCAGGGGACGTCGATGCGTCCGACCCGGACCGGGCGGTGTACCTGGTGATGAGTTCACGGGCGTCCTTCGAACTGGTGCAGAAGGCGGTGCTGGCCGGGTTCTCCGGGTTGGTCGCCGTCTCCGCGGCGACGTCGCTGGCGGTCGACATGGCCCGCGAGTCCGGGCTGCTGCTGACCGGATTCACCCGGGACGACCGGTTCAACCTGTACAGCGGCGACCTGGCGTCCTGACCGCAGGAAGACACGGCCGGGTTACACCGACAAAGTTCCGTCGGGGCAATACTGTGGTGTCCATGAGGTCACCCGAGCCCACCACACCCCAGCCCACCAAGGGCATCTTCCGCGGCCCCACCCTGGCGTGGGCGTTCTGGGACTGGGGATCGGCGGCATTCAACGCCGTGCTGGTCACCTTCATCTTCTCCGTCTACCTCACCGACTCGGTCGGCACCTCCATCGAGGGTGAAACGGGCGGCGGGATCAGCCCGGCCAGCTGGTACGGCATCGCCATGGCGGTGGCCGGGGTGAGTATCGCGCTGATCGCCCCGATCATGGGTCGGCGGTCGGACATCCGGGGCACCCGACGCCGCTCGGTCGGTCTCTGGACGTTCATCACAGTCGGACTGATGTTCGCCCTGGTGGGCATCGGTGACGATCAGCCGGTGTACTTCTGGGCCGGTATCGTGATCATGGCCGTGGCCTCGGTGACCTTCGAGTTCGCCGAGGTCAGCTACTTCGCGATGCTCTCGCAGGTCTCCACCCGGGAGAATGTGGGACGGGTCTCCGGTTTCGGCTGGTCGATGGGCTATTTCGGTGGGATCGTCCTGTTGCTGGTGTGCTACCTGGGGTTCATCGCTGGCGAGGGTGACACCCGCGGCTTCCTGAACGTCCCGGTCGAGGACGGCTGGAATGTGCGCCTGGTGGCTGCGCTCGCCGCCGTGTGGTTCCTGGTGTCCGCCATCCCCGTGCTACGCAAGGTGCCGAAGAACACCCCGGACCCGGAGACGCAGACCAACTCGGTGAAGGAGTCCTACCTGGGTCTCTTCCGCGACATCAGGACGCTGTGGCACACCGACCGCTCGGCGGTGTGGTTCCTCATCGCCTCGGCGGTCTTCCGCGACGGCCTGGCCGGTGTGTTCACCTTCGGCGCAGTGCTGGCGGTGTCGGTGTACGGGCTGAGTGCCGGCGACGTCCTGCTGTTCGGCGTGGCGGCGAACGTGGTCTCCGCACTCGGCGCGCTGGGGGCCGGTTACCTGGACGACCGGTGGGGGCCGAAGCCGGTGATCATGGTGTCACTGGTGCTGCTGGTCGTCGACGCCGGGGTGCTGTTCTTCGTCGACGGTCCGCTGATGTTCTGGATATTCGGCCTGGTGCTGTGCCTGTTCGTCGGACCCGCCCAGAGCGCCTCGCGTTCCTACCTCACCCGGGTCAGCCCGCCCGGTCGGGAAGGCCAGATGTTCGGCCTGTACGCCACCACCGGACGCAGTGTCAGCTGGATGGCACCGGCCGCCTTCGCCATCTTCACCGCGACCACCGGCGACGACCGCTACGGCATCCTCGGCATCGCCGTGGTGCTGCTGGCCGGCCTGCTGCTGTTGCTCAAGGTGCGTGGCGCGAAGGACATGAAAGACGTGAACAGCACTAACCAGGAAGAAGGGTCCACAACGGAACCCTGATGGGGCATGGTGAGCCTGCTCTAACTTCAAGGAGGCAATCACCCTGGCTAAGGGATTCAACGGGGCACTGCTCCACACCCTCGGCGCCAAGGACCATGTCCTGACCGTCACCGGCAAAGAGTGGCGCAACGCCGCCCAGTGGCGGGTCTGAGCTGGGCAGTTCTGAGTCAGAGCATCAGCTGCATCAAGGTCATGTCCAGCCAGCGGCCGAACTTGGTGCCGACCTGACGCACCGTCCCGCACTCCTCGAAGCCCACCTTGGCGTGGAGCTTCAGTGAGGCGGTGTTGGAGCCTTCGATCGCGGCGACCATGACGTGCTTGTCCTCGGTCCGGGCGCGCACGATCAGCTCCTCCATCAGTGCGGTGCCCACTCCCCCGGCGCGGCGGGTGCCGTCGACGTAGATGGAGTTCTCGACGGTGTGCCTGAAACCGTCGTAGTGGCGGAAGTCCCCGTAGGTGGCGTAGCCGAGGACCTGCTCGACGTCAGTGTCATCTGTGTCATCTGTGTCATCTGTCATCACGGCGGTGAGCGCCACCGTCCCGGGCACGCGGTGCTCGGCAAGCCACTGCAACCGGTTCGCCTCGTCGACGATGTCGTCGTTCCACACGGCCACGGTGTTGGCGACGGCCTCGTTGTAGATCGCGGTGATCGCCGGAATGTCTGCCTCGACGGTCTCGCGGACGGTGATCTCTGGGGTGGTCTGTGGGGTGGTCTCAGCCATGGTCACAGACATTACCGGCCGCGCCGCACCCACCATGTCAGATAGGCGTGACCATCTGCTGGTTTCCGGCCTCAGGAACGACGATTCGTCCCACGTTTCCAACACCACGGGCGCAGCGACAAAAGGTGATGGCAGGCCCCACGGCCGCCGATGAACGGCCAGCCCGTTCTACATACCCCACCCCCTATGGGGGTATCTGGTTTCCCCGGACATACTTTTGGACGGAATCAGGCTAACTTTCTACTCAGCGAGGCGCTGTGCCCTGCACTTATTCCGCTCGAAGGAGAGCCACCCATGTCTCTGATTCTTGAAATCCAGGAGATCGTCGCGGGTCCGATCAAGGACCTGTACCTCGAAATCTCCACCGGTCCCCTGTTCCGGTTCCCGGCCCTGCCCCCGGTCAACATCAACATCGGCCCTGACACCGTCGGCGACCTGAACCTCGGTTCGTCCTTCGGCGACCAGTTCCTGGGTTCGTCCTTCGGCGATGCCAACCTCGGTTCCTCCATCGCCCCGGACCTGGGCTCCAGCTTCGGCTCCAGCAACGGCGACCAGATCATCGGTTCCACCGGCCTGGAACTGCCGAGCCTGCCGAACCTTCCGATTCCCGGCCTGCCCGGCTCCAGCTAGGCCCCGCCCCACTCTTATTAGCTCTCCAGCCTCTCCTCCCTCACGACAAACGCCACGACCCATCCTCTGGGTCGTGGCGTTCGTCGTATTTGTTGAGCTGGAGACGAGACTTGAACTCGCAACCTACGGTTTACAAGACCGTTGCGCTA
>DGYMI06202__coassemble_1580_pt1 | contig 11557 bp, 10 predicted proteins | sample DGYMI06202__metabat2_low_PE_012 | metagenome-assembled genome bin DGYMI06202
CGTTGAAGTAGGCCGGGACGGTGATGACGGCGTCGGTGACGTCCTCACCGAGGTAGGACTCGGCGTCCCGCTTGAGCTTCTGCAGGGTACGGGCCGAGATCTCCTGGGCGGTGTACTTCTTGCCGTCGATCTCCCCGGTGGTCCATGCATCGTCACCGATGTGGCGCTTGACGGAGCGGATGGTGCGGTCAACGTTGGTGACCGCCTGGTTCTTCGCGGACTGACCGACCAGGACCTCGCCGTTCTTGGCGAAGGCGACGATCGACGGGGTGGTGCGGGCACCCTCGGAGTTGGCGATGACGGTGGCCTCGCCACCCTCCAGCACGCTGACGACCGAGTTGGTGGTTCCCAGGTCAATACCGACTGCGCGTCCCATGTGTTGATTCCTCCTGTGTATGTGGGCCGTATTCACCCGGGTGGCGTGAGTTTGGTTGCCACCCGGGTCGCATTAAGTGAGCTTCACTCAAGTCTGCACCCCGGGTTCCGGAGAGTCAACTCAAGTTGAGTGCGCTCCACTCAATTGCCTGACATCCGGTACAACGGACCGCAGCGCAAAGTTGTTCCCACTCCACTCAACTTTTTTTCAGACAGCGCGAGCGCTCCCCTCACCTGCCTATATTCCCGGCATCCCCGACCCCGGACATGACCGAACCCCCGCAGCCGTCCGGGATGGACGACGCGGGGGTTCCGGGCCCCATGTCAGGGGCACTGTGAAATCAGAGACCGCCGAGCAGCAGGGAGAGCAGACCACCAACGATGTCGATAAGACCAGCAACGAGACCCATGTTGTCCTCCTGAGGAAAATCGATTGATTGTGAGGGGTAATGGCTGTCAGGACTGTCCGGATCAGTTCCTTGAACCACCTATGAATCTATGGGCCCCGCACTACCAGCGGATTGCATGGCTGTTTCAGGTCGGTGACAGTACTCAGACCCCCACCAGCCCACCGTGCCCAGCTTTTTCCCGCCGCCCACCACACCCCAGTAGACTGCTGCCACATGAGCCTGAGAATGCGGATCGTGGCCGCCTACATGAAACGGACCTCGCATCCTGTCATGTCCAGCGCCGAGAACACCGCCGCGGCGATCGCGGAACCGAAGAAGCCCCACAACCCACCGCATGAGCAGTACCAGGTCAACCACATCACCGTGGAGGAGCTCGACGGCTTCCCCGTCTACTCCGTGGTCCCGGCCACCGATGAACCCCGCGACACCCCCCGCGACATCGTGGTCTACGTGCACGGTGGCGCTTTCTTCCGCGAGCTCACCAAGTACCACTGGACCCTGGTCTCGGAGATCGCCGCCGCCGGGTTCAAAGTCGTCGTACCCGTCTACGGCCTGCTTCCCGACCATGATGCCGAGGACGCCTATCCGTTCATCCGCGAGGTCTGGCGACGGGCAGCTGCGGAGGCCGAGGCATCCGGCCACACCGTCAGCATTGCCGGCGATTCCGCTGGTGGTGGCCTGGCGGCGGGATGCGTCCTGCGGTTCGCCGACGAGGACGCGGCTGAACTGCCCGCCCCGACCCGGATGGCACTGATCGCCCCGTGGCTGGACCTGACGGTCTCCGACCCGCGCGTGGAGGAGATCGTCCCGCGGGATCCGTGGCTGCATCCGACAGGATTACGTGTCGCAGGCGAGGCGTGGGGGCGCCGTAGCGGGGAGCAGGACGTCCTGACCACCCCCCTGTCGGCCGATCCTGCCATGCTCGCCGCCCTGCCGCCGACCCGGATCTGGTCGGGCGGCCGGGACGTCCTGCACCCCGATGCCAGCGCATTTGCGCAGGCCACCAGCTGTGACCTCACGGTGGTCCCCCACGCCCTGCACGCCTACCCACTGGTGCCGGCCCCGGAAGGGGCCACCGGACGCGGCGAGGTCGTCAGCTGGTTATCGGCCCCAGGGCGTTAGAATGGGTCACCACTGTCCTGCAGCTGTTCCCATCAGCGGCATAGTTTGACGAGACGAAGAGACACGATGAGCAACCCCGCAGACCCGCACCGGCACCACGGCGACGACCTCCCGCGCGACACCAGCGCGTTCGAGGACACCGAGTTCGCCTACCGTGACGGCGGTGCTGACGGTTACGAGGCGGAGGCCGTCACTCCGGACGAACCGGACACCGCCGGCAACACCGGTGACAACAACGAGATCGTCGATGCGGAGGCCGAGGATCTCACCGGTTCCGACCAGGCCTCCGCCCCACTGGGCAGCACCGAGGACCCCGAGATGACCGGCATCATCCCGGTCATCGACGATTCCGTCATCGCCGAGCGCCAGACGCAGGACTCGCCGGACGCAGCGACGGAAGTGATCAGTGCTGCGGGTGCCGCTGGCGCGGCTGGCGCGACTGGCGCGGCAGACCCGGATTCCTGGAGAGACGGTTCCGGTGGCGGTGGCGATGACGGCTCTGGCGGCGGTGGTAATGGCGGTAACGGCGGCACAGCAGACGCCGACGGCGCGGACGAGCCGGGGAACGGCGACGATGCCACCGAGACTCGGCCGTGGTATGCCCGTATCCCCTCCTGGGCATGGATCCTGCTGATCGGGGCGGTCCTCGCCGTGATCACCGCTTTCATCGCCATGGGCCTGATGCGCTCCGACGACTCCACGGACACCCGGACCCCCTACTCCAGCGTGGTGCCCAGCTATGAGCGACCTGATGCCTGGGACCCCGATGACGCGGTCACCATGGAGAACCCCGGCAGCGGTGGCGGGCAGGAGTACTACCCGGAGCCTCAGGAGCAGTACGTCCCCGAGGAGAATGAGGGCAACCCGGACGAATCCGAAGTGAACGGCCCGTCCGACGACGAAGACAACGATGGCTCCGGCAACGACGACGACACCGGCAACGGAAACGGAAACGGAAACGGCGGAGGCAACGACAACAACGATCTGCCCGGCGGAGGCAACGGTAACGGCACCGACACCGGTAACGGCAACGGCAACGGCAACGGCAACGGCGACGGCAACGGTAACGGCACCGGCAACGGCGGCGACACTGGCAACGGCGGCGGGGGCGACGACGCCGCCGGTGACACCGGCGGCGACGGTGGGGAGACCGGCGGTGAATAGCGGCGAGTAGCCTCCCCGCACCCGACCACCGCACCCAAAAGGCGGGTCGGCGCCCGTGCGTCCGCACCAGCTGGCACAATTGTTGAAATGAGCACTGAAGACACACGCCAGCATTCCCGCGAGCCACGTCCGTCCGGTGCGCTGCGTCCCCTGGACCAGTCCACGAAACTCCAGAACGTCCTGTACGAGATCCGTGGCCCGGTCAATGCCGAGGCGGAGCGCATGGAGGCCGACGGCCAGCGCATCCTCAAGCTCAACACCGGCAACCCCGCCGCCTTCGGCTTCGACGCGCCCGACACCATCGTCCAGGACATGATCGCCGCACTGCCGTACGCACAGGGCTACTCGCAGTCCAAGGGCATCCCGTCGGCCCGCCGCGCCGTGGTCTCCCGCTACGAGGTCGTTCCGGGGTTCCCCACCTTCGATGTCGAGGACGTCTTCATCGGCAACGGCGTCTCCGAGCTGATCACCATGACCACCCAGGCGCTGCTCAACGACGGCGACGAGGTGCTGATCCCCGCCCCGGACTACCCGCTGTGGACCGCGGCCACGACCCTGTCCGGCGGCAAGCCCGTCCACTACCTCTGCGATGAGGAGGACGACTGGGCCCCGTCCATCGAGGACATCGAGTCGAAGATCACCGAACGCACCAAGGCGATCGTGATCATCAACCCGAACAACCCCACCGGCGCGGTGTACAGCCGGGAGATCGTGCAGAAGATCGTCAACATCGCCCGGGAGCACTCCCTTCTGCTGCTCTCCGACGAGATCTACGACAAGATCCTCTACGACGATGCGGTGCACATTCCCACCGCATCCCTGGCCCCTGACCTGCTGTGCATCACCTTCAATGGCCTGTCGAAGGCCTACCGGGTGGCCGGCTACCGTGCCGGTTGGGCGGTGATCACCGGTCCGAAGAGCCACGCCAAGGGCTTCATCGAAGGCCTGACCCTGCTGGCCTCCACCCGCCTGTGCGCCAATGTGCCCGCCCAGTACGGCATCCAGGTGGCGTTGTCCGGACGTCAGTCCATCGACGACCTGGTGCTGCCCGGTGGTCGCCTGCTGGAGCAGCGCAACGTGGCCTACGAGAAGCTCAACGAGATTCCCGGTGTCAGCTGCGTCAAGCCGATGGGTGCGCTCTACGCCTTCCCGCGGCTCGACCCGAACGTGCACGAGATCCACGACGACGAGCAGTTCATGTTCGACCTGCTGCGCTCGGAGAAGATCCAGATGGTGCAGGGTACCGGCATGAACTGGCCGGCACCGGACCACTTCCGCGTCGTCACCCTGCCGTGGGCCCGTGACTTGTCCGAGGCGATCGAGCGACTCGGCAACTTCCTGGCGTCCTACCGCCAGTAGCCGGAACGGCATCATGGCCACAAACGGACGGGTGCGTCGCCGCATCCCGCTGGGCGCGGTGGAGACGGTCATCGCCGCGGGCATGGCCGTGGCACAACTGTGGATGCTCGATGAACCTGTCGGTCCACTCGCCATCCTCGTTGCCTCGCTGATGGTCGGGGTGGTGGCGCTGACAGCCCGCCAACCGCTCGTCGCCGCACTACTCTCCCTACTCGTACCGACCTCTGCTCTCTTCCTGGGGAGCTTTGCAGTCCTGTTCGCTCTCTTCTACGCCGCCCTGGTCCTGGAGATTGTCGTCGTCCGGGGTCTGTTGACCGTCGGCATCTTCCTGTTCATCGCCCATTGGGCACTCTCGACGGTCGACCTGGTGCACCAGGTCCTCTACATCGACCTGATGTCGCTGGTCATGGTCTTCGTCGTCCTGCTTGTGGCCTATCTCATCGGCTGGAACAGGTTCAACCAGCATCAACGGCAACAGATGCTGCGGGATTCGCTGGCCCAGCAGGAACGCGAGCAACGCCTGGAACTGGCCCGCGAGCTCCACGACTCCGTCGCCACCTCACTGACCAGCGTGGTCATGCGCGCCCAGGCACTGGGTCTGGCCACGGAGGGAACCGGAGACACCGATACTCGCTCCCAGCTCGAAGGGATCTCCGACACCTCACGAGACGCCCTCGACCAGTTGCGCACCATGCTGCGTCTGCTCAATGAGGAGCCGGCCAGCGCCACCTTCCGCACCCGTGGTGACAGTCGACCGCTGAAAAAGGCCTTCTCCACCGTGTCCAAGGAGATGCGGGCCCATGGCCTGAAGGTGTCCACCACCGTGGACCTGCCGTGGAACGTCAACCGCGCCGCCAACCGCCCCACATTGCCGGACACACCCTCGCCGGGATCCCCCTGGTTCGACCGGGACACCGTGAGCAAGGTGCTCACCGAGATGGCATCGAATGCGGTCAAACACGCCAGCCCTCGCTCCACCGTGATGCTGGACTGCTACGTGGACGGAACCTGCCTGGTGCTGATCATGTCCAATGACATCACCGGCCAGTCACCCAGCGAGGAGGACCCTGTGCTGAGCTCCGGGCTGGGACTCGGGTCGATGCAGGCCCGGGCGGCCAAGGCCGGCGGGGTGTTGAAATCCGGCATCATGGGCCGGGACGCCACCTTTGTCGAAGCCGGACCGACCGGGAAAACCACCGGTCACGGGGAGAAGAATCTCCCCGACGGGGAAGAAAGTTCGACTCTGGTATGGCGAACCTTGCTCCGACTCCCTATTGTAGTTATAGAACCGTGACCTAATCTGGACCGGACTGCCCCGGATCCAGGCGGATCCCACCGGGTCCAGTCACATGTGTCGTCACAAGGAGAAACCCCCATGCGCTCTACCCGTACCTCTGCCGTCCGTCGTCGCCTGCTTGCCGTTGGCACCACTCTCGTCCTCGCCTCCGGCCTGGGTGCCGGTGTCGCCTCCGCCTCTTCTACTGCCGCCGCCCCGACCGCCGGCGTCGAGTCCAGCGCAGTCGGCACCAAGGCCGCCACCGGCCAGCTTTTCGACTGTAACCTCTTCCCGAACTTCTGGTTCTGCCAGTAGGTCAGCCGGAATCACCTGAACCACCTAGAACACAGTGGCATCCACCCCCATCCGCCTGCTCATCGTCGACGATGACCCGCTCGTCCTGTCGTCGTTACGTCTCTACTTCGCTGCCCCCGCCGCCGCCGACATCGAGATCGTCGCCGAGGCAGCAACCGGGCACGAAGCACTGGAGATACTGCAGGCCACGCCAGTCGATGAGCGGATCGACGTCGTCATGGCCGACATCCACATGCCTGGTATGAGCGGGGTGGAGTTGCTCGGCGAGATCCGGGCGATCGACAATCCGCCCGAGTTCGTCGCCATGACCGCGCTCGACGAAGAGGACACCATGCTCTCCATCCTCGCCCAGGGTGGTCGCGGATACATCCTGAAGAGCTCACGCCCGGAATTCATCACCGACACCGTCCTTGCGGCCGTCGGCGGCGGCACCGTGGTCAGCCCCCAACCGGCGTCCCGGCTGGTCCAGCACCTGTCCACACTATCTTCGGACGCTGCGACGGGCGTTACTGAGAACGTTACGGCGGACGATTCCGCGCCCACCGCCCCGACCACGACGGCCGGGGAACCTGGTCTCGGCGACGATGCCGGGGTGTCCGAATCGGCCGCCGCGTCACCGCAGGCTGGACGCACCCGCCGCCTGCCCCGCCTGTCCGCCTCCGAGGAGCGCGTCCTGGGGCTGATCTGCGACGGGCTGTCCAACACCGAGATCAGCAAGAAAACCGGACGCTCCGCCAGCGCAGTGAAGAAGCAGATCTCGAACCTGCTGGTGAAGTTCGGCGCGGGCTCCCGCGTTCAGCTCGCCGTGCTAGCCATAGAGGCCGGCTTCATTCCCGACCCCCACTGACACCTGTGGTCCGCCCTGCAACCCGCGGCCGACGGAGCGTCCCAACCCACGGTAACTCCACCCCGCAGCGACCCACTCCTCGGCCGGCAGGCAGTTGCGTCCGTCCAACACGACCGGACGGGCGACGCACTCGCGCGCGGCGACCGGATCCAACTCGCGGAACTCAGACCACTCGGTGGCCACGATGACCACCTCCGCGTCCGTCAACGCCTCCTCGACGGTGTCGGCGTAGTCCAGCGTCGGGAACAGTCGGCGTGCATTGTCGTTGCCCATCGGGTCGTACACCCTGACCTGCGCTCCAGCCAGCGACAGCGAACCGGCGACATTCAGTGCCGGGGAATCACGGACATCATCGCTCTCGGGCTTGAACGTCGCGCCGAGCACCGTCACCCGGTGGCCCAGGACGTCGCCGCCGCAGGCCTTGCGGGTCAGGTTGACCAGCTTCTCGCGGCGGCGCATGTTGATCGAGTCGATCTCGCGCAGGAAAGTCAGCGTCTGGTCGGCACCCAGCTCGCCGGCGCGGGCCATGAACGCCCGGATATCCTTCGGCAGGCACCCGCCGCCGAAACCGAGGCCGGCGTGGAGGAACTTGCGTCCGATCCGTTCATCCATCCCGATCGCGGTCGCGAGCTGCGTGACATCCGCACCGGATGCCTCACACACCTCGCTGACGGCGTTGATGAAGCTGATCTTCGTGGCCAGGAACGCATTCGCCGAGACCTTCACCAACTCCGCGGTCGGCAGGTCGACCAGCACGAACGGCGACGGGGTCTGCTCGGTGACCTGATCTGGGGCGGCCGGTTCGATACAGCTGGCGTAAACCTCCCGCAGAGTGTCCTCCACCTTCTGCGCCGAAGACGTTCCCGGCTCCGCGACACCGACCACGATGCGGTCGGGGGCCAGCGTGTCACGCACCGCGCGGCCCTCGCGGAGGAACTCCGGGTTCCAGCAGACCTCCACGTTCTGCTCCGCGACATCCTCGCGGTAGCCCAGCTCATTGATCCGCTCCTGCAGAGCGACGGCGGTCCCGACCGGCACCGTCGACTTGCCGACGATCAGGTGGTCGCCGGCCAACAGGGGGACAAGCTCGTCGACGACCGCCTCCACGAACCGGGTGTCCGCCCGGTAGGAGCCCTTGCGTTGCGGGGTGCCGACACCGATGAAGTGGACACTGCCGTGCCCTGCAGCCTCGACGTAGGACGTCGTGAACCGCAGTCGACCTGCGGAAATATTGCGGGCCAGCAGTGCGTCCAACCCCTTCTCGTGAAAGGGTGCGTGTCCGTCGTTGAGGGAGTCGACCTTCGCCGGGTCGACGTCGACGCCGAGAACGTCGTGGCCGAGTTCTGCCATGCAGGCGGCGTGGGTGGCTCCGAGATATCCGGTTCCGAAGACGGTGAGCTTCATGAGTCCCATGTCTAGCAGTGAGGGGCAGACTGCGGGTGGACCGAGCATTGCGTGGAGCTGAGAAGTCAGTGGCCGTCGGGTGAACTCGGGAGCAGAACACTGCTTCGACACAGGGCCGACCACCTGCACGGATGTCCACAGCGCCCCCGGTAGGCTTGGCGCACATGACGAGGCGAGGCGACGAGACCCCCGAGGACTCCACGCAGGACGGACTGTTCCCCGACCACCAGGGGGACTACCGGGACAGCGACCATCGCGGTGACGACCGCGGTGAGGACAGGAATGTCGCGTTGGACGACCGGGACGCATCGGACACGTCCGACACGTCCGACGCGTCCGACGCGTCCGACACCTCCGCAAAGAAGAACGACCGCCCCGAACCAATCTTCGACATCGCCTGGGGGCCGCTGCTCAACCGCTACCGGATGCGGCTGAGCTTCACCGGCATGCTCACCGCAACGGCCTTCCTCTTCCTCTCCATGTCCTCCTCACTGCTGCCCCGCGGCGCGGTGTTCCAGGGCCTAGTCAGTGGCGCGGCCGCGGCGCTGGGCTACATGCTGGGGGTGGCGGCGTCCTGGCTGTTCTGGTTCATGCTGTCGAAGGAGAAGCGCAGGATCAACGAACGCAACCACAGTTGGCTCTGGTGGGGGCCGCTGGGTGTCATCGCGGCCGTCGGCTCCATCGTCATGCTGCGCCGCTTCCGGATGTGGCAGAACGAGGTCCGCGAAATGGTCGACGTCGACCCGCTGGGCTGGAGTGTGTACATCGTCGTGCCGCTGGTGGCGATCCTGGTCTTCGCCATGCTGATGCTCATCGGACAGGGCTGGGGCCTGATGACCCGCACGATCTTCCGCTGGTTGAACCGCATCGTCCCGCCGCGGATCTCCGCGGTGACTGCTGGCGCGCTGATGGTGGTGCTCACCATGTTCCTGGCCAACGGTGTCATCGCCACCAACTCCATGCGGGCGCTCAACACCGTGTTCGCCGCGACGAACACCGACACGAAGAAGGGGACGGAGCGTCCGACCTCCGAGAGTCGCTCCGGCAGCACCGACTCGCTGGTGTCCTGGGAGTCGCTGGGCCGGGAGGGCCGCTCCTTCGTCGCCAAGGGGCCCACCACCGAGGAGTTGGAGGACTTCAACGGCTCGGAGGCCACCGAACCGGTGCGCGCCTTCGTGGGCATGGCGGACGCCGATGCCGACCTGCGGGAGAATGCCGAACTCGCTGCCGAGGAACTGGTGCGCGCCGGCGGGCTGGACCGCGAAGTCATCGCCATCGGCTCGGCGACAGGCTCCGGCTGGATCAACCAGGCCACCGTCTCCTCCCTGGAGTACATGTACAACGGCGACGTGGCGACGGTGTCGATGCAGTACTCCTACCTCCCCAGCTGGCTGTCGTTCCTGGTGGACAGTGAGCGCGCCCGGCAGGCCGGGGTCGCGCTGTTCGAGGCGGTGGACGCCAAGGTGCAGGAACTTCCGGAGCGGAAGCGTCCTGAGGTGGTCGTCTTCGGTGAGTCCCTGGGGTCCTTCGGCGCCGAGGCCGCATTCGGCACGGTGCCGACGCTGTCGGCCCGTACCGACGGTGCGCTGTTCGTCGGCCCGACGTTCAACAATGAGCTGTGGCAGGAGATGACCACGCACCGTGATCCCGGCTCGCGCCAGCGGCTGCCGGTGTACGAGGGTGGCGAGAGCGTGCGCTTCATGTCGGACGCGGAGGACCTGGCGGAGTTTGCCGAGGAGCACCCTGACGCCGAATGGGACAGACCGCGGACGGTCTACCTGCAGCATTCCTCGGATCCGATCACCTTCTGGTCTCCCGACCTGATCCTGGAGCGGCCGGACTGGATGGAGGAGCCGACTGGACGCGGCACGCCCGACATGACCTGGCTGCCGTTCATCTCCTTCCTGCAGGTGTCGGCAGACATGGCTGTGTCGCTGGACGTTCCGGACGGTCACGGCCACAACTACGTTTCCGGGATCCCGGTGGCGTGGGCGGAGGTCCTGGAGCCGGACGGGTGGACGGACGAGAAGACCGAGGAGCTCATCCCGCTGCTGTCGCGCTCCTGACGGGAGCCGGACTCAGAGGTGCCAGACGGGAGCCAATCGTTACGGATTAGCGGTTCCGCCGCCAACGAAACCAGCGATCTGTAACGCTTAGCTCCCCGACCACGTACCCGGCAGATCCCCACCGACGATGCAGAGACACTCCAGCGGGCTGCCATGGTTCTCCAAGGAGTGCTCCGTAGATTAAATGTCAGCGCCTCCGGAGAACCCCGGAGTCAACGCAACGATCATGGTGAAACCCGTTCCCCACGGAAGGACCGACATACGGTAGCTGAGCATTCTCCTCTTGAAACGTCAGCAGTGAGCCCCCGGCCAGCGTCCTGGACGCAGACCGGGGGCGAACTGTATGCGGGGGTTGCCGCATCGGGACGGCAGGACGCAGCGGCGCCACTACCGCCGGAAGTTCAGGTACGCCTTCGACGGCGTCGGTCCGCGCTGCCCCTGGTACTTCGACCCCAGGGGCCCGGAGCCGTAGGGGGATTCGGCGGCACTGCTCAGCCCGAACAGCGCGAGCTGGCCGATCTTCATTCCGGGGTACAGGGCGATCGGCAGGTTGGCGGTATTCGACAGCTCCAGGGTGATGTGACCGTTGAAGCCGGGGTCGACGAAGCCGGCAGTGGAATGGGTCAGCAGACCGAGACGTCCCAACGAGGACTTTCCCTCCAGCCGGGCGGCGAGGTTGTCCGGCACGGTGACGAACTCCAGGGTGGAGCCGAGGACGAACTCGCCGGGGTGCAGGATGAAGGCGTCGGTGGAGACCCCACCCTCCACGACCGGGACATCGTCTTCACCGGAACCGTCGCCGACCTCGACCAGCGTGGTGAGGTCCTCCTGCGGCTGGCGCGGGTCGATGTGGGTGTACTTCGAGTTGTTGAAGACCCGGAAGTAGCGGTCGAGGCGCACGTCGATGCTGGACGGCTGCACGAGATCGGGGTCGTACGGGTCCAGGGCGAGGTCGCCGGAGTCGAGTGCGGCGCGGATGTCTCGATCGGATAGAAGCACGGCACTTACTCTACCCGGCGATGATCCGCCGTAAGGTCTCGACCGGTAGCTTCGGTGAACGATCTGCCCGCAACAGACCGTTGGCTTCCTGCAGTGTGTCGGTGAGCTGCGTATAGCAGAAGCCCGCGAGGCGGTCGCTGGAGCGGATGGCCGCGAACAGGTCGCTGAGGAGTTGCTCGTAGGCCTCGGACGAGCCGACGGTGGCGTACCCCCAGGTCCC
>DGYMI06202__coassemble_1627_pt1 | contig 11174 bp, 12 predicted proteins | sample DGYMI06202__metabat2_low_PE_012 | metagenome-assembled genome bin DGYMI06202
CGAGCCGTTGGGACGGTCCTTGATCTCACCGGCCCAGTCCTCGTAACCGGCGGAGTAGTGGTTGGCGATACCGGTACCACGGGTCTCGGTCATGAAGATGGTGCGGAAACCGATCAGGCCGCGGGACGGCACGGTGAAGTTCATCCGGATCCAGCCGGAGCCGGTGTTGTCCATCGACTCCATGCGGCCCTTGCGGGCGGCCATCAGCTGGGTGACGGCACCGAGGTGCTCCTCGGGCACGTCGATGATCATGTGCTCGTAGGGCTCCTGCAGCTTGCCGTCGACGGTACGGGTGACGACCTGCGGCTTACCCACGGTCAGCTCGAAGCCTTCACGACGCATGGTCTCAACCAGGATCGACAGTGCCATCTCACCACGGCCCTGGACCTCCCAGGCGTCGGGACGCTCGGTGGGCAGGACGCGGATCGACACGTTACCGATCAGCTCCTGGTCCAGGCGGGCCTTGACGACGCGGGCGGTGAGCTTGTCGCCGCCGCCGCGACCGGCCATCGGGGAGGTGTTCACACCAATGGTCATGGAGATCGCCGGCTCGTCGACGGTGATCCGCGGCAGGGCGACGGGGTTCTCGGTGTCGGCGAGGGTGTCGCCGATCATGATGTCCTCGATGCCCGAGATCGCGGCGATGTCACCGGCGATGACCTCCTCGGCGGGCACGCGGGAGACACCGACGGTGCGCAGCAGCTCGGCGATCTTGGCGGTCTTGAAGTGCTGGTTGCCATCGGCGTCGTAGTGGATCCAGGAGACCTGCTGGCCCTTGCGGATCGTGCCGGCGAAGACGCGGATGAGGCCGATACGGCCCAGGAAGGAGCTGGAGTCCAGGTTGGTGACGTGGGCCTGCAGCGGGGCGTCGATGTCGGCGGAGGGCTCCGGGAGGGTGTCGTAGAGGACGTCGAACAGGGCCTGGAGGTCTTCGGCGTCCGGGATGTTGCCGTTGCCGGGATTCTCGGTGGAGGCCTTGCCGGCGCGCCCGGAGGCGTACAGCACCGGCAGGTCCAGCAGGGTCTCGGCTGCCTCGGCGGCCTCGTCGTCGTCCAGGGACGCGGCGAGCTCCAGCAGCAGGTCCTGGGCTTCAGTGACGACCTCGTCGATGCGGGCGTCCGGACGGTCGGTCTTGTTCACGCAGATGATGACCGGCATCTTGGCCTCGAGAGCCTTACCCAGCACGAAGCGGGTCTGGGGCAGCGGGCCTTCGGAGGCGTCGATCAGCAGGACGACACCGTCGACCATCGACAGCGCGCGCTCGACCTCGCCGCCGAAGTCGGCGTGGCCCGGGGTATCGATGACGTTGATGACGAGGTCGGAGCCGCCTTTGCCCTGACCGGCACGACGGATGGCGGTGTTCTTCGCCAGGATCGTGATGCCCTTCTCCTTTTCCAGGTCGCCGGAGTCCATCACACGGTCCTCGACATCGCCGTGGGCGTCGAAGACGCCGGACTGACGCAACATGGCGTCAACGAGGGTGGTCTTGCCGTGGTCGACGTGTGCGACGATGGCGACGTTACGGAATTCAGTCAGTGACACAGATCCTTCAGCTTCCTTGCAGTGGATGCAGTTGGTACCGGCAGCGGTACAGGGCGATTTCAGCGGTGCGGGCGGGCAGGTCCGGGATGGTCCGGACGCCACACACCGTCAACAGCACTACAGGATACGCGACGTAGCGCCCATTTATCTCATTGAACGGGAATCCCGCCTCTCTGCGCCCGCGCGCACGCGCACACTTCAGGGATGTGGTGGAACTTTTCCGCCGATTCGACTGCACCCGCGCTACCGACGCTGATATGGTCGACAAAAGCGAAGAGATAGCGTATATGTTGCTCGTGTTACTATTGTGACCGATGTGACTAAGGTTACGCTGTCCCGCAGGACCGCTATTGACGACTCACACCAGACAAACGACCGAAAGGCCGCCCGTGCTCACCCACCACTCGCAGAACCGCTCCCCAGGCCGCGTCCGCCGCGCAGCCGTCGCAGCACTGGCTGCCGTCTCACTGGCGGGCGGCACGGCTCTGGCCGCAGCCCCCGCAGCCCAGGCCCTGCCCGGCCTACCGCCCGCACCGATCGACCACCTGGGGCGCCCGAACGAGCAGATCCTCAAGGAGATCGAGAACTTCGCGAAGAGCCCACAGGTCCCCGATGACATCGGCGACACCCTGATGCGCGTGGTGGGCTTCTTCCGCGGCGACGGCGAGCCCGGTGTCGCCATGCCCGAGGGCGGCCCCGCCTTCACCCAGTTCGGTTGGCCCGCCCCGTCCACGGGCTGCCAGGGCAGCGACGGCAGCCCCATCGGCATGGGCATGGGCGTGCCCGGCCCGGCCGACCTGCCCCTGCCCGGTGTCCCCCGCGGCCACATCGACTTCGTCTTCACCGCCCTGGGCACCGGCCCAGTGTCCGAGCGTCAGGCCAACGGCATGCGCGTGCACTGGGTCAACATCAACAACGGCCGCACCGGCCAGACCCCGCTGCGCTTCAACGGCATCAACGCCGACGGCCCCGGCACGGTCAACGGCCAGGCCAACACCGGCGGTGGCACCGTCGTCGCCCTGCTCGAGGGCGGCGTGAGCACCGACGAGGACTCCGGTCGCGTCAGCTGTGACTACATCCCGACCGTCGGAGTATTCAACGTCCGGTAGCTTCCTTCCGGTCGCCGAGCCTCCGCAGACACCGTAAAGTCTCCTGCCATGGTGGACATTCACCCGCCCAAGCAGGAGACTTTTGACGTCCAGGCCCGGACCAACACCGACCCCAAGGGCTTCGTGCGCCCGGTCGACGAGTACCGGGTGGTCGGTGACGCGCTGTACATGGCGCGCCCTGCCGACCATCCCCGATTCGGCTACCTCGAGAGCTGGCTGATCCCCCGTCTCGACGTGCGGGTCAGCATCTTCCACTTCCGCCCCGGTGCCCGCGGCAGTCTCGCCGGCCAGCAGCTCTACGTCGACATCGCCCAGATCAGCCGTGAGCACGGTACCGACGGCAGCGTTGACGATGGGGCCACCTGGCACACCACCGACCTCTACATCGATGTGGTGACCTACCGCGGCAACCGCTGGGAGGTCCTCGACCTCGATGAGCTCGGCGGCGCCCTGACCCGCGGTTACATCGACACCCCCACCGCCGACCGGGCGCTGGTCTCAGCACAGCGTCTGGTCACCGGCATGCTCGACGCTGGCGGTGTCGCCCCCTGGCTGGCCCGCGAAGGCGTCCAACTGACCTGGGCCGGTGACGTCACCCTGGCCCCGCAAGGGTGACCCCCTGGCCCCGGTGAACCTCTAGCCGAGGATCTGGCGGCCCATGACCATGCGGCAGACCTGGTTGGTGCCCTCGTAGATCTGCGTGATCTTGGCGTCGCGCATCATCCGCTCCACCGGGAAGTCGCGGGTGTAGCCGTAACCGCCGAGCAACTGGATGGCGTCGAGGGTGACCTCCATGGCGATGTCGGAGGCGTAGGCCTTCGAGCCGGCGGCCATGAGACCGAGCTTGCCGCCGTCCTCGGCCACACCGCGCTCGGCGTTGGACGCTGCGGTGTAGATCATCAGCCGGGCGGCATCGATCTTCATCTTCATGTCGGCCAGGGTGAACTGGGTGTTCTGGAAGGCGGCGATCGGCTTGCCGAACTGCTTGCGCTCCTTGACGTACTCCACAGCAGCATCGAAGGCACCCTGGGCGATGCCGAGAGCCTGGGCGCCGATGGTCGGACGGGTGTGGTCGAGGGTCTGCAGCGCGGTCTTGAAACCGGTGCCCTCCTCGCCGATCATCCGGTCGGCAGGGACGCGGCAGTCCTCGAAGTACAGCTCCGCGGTCGGGGAACCCTTGATGCCCAGCTTGTGCTCCAGGCCACCGACGCGGAATCCCGGATCGTCCTTGTGGACCATGAACGCGGAGATGCCGTTGGCACCGGCCTCCGGGTCGGTGACGGCCATGACGGTGATCCAGGTCGCGCGGGAACCGTTGGTGATGAAGCACTTCGAGCCGTTGAGGACCCACTCATCACCGTCGCGGACGGCCTTGGTCTTCATACCGCCGGCATCCGAACCTGCCTCACGCTCGGTCAGCGCGTAGGCGGCGAGTGCGCCGTTGGCGATGTCCGGCAGGACTTTCGCCTTGAGCTCCTCGGAGCCCTGCAGGATAAGACCCATGGTGCCGAGCTTGTTCACGGCCGGGATCAGGGAGGACGAACCGCAGACGCGGGCGACTTCCTCGATGACAATGACGGCGGCCAGGGAGTCAGCGCCCTGGCCCTCGAACTCGTCGGGGACGTGGACGGCGTTGAAGCCGGATTCGTTGAGGGCCTTCAGCGCCTCCTCCGGGAAACGCTCCTCCTCGTCGACGGCCGCCGCGTACGGTGCGATCTGCTGCTCGGAGAGTGCGCGGATGCTGTCGCGCAGCTCCTGGTACTCCTCCGGAAGCTGGAAGAGGTCGAATTCAGGGTTGAAGGCCATGGACGTGAGTCTCCTGAGATTGTGGGGTGGTTCGTGCTCGTCCGTCAATGGTAGTCATCCCACCGTCCGCAGGTGGCATTTTGGCCGTCTCACACCCGCAGTGACCTGTGTTGTTCAGTGTACCTACACTGGATGACATGACGAACACACACCTACTCACCCGGAGCGCGGCCATCGCCGCTACCGCCGTGCTCACCCTCGCTGGAATCGTCGGCTGCGGCACCGACGACAACGACAGCACCGATGACGGAGCGTCCGGGGCCGTCTCCGACACCGCGGCGACCGCCGACGGGAGCACCGACTCAGGCAACGACGGCGATGGTTCCGGCACCGACGGGTCCGACGGTGCCTGCACCGCCGACGACGTGACAGTCAGCCTGGAGAACCAGCAGGGTGCGGCGGGAAGCATGCTCGCCGACATCACCGTGCTCAACGACTCCGACACCCCCTGCACCGTCCAGGGATACCCGGGCGTGGCCCTGGTCGACGCCGACGAGAAGACGATCGGTGCACCGGCCACCCGTGAAGACGCCGGCAGCTCCGAGGCCGTCAGCCTGGCACCCGCCGAGTCCGCGACCTCCGGGGTGCGCCTGGGCCAGGCCGGCAGCTACGACGAGGCCACCTGTGAGCCGACCCCGGCCGCCGGCTACCAGGTCATCATCCCGGAGGAGACCACCCCGGTCGTCATCGGGCAGGACGACCTGACCGCCTGCGCCAGCGACGAGGTCGAACTCCTGTCCGTCCAGCCGTTCACCCCCGCCATCTAAGGTGGCGTCCCCCATCACGCGGGAGTCCGACGTCCCTCCCCCCTCGACCTCGCCGCTCTCCGACTCGCCCCTCTCCTCACGAGCCCTCGCCGCCCCGGCACTGATCCTGACCCTCGCCGTCGTCCTCCGCGGTTGGCAGCTCAGCCAACGCACCTTCTACTGGGATGACCTTGTCATCCCGGCACGCTTCCGGGACGCCGGACTCTGGGTTCCCTATGACGGCCACCTGATGCCGGGATCGGGGGCGCTGCAGATCGTCGCCGACACCCTCGCGCCACTGCAGTGGTGGTTACCTGTGGTGATCACCCTGGTCGCGACCGTGGCCGCGGGCGTGCTGTGGTGGCTGGTGCTCGGGCAGCTCACCCGGGCCCCGTGGGTCCGGCTGCTGGGCTTCACGGCCCTTGTCTTCTCCCCCTTCCTCGGTATCGCGTCCGGCTGGTGGTCAGCCGGGGTGAACGCCCTGTCCTGGCAGCTGACCGCCGGGGCAGTGGCGTTGCTGTTGCTGCGTCCCCGGGTGACATGGAAGCACACGCTCGCGGCGTCGGCGGTGCTGCTGGTCGGCCTACTGATGACCGAGAAGGTCCTTACCGTGGTTCCCGCCTTGATCGCTGTGGGGATCATTCTGCGGCTGGGAGGACGACGCCTGCCAGCACTGCCGTGGCTGGCACCGACGGCGATCACCGCTGGGTGGGCGGGGTTGTACCTGTATCTCGCGGGCCGGATGACCCCGAGTTCCGGGCCGGCGCTGGACGATCTGACCGGCGCGATGGGCGCTGCGGTGTTGCCCGGGGCTCTCGGGGGCCCGTGGACCTGGGACCGCTGGAACCCCTCCCCGGCGTTCCCGACGACCCCGGGCGCCGTGCAGGCCGTCCTGGCGGGTGTTCTGTTGGCCGCGGTGGTGGCCCTGGTGGTCGCCAACCGGCGGCGTCCGGTTACCGTGGGCGCCGCTCTGCTGCTCAGCGTCGGCTACCTGGCGACGGTACTTCTGTTGTTGCAGTCGGGACGCTCCGGGGACGGCGCCACCGACCTGCTGGCCCGCGGAATGCACTACTACGTCGACTGGTGGTCGGTCACCGTGCTGGCGCTGGTCGCGGCTGTGTCTGTGCCCGTGCCTGCGCGTGGGCCGGCATCCGGCACGGGAACAAACAGCGACGTCGATATCGACGCAAATTCCGGCGCAGACACGGATGCTGGGGCAGGACGCCCTGCCGGCGGCGCCCTGCGCCCGGTGTCACCGGTCTTGCTCACCCTGGCTGTGCTCCTTGTCTGCAGTTCCACCGCCTCGACAGTCACCTGGGTGGCCGCGTGGTCGGACGACCCTTCGGCGAAATATCTCGCGACGCTGCGCGAGGCCACCGCAGATCCCGAGCGTCCACTGCTGGACCAGAACCTCCCCCTCGAGCTCCTGACCCCGTTGGTCACCCCCTACAACTCCGCCAGCCACGTCGCCGGCGGGCAGGGAGGTGTCTCCGACGTCGTGGACAATCCACAGATCATCACGCCAGACGGAGAGCTGGTCGAAGGCCACGTCCTCGACGCCTCCCGCAGTGAAGCCGGGGAGGAACCCCAGTGCGGCGTGCGGGTGGAGGTTGGCCAACCCCGGATCATCCGGGCCGAGCCGCCATTGCCCCTCGGCGACTGGACCTGGGAGTTCACTGCCACAGCCACCGAGAAGGTGGACGTGGAGCTGTCGATGCCCAACGGTCTGGAAGAGGAGTCGCAGTGGCGGGCACGGACGCTCACCGTCCCGGTCGACGATTCCCTGACCACCCGGTGGGTGAACATGTCCGGCGGCGGCGCAACCCTCATGGCCAATGTCGTCGGTCCCACCGGGGCACACATCTGTATCGGGGCTGGGGCCATGGGGCCGCTCATTCCCAGATAGGGTGGATGCCACACATCCACCTGAGAAAGGCGACTCCTCATCATGCATGACATCGTCATCATCGGCGGCCACGGCAAAGTAGCGCTGTTGACTGCGCCGATGCTGGTCGAGGCAGGTAACACCGTCACCTCGATCATCCGCAACCCGGATCACGCCGCGGACATCCGGGAGACCGGGGCGACCCCGAAGGTCGCGGACATCGAGACCATGAGCACCGACGACATCGCCGAGATGCTCTCCGGCCACGACACCGTCATCTGGGCGGCCGGTGCCGGCGGCGGCGACCCCGAGCGGACCTTCGCCGTTGACCTGGACGCGGCGATCCGCACCATCAACGCCTCCGAAGAGGTCAGCGTCACCCGCTTCATCATGGTCTCCTGGTCCGGCTCCTACCTGGACCACGGCATTCCCGAGGACAGCGGGTTCTACCCCTACGCCGAGGCCAAGGCCATTGCCGACCAGCATCTGATGGACTCCGAACTCGACTGGACGGTGCTGGGCCCCAGCACACTGACCGACGACCCCGACAGCGGCGGGATCTCCGTACTGCCCGAGGGTGACGGCTACACCGATGCCACCGAGGTACCCCGGGAGACCGTGGCCCGCACCATCCTCGCCGCCCTGGAGTGCCCCCAGTCGTCCGGCGCGGTCGTCCGATTCAACGCTGGCGACACCGACCCCCACGACGCTTTGCGCAGCGTCTGGTAGTTCCCCCGTCCACAAGGGAGCGATCCGGTCGGACCTGATCGCCGGTGTCCCCCAATGCGGTGCCGGCACCCATCTACGCCGAGTACGCCCACGGGTAGGGGTGCAACGGTAGTGTTCTGTACATGACCCACCCGTTCACGGGCACCACGGGCGCCAATAACGCCAAAGACATCCCGGATGCCCCCGGCACCTCTGCCGAGGGCGGTCCCGTGCGCCCCTCTGACACACCGGAGGTCGTCGCCCGGTACCGCTCTGCGATAGCGCAGCGCTCCGGTGAGGATGTCGCTGTGGACGCACTCGCGGACCTGTGGCGGATCGACACGATGATCACCGAGAACATCGACGGCTCCCGGACCGTCCGCTCTGCCCTGGTGTGGACGCTCCCGGTGGTCACTGTCGCCGCCGCCCTGTTCACTGCCGGGGCACTCGCCCTGGGCAACGGTGTTGCGCTCACCGTCGTCGGCCTGCTGGTCATCTTCGCCGGCCTGTGCAGCGGTGCACTGGCCCTCACTCACCTGTGGTCCGGCGCTCTGCTGCACCGCCGGGCACTGGCTCAGGACGACCTCTTCCGGCGTGAGGTCGGTGGACTGTTGACAAAGTCACCGGTCGACAATCCGGTCCATGTGGTGTCGACCCGCGCAGAGCTGCTTCATGCACTCGAAGACATCCTCCATCGCCGGCGCTAGATTCCCGCCAGTGAGGTGTTCGACTCAGTCGAACATCTCGAACACCTCATCCCGATTCATGTCCGGCCGGACCGATAATGTTGTGGGTATGAACGCACAACACGACCCCGGTGCTCCTGCCGCCCCGGTCCCTGAGTTGAAGGACGTCCTGGGCACCCGGGCAGCCCTGCTGTCACCAGCCCCCACACCTCTCCCCCGGATCGGGATCCCCGGCACCACCCCGGAGACACCTGCCGACGGGTTGCGGCGCGATGCCGAACTGCGCGAGAACCTCCACGGAACCACCCAGGATCTTCGACTGATCGCCGATGCGCGCGCCCGTGCCGTCACAAAGGTCTCCACCCCGATGGCGGCTACGGTCCTGACCATCCTGACGCTGATCGGCGCCCTGCTCCTCGCCGCCCTCGGCACCTGGATCTTCGACATCGGCGTCGCCTGGGAAGTGGGATAGTCATGAACGACAACCGCGGTAACGGCCCCGCTGTCACCGGGTGTGGGGCGCTCATCCTGTTCGCCGTCGCACTCTGGGCGTTCCTCTGGGCGCTCAAGATCGGCATGATCCTGCTGGGCGTCGCTATGATCCTGACTGCCTTCGTCGGGGCGATCGCACTGCCGATCTACCTGTGGTCCGGTGTGCGCGGACGTCGTGCCGCCGAGGAGAATCTGGCGGAGTTGGACGCGGCGTTGGTCACCCTCTCGAACGAGTCCAGCGCACGACTGCGGACAGCCGTGCGCTGGTGGGACGACCTCCAGCGCAACAAGGGGGTCGGCACGAGGTTGGAAGAAGCCTACTTCGTCGAGAACAGCCGCCCGCTCGATGCGGAACTCCGGGACATCCTCGTCCGGGCAAACACGCTCGTCGAGGAGAGCGACCGGGTACTGCAGTCGGCCACCACGACGTTCCCGTCGACAGCAGGGCATACACCGTCTCCTGGGGCCGCAGTGCCGACGGGGGAAGACTCCCAGACGACGCCCCGTGAGGAGTGCATCGACCAGATCGAGCGCTCCGATGACCTCACCCTGGAACTGGACGCGCTACGCCGGAAGGTCTCCACCGGCTAGGCCGTGTCTCCCAAACGGTAGCGGTCCGACATCTGACCGTGGAGACATGGCCACCAACCGCTTCCAGCAGTTCACCGACACCCAATGGGCCTACATCGAACCGATGCTGCCGTCCTCGGCCGGCAGACAGGGCCGACATTTCCGCAACAACCGCCAAGTCGTCGAAGGCATCATCTACCGGTACCGCACGGGCATAGCCTGGCGTGACCTGCCCGAATGCTTCGGCCCGTGGCAGACAGTGTGGAAACGCCAACCCCGGTATGCCGCCGACGGCACCTGGGACGCCGTGCTCGGGAAGATCCTCGCTGAGGCCGATGCCGCCGGTGACATCGACTGGTCGGTGTCGGTGGACGCCACGATCAACCGTGCCCACCAGCACGCCACGAACACACCCCGGGTCGAGCAGCACACAGGGGTCACGGGCGAATTACACAAAACTGGGGTTCTGCCCGTCTGAGCCAGCAGGTCACGGAATCGGCCGATCACGGGGTGGATTGTCGACCAAGATCCATGTCGGTGTCGACGGGGCTGGCCGACCACTGTCACTGGTCGTCACCGGTGGGCAACGCAATGACGGGGCGGTGCTGCGTGAGGTCATCGAGGACATTCGTGTGCCACGGGTCGGTGGAGGTAGGCCACGCACCACCCCGGATGCGGTGATCGCTGACCGGGCTTACCCGTCGAGGGGAACCAGGGACTACCTGCGCGGTCGGGGGATCAAGACAGTCATTCCAGAGAAATCTGACCAGGTTCGCGGCCGGAAGAGCAAGGGCTCTGCCGGTGGCAGGCCGCCGGCGTTCGATGCGCAGGCCTATAAGGGCCGCAATGTGGTCGAGCGGGCGTTCAGCAAGGTCAAGCAGTGGCGAGGGTTGGCGACCCGGTACGACAAGCTGGCGGTGGTGTACCGGGCAGCTGCGGTGCTGTCGACGATTGTTGCCTGGCTGGCCCCTTGAGGAGACACGTCCTAGACCCGGTCCTGCGGCGCTTGATGGATGGCAAAGCCCCCACTGATTGGATCTTCAGTGGGGGCGAGGGCCAGGCGCTCCGATCGTCGCGGGTGGCGGTGGCTGTGAAGCGTGTCGCGGTGGCGGCTGATGCGGAGCGGGTGCACTTCCATGCGCTGCGGCACTTCTTTGCGTCGGGCTTGATCACCGCCGGCCGGCCGATCCATGAAGTGTCTGCGGTCATGGGGCACAGTAGCGCAGCGATGACGCTGAACTTGTACACCCATGTCCTCGACCGGAGCTGCGCGGGGATGCGGGATGCAATCTCCGCGGCAATCGGGCGCGGGATTTCTGCGGGATCACGGCACCTGCGTGTGGTGCCGGATACCGGGTCTTAGCTGGTCAGGCTACGCGGTGGCGTCGAGCGGGTTCTTGACCCAGCTCATCAGGTCGCGCAGCTTGGTGCCGGTGACCTCGATCGGGTGCTCGGCGAAGTCGGCGCGCAGCCCCTCGAGCTCCTTGTTGCCGCCCTCGACGTTGGCGATGAGACGCTTGGTGAAGGTGCCGTCCTGGATGTCGGTCAGGATGTCCTTCATGCGGGACTTGGTGTCGGCGTCGACGACGCGCGGGCCGGAGAGGTAGCCACCGAACTCGGCGGTGTCGGA
>DGYMI06202__coassemble_1762_pt1 | contig 10023 bp, 7 predicted proteins | sample DGYMI06202__metabat2_low_PE_012 | metagenome-assembled genome bin DGYMI06202
GTGGCCAGGACGTGCTCGACCTCGCTGGTGCCGATGCCCATACCGATGGAGCCGAAGGCCCCGTGGGTGGAGGTGTGTGAGTCGCCGCAGACGATGGTCATGCCCGGTTGGCTGGCGCCCAGCTGCGGCCCGACGGTGTGGACGATGCCCTGCTCGCTGTCGCCCATCGGGTGCAGCTTGACGCCGAACTCCTCGCAGTTCCTCCGCAGCGCCTCGACCTGGGTGCGGGAGACCTTGTCCTGGATCTCCAGCAGGTTGCCGGTGTGCACGCCCAGGGTGGGGACGTTGTGGTCCTCGGTTCCGAGGGTCAGGTCAGGACGTCGGACGGGCCGGCCGGCCTGGCGCAGTCCGTCGAAGGCCTGCGGGCTGGTCACCTCGTGGATCAGGTGCAGGTCGATGAACAGCAGGTCGCGTCCGCCGTCCTCCCCCTTGGTCACGACGTGGGCGTCCCAGACCTTCTCTGCCAGGGTGCGCGGGGTCTCGGTTCGCGACTGCCGGGTCACAGCATTCACGGGCTTTCCTCCATCTCCAGGTCCCTCCCGAATGCTCCCGATCGTCACTTCGGGACGTCCTGGAAGTTCCACTATTTGGAATGTATAGTATCAGATCATGGGAAACCCCACCGATTCCGATTCGGGCACAACCCTCGCGCCCGGCACCACCCCGACCACCAGTGGCATTCAGGTCCTCGACCGTGCCCTGCTCATCCTCGGCATCGTCGCCCGCAGGCCACACAGCCTGTCTGAGCTGTGCGACACCACCGGCCTGCCGCGCGCCACGGCGCACCGGATCGCCGTCGCGCTGGAGAAGCACCGGATGGTCACCCGTCTCGACGACGGGCTGTGGACCGCCGGGCCCGCCCTGGCCGAGCTGGCACCGAAGACCTCCACCCGCCTGGAGGAGGCCGCCGAGCACGTGCTGCCCGACCTGGTCACCCGCACCGGCGAGGCCGTGCAGATCTACAAGCTCTCCGGCCACCAGCGGGTCTGCATCGCCGGAGCGGAACCGCAGATCGGCCTGCGCGACACCGTGCCGGTGGGCAACCGGATGACGCTGTCCGCCGGATCCGCGGCGAAGGTGCTGGTCGCCTTCGCCCCGCTCGGTTTCCAGGAGGACGTCCTGTCGACGGCATCCTACACCGCCGCTGACCTCGAGGCGGTACGGGTCGGACAGATCGCTGAATCGGTCGGCGAGCGCGACGCTGCCCTTGCCAGCGTGTCCGCCCCGGTGCGCGACAGCACCGGGGTCATCGCCGCCCTGTCGATCTCCGGGCCGGCCGAGCGCATGGGCTCGTCTCCCGCCGCCCGCCACCGCGAGGCCCTGCAGGCCGCGGCTGCGGAGCTGGAGAGCTACCTGCGGTAGCGCCGCAGGAGAAAGATCCCGGCCCCGACCAGGATCACCACAAGGACACCGCCGGCACCGATGATCGCCCAGGTGGTGCTGGACGTACCGGAGTCCTCCTGGGCCGTGTTCTGACTGTCGCCCTGAGACTCGTCGCCGGACTGCGCCGCATCGTTCGCGTCGCCGGGCTCACCACCGCCGGAAGTGTCGTATTCCGGTTCACCCTCGACCTCGCCGAAGGCGTCCGTGGTGAGAGTGATCGGCATGATCCCGGAGTTGAAGTGGTTCTCCTGTGAGCGGCTGATCATCACGTAGTAGTCGCCAGCAGTCGAGGCATACTTCATCTCGTCGAAGCCCGCGGCCTCCACTCCTTCGCGGTTCTTCCACCGCACCGGATGAGTCATGTCCTGCCAGGACTCGTCGGTTGTGCCGTAGTTCTCGAACTCCTGCCCGTCCGCCGTCGAGGTGTGGTCGATTGCACCACGTCGCGGCGAGAACAACTGGAGGTTCACGCCACGCATCTGATCGCCAGATTGTGAGCCGTCACCTGCGTTGTCGGCCCCGTCGCCCTCCACACCGCGCTGGTCCACCTGGGCCTGCAGTTGCTGGCCCCACTTCACCGGTACCTTGTAGACGACGGTCTCGCCGGGATAGATCTCCGAGTCGTAGCTTTCGCCGGGGTTCAGCTCCGGTGCATTGTTGAAGGAGTTACCGCCCATCAGTTCCTCCCCGCTGTCACTCAGCTCAAGGTCCTCCCACTGGTAGTCGGCGATGGGCCCTTCCGCCATGTCGGGAAGGTTGTCGAGGTTGCCCACCGGGGCCTCCTCCTCCACGAGCATCTCGAAGGACTGACCCTCGAAGTCATTGCCGTCATTGCCTCCATCGCTGGCGTCGGCGGGCTCGACGACGAGGATGAGGTCACTGGCGGAGTCACAGTCCTCGTTGTCACTACGGCCGAGCCCCGGGAAAACCGAGACCTGGTTGGTCCGGATCCGTTGGGAGCCTGAGCCTGAACCCACGTACAGGCGCTCTGCCACACAAACGTCTGAATTGGCCGCAGGTGCACCGGCTCCATCGAAGAGTTCCCAGTTCTCGGTGGAATCGGTTCCCAGCCCGAACGCCAGCGAGTCGGTGGTCTGCTCATCGGTGATGGCGGTCAACCCGACATGGATGGACGATCCCTCGGTTGTACGGGGGATCCGGTAGAAGAGCTTGTCCCCCGACCACTGGTCGACGTACTGGCCAGGCTCCAGCGTCGGCGCAGAGTCAATGTTCGCGGCACCGTCAACCTCCTCGCCCTCCACCATGAACGGCTGAAAGGCACGCTGCGACAGGCGTGCCAGGGTGCTCTTCAACTGGTCTCCGTCCGTAGCGTCGAAGTACTCACCGTTACCTGCGTCGGCGATGCACTCGAGCTGTTCCCGGGCGGCCCCGTCCACGTTGTAGCCGACGGCGTGGATGGCGACGTCCACTCCCTTGTCGGCGAGGTTGGAGGCAGCCACACAGGGGTCCGGGGCGCAGTTCTCCTCGCCGTCGGAGACCAGGACGATGGTCCGCTGCCCCTCGTCGCCCAGGTCTTCCGCTGCCTGTTCCAGGGCATAGGAGATCGGCGTACGGGCCCCGACCGCGTCGTACTCGTCGATCGCCGAGTTGAGCTCGTCCCGGTTACCGGACGCGATCTCCTGTACCAGCTCCGAGTCGGTGCACGCCGCGTCGTCATCGTGGTCGGTGACCTCCCCCGAGAACACCCTGAGGCCGACGTTCAGGGAGTCGTCCAGGCCCCCCACGACGCCGTGCAGGGCATCGCGTGCAGCCTCGATGCGGACCGTGTCCCCCTCGTCCTTCTCAGACATGGATTCCGAGGCGTCCATGAGCATGAGGAGCTCATTGTCCTCCGGACCGTCCACTTCCTCACCTGTCACGTCGGATACATCGTCAGTTCTCGTCGACTGCGCCGATGCCGGTGGCACGTCGTCATCCACCACTGCGGCGAATGTCAGAGCCAGTGCGATGGCTCCCCCTCCTGCCACGATGCGCGCCCCGACGCCGCGGCGTCCTCCCTTGATCTTCACTTGTCCACGTCCCTTGAAGTCTCTTGAAACTAGTATCAGTGCAAAAGCTCCATCAACGTATCAAAGGACCATAAGAACCGCAGGGCAAGGTTCACTGCCAAATACCCAGGCAGGCATAAGAGGAACACGAAAACGCCCCACACCAACGAGGTTGGTGCAGGGCGCTTACGTTTCGTGAGTGATTTGACTCACATTCTGTACCCCGTACGGGATTTGAACCCGTGTTACCGGCGTGAGAGGCCGGCGTCCTAGGCCGCTAGACGAACGGGGCGCGGCGTTGGCACGTCATGGTACGACTCCCCAGATCTCTGCGGTGCCGCTCTGTGCAACGGGGAGAACTATATACGACACCGGCAAAAGCCACATAATCATCACGTCTACCTGCGGATATACCAGGTGCACCGAGCGGCTCGATCTAATGGTGACCACTGCCGCCTCGGGAGGTCAGCATGCATACGCGGTGGTCGCGGCACGCACATGCCGCACCACGTCGGCGGCGAGGGCGACATCATCCAGAGTGTTCCGGACGGCACGGTCGTCGAGGTCGGGCCGACGAAGAACGGACTGGCCCATCCCTGCCTGGGGCAGGCACGGCGGGTCACTGCCCCACGTCAGAGGTTACGAGGTGGGGTCCGACAGCACCCTCGACTGCTCTTCCGCGACGGTGAGCAGGTCCTGGTTGCTCAGGTAGTCGCGGTCGAAGAACTCCCAAGGACTCTCGACCATCGACCAGGCCCCGGTCTCCCGGTCCCGTCGCGGGTGGGCGACGCGCACCCACCGCATCCAGTCGGCGACGCCCCCGGTCAGTGGGTCGACCCGTGAGTAGTGCACGACGGTGCAGTTGTAGATGGTCAGCCCAGGGTCGTTGTCGTACTCCAGGAACTCCTCGTCGCTCCATCGCTCGAGCACCAATCTGGTGGACCACATGAAATCACCGTGGCTGACCACCAGCACGTTCTGTTCGCTGGATTCCCGGTGCAGTGTGCTCAGCAGGTTACGCACCCGGTTCTCCGCCACATTCGCGATCGACTCACCGGCCGGCGGCGCCCAGTACAGGGGATCCTTGCGCTTCAACAGGGCATTGTGCGAGTACTGCTCCTGGAAGACTTTCCGAGGCATCGACGAGATCTCACCCCAGGAGCGTTCCCGGACCACCCGGTTCTCCTCCCACCGTGCATCCCGCAGACCCAGGTTCGCGGCTGTCTCGCGGGACCGTACATACGGGGAGGTGATGCACCGGTCAAGGGTACCGACGTTGTCACGGATCCATGCTCCGGCCGCCTGTGCCTGCGCCACCCCATTCGTGGTCAATCGCCACGAGCGGTCCGCGACGAGCATGGTCTCTTCGGTGGACAGTGCCTGTCCACCGGCCTTGTCAGCCTTCTGGATCACATTGGCTTCGCTCTGGCCGTGACGGACGAGGATGAGGTTTTTGGGCATGGTCACCTGCCCCACTGTACAGATGACAAAAGCGGACACCCCGCACCGAACCAGGCTGTGCTAGTCAGTGCGGGGTGTCCGCTTGTTGTACCCCGTACGGGATTTGAACCCGTGTTACCGGCGTGAGAGGCCGGCGTCCTAGGCCGCTAGACGAACGGGGCATGAAAACAATTTCCCAGTCACACTGTGACTGTCAGCGTTTCCGCTGGCCTACCAGGACTCGAACCTAGAACGACGGTACCAGAAACCGCTGTGTTGCCAATTACACCATAGGCCATTTGTCTTACAACATAACGTCGTGGATATTCTCCCCGCCGCTGTGCTGTGCAACGGGGAATACTATAACCAGACCCCCTCCGCGGTGGCAAATTCCCTGGTTGTCAACCATTTTTCGGGATCCTGCACTGCGGTGTCGGCCCTACTGCGGCCACTACTGCTGAGCTGATGCCTGGAACGGGGTTACGGCACGGGCGGCCTGCAGACGGGCAAGGGTGGACTCGCGGCCCAGCAGCTCCATGGACTCGAACAGCGGCGGGGAGATCGCCGCACCGGAGATGGCCACGCGCAGTGCCCCGTAGGCCTTACGCGGCTTGAGCTCCATGGACTCGATGAGACGTCCGGACAGCTTCTCCTCCAGTGTGGCGGTGACGAACTCCGCCTCGCCGAGGGCGGTCAGCTCCTCGATGGCGGCGTCGAGGACCTCCACGGCGTCCTCCTTGAGGTTCTTCTTCGCCGCCTTTTCGTCGAGCACCAGGTCGGCGTCGGCGGTGACCAGGAAGCGCAGCAGTCCGTCAGCGTCCGAGAGCACCTTGATGCGGGTCTGCACCAGGTCGGCGGCGAAGGCGAACTTCTCGGCCGGGTAGTCGGCCGGGAAGCCCTTGTACTCCTCCAGGTAGCTACGCAACCGGGCGGTGAAGTCGTCGAGCTCCAGCAGACGGATGTGGTCGGCGTTGATCGCCTCCAGCTTCTTCTGGTCGAAGCGGGCCGGGTTCGGCTTCACGTCGGCGACGTCGAAATTGGCAACCAGCTGGTCGATGGTGAAGATGTCCTCGTCGGCCGACAGGGACCAGCCCAGCAGGGAGAGGTAGTTCAGCATGCCCTCGGGGATGATGCCGTTGTCGCGGTGGTTGAAGAGGTTGGACTCCGGGTCACGCTTGGACAGCTTCTTGTTGCCCTCGCCCATGACGAACGGCAGGTGGGCGAAGGTCGGGGTCGCCTCGGCCACACCGATGCGCACCAGTGCCTCGTAGAGGGCCAGCTGGCGCGGGGTGGACGGCAGCAGGTCCTCGCCGCGTAGCACGTGGGTGATCCGCATCAGAGCATCGTCCACCGGGTTGACCAGGGTGTACAGCGGCTGGCCGTTGGAACGGGCGACGACGAAGTCGGGGACGGTGGTGCCGTCGACGCTCATGTCGCCGCGGACCAGGTCGTGCCACTCCCAGGTCTTCTGCGGCATGCGCAGGCGCCACACCGGCTGGCGGCCCTCGGCCTCGAAGGCGGCGATCTGCTCCTCGGTGAGCTCGCGGTCGTAGTTGTCGTAGCCGAGCTTGGGGTCGCGGCCGGCGGCCTTGTGCCGCTCCTCGACCTCCTCGGCCGTGGAGTACGCCGGGTAGACGTCGCCGGAGGCCTTCAGCTTCTCCAGGACCTCGGCGTAGATGTCCATACGCTGGGACTGACGGTACGGGCCGTGCGGGCCGCCGGGCTCGCCGACGCCCTCGTCCCAACCCAGGCCGAGCCAGGTCAGCGACTCGACGATGGCCTCGTAGGACTCCTCGGAGTCGCGGGCGGCGTCGGTGTCCTCGATACGGAAGACCAGCTTACCGCCGGTGTGGCGGGCGTAGGCCCAGTTGAACAGTGCGGTGCGCACCATGCCGACGTGCGGGGTCCCGGTCGGCGACGGGCAGAAACGGACTCGAATGTCACTCATGGTCATCTATTTCACCACACCCACTCGCCTGCCACGTCGCCGACGTACCCGGCCGAGTGCAGCGCAGCCACCCAATCCGCCAACGGCAGTTCCCCGGTGCCCGGCGCGCCGCGCCCCGGGTCGTCGGCGATCTGTACGTGGGTGGGCAGGTTCCCCGTCTGTGCGGTGCCGGACGCTGCGGTGCCGGACGCTGCGGTGCCGGACGCTGCGGCACCCAGCTCCTCGATCCACTCGCCGATACCGTCGTGCCCCACGGTCTCCACGAGATGCCAGAAGTCGGCGAGCAGTCCGGTACCACCAATGGTGTCGGTGAGCGCAGTGGCGTCGTCGATCACCTGGACCGGGTAGTCCGCGGGCCCCACACCGGGGCTGCGGCTCGGTTCGATCAGCACCGTCCCCTGGCCCCGGGAGGTGACCGACTCCGCCACTGCAGCCGTGTGGTCGCGCTGTGCGCTGGTGAGGTCGCGGCCGCCGCGTCCGACAAGAAGGTTGAACCGATCTGCCCCGGTGAGCTCGGCCAGCCGGGCGTGGGCGTCCAGGTGCGTCGGGGTCAGGGGTTCCTGGTGCAGGACGCCCCGCTCACCGGCAGCGGTGTCCCCGCCCCAGAAATTCAGGGCGACCAGTGTGAGCTCCCGACGGCGCAGCTCGGCAACCAGTTCGTCGACGGCCGCAGCTCCGGGTTCGGGTGTGGCCCAGGGCCACCACAGCTCGATGCGGTCCACGCCGAGCGCGGTGGCCCGGTCGAGGTCGATCTGCCCGAGGGGCAGGCCCACCGAACAGTTGACGGCGGTGAGGTACGGGGCGTTGGAGGACGACATGTCTCCAGTATCCATGGACCGTGGGGCGGAGCATCCTCCGTAGACTCGGTCGGCATGAGCGATCCCGAAACTGCTGCCGCCCCCGTCACCGCCTCCGCCGCCGCACAGCCGACCCGACCCCGCGTCGCCGTGATCACCGGCGCCGGTGGCGGCCTGGGCCGTGCCTTCGCCACAGCGCTGGCCTCGGCCGGCTGGACCGTGGCCGCCCTGGGACGCACCCGGGCCACCCTGGAGGAGACCATCGAGGGACTCGACGACCTCTCCCCCGCCGACAGTGCCGACAGGGCCGACAGGGCAGGCGTCCCGCAGCACCTCGCAGTGGTCTGCGACGTCACCGACGAGGACTCGGTGCAGATAGCCTTCGACACCATCACCGACCATTTCGGCCGACTGGACCTGTTGGTCAACAACGCCGGTATCCCCGGCCCGACCGGACGGCTCGACGGTGTCGACGTCGCCGACTTCTCCGCCACGGTGCACACCAATCTCACCGGTACTTTCCTGTGCACCCGCGCGGCGTTCGCCTGGATGGCGGCCCACGGTGGCGGTCGGATCATCAACAACGGGTCTATCGCCGCCCAGTCCCCGCGGGCCGGGGCGGCAGCCTATGCAGCATCCAAGGCGGCGGTGGCGTCATTGACGGTGTCCACCGCACTGGACGGTAGGGATGTCAACGTCACCGCCACCGAGCTGGACATCGGAAACGCGCGGACGGAGCTGTTGGGAGCGTTCAGTTCCTCCGAGCCGATGTTCGATGCGGCGGAGGCCGCCCGCCTGCTGGTCAGTGTGGCTGATCTGCCGACCTCCGTGAGCGTGGACCGGATCACGGTGACCGCCGCCGGCATGCCCTACCTCGGCCGGGGATGAGACCGGGGATAACCCCGTTCACCACCAAGACAATTCGGACTGTTCACCGATACTGGGTACGGTTGACTGCGTGATCAACAATGATCGCCCGTCGACGGCGCCTGACTTCCTGCTGTCCCGCGCGTCGGGCAGCATCCGCACGCAGGGCACCAGCGCGTCCTTTCCTGACCCGTTCGAGGCGGCGACTGCGCTGCACGAGGGGCAGGTGGACCTGGTCGTCGGGGCGGTCCCCTTCGACACCGGAAACCGGGCGGCCCTGTCCGTCCCGGAGTCGGTCATCGAGAGCGAGGGTCCGCTGGAGCCGCCGGCGCACTACCGGGGCATGGAGGCCGCCGCCCAGTTGGAGGTCCTCGGTGTCTTTCCGCTGTCCAGCCCGGAAGAGCATCAGATGACGGTCAGCGCGGCGATCGGGACGATGCAGAACACCCGGCTGCGCAAGGTTGTCCTGGCCCGTGCGGTGGATGTCACCTTCGCCGACGAGATCGACCCACTTCTCATCGCCGCCCGCATGATCGACCTTTCGGCGTTGCGGGACGGCTATGCAGTGGACCTGTCCGCCACCGGACGCGCCGATGACCGCGGGACGATGCTCGTCGGCTCCTCCCCCGAGGTGCTGGTCCGACGCACCGGAAATGTCGTCGAGGCCCACCCGCTGGCGGGGTCGGCGGCACGACTGCCCGACCCTCAGGCGGACGAGGCCGTCGGACGCTCCCTCCAGGACTCCACCAAGGACCTCACCGAACACCAGCTGGTTGTCGACCACTACCGTACGGTGTTGACCGGGGTGTGCAGCGAACTGGTCATCCCCGACTCCCCCGAGCTGATCCGCACCAATGAGATGTGGCATCTGGCCACACCGATCCGTGGGGTACTCAAAGACCCGAGCTTCTCGGCCCTGGACCTGGCGTTGATGCTGCACCCGACCCCGGCGGTGGGTGGCACCCCGACGGATGACGCGATCGGCATCATCAACGAGGTGGAGGGGCCGCGCGGTTTCTACGCCGGTTTCGTCGGCTGGTGCAATGCCGAGGGTGACGGGGAGTACATGGTGACGATCCGCTGTGCGGAGGTCGCCGGGGCGACCGCGCGGGCGTGGGCCGGCGGCGGGGTCATCGAGACGTCCTCCCCCGCGGCGGAAGCCGCCGAGACCACGGCGAAGCTGCAGACCGCCCTGCGGGCGCTCAACGTCCCGGCGTCACTGCGTACGGTCTAGTAGGCCTCGACCGGGTTGACCAGGTGGCCCAGGCCCGGGATCTCGATGTCGATCGAGTCGCCGGGGACCATCTCGGCGGTGCCGGCCGGGGAGCCGGTGCAGATGACGTCGCCGGGCAGCAGGGTGAAGGCGGAGGAGACCCACTCCACGATCTCCGGGATGGCCTTGATCATCTGGTCGGAGTTGGAGTCCTGCTTGGTCTGGGTCTCACCGTCGTGGGTCAGGTGTGCCTTGATCGGCAGGTTGGTCAGGTCGGTGAAGTCGAGGTCGGTCTCGATCCACGGGCCGAGCGGGCAGAAGCTGTCCAGGCCCTTGGCGCGTGCCCACTGGCCGTCGGCGAACTGC
>DGYMI06202__coassemble_1920_pt1 | contig 9018 bp, 8 predicted proteins | sample DGYMI06202__metabat2_low_PE_012 | metagenome-assembled genome bin DGYMI06202
CTGCCCCGTTGCCCACAATGTGAGACTTGCAGGTCAGGGCATTGTGGAGATCGGTGAAAAAACGTCTCGGGTGTGATGGATTGCTGCGCTGCGGCCCCAAGAAGTCGGACAGGGGACCGGCTCCCTGGAAAACTGACTACCCTAGCGCCATGAGAACACATGCCTCCCGCCGTCGATCCCTCCTCACCTCAGTGGCGACGCTCGGATGCGTCGGAGCACTGCTGGTCGGTTGCTCGGGGGAGACGGACACCGATGGGGCTGCCACCGAGGTGACCGGCACCGTCGTGGAGTCGGATCCGTCGTCAGACGCGGATGCCGGGGGCAAGGGCCCCGACAGCACTGAGTCGGTGGAGGTGTCGGACGCATCCGCCCCTGGCCAGGATCCGAACGCCTCCTGTGGGGACGCCGAGGTGGTCAACCCGCTGACCGGCGGCACCCCCATCCCGGTGGTGTTCACCAGCATCGACGACACCGACGGACGCTTCTACTACACCCCGGACGGAGATCGGTCGAGCTCAACGACACCGCGGAGACCCTGGACCTGACGGCCCTGGGTTGAGGTCGGCAGGGGAGCGCAGCGCCTACTTCGCGACGATGTTGACCATCTTGCCGGGCACCACGATGATCTTCGCCACTGACTTGCCCTCCACGTGGGAAGCCACGTTCGGCTCCTCCAGTGCAGCGGCCTCGATGTCCTCACGGGAGGCGTCGGCGGCGACGGTGATCCGGCCGCGGACCTTACCCATGACCTGCACCGGCAGCTCGATGGTGTCATCCACCAGCCACTTCTCCGACCAGGTCGGGAAGTCCTCGTGCGCCAGCGACTGCTCGTGGCCCAGGCGGGACCACAGTTCCTCGGCGATGTGCGGGGCGACCGGGGCGAGCATCAGCACCAGCGGCTCCACGGCGTCCCGCGGGATCGAGTCTGCGGAAGCGTAGGTCTTGGTCAGGTAGTTGACGTACTCGATGAGCTTGGCCACGGCGGTGTTGTCCCGCAGGTTGGCGTAGTCATCGTGCACACCGGCGATGGTGCGGTGCAGGGCACGCTGATCATCGTCGGTCAGCGCAGCGCTATCAGCAGCACCAGCACCAGACACGACCAGCGAACCGTCCTCCTCGTTGACGACCAGGCGCCAGGCGCGCTGCAGGAAGCGCTGCGCACCCACGACGTCCTTCGTCGCCCACGGACGGGAGGTGTCCAGCGGCCCCATCGACATCTCGTAGACGCGCAGGGTGTCGGCACCGTAGTTCTCGCAGATCTCGTCGGGGGAGACGGAGTTCTTCAGGGACTTACCCATCTTGCCGTACTCCTGGTTCACCTCCTCGCCGTTGTAGTAGAACTTGCCGTCCTTCTCCTCGACCTCTTCGGCGGGCACGTAGATCCCGCGGGCGTCGGTGTAGGCGTAGGCCTGGATGTAGCCCTGGTTGTAGAGGCGGTGGTAGGGCTCATACGAGCTGACATGGCCCAGGTCGAAGAGCACCTTGTGCCAGAACCGGCTGTACAGCAGGTGCAGCACGGCATGCTCGACACCACCGACGTACAGGTCCACACCACCGGAGGGCACGCCCTCACGCGGGCCGGTCCAGTACCGCTCGTTCTCGATGTCGACCAGCGCCTCGGAGTTCGTCGGGTCGACGTAGCGCAGCTGGTACCAGGACGACCCGGCCCACTGCGGCATGACGTTGGTGTCGCGGTAGTAGGTCTGCTCGCCGTCGCCGAGATCCAGGGTCACCTCGACCCATTCCTTGGCCTTGGCCAGCGGCGGCTGCGGCTCGGTGTCGGAGTCGTCCGGGTCGAAGCTGACCGGCTTGTAGTCCTCGACCTCGGGCAGCTCCACCGGCAGCATCGAGTCCGGCAGCGCGTGGGCGACCCCGTCGGCGTCGTAGACGATGGGGAAGGGCTCGCCCCAGTAGCGCTGGCGGGCGAACAGCCAGTCGCGCAGCTTGTACTGGATCTTCTCCTCACCGACGCCCTGCTCGACGAGCCAGGCGATGGTCGCCTCGATGGCCTCTGTCTTGTTCTTGCCGTCGAGGGCCAGGCCGCGATCGTTGGTGGAGTTGACCAGGGTACCGTCGCCGGTGAAGGCGGCGTCCTGCACGTAGGAACCGTCACCGGTGGACTCCGGCGCGGCGACGACCTCGCGGATCGGCAGGCCGAAGACCGTGGCGAACTCGTGGTCGCGCTCGTCGTGGGCGGGCACGGCCATGATCGCGCCGGTGCCGTAGCCGGTCAGCACGTAATCGGCGATGAACACCGGTACCTGCGCGCCGTTGACCGGGTTGGTGGCGTAGGCGCCGGTGAAGACACCGGTCTTCTCCTTGTTCTCCTGACGCTCCAGGTCGGACTTCGCGGCAATGGCCTTGCGGTAGGACGCCACGGCATCCTTCGGGGTCGCCTCGCCGTTGGTCCACAGCGGGTTGGTGCCCTCGGCGTAGGGGGCGTCGGTGACCAGGGCGTCCACCAGCTCGTGCTCCGGCGCCAGCACCATGTAGGACGCACCGAACAGCGTGTCCGGGCGGGTGGTGAACACGCGGATGCGGGCCTCGGACTTGGGCGCGGCCAGCTCGACGGCGAAGTCGACCTCAGCACCGCGGGAGCGTCCGATCCAGTTGCGCTGCATGGACTTGACCTTGTCGGGCCAGTCCAGGTCCGCCAGGTCGTCGATGAGGCGGTCGGAGTAGGCGGTGATGCGCATCATCCACTGCGACAGGCGCTTGCGGAAGACGGGGAAGTTGCCGCGGTCGGAGCGTCCTTCGGCGGTGACCTCCTCGTTGGCCAGGACGGTGCCCAGGCCGGGGCACCAGTTGACCGTGGAGTTGGAGCGGTAGACCAGGCGGTGGGCGTCGAGCGCCTCCTGCTGCTGCTTCGGCGTCAGATCGTCCCACGCGGTGCCGTCGACGCCCTCGGCGGCGAACTTCTCCTCCAGCTCGGCGATCGGGCGGGCCTTCTGCTGCTCGACATCGAACCAGGAGTTGAAGATCTGCAGGAAGATCCACTGGGTCCATTTGTAGAAGTCGGTGTCGGTGGTGGCGATGACGCGGCGGCGGTCGTGGCCCAGACCCAGCCGACCCAGCTGGCGCTCCATGTTGTCGATGTTCGCCTGGGTGGTGGTGCGCGGGTGGGTGCCGGTCTGCACGGCGTACTGCTCGGCGGGCAGGCCGAAGGCGTCGTAGCCGAGGGTGTGCAGGACGTTGCGGCCCTGCATGCGGTTGAACCGGGCGAAGACGTCCGTGGCGATGTAGCCCAGCGGGTGGCCGACGTGCAGGCCCGCTCCGGAGGGGTAGGGGAACATGTCCTGGACGAACAGCTTGTCCGCGGGCAGTTCCTGGTCCGGGTCAGCGAGATCGCCGACGGGGTTGGGGGCGTTGAAGGTGCCGTTGTCCCGCCAGTACTGCTGCCAGCGGTTCTCGAGTGCGCCGGCGAGTTCGGGGGTGTAGCGGTAGGAGGTGGCCTCGCCTGAACTGTTCCGAGAATTAGTCATGGGTACTGATTGTAATAGACTGGGGGACATGATCGTTCTGTCTGTCCTGCTGTTCGTCTTCGGTATTGCTGTGCTGGTCACGGGGGTGCTTGCTCTGACGGCGAAGCTGCCCGGCAACAAGTGGGTCGGCCTGCGTGTGCCGGAGGCCCGCAAGAACCGCGAAATGTGGGACACCGGGCACCGCATCGCGGGCCCGACCTGGACTGGCGCGGGTGTGGCGTTGATCGCCGCCGGTGTGGTCAGCCTGCAGGGGGGCTGGATGTGGATCATCGTGACGCTGCTGGTCGTCGGCGCGGTGTTCCTGATCGGCATGGGCGCCGCTCTGGCGGCACAGACGCTGGCGAAGATCGACCACGCCAAGGCGTTGGAGGCGGAGCAGGCACGCGCCGCCGCGGGCTGCTGCTCCAGTGGCGGCTCGTCGGACGCTGACGCTGGCTCGGACGCTGCGGCCGGGTCGTCCTGCGGTTCCGGCAGCGCCGGCGGTGGCTGCGGGGACGGCTGCGGCAGCTGCGGTGACAGCGGGGACGCCGGTCATGCCCACGCCAACGCACCCGCCCCGAACCTGGACGCCGCCCGGCGCGCCATGGCGTCCCGCGACGGGGAGTAAATCACCGGAGGAGCATCCGTATGCCGCTGCAGAAGAACACGCTGACCACAGGGTTCCGCACCTCGGTGCGACCCACCGTGCGCCCCACGGTGCGCAAGGGGGCCGTGCTCGTTGCGGCGGTGGGGCTCGCCGTCCCGATGCTGACTGCCTGCGGTGAGACGCGCAGTGTCGAGGCGTTCTGCGAGGTCATCGACGACAACCGGGCGTCCTTCGACAATGCGATGAATACCGTGGGTAGCGGGGACTTCAACACCGGAATGTCGCAGTTCTCGGACGCTTTCACCGACCTGCAGGGGATGTGGCCGGAGCTGACGAAGGTCGCCCCGGAGGACATCCTCGAGGACACCGAGACGCTGAACGACACTTTCGGTGACGGTGCCTCGGAGGAGGACGGGGACTCCGACGGTGACGGCGGCGACGGCGATGGCAATGGCGGCGGTGTCCTCTCCGGGATCTCGCAGGCCGCAGCTGCAGGCGATGCCGCGATCAACGTCAACAACTACGTGAACCGCAACTGCTGACCCCACGCCGAGCGAGCCGGCCTATGACGCGCGCAGGTTAGAATGTGCTGGTGGACACTTTTCTGCACAGGAACATCACCTCCCGGGTCGAGGCACTGCTGGACCAGTTTCCCGTGGTTGTTCTCCGCGGTAGCCGCGGCACAGGAAAGACCACATTGGCCAGGAGGATCGCCGACGATCGTGGCGGCGCCTTCCTCAGCGCCGAGCGCGCCGCCTCCGCGGGCGTGGGACGGGGCCACGGGTTCACGGTCATCGACGATATCTTCGATGCCACTCCGGGCCGCGAGGTCATCGATGCCGTCCGCGCTGCCACGGAGAACACCCGGCGTCCCGGCACGTTCCTGCTCACGTCCTCCTCCGACCCCCACCGGGAGGGTGCAGATGCCACCGGCCTGGAGGGGTGGAGCGTCGCCGTGCCTCTGCTCGGTCTGAGTCGGGGAGAGTTCCTCGGGCGCCAGGATGACCTGGTCACCGCCGTGCTCGAGGGTGCGCTGGAGTCCACCACCTCAGCGCCGACCCCCACCGGCCGGCAGGAGCTGCTGGCCCGCGGCTCCCACCCCGGTCTTGGCACGTCCGATCCGTCCGACACCTCCGACTGGTACCGCGACTATCTCACCGATCTGGTCACCCGGGACGTCCCCTCACTGGTCGACGTTGACGATCCGTCCCGGATCCGCGCGCTGCTGGGAGCACTGGCGGAGATCCAGGCGGGGGAGCTGACCATCGCCGATCTCGCCGCGCAGACCGACATTCCCGCCTCGACGGTCTCCACCTATGTTGACCTGCTGCAGAACCTCCTGGTGCTGGACGTGATCCCGGCGTGGGAACCGGGTGTGTCCAGCCAGGAGATCCAGCGTCCCACCGCGGTGCTGACCGACAGCGGACTGGCGATGACTCTCGGCGCAACAGACCACGGCCTGCTCAAGGGTTTCGTGCTCGCCGAGCTCGGCCGCCAGTCGACCTGGACGGAGCACCGTTTCCGGATCCACACCTACCGCAACGGCAGCGGTAGGGCAGCCGACGCCATCCTGGAACTGCGGGACGGTCGGGTCATCGCGATCCAAGTGCCCGGTGAGAATGGCACGCCCACTGAGGACGCGGCGTCCGACCTGGAGTTTCTCCGCGACAACCTTGGGGAGCGGTTCATCGCGGGCATCATCATCGGGGCTGACGGGAGCGGCTACCGCAGTCTGGGCGAGCGGGTCTGGGAGGTGCCGTTGTCCGTACTGTGGGAGCTGAACACCCTGAACACGCCGAACGCCGATCCCGACGGGAGCCCAGAGGAATGAGCGAGCCAACGTATCCGGTTGTCGTCTGCGGCACGGTGAACATCGACACCTTCGTCGGCGTGGACCAATTCCCGACCTCCGGGGAGACCATCATCGCCGTCCCGAATGGCACGGCGCTCGGTGGCAAGGGGGCCAACCAGGCCGTCGCCGCGGCGCGCTATGCCGCCCGTGAGGGGGACGTCCTGTTCCACGCCACCGTCGGCACCGACGGCGACGGTAACTCCGCCCGCGACGAACTCGCAGGTTACGGGGTGGACGTCACCGCGGTAGGACGCACCGACGAAGCACCCACCGGCCAGGCGTTCATCATGAACGACCCGGCGGGGGAGAACATCATCGTGGTGACCTCCGGGGCCAATGCACTCACCAACCCGGCGACGCTCGGTGGCGCGACTTCCGGCGCAGACTCTGACCCGGACTCGGGTGGGGGAGCAGCCGTGGACTCCGCGGCGGTACTGCTGGCGCAGGGGGAGCTGACCCCGGAGCACTCCGCCGCACTGCCCGCACTGGCCGAGCGGCTGGGTGCCCGGTTCGTCCTGAACCTCGCGCCGGTGACCACCCGCGACCGGGACCTGCTGGCGTCCGCCGACCCGCTGATCGTCAACGAGACCGAGGCCGCCGACGTACTCGGTATGCCACGCGACACCCTGTTGGACGAACTGCTCGACGCCTTCGCTGCCGCCGTGGAACGCGGCCTGGCGGTCTCCGCCGTGGTGACCTTGGGAGCCCAAGGCGCGTTGCTCGTCGCTGGGGGTGAGCGGACCATGCTCGACGCCATTCCGGTCGGCGCGACCGACGCCGCCGACTCGGGGACAGACTCGGCGCAGGTCGTGGACACCACCGGGGCCGGCGATGCCTTCTGCGGCACGCTGGCCGCGGCACTGGCCGAGGGGGATACCTTGGCCGAAGCAGCACGACTGGCGTCCGCGGCGGGCAGCCTGGCGGTGCGCTCGAGGGGTGCGGCGGCGTCCTACGCCGGACGCGAGGACATCCGCCGATGTACGGAGCTGGACAGCTGAGCCGAGGACGGCACAAACGGCGAGTAGGCGACGGCGCCGGGACTGTCTGCAAATTCACGGTGTCGGTTCCTGCAAATCCACGGTGAAGGAATGAATCCGCTGGACTTGCACTATGAATGACCTCATCCACCGCAACGCCTCCCCGTGGATCAGTGACCTCCTGGACCATTTCCCGGTCGTCGTCCTCCAGGGAGCGCGCCAGGTCGGCAAGAGCACCCTGGCTGCCGACATCGCCGGACACCGCCACGGCAACATCGTCACGATGGATAGACAACGCCCGGACCGCTGCCACCACCGACCCCGCCGGGAGATCGGACGTCCGAAGGTCTTCCTCCCGGACAGTGCGCTGGCAATGCACCTCTCCGGCATCTCCGAGGACCAACTGACAGCGCACGAAGAGTACTTCGGTGCGCTTCTCGAAGGCTTCGTGGCAGCAGAGCTTCGTCGGCAGCAAACCTGGTCCGAGGACGATTACCGGCTGCATGCCTACCGGAACAGCAACAACCGTGAGGTCGACTGCCTCATTGAACTGGCCGACGGTCGGGTGATCGCGATCGAGGTCAAGGCATCGTCGACCGTGCGAACCACCTACTTCCGGCACCTCGAGTTCCTCCGGGAGGAGCTGGGAGACCGGCTCATCGCCGGCATCGTCCTGCCGACAGCGCCGGAACCTGGCCGGTTCGGTGACCGGATGTGGGCATTGCCCGTCTCCTCGTTGTGGGAACTGGGAACCAGCGCGGGAACGCTGCGACCATGAGATGGAGGGTATCCCTCATCGGTTCCTTCGCTCCCCGGAGGCGGGGTACCGGGTGACCTGGCGGAAGCACTTTGGTCAGACCACCTCCACGGGTAATCTGTCTCACCATGAGAAACTTCATTAACCGCATCTTGGGATACCGACCCGATCTGCTGATCGTGCTCATCGTCCTGGCTGTCGTTGTGGCGCTCGTTTTCCCCGCCCGCGACGGGTTCGCCGATGTCATGGACTGGGTCGTGAAGATCGCCATCGCGCTGCTGTTCTTCCTCTACGGTGCCCGTCTGTCCACCCGCGAGGCCCTCAACGGTCTGACGCACTGGCGGCTCCACCTGCTGATCCTGGCGTTCACCTTCGTGGTCTTCCCGCTGATCGGCCTGGCGCTGATGCCGCTGAAGTACGCCATCGGCGACGAGCTCTACCAGGGCATCCTCTTCCTGTGCCTGGTGCCGTCGACCGTGCAGTCCTCGGTGGCGTTCACATCGATCGCGCGCGGCAACATCCCCGGCGCGATCGTCAGTGCGTCCGCCTCGAACCTCATCGGTGTCTTCGCGACCCCGCTGCTGGTGCTGCTGCTGATGAGTGGCAGTGACGGTGGCATGCACGTGGACACCTCCGTGTTCATCGACATCGCCCTGCAGCTGCTTGCGCCGTTCATCCTGGGTCAGTTGATGCGCAAGGTGCCGGGTGTGAAGACCGTCGCCGGGGCGAAGCCGACCAGTTACGTCGACAAGATCTCCATCGGCCTGGTGGTCTACGTGGCGTTTTCCGAGGGCATCGTGATGGGGGTGTGGTCGTCGGTGTCGTGGGTGGCGATCGTCGGGATCTGCATCGGTTCGGTCGTCGGCGTGTACGCGATGCTGTGGCTGACCTCCTTCGTGGCCCGACGTGCCGGCTTCGACTACAAGGACCAGGTCGCGATCCAGTTCTGCGGGACGAAGAAGTCCCTGGCCTCCGGTCTGCCGATCGCCGCGGTGCTGTTCAGCGGGGGAGCCGGGCTGATCATCGTGCCGCTGATGATCTTCCACCAGATCCAGCTGATGATCTGTTCCTCGCGTGCGGCGAAGTACGCGAAGCTGCAGCCGGAGAACACCTGGTAAACCGGTCTGCCCATCGTCCCTGCCGGGACTATCGCACTTTCGATGATGGGGAGGCCTGATAGGTTTGGAATAAGCGCAGGTCAGAGAGTCTCATTTTCTGACCACCCGAAGCGGAGGTGCGATAGTCCGGCCGACGGACCCGTCAGAGCGCGTCGTCCCCAGCATCGTTGTCCAGCCCCGGCACAAGAGCCGCGACCCGCTCCGAGAGCTTCCACTCATCACGGCGGCGGGCGGTGCGTTGCAGCA
>DGYMI06202__coassemble_1948_pt1 | contig 8868 bp, 5 predicted proteins | sample DGYMI06202__metabat2_low_PE_012 | metagenome-assembled genome bin DGYMI06202
TGCCGGGCAAGGTCACCAAGCTCGTTCCGTTCGGTGCGTTCGTTCGCGTCGAAGAGGGCATCGAGGGTCTCGTCCACATCTCGGAGCTGGCCGAGCGCCACGTCGAGGTTCCGGACCAGATCGTCACCGTCGGCCAGGAGCTCATGGTCAAGGTCATCGATATCGACCTCGAGCGTCGCCGGATCTCCCTGTCCCTGAAGCAGGCCGACGAGGACTTCGCCGAGGACTTCGACCCGTCCAAGTACGGCATGGCCGACTCCTACGACGAGCAGGGCAACTACATCTTCCCGGAGGGCTTCGACTCGGAGACCAACGAGTGGATGGAGGGCTTCGAGTCCCAGCAGCGTGAGTGGGAGGACCGCTACGCTGAGTCGGAGCGTCGCCACAAGATGCACGCCGCCCAGATCGAGCGCCACCGCGCCCAGGCCGCCGAGGCCGGCGAGGCCGCCGACAACGGCAGCTACTCCTCCAGCAGCGAGGACAAGCCCGCCGAGGCTGCTGCCGCCGCTGAGGCCACCGACGACTCCGGTTCGCTGGCGTCCGACGAGCAGCTCAACGCCCTGCGCCAGAAGCTGGCCGGCAACTAAGCTGCAGCCTGTTCCGATGCTCCGGAACAACCCCTGAACAAGCCCCGAGGACTTCTGTCCCCGGGGCTTCTTCATGTCTGTTCCCCTCTGCATCCCTCTTTGCCCCCTGCATCTTCTCCTCGGTTTCCCATGGTGGTGCCCCCGCAGGCCGATGTCGTCCTACCGGCTCAGAGCGTTTTCACCTTAAACTGGTTCACGCGACCGTCCCCACCGGGCGGCTTTGCCATACTGACTCAAGGTGGAATGCCACATGGTATCGAAAACGATTGAGACATCCCGGCTTATCCTGCGGGAAATAGGAGGCGCGGACAACGTCGCCTCCTTCACCTACTGTGCGACGCGGCTCAGATTCGACGTTCACGACAAATCCAAGGTCGACATTGACGCCCTGGACGAGGACCCCAACGTCCTTGGCGTAGTGGAACAGGGGAGTACCGGCGTCCAGGTGGTGATGGGCGGTGGCGTCGCCGAGTTCTACAACGCCATCGTCAAGGAACCCGGGATGGGGGACGGGGAACGTAAGAGCTCGTCGAGTGGGAAGAAGGAGTACGGGGGAGTACGCGGCAAGTACGACTGGGTGAACTACTGCTTCGAGTTCCTCTCCGATACGTTCCGCCCGGTACTGTGGGCCCTGCTGGGTGCCTCGCTGATCATCACCCTGCTGGTGCTGGCCGACACCTTCAACATGCAGGACTTCCGTGCGGACATGGCGGACCAGCCCAACGGCTACGTCCTGCTTCACGCCATGTGGCGCTCGGTGTTCTACTTCCTGCCGATCATGATCGGTGCCACCGCGGCCCGGAAGCTCGGCGCCAACGAGTGGGTCGGTGCCGCCATCCCGGCCGCCCTGCTGACCCCGGAGTTCCTGGAACTGGGCGAGGCAGGGGAGACGGCCGATGTCTTCGGCCTGCCACTGGTGCTCAACGACTACTCGTCCCAGGTCTTTCCGCCGCTGATCGCGGCGATCGGCCTGTTCTGGGTGGAGAAGGGGCTGAAGAAGCTCATCCCCAGTGCTGTGCAGATGGTCTTCGTCCCCTTCTTCTCACTGCTGATCATGATCCCGGCGACGGCTTTCCTGCTGGGGCCCTTCGGCATCGGCATCGGTAACGGAATCTCCGACTTCCTGCTGTGGCTCAACGGCATCTCACCGTTCATCCTGGCTATCATCGTGCCGATCATGTACCCGTTCCTGGTGCCGCTGGGCCTGCACTGGCCGCTGAACGCGATTATGGTGCAGAACCTCGCGACCCTCGGCTACGACTTCATCCAGGGGCCGATGGGTGCCTGGAACTTCGCCTGCTTCGGCGTGGTCGCCGGCGTGTTCCTCCTGTCCATCAGAGAGAAGAACAAGAGCATGCGTCAGGTGTCGCTGGGCGGTCTGATGGCCGGTCTGTTCGGCGGTATCTCAGAGCCATCGCTTTATGGTGTGCTGCTGCGATTCAAGAAGACCTACTTCCGCCTCCTGCCGGGCTGTGTCGTCGGTGGCGCGATCATCGGTTTCTTCGACGTGAAGGCGAACGCCTTCGTGTTCACCTCGCTGCTGACCTTCCCGGCGATGGACCCGTGGGGTGGCTACCTCATCGGCATCGGTGCGGCCTTCGCCACCTCGATGCTGCTGGTGCTCTTCTTCGACTACCGCGGCAAGGACGAGAAGGCCGAGGTTATGGCGCAACTCGAGGCGGAACGTGCCGAGGCCAATGCTGACGAGGACACCCGGGTGGCTGCTGCCGGTACTACCGCCGGAAAAGCCGCCGGTGCCGAGGCCAGTGACAAGGCAGCCCTGCAACCGGGGGCGGTCACAGTGGTGACCTCTCCGGTGGTCGGTAAGGCCATTCCACTGTCGGACGTTCCGGATCCGGCGTTCGCTTCCGGGGCGCTCGGCAAGGGTGCTGGTATAGAGCCAACCGGGGACACGGTCGTGGCCCCGGCCGATGCCACCGTGCTGACGGTGCAGAAGACCGGTCATGCTGTCGGTCTGCGCCTGGACAGCGGCATTGAACTGCTCATCCACATCGGTATCGACACCGTGAAGATGGACGGTGACGGCTTCGAGGTCCTCGTCGAGCGCAAACAGAAGGTGGAGGCGGGAACCGAGTTGATTCGTTTCGACCGGAAGAAGATCGAGGCCGCAGGGTACTCAGCGGTGACCCCGGTCGTGGTCGTCAATACCCGGAAGTTCGCCGAGGTAGAGGGGATCCCTGCCCCGATTGCCGCCGTCGGCGATGATCTCATCACGGTTACTGCGAAACCCGCGGAGACTCCGGATGCCGCAGCGACCGCAGCCACCGAGTAGTCAGCGTTGAGTAGCCACACTGTCCGGTGACAGGTCGAGCCTGCGCAGCAATTGTGCGTTCAGGGCGACGACCACCGTGGAGGCGGACATCAGCACCGCCCCCACGCTCATCGGCAGGATGATACCGACCGGGGCGAGGATACCCGCCGCCAAGGGAACGGACACCAGATTGTAGCCCGCGGCCCACCACAGGTTCTGCGTCATCTTCCGGTAGGTCGCCCGGGACAGTTCGATCACCGAGAGCACGGCGCGCGGATCGGAGCTTGCGAGGATCACCCCGGCCGATCCGATCGCCACGTCCGTGCCGGCACCGATGGCGATGCCGACGTCCGACTGGGCCAGCGCCGGGGCATCGTTGACCCCGTCGCCGACCATGGCGACACGATGTCCGGCGTCCTGCAGTTCAGACACCTTCGCTGCCTTGTCCTCCGGGCGGACCCCAGCAAAGACCCGGTCGATGCCGAGCTCCTCCGCGACTGTCTCCGCGACTGCCGGGGCATCCCCGGTGATCATCATGACCTGGACATCGCGGGCGTGCAGCGCATCGACGGCATCCCGGGATTCAGGACGCACCGCGTCGGCGAGTCGGAGCGCACCGATGACGACACCGTCCGCGAGGACGTGGAGGATGATCGCGCCCTGCTCCCGCCACGAGTCAGCGACGGGAAGCTCGTGGACGTCGTGCTGCTCCAACAGGTATGGTCCACCGACTTCGATGGTCGTCCCGTCGACCACGGCCTTCACGCCGACAGCAGGGGAGGAGGAGAAGTTCGAGGACGTCGGCACATCCAGCTCCCGGTCCGCTGCGGCTTTGACGATGGCACGGGCAAGTGGGTGCTCACTGTCGGATTCCGCGGCTGCTGTGAGTGCGAGGATCTTGTCCTTGCCGACGTCTCCGTTCGGCTCGATGGCGGTGACCATAGGTTCACCCTTGGTGAGTGTTCCCGTCTTGTCGAAAACGACGGTGTCCACGGTGCGCATGGACTCCAGGGCCAGACGGTCCTTGACCAGCACACCCGCGCGGGCGGCGCGTTCGGTGGCGATCGATACGACGAGGGGGATCGCCAGCCCGAGGGCATGGGGGCAGGCGATGACCAGGACGGTGATGGTGCGGACAACGGCGTCCTCGGGCACGCCGACCAGCGTCCACACCACCGCGGTGATGAGCGCTGCGCCGAGTGCGAACCAGAACAGCCAGGCTGCGGCGGTATCGGCGATGCGCTGGGCGCGGGACGAGGAATTCTGGGCGTCCGACACCAGCTTCTGGATACCCGCGAGCGCGGTGTCGTCGCCGACGGCGGTGATCCGCACCCGTACCCCGGAATCGGTGGCGATGGTGCCGGCGACGACATGGTCATCGACGTCGCGGTGCACGGTGCGGGATTCGCCGGTGACCATCGATTCATCCATCGAGGCCGAGCCGTCGACGATGGTGCCGTCGGCGGGGATCGTGGCACCCGGACGGACCAGGACGATATCCTCCACCTCAAGCTCCGCGGGGGAGACCGTCACAGTGGTGTCCCCGGTGACCTTTACGGCTTCATCCGGGAGGAGGGCGGCCAGTGAATCGAGAGCGGAGGAGGTCTGGGCCAGGGAACGCATCTCGATCCAGTGACCCAGGAGCATGATCACGACCAGCAGGGCGAGCTCCCACCAGAAGTCGAGTTCGTGACTGAGAACGCCCAGGCTTGCACCCCAGGAGGAGATGAAGGCCACGGTGATGGCCAGGCCGATGAGCAGCATCATCCCCGGCTTCCGGTCGCGGATCTCATCGACCGCGCCGGTGAGGAACGGCTGGCCGCCCCAGAGATACATGACGGTGCCGAGGGCCGGGGAGATCCACCCGATGGCCTCGGTATCCGGCAGTTCGTAGCCGATGAGCTCGGCGAACATGTCATTGAAGGCGACTACCGGGACGGCGATGACGAGCATGATCCAGAACAGGCGCCGGAACTGGGCGACATGGCCGGCGTGACCGCCGTGACCTGCGTGACCTGTGTGATCTTTATGTCCACCGTGGTCGTCGTGGCCCGTGTGATTCTGATGGCCACCGTGATCCATGTGGTCATGGTTCATGTGATCGTGGTCCATATGCTCGTGGCCAGCGCGCGTGTCGTGCTCCATAATCCTGTTCTACCTGCCTTCTCCCGCGACTACTCGGCGGGGGAGATCTCGCTTTCCACGACCCACTTGTGGTTGATCATGGTCATTCCGTCCATCTCGACATCCACCATGTACACCGTCTCCTCCGTGGAGCTGTCGATCGTGGCCTCGGCGCCGTTCATGCCGGCCATGTGTTCAGCGTTGATGGTGGCGGTGTCGCCGTCGGAAAGGCGGTCCTCGCCGACTCCGTCGAGTTCCTCCTGGACCACCCACTTGTGGTCCTCCACCCGGGCGCTGCCATCGGTCGGGTCGTAGCTGACCGAGTAGGTGTAGGTGTCGAAGGCGCCGGTGATTGTCGCGGTCGCGCCGTCCATACCGGGCATGTGGTCAGCGGACAGGACAACCTCCGTGCCCACCGGGAACTCCGGGTCGGATACTTCGGTAATGCCCTCGGGTGGCGGACCGCCGTCGGCCGGATGGTCCATGTCCCCGTGGTCCCCGTGGTCCCCGTGGTCCCCGTGGTCCCCGTGGTCCCCGGTCGTCTCGTGTGCCCCGTGGTCCTCGTGTGAGGTGTCGGAATCCTCGTCCGAGGAGCAGGCGGTGAGGGTGAGAGTGCTGGCGATGGCCCCTGCGGCCAGGGCGCCGAAGAGTCGCTTGCGCATGGTGGTGTCCTTTCCGGTGTCGCGTATCTGTATACCCCCTCGGAGTATACCAACGTGCGCCGGGTGCCACCCCTGATCGGGCGGGGCACAGCGCGGGAGGTTTCGGTTCCGGGGGGTGCAAGAGGAGCAAAAAACCACGACCCAGAACCGAAAACTCGTTGACTCGTGCATCCCGCACATACAGCAACCCCGCTGGTCACCTCGAGTTACTCAAGTGACCAGCGGGGTTGTTACGCAGCGTCGCTGTGCGACAAGCTACGCGGCATCGTTAAGCGAGGCCCCGTGCGGCGATGCCTACAGCGGGGACACCTCGGCGATGGCATGCAGTGTCTCCAGCTTGGAGGCCTTGCGCAGCTGCACCGACCAGGTGCCGGACTGGCTACCGGCGTTGTCCGGGGTCTGTGCAGAGAAGAAGGCGACCTTCGTCGGCAGCACGACCGGCTTGGCGAACTCGACGGCGAAGCGTCCGGCGGCAGGGAGGTGGCCCTCCAGGCTGCCGAGGATCTTCGCTGCCGACCACATGCCGTGGGCGATGGTCGCCGGGAAACCGAAGGCCTTCGCACCCAGGCCGGACACGTGGATCGGGTTCTTGTCGCCCGAGGCGTCTGCGTAGGCCTTGATGACCGATTGGTCGGCGGACCAGGTGGCCGTCGGGGTCGGGTCCGCGGGGATCTCCGGACGCTCGAAGAGGTTGCCGGTGTCCTCCTCACGCTCGGCGACGGTGGTATCGGCCGAGGAGGACAGCTTGGCACCCTTGGCGAGGAAGCCGGAGGTCTGGGTCCACACCGGGGCGTCGGACGCAGTGTCCTCTCCGTCCCCACCATCGACGAAGATCTCGGTGACCATGTCGATCAGCAGGCCCTTGCGGTGCTTGCGCAGGTTCGTCGCGTGGGTGCGGATCCGCAGCTCATCGTCGACGGTCAGCGGGCGGGTCTGCTCGATGACGTTGGTCAGGTGCACCGCGCCGACGGCGTTGAAGGGGAAGTCCGGGGTGGACATCACCTTCATGGCCAGCGGGAAGGACAGGACGTACGGGTAGGTGTACGGCAGCTCGTTGCCCAGCCGCTGGTCCGTGGCGGCGGTGAAGGCCGCGAGGTGGGCGATATCGACCTTCACACCCGAGACCTCGAAACCGGTGGCCGGATCGGTCTTCGCCGAACGCTTCGCACCGATCACCGGGGCCAGGTCCTTGGCGGCACCCTTGTACTCGGTCATCAGATCCGGGATGGAGGAGAGTTCCTTGTAGGTGACAGTCATGGTGGATTCCTTCTGGTCAGGTGCGAAGCTTAGGCGCCCAGCAGGTTCTGGCCGCAGACGCGGACGGTGTTGCCGGTGACGGCATTGGAGGCGTTGCCGGCGAAGAAGGCGATGGTCTCGGCGACGTCGACGGTCTGGCCACCCTGTGCCAGGGAGTTCAGGCGACGACCGACCTCACGGGTACCGAACGGCATCGCGTCGGTCATCGCGGTCTCGATGAAGCCGGGGGCCACGGCGTTGACGGTGATGCCCTTGTCAGCCAGCTCGACGGACAGGGAGTCGACCAGGCCCACGACGCCGGCCTTGGTGGTGGCGTAGTTGGTCTGGCCACGGTTACCGGAGATACCGGCCATCGAGGACACACCCACCACGCGACCGCCGTCGGCGAGGCCACCGTTGGCCAGCAGGGCCTCGGTGATACGCACCGGGGCGACGAGGTTGATGTTCTGGACCATGTTCCAGCGGCCCTCGTCCATGTTGGCGAGCAGCTTGTCGCGGGTGACACCGGCGTTGTGGACGATGATGTCGATCTGGCCGCCGTGGCGCTGCTCGGCGTGCTCCTTGATCTTGTCGGCAGCGTCAGCGGCGGTGACGTCCAGCGGCAGGGCGGAACCCTTGACCTTGTTGGCGGTGTCGGCGAGGCCCTCACCAGCGGCGGGGATGTCGACGCAGACGACCTTCGCACCGTCACGGGCCAGCACCTCGGCGATAGTGGCGCCGATGCCACGGGCGGCACCGGTGACCACGGCGATCTTGCCGGCCAGCGGCTCGTCCCAGGACTCCGGGGCGTCCGAGGTGCCGGCGGTGACGCGGATGACCTGGGCGTCGACGAAGGCGGACTTGCCGGACAGCAGGAAGCGCAGCGTGGACTCGGTGCCGGAGAGGTCCTCCCCGATTTCGGGGGCGACGTAGACCAGCTGGGCGGTCGCGCCGCGACGCAGCTCCTTGGCGATGGAGCGGGTGAAGCCCTCCAGGGAACGCTGGACGATGTGCTCGTCGCGGTCCTCCACCAGTTCGGGGGTGGTGCCGATGACGATGATGCGGGCGGAGGGCAGCAGCTTGCGCATCTGCGGGTTGAAGAAGTCGTAGAGCTGGTGCAGGTCCTCGGGCCTGGTGATGCCGGTGGCATCGAAGACCAGGGCGGCGCGCTTGGCGTCGGTACCAGCATCGATGAACTGGTAGTCACCGGTCAGCAGCGGCTCGATGCCGGCGGCGACGCGGCCGGCGCCACCCAGGACGACCGGGCCGTCCAGGGCGGGCTCGCCCTTCTTGTAGCGGCGCAGCTTCTCACCCTGCGGAACACCGAGCTTGCCTGCCAGGCCGGAGTTGACGACCTGGTCGAGCAGGCCCTTGTTGGAAGACAATGTAGTGATCTCCTTGTGTCGTGGATGTGTCGTAGATCCGTTACTCGAAAGCGTACCCTGCGGCCGCTCGAACAATGTATGTTCCTATTCGTACCCTAGTGTGTGACGCGGTACCATGTCAGGTAAATCCGTGACGCGGACTACACAACCGGCATCGCGGTCCCCGAACACACGACAACGACGATGGAGATACATCCCGCCATGACTTCCACCCCGCGCAAGGTCGCCATCCTCGGCGGCAACCGCACCCCCTTCGCCCGCTCGAACAAGGAGTTCTCGAGCGCCTCGAACCAGGACATGCTGACCGCCGCCATCGACGGTCTCGTGGCCCGCTTCGGTCTGCAGGACGAGCAGCTCGGCCTGGTCGTCGCCGGCGCCGTGCTCAAACACGCCCGTGACTTCAACATGACCCGCGAGGTCGTCCTCGGCTCCGCGCTGGACTCCCAGACCCCGGCCTTCGACCTGCAGCAGGCCTGCGGCACCGGCCTGGCTGCCGCCGTACAGGTCGCCGACGCGATCGCCCTGGGCCGCATCGACTCCGGCATCGCCGGCGGTACCGACACCACCTCGGACGCCCCGTTGGCCGTCAACGACGAGCTGCG
>DGYMI06202__coassemble_2073_pt1 | contig 8235 bp, 6 predicted proteins | sample DGYMI06202__metabat2_low_PE_012 | metagenome-assembled genome bin DGYMI06202
GCCCGCGGCGGACGTCGCGGCGGTACCGCAGGTGCCTTCGGACGTCCCGGTGGCGCTCCGCGTCGTGGACGTAAGTCGAAGCGGCAGAAGCGTAACGAGTACGAGGCAATGCAGGCACCGTCGGTGGTCGGCGGCGTCAAGCTGCCGAACGGCAAGGGTGCCAGCATCCGCCTGCGTCGCGGTGCCTCCCTGTCCGACTTCGCCGAGAAGATCAACGCCGATCCGGCTGCACTGGTCCAGGCGATGTTCAACCTCGGTGAGATGGTCACCGCGACCGCCTCGGTGGCCGATGACACCCTGAAGCTCCTCGGCCAGGAGATGGACTACAAGGTCGAGGTCGTCTCCCCGGAGGACGAGGACCGCGAGCTGCTGCAGTCCTTCGACCTGACCTTCGGTGAGGACGAGGGTGGCTCCGAGGACCTCGAGTACCGCCCGCCGGTGGTCACCGTGATGGGTCACGTCGACCACGGTAAGACCCGACTGCTGGACACGATCCGCAAGACCAACGTCGGTGGCGGCGAGGCGGGCGGCATCACCCAGCACATCGGTGCCTACCAGGTGCCGGTGGAGGTCAACGACGAGGAGCGTCTGCTGACCCTGCTGGATACCCCGGGTCACGAGGCGTTCACCGCCATGCGTGCCCGTGGTGCCAAGGCCACCGACATCGCCATCCTGGTCGTGGCCGCCGACGACGGTGTCATGCCGCAGACGGTGGAGGCGATCAACCACGCCAAGGCCGCCGAGGTCCCGATCGTGGTCGCGGTGAACAAGATCGACAAGGAGGGCGCGTCCCCGGACAAGATCCGTGGCCAGCTCACCGAGTACGGTCTGGTCCCCGAGGAGTACGGCGGCGACACCATGTTCGTCGACATCTCCGCCAAGCAGGGCACCAACATCGAGTCGCTGCTCGAGGCTGTCGTGCTGACCGCGGATGCCTCGCTGGAGCTCGTCGCCAACCCGGACATGCCCGCCCAGGGTGTCGCCATCGAGGCGCACCTCGACCGCGGTCGTGGCCCGGTGGCCAACGTCATCATCCAGCGCGGTACCCTGCACGTCGGTGACTCCATCGTCGTCGGTGACGCCCACGGTCGTGTGCGCCGCATGGTCGACGAGCACGGTGAGGACGTCAAGGAGGCCGGTCCGTCGACCCCGGTGCAGGTGCTGGGTCTGACCAGCGTCTCCGGCGCCGGCGACAACCTGCTGGCCGTCGACGACGACCGCACCGCCCGCCAGATCGCCGACCAGCGCAACGCCCGTCGCCGTAACGCCCTGCTCACCAGGAACCGCAAGCGCGTGTCCCTGGCGGACCTGGACTCGGTGCTCAAGGAAACCAGCCAGCTCAACCTCATCCTCAAGGGCGACAACGCCGGTACGGTCGAGGCGCTGGAGGACTCCCTGCTGCAGATCGAGGTCGACGACGAGGTCTCGCTGAACATCATCGACCGTGGTGTCGGTGCGGTGACGCAGACCAACGTGGACCTGGCCGCGGCGTCCGACGCCATCATCATCGGCTTCAACGTCCGCGCCGAGGGCAAGGCGACCGAGGTCGCCAACGCCGAGGGTGTCGAGATCCGTTACTACTCGGTCATCTACGACGCGATCGACGAGGTCGAGCAGGCTCTCAAGGGCATGCTCAAGCCGGTCTACGAGGAGCGGGAGATCGGTACCGCCGAGATCCGTCAGATCTTCAAGGCCTCCGCTGTCGGCCTCATCGCCGGTTCGATGGTCCAGACGGGCAAGATGCGCCGCAACGCGCAGGTCCGCCTGGTCCGCGACGGCAACGTCGTGGCGGAGAAGGCGACCATCGAGTCGCTGCGCCGCGAGAAGGACGATGCCACCGAGGTCAGCCACGGCTACGAGTGCGGTATGGTCCTGTCCTACCCGGACATCCAGGTCGGCGACATCATCCAGGCCTACGAGCTGGTTGAGGTCCCGCGTGACCAGGTGAAATCCGACAAGTCCAAGAACAAGAACAAGGACGACTAATCGTCCACGGTGCCCCGGTCCACCCGGCAGGGGCACCCACCGGCGACGGCCCCCGCCACAGACCCCAGCGGTCTGTGCGCGAGGGGCCTTTTCCGGTGATAATAGACATCGACAACATTCTTTCTTCAAGAGACAGGGGTGCCCACCATGGCAGACCACGCACGCGCGGCCCGGATGGCCAAGCGCATCATGACCATCGTCGCCTCGGCGATCGAGCGTGAGGTGAAGGACCAGCGTCTGGAGTACGTCACCGTCACCGACTGCCGGGTCACCGGTGACCTGCACGACGCCACGGTGTTCTACACCGTCCGTGGTGTCACCATCGACGACGAGCCGGACACCGACGCCGCTGCCGAGGCACTGCACCGTGCCCGCGGCCAGCTGCGCAAGATCGTCGGCGACCAGCTGTCGGTCCGGTTCACCCCCACGCTCAGCTTCGAGCTCGACACCGTCCCGGAGGCCTCGGCCCACCTGGAGGACCTGCTCGCGAAGGCCCGGGAGATCGACGACCGGGTGCGGGCGCAGGCGGAAGGTGCGGTGCCGGCCGGCGACGCCGACCCGTACAAGAGCGCGCCCGACGGTAACGGTGCCGAGGCTGCCGATCACGACGCTGAGCGCTGAGTGACCGCTGAGTGACGGCTGAGTGACCCAGCGCAGTTCCCCTGAGGTGAGGGCGGACACCCGGACCATCCTCGGTCTGGCGTGGCCCGCCCTCGCCGTGTTGGCGGCCACCCCGCTGTACCTGCTGTGGGACACCGCGGTGGTCGGACGCCTCGGCGTCGTCGAGCTCGCCGCCCTGGCCGCCGGGGCCACGGTGCTGGCCCAGGTGACCACCCAGCTGACCTTCCTGTCCTACGGCACCACCGCCCGGGCCGCCCGACGTCATGGTGCCGGTGACCCCGCCGGTGCCGTGGCCGAGGGGGTGCAGGCCACCTGGGTGGCGGTGGCGGTCGGCGCGGTGATCGCCGTGCTCGTCGCCGCGACGGCCGGGCCGGTGACCGGCTGGCTGACCGGCTCCGGGCCCGGCTCCGAGGTCGCCGACGCCGCGGCACAGTGGTTGCGGGTGACCTCGCTGTCGGTGATCCCGGCGCTGGTGACCATGGCCGGCAATGGCTGGCTCCGCGGCATCGCGAACACCCGCGCCCCGCTGTACTTCACCCTGGCCGGGGTGGTGCCGATGGTGGTGACCGTGCCGTGGGCGGTGGACCGCTACGGCCTGGTCGGGTCCGCCTATGCGAACGTACTGGGCGAGGTGATCATCGCGTCCTGCTTCGTCGTCGCCCTGGTGGTGACGTGGCGGAAGACCGGTGACGGTCGGCCGGTGCGTCCCACCTGGTCGGTGATCCGGCCGCAGCTGGCGATGGGACGCGACCTGGTGCTGCGCTCCTTCAGCTTCCAGGTGGCGTTCGTCTCCGCCGCCGCAGTCGCCGGACGCATGGGGGACGCCTCCCTGGCGGCCCACCAGATCATGCTGCAGCTGTGGAACTTCCTCACCCTGGTGCTGGACTCGGTCGCCATCGCCGCCCAGGCGCTGGTGGGCGCGGCATTGGGCAAGGTCTCGGCGGCGACGGCGTGGCAGGTCGGACGCAAGGTGCTGCGCTTCTCGGTCGGCGCCGGTGTGGTGCTCGCCGGACTGCTGGCCGCCGGTGCGGTGGTGATCCCGGGGCTGTTCACCTCGGATGCGGCGGTGCTCGACACGATCCGCGGACCGTGGCTGGTGCTGGTGGTGATGGTGGTGCTCGGCGGGGTGGTCTTCGCCCTGGACGGGGTGCTGCTCGGGGCCGGCGATGTAGCGTTCCTCCGCAACGCCACGATTGTCTCGGTAGTGCTCGGCTTCATCCCGGGTGTGTGGCTGTCCCTGGTCTTCGACCTGGGGCTGACCGGGTTGTGGTGCGGCCTGCTGGCGTTCATCGTGCTGCGGTTGGTGGCGGTGACGTGGCGGTACCGTTCCGGTGACTGGGTGACGTTGTCGGACGCCCCGGCACCATGAAAAACAACTTCACTCTGTGAAAATTGTGACTGATGTGACTATAGTGACGTGGGTGGTTGAAATTTCGAGGAGGTTGCGTCGATGACCCCGACACCGGTGCCCGGACGTCCGACGTCCGCACGTACCCTGTGGGCTGTCTCGGACCTGCACATCGCCGCGCCCGGAAACCGGGAGCTCGTCGAGGAACTCGTAGTGCCGCAGCACCCGGGGGACTGGCTCGTCGTCGCCGGCGACGTCGCCGAGAAGACCAACACCATCCTCGGCATGCTCAGTGACCTCAACGACCGCTTCGCCAAGGTCATCTGGGTACCCGGCAACCATGAACTGTTCTCCCGGCCCAAGGACACCGTCCACGCCGAACAGAAGTACGCTGAACTCGTCGCCGGCTGCCGCGCGATGGGTGTCCTGACTCCCGAGGACCCCTACCCGAAGTTCGCCGGACGCACCATCGTCCCCATGTTCACCCTCTACGACCACTCCTGGCGCGACCCCCGGACCAGCGTCAAGCATGCCCTGCTGGCCGCGGAGGGCAACGGGGTGATGTTCACCGACCAGGTGGCGATCGCACCCTATGTCGACGTTCCCCTGTGGTGCCAGGAACGTCTGGGTTACACTGTGCGTCGATTGTCCCAGACCACCGGACCGACGGTGCTGGTCAACCACTGGCCGCTGGTCCGCGAGGTCACCGAACGACTGGAACTCCCCGAGATTGCCCTGTGGTCCGGAACCAGGCACACCCAGGCCTGGCCGGTCCGCTTCCGGGCGGAGACGGTCATCTACGGGCACCTGCACATCCCGGTTCTCACCGAGGTGGACGGCGTGCCCCACGTCGAGGTGTCGCTGGGCTATCCCCGAGAACACCACCACACCCTCGACAAACGCCGTGCACGGGAGCTCTGGCCCTACCCGGTTCTGACTGAAGATCCCAGAGAGGAAGAGGCATGATCATCGCAGCCCCCTTTGTCGCCGTGGGACACGACGGCCTCGACCGTAGGCCGGTCGTGCCGCGGCACATGCTTCCCTCCGAGACCGGCCTGGTCGAGCTGCACGCCGGCCAGGTCAACGACCTCAGCCGCTACCATGAGCTCGACTACGAGGAGCGTGCCATCGTCTCCGCCGCCGTCGACTCGCGCAAGGCCGAGTTCGGTGACGGTCGCTGGTGCGCGCACCGCGCACTGCGCGGACTGGGGGAGGACGTCCCGATCCTGCGCGGCCCCAAGGGCATGCCCCTGTTCCCGTCGACGGTGTCCGGGACGATCTCGCACACCCGCGGTCTGCGCATGGCCCTGGTGGGACGTTCCGAGCACTGGCAGAGCCTCGGCCTCGACGTGGAGGTCGCCCAACGTCTGCCCGAGGGGGTGCTCACCGCCGTGACCTCGGTGCGGGAGCGTCGGGTGCTGCGTCGGGTGGGGTCCAGGGTCCCGGGGCGGGCACTGGGGACGGTGCTGTTCAGCGCCAAGGAGTCGGTCTACAAGGCCTGGTACCCGCTGGCTGGACGGTTCCTCGACTTCGACGAGGTCGACATGCACCTGGAGATCACCGAGCTCGGGGACGGTCCGGGCGACGAGATCAGCGGCACCTGGCATGCCCGGGTGCTGAGCCGTCCCAGCCCGGTACCGGCGCTGCACGGCACCTGGGTGATCCGCGACGGGTACGTGGTCACCGTCTGCGGCGTGCAGGAGCGCTGAGGGCAGCGTCCTGCGGTGACGTCAGCGTGACACCGTGGCTGCGGGAAGACGCGGGGGAGAAGGCACAACGACCCGAACTGAGCATGGATCCCGTGAATCCGGAGATTCAGGCGGTCTATGCCCAGTTCGGGTCGATCAGGTTCCCGGGGCTGCCCGGGAGGTCGCCGACGGCGGCCGGCGGTGCGTCCTACCGGATCAGTAGTAGGCGCCCTGGCGGAAGTCCCAGGTGTTGAACTGGTCGGCGAGGATCAGGACGATCTCGTCGTTGTAGACACCCTTGCGGATCAGGGTGGGGCAGGGGGTGATGCCGCGCTCGCCCTTCTGCTCCGGGATGAGCTTGCCCTCGTCGTCGACCATGGAGACCATGACGCCCTGCTCGTAGCGGGTGGCCTCGGTCTTGTCCGGCTGGATCGAGGCGACGTAGTCGTTGCCCTCGATGATCAGGTCGGCCTCGCCGGCGATCTCCTCGCCGATGCCCTCGACCACACCACGGTTGCCCTTGCCGGACGGGTTGGCGGAGGAGGCGAAGACCAGCTTGCGCTCCTTCTCCCACAGCTCGCGGGCGATGTTCTCGCCCGGGGTGCCGAACTTCAGGACGAAGCAGCTGGTGCCGCGCACGTCGGTGGCCAGCTCAGCAGCACCCTCGGGCAGGTACTTCTCCTGGGCTCCTTCCTTCCAGGGGAGGATGCAGCCCATCAGGACGTCCTGCTCGACGCAGGTCTGGTAGAACTTCTCGATCTCCGGGTTCAGCTCGGCGAGCTCCTTGAGCTGCTCGATGGAGCCACAGAGCACGACGCCAGGCTTGTTGCGCTTGCGGTGCTTGACGGCGAACTTGCGCTCGAGACCCTCACGGTCGCTGGTGGCGATGATGTAGCCGACCTTGGTCGGGGTCACCACGATGTGGCCCGGGGTGTTGAGCAGGTCGACGGCTTCCTGCTGCAGACCACCGTTCCACTTGATCTGGCGGGGGCTCTCGTTGTCGGCCATGTGTTCCTCTCGTCGTGTGCTTGTGCGGGGAGATCTCAGGATGTGTCTCACTGGTCGGGAGTCACTGTCTCATAATCCGGCATTCTAGTGCATTCCTGCGATCGCCGGGGAATCGGGGGGTGGCCGTGTCCCTGCAGCGTCGCCGTGGTGTTGCTGCAGTGTCGCCACAGTGCCGCCGCAGTGTCGCCGCAGCGTCCCGGTGCGGGTCCGGGCGGGCACTTCCGGCGGCGAGTCAAGGAGAGGTGGGATGCATCACACAGCCCTTGACTCTGCGCACATGAGGGGCGCCACAGTAGGCGAGGCAACCCTTAAGAGACGGTCACGCCACAGTCGCCCGAACACCACCGTTGGCTCTTCAACCGACAGGAGAACCTGCATGACAAGTTCCATCACCACCGACGCCGAAGATGGCGCCATCACCGCAGACGCCAAGTACATCGCCGGCTCGCCCGGTGCCGCACGCGCCACCGCATCCGAGACCGGCGCCGAAAGCGGCGACATCGCCACTGGAAGGGGCTCGCCTACCCGCACGTGGCCAAGGAGGGAACCTGGTCGGCACTGTTGGCCTCCCGCGGAATCACCGGCCCCGAGGAGGTCGTCGAAGGCAACAAGGGCTTCAAGGCCCTGGCCGGTGACTACACCCTCGACTGGGCGTCCGAGGACCTGGAGTCGGTGACCCGGACGATCATCAAGAAGTACAACGCCGAGATCCACTCCCAGTCGGCCCTCGACGCCGCACTGGACATCCGGAAGCAGGACGGTTTCAACCCCGCCCACATCACCAGCATCGAGCTGGCCACCTTCGACGTGGCCTACTCGATCATCGGTGGTGGGGAAGAGGGCGACAAGCAGACCATCCGCACCAAGGAAGAGGCAGACCACTCCCTGCCATGGATGCTCGCGATCGCCCTGCTCGACGGGGAACTCAACCCCGCCCAGTACGAGCCCGGGCGCATCATCGCCGACGACGTCCAGCAGCTCATGCGTACCGTCACGATCACCCCGGACGACCCCTTCTCCGACCGCTTCCCGCAGGAGATGCCCGCGCTGCTGAAGGTCACCCTCGGGGACGGCTCCGGGGACGGGACCGTGTTCACCGCCGAGGAATCAGCCTACGACGGCTTCTTCACCCAGCCACTGGACTGGGCCGGCGCCCGCGCCAAGTTCGACGCGCTCACCACCCCGTTCGCCGACCAGGGCCTACGCGACGAGATCAGCGACATCGTCCACGGCCTGGAGAACCACCGCACCAGCGATCTGACTGCGGCACTGGCACGCGTGAACACCACCCGCGCGTAGCGGCCCTCCAAGCCCCGCTCCTTCGGCATGACCGAGATTCGCGCAGCCTACTACGACACCTACGGCACCCGTCACCTGCAGGACGTCTTCGACGTCGCCGGCAACTGGGTCGACGGCGTCAAGTGGGCCGGTGGCTCCTTCTCCCTGGTGCCGCCGGAGCAGGTCCGCGCCTTCAGCGACATCGCCCACGAAAATGACGGCTACGTCTCCTCCGGCGGCTGGATCGAGACCGTCCTGCGCTACGGGGACGACGCCGTCGACCAGTACCTCAAGGAGGCCAAGGAC
>DGYMI06202__coassemble_2553_pt1 | contig 6509 bp, 5 predicted proteins | sample DGYMI06202__metabat2_low_PE_012 | metagenome-assembled genome bin DGYMI06202
TTCATGGGTTGCCCGGTGAACAGCGATGTTCCGTTGATGAGTGCCTCGCGCCACGCATCGGCTGCGGCATACACGGACTGCGCCGAGGGCAAGGGGTTACGGAAGGTCGCCGGCTGCTCCTGCTTCGATACCAAGGCTGCCACTTTTTGCTGCCGATGCTCGACGGCATCGCTGCCGTCCGGCTCAGGAATATACGTGTGGTCCTGGGCCATCCGCCGGTACATGTCCGGGAGGGAGTGCATGAGCGACAACGTCCGGACGCTCTTCAGACTCCGTTGGGACGCGACGGGAAGTTCGCTCCGGACCACGTCGGTGCGTTCCCAGCGGATCGTCCGACGGTGCCGGTGTTCCTCGGCGTCGGCATCGTAGAAGTAGTCCCCGGTCACCGTGCCGATACGCAGGTGGCGCCCATCCTGCCTGGGGGCGACGACAACATCTCCGATCCGGACGTCATCACGGAACCGCAGAAGACTACCGACCGAGGACGCATGACTCGGCTCAGACTTCTCCGGCCTCGCCTCCCGAAGCTTGGCGAGAATCTCGCTCTTCGACATTCCCCTGAGGTCACCGGTCTCATCCCACCCAATGGTGATCAGACCCAGGTCTTCCAGGTCATTGTCGAGAGCATCGTTGCGCAGCAGCCAGACTGTGGACATATCGCGAGTCTGCCACAGCACAGCCGCCCGGCGACTGCCACTGCGTCCGCCCCCACCCGAAACCTACGCCCGCACCCTCGCCGGCATCTTCCGCGCGAAGACGATCCCCAGCGCCGTCACCGCACCGAGGGCGGTGATCACCCATCCGGTGAGGGTCAGGCCGGCGTCCGACGCGCCGGATGCGCCGGATGCGCCGGACGCGCCGCTCCCCGACCCGGCGCTCATACACACAGCCACGATCACCGCGGACATGTTCGCTGCGATGTACTGCATGGTCTTGTAGATGCCTGTCGCCGTACCGACCTTCTCCACGCTGGTCACAGTGTTGATCAGCCCCTGGTTGCCGATGCTGGCGAACCCGTTGGGTACACCGGCGACGACCGCGACGACCGCCATGACCCACACCGGGGTGGAGCTGTCCTGGATCAGGGCCAGTGCCAGACCGGTGAGCAGCAGGAACACCCCGGCGACCCCCAGCACCACCCGCGGGCCGCGCACCGCGATGATCCGCGCGGCGACGAAGGTCGAGCACACGGCCGTCACCGCCATGGGGAGCATCATCGCCCCGGTCTGCGACACCGTCATTCCCGCGCCCTGCTCGAACCACTGCGGCAGCCCGTAGAACAGGCAGTAGAACGCCGCATAGGTCACCATGGTCCGCCCCAGCGTGTTCGCCAGCTGCCGGTTCGCCGCCACGGCCCGCAGGTCGATGAACGGCAGGGACGCCCGGTGCAGCTCCCACCACACCCACACCGCACTGAAGACGGCGATGAATGGCAGCGTCCACCAGAAGATCTCGTCGGTCAGGGAGATGAGGAAGAGCATCAGCACGGTCACGGCCACACCGAACAGCAACGCCCCCACCAGGTCGAGTCGGCGCAGCAGGCCCATCTCGGGGCGTCCTTCCCCCTCGATGCGCGGCACCTTGAGCATCACCCACACCCCGGACACGACCACCAGAGCCACGTTGATCCACAGGGTGGACTGCCAGCCCGCCACGCCGACCAGCAGGCCGCCGAGCGAGGGCCCCACCGCGGTCATCGACTGCGCGGACATGGTGAACATGCTGATCGCCGAGCCCGTCCGCAGACGATGGCGCCTGGCCAGGACGCGAATGATCGTCATCGCATTCGGCATCTGCATCGCCACACCGACACCGATGATCAGGCGTCCTGCCACCAGAACACCGAGGTTCGGTGCCAGTGCCCCCAGCACCGACCCGAAGAGCACCAGGACCAGCCCGGCGAGATACACCCGGCGCGCACCGAAGACCACGCCGAGCACGCCGGCCATCGGTGAGACGATGGCCGTGGCGATGTAGAACGCGGAGAGGACCCATGACACCTCTGCCCCGGCGCCGAAGTGGCTGGCGATGGAGACCATCGCCACGGCGATCATCGAGGAGTTCAGCGCCTGGAGCATGATGCCGGTGCCGAGCGCCAGCGTGGTCTGGGTGGGGACGTTCTCCCGGGGCGGTTGGGACGGCTCTGATGGATCGTCGGGGTCGGGCAACGGTGTAACAGGACTCACGTGCTCCTACGCTATGCCCCTGACCGGTACATTCTCCAGCCGGTCGCTGCCAACTCAGATAGTCGCCACCGTCAAACGCAGCCTCAGATATTCGCCATGAACCGGTACATGTGCCCCTGGTCGAACGCGGCACGCCTCCAGGTGTCCCAGGCGTGGGAGCCGATGATGTCGTAGTGGAACTCGATGTTGTCCTTGCCGGCCAGTGCCGCCTGTGCCTGGAACTCTGCGGTCATCACCATCGAGCCAGCCTCGAACGGCCCACCCTTGACCACCGTGGCGACGGGGTCCGGGCCCATGTCCCCACCGAAGTTGGTGATGCCGGACGCCGCACTCACGATCACCGGCATGTCCAGCTTGTCGATGTTCAGCGTCGGGTTGTTTTCCACCCGGCGTCCCTCATTGGCCCAGGCGATCTCCTCGTGGCCACTGTTGGCCATCGACGTCCCGTCGATCACCGCACGCTGCACCGGCATACCCGGGTCGTAGAGCCCACTGAGCGCGTACACGGAGCTGTACATGTCCGGGTACTTCGACGCCAGGTTCATCGCACCGTAGGCGCCGGAGCTCAGACCCGTGACACCGGTGGTGCCGCGTCCGCCGTTGGGCACGCCCCACGCACTCTCGAGGTAGTCGGGCAGTTCCTGGCTCATGAAGGTCTCGAACTGTGCCCCTTCCTGGCCGTCCCAGTCCTGCACCCAGCTCCAGGCGTCCATCGCGGGGAAGACCAGCGTGGCGTCCTCGTCGGACAGCGCCGGTAGTGCCCCGCCGGCGGTGACCCAGCCGTTGCGGTCGCCGGAGTCGGCGCCGTCGATGAACTGCGCGACCTTCGGGTTGCCCTCCGTTTTCGCCGGACGCACGATCACCTCGAAGTCCCGGTCCATCGAATCGGAGTGGACGGAGCACTGTAGGGCGCCGTCGCGGTAGTCGGAGCAGCCGGCCGGGGCCGCGGATGCGGTCGGGGTGGCCGGTGCAGCCAGCAGGGATGCCCCGACTCCCACGGTGGCTGCCAGGGCGGTCATGATCTTCGGTGTACGGGACGTCTTCTTACGGTGCTTCACGATGGTCAGTGCCTCCTTGCCTCTATGCGACGGCGACCGTAACAAAATCGTGACCTTTGGGGCGAGGTGCTGGACAACATTCACAGCGGACATTAACCTCCCCTGTCACAGCAGGTCACAGATACCCCTCCAGGCACCGTGCGCCACAGGAATCTAACGTTGTTCACCACTATCCTGGAAGGGTATGAGGTTCCAACGCATCGACCTTCCCGTCCACAACCCGGACCACTGGGCAGACTGGTTCGCCACCACGCTGGGCCTGACGCGGCTGTCCGGGTCGCCGGACGCGCCGGACGTGCCGGACGTGCCGGACGCGCCGGACGCACCGGTTGCCACCGACGCGTCCTGCGGCGTCGCACTCGGCTGGACCGAGCTGCGTTTCGTGCAGGACGCACACCCCGAACCCGGCAGCGCACGCAACACCGGCGAGACCAATGACACCAGTGACACCAGTGACGCTGGCGATGCAGACGGCACCGGCGAGTCAGCCGCCCGCGGCCACCACCTCGCCTTCGCCGTCCCCACCGGCACCATCGAGGACGCCGCCGCGTGGATCATCGCCGTCACCGGTGAACGGCTGATGGACGACGACGGCACCACCCTGATCGACCGGGGCGGATCCTGGGCCAGCCGGTCGATCTACTTCCGCGGCCCCGAGCACTCCATCCTCGAGCTCATCGAACACGCCGACCGCCCTGCCCCAGCACCAGACTCAACCCCCGGTGTTCTCCGGGACTCCGGTCCCGACCTGCTCCTCGGTGTCGCCGAGATCGGCATTGGTACACCCGACGTAGCCGGGACCGCCGCAGATCTCGAGAACTCGGATCGTGCCGCCGACCTCCCCTTCGGCTTCGGCGACCCGGCACACAAGGTCATCGCCGCCTACGGCGACAGCGACGGGGCCTTCATCCTCGCCGCCGCCGACCGCCCCTGGTACCCCACACAGGACGTCCTACCTGTCACGTCCCGCCCCACCGTGGAGATGCAGTAGGTCAGGACGCCGTCACCGATCCCGATGACCCGGACGACCCGGAGCCTTCCACCGCGGACCCGACCGGGCCGTCCGGCAGATCGCCAGCGCCACCACCGGCACCGTTGCCACCGATGCGCGACAGGAACGTCTCCACATTGCCCTGCTCGAAGGCCGAACGCTGCCAGGTGTCCCAGGTGTGCGCGCCGACGGTGTCATAGCGGAACTCGATATTGTCCATCCCCGCCGCCACCGCGGCCGCCTGGAACTGCGCGGTGAACACCATCGACCCGGCCTCGTAGGGCCCGCCGGCGAAGACCGTCGCGATCGGGTTCGGCCCCATGTCGCCGGCGAAGTTCGGCACACCGCTGGCCGCGGTGACCAGCACCGGCATCGTCAGGTTCCGGATGTTGAGCGTCGGATTGTCCTCTTCCACCAGCTCATCACCGTTCGGGCCGTCCCACGGACCGCGGTCGTAGTCACTGCGGTCGGCGGTGCTGGAGTCGAAGACATAGCGCTGCACCGGCGACCCCGGGTCGTACAACCCACTCATCGCGTACACCGAGCTGTACAGGTCCGGATGTTTGGACGCCAGGTTTACCGCCCCGTACGCACCGGAGCTCAACCCGGTGACCCCGGTGGTGCCGCGCCCTCCGTCGGGCACATCGAAGCCGTCCTCGAGGAAGGCCGGCAGTTCTTCGGCGAGGAAGGTCTCGTACTTCACCTCGTCCTGCCCTTCCCAGTCCAGCGACCAGGTGAAACCGTCCATCGAGGGGAAGACGAAGGTGTAGTCCTCCTCGGCGAGGTGGTCCAGGGCGCCCGCCCCGGTCACCCACGTGTTCACCGAGGTGGAGTTCGCCCCGTCGATGAACTGCGCGACCTTCGGGTTGCCCTCGCTCAGCGCCGGACGCACGATCACCGGCACGTCCCGGCCCATCGCCTCGGAATGCACCTCGCAGCGGTAGGCGTCGGTGGAGCCGAAGTCCGCACACTCGGACGGCAGGACGTCCGGCGTCGCTTCCGGCGTGCCGTCCTGTGCTGCGACGGTCGGCGCTGCCAGCACCGACAGCGCCGTAGCTGCGATGGTCGCTGCTGCCGTCGCCGTCACCCTGGCCATCAGGACGCCGGACGCTGCGCTGCTCCCCCGCCTCATGACGATGCCCCCGGCGCGCTCGACACGCTGGAGCCGCTGGTACTACCGGAGCCCGAACCGCCGGTGCCCGACGCACCATCGCCGTCCATATTGCCGAAGAAGCGATCGGCCGCCCCACCGTCGAGTGCCGCGCGGATCCAGGTGTCCCAGTCGTGCGCGCCGATGATGTCGTACTCGTAGTGGAAGTTGGACTTGCCCAGCAGCGTCGTGCGCGCCTGCATCTCCCGGGTGAAGACCATGGAACCGAACTCGTACGGGCCACCCTCGGTGACCACCGCCACCGGGTCGGGCCCGAGGTTGTTGACGTTCGGGATGCCGCTGGCCGCGTTGACCAGCACCGGCATGTCCATGTCGCCCAGTCGCAACGACGGGTTGTTCTCTGCGACCGACTCCTCGGAGTCCCACGGGCTCACCCCGTACTCGCTGCGCTCGGTGGAGGTGTTGTCCACCACGAAGCGCTGCAGCGGCATGCCCGGGTCGTAGAGTCCACTGAGTGCCCAGACGGCGTTGTAGTTCTCCGGGTTCTTCGACGCGATGTTCATCGCGCCGTACGCCCCGGAGCTCAACCCGGCAATGCCGGTGGTGCCGCGGCCGCCGTCGGGGATGTCGAAGGTGGACTCCAGCCAGTCGGGCAGCTCCTCGGAGATGAAGGTGTCGAACTGGACCTTCTTTTCGGTGTCCTCGGTGTCGTAGTCTTGGGTCCAGGTCCAGGAATCCATCACGGGGAAGACCAGGGTCTTGTCCTCGTCGGGGAACTCGTCGTGCATCTTGATGGTGCTCAGCCAGCCGTTGGAGCCGCTGTTGTTCGCCCCGTCGAGGAAGGTGGCGACGTCCGGATTGTTCTCCGTCAGCGACGGTCGGACGAGGACGGCGATATCGCGGTCCATCGCCTCGGAGTAGGCGGTGCAGCGTACCGCGTCGGTGGCGCCGATCTGTTCACAACCGTCCGGGCTGATGCGGGGGTCGGCGGCGGCGGACGGGGCGAGGACGCCCACGGTGATCAGTGAGCTGACCACGGCAGTGGCTACGGCCAGCGCAGTCGTCGGGATGGCGGCAGAGAGTCTGGGGGACCTGCGGGACCTGGAGGACCTGCGGGATCTACGGGAGAGAATTGTCATGGTGTGGTTCCTGTGAGGGGTGGA
>DGYMI06202__coassemble_2769_pt1 | contig 5954 bp, 3 predicted proteins | sample DGYMI06202__metabat2_low_PE_012 | metagenome-assembled genome bin DGYMI06202
AGCGAACCCGCTCCCCCGACCTCGCCCTTGAGCTCGCCGAGGAACACCCGAGCGGTCACACCGCCGTGGGCGACTTCGCTGGTGGTGAAGTGGTGCAGGCCGCGCTCCGCGTGGCGCTCGTCGGTCGGGTAACCGAGCCACAGCTGCACGCCGTGCAGGTCCGGTCCCTCGGGCCAGGAGTACTCGGAGTGCGCGATGCCGGCGCCGGCGACCATGAGCACCGTGTCGCCGGGGGTGACGTCGAGGTGGTGGCCGGCGGAATCGTCGTGGCGCACGCGCCCGGAGAACAGCCACGTGCAGGTGGCCAGGTAGGTGTGCGGGTGCGGGGCGACGTCCATCGACGGCGCGGCCGGGCCGAAGTGATCGGCGAAGATGAAGGGGCCGACGCTGGTGCGCTCGATGTGCGGCAGGGTGCGCCGGACGGTGATGGCGCGGTACCCGCCCAGCGGGACCTCGCGGGGCTCGAGGACGGCGATTGTTGTCATGTCACCTATTGTACCCGCATCGCGCCGCTCCGGCCAGGGCCTCTCCCGATCCAACCTCGGTATCCCGCTTTGCGACGGCCGACCACCCCTTCCCCAGCAGCCGCGCTCCCCGTCTCCAGCAGCCGCGCTCCCAATCGAGTTAACCCACCCCGAATGACGTAACCCACCCGTTGCAGCGGGTGGGTTAGATCATTCGGGGTGGGTTTGGCGGTGTTTGGTGGGTTTGGCGGTGCTTGGCGACGACCACGCGGGCCGTCGTCAAGCGCGCCCGGCTCGAGCTGCCCCGGCCGAACTGCCCGGGCCCGGGCAGCTACTTCTTCCAGCGGCCCCGGTAGTTCAGGCCCTTGCCCAGGCGGACGGAGAATCCGCCGCGGCTGTTGATGGTGACGGGCCCGATGCGCTTCGAACCGGAGACGCCGGAGCCCGACCAATTCAGCCAGGAATCCTTGCCCAGCTTCGTGCGCTTGCGGAAGAAGATGCCCATTTACGCGTCCTTCTCCCCGTCGCCATCCGAATCAGCCCGGCCCTCGGCGCTGGCCTCGGCCTCGCCCTCGCGGGAGGCTTCCTCGACCGCGGCCTCCGCGGCGTCGATGACGTCACCGGCGCCGGAACCGATGGTGCCGTCCGCCGCGCCCATGGCCTCCAGGCCGTCGAGCTCATCCGGGACCGACTCGCCCTCGGTGGCCTTGGTGACGAAGGTGAACTTCGCGTCCGTGCCCTCCGACTCGCCGTCCCAACCCTCGACGTCGACGACGACGGTCTCGCCCATGCCGATCTGGCCGTAGAGGATCTTCTCGGACAGCTGATCCTCGATCTCGCGCTGGATCGTGCGGCGCAGCGGGCGGGCGCCCAGCACCGGATCGAAGCCGCGCTTGGCCAGCAGGTTCTTGGCCTGGTCGGAGACCTCCATGGTGATGTGCTTCTCGGTGAGCTGCACCGACACGCGGTCCAGCATGAGGTCGACCATCTGGACGATCTCGTCGCGGGACAGCTGCTTGAACACCACGATCTCGTCGATGCGGTTGAGGAACTCGGGGCGGAAGTGCTTCTTCAGCTCGTCGTTGACCTTGCCCTTCATGCGCTCGTACTGGCCGTCGGCATCCTGCTCGCCGACGCCGGAGAAGCCCATGCCCACGGCCTTCGAGATGTCCTGCGTGCCCAGGTTCGAGGTGAAGATGAGCACCGTGTTCTTGAAGTCCACGACGCGGCCCTGCGCATCGGTGAGGCGACCATCCTCGAGAACCTGCAGGAGCGTGTTGTAGATCTCCTTGTGGGCCTTCTCGATCTCGTCGAACAGCACGACGGAGAACGGCTTGCGGCGCACCTTCTCGGTGAGCTGGCCGCCCTCCTCGTAGCCGACGTAGCCCGGAGGGGCACCGAACAGGCGCGAGGCGGTGAAACGGTCGTGGAACTCGCCCATGTCGATCTGGATGAGCGCATCCTCGTCGCCGAACAGGAACGCGGCCAGCGCCTTGGACAGCTCCGTCTTGCCGACGCCGGACGGGCCGGCGAAGATGAACGAACCGGACGGGCGCTTCGGGTCCTTCAGGCCGGCGCGGGTGCGACGGATGGCGCGCGACACGGCCTCGACGGCCTCGTTCTGGCCGATGATGCGCTTGTGCAGCTCCTCCTCCATGCGCAGCAGGCGCGAGGACTCCTCCTCGGTGAGCTTGAACACCGGGATGCCGGTCCAGTTGGCCAGCACCTCCGCGATCTGCTCCTCGCCGACCTCGGTGATGGTGTCGGACTCACCGGAGCGCCACTTCTTCTCCTTCTCGCGGCGCTCCTCGCCCAGCTTGCGCTCCTTGTCGCGCAGTCCCGCGGCCTTCTCGAAGTCCTGCGCGTCGATGGCGGCTTCCTTCTCGCGGCGCACGTCCGCGATCCGGCCGTCGATCTCCTGCAGGTCCGCCGGGGCGGTCATGCGCTTGATGCGCATGCGGGCGCCGGCCTCGTCGATGAGGTCGACGGCCTTGTCCGGCAGGAAACGGTCGTTGATGTACCGGTCCGCCAGGCGGGCAGCCGCTGCCAGGGCACCGTCGGTGATGGACACGCGGTGGTGCGCCTCATAGCGGTCACGCAGACCCTTGAGGATCTCGATGGTCAGTTCGGCGGAGGGTTCGGGCACCTGCACCGGCTGGAAACGACGCTCCAGGGCGGCGTCCTTCTCGATGTGCTTGCGGTACTCGTCCAGGGTGGTGGCACCGATGGTCTGCAGCTCGCCGCGGGCCAGCTTCGGCTTCAGGATGCTGGCGGCGTCGATCGCGCCTTCGGCGGCACCCGCACCGACCAGGGTGTGGATCTCGTCGATGAACAGGATGATGTCACCGCGCTGGTTGATCTCCTTGAGCACCTTCTTCAGGCGCTCCTCGAAGTCACCGCGGTAGCGGGAACCGGCGACCAGGGACCCCAGGTCCAGCGAGTAGAGCTGCTTGTCCTTCAGGGTCTCCGGGACCTTACCGTTGACGATGTCCAGGGCCAGGCCCTCGACGACGGCGGTCTTACCGACACCGGGCTCACCGATGAGCACCGGGTTGTTCTTGGTACGACGCGAGAGCACCTGCATGATGCGCTCGATCTCCTTCTCACGGCCGACCACCGGGTCGAGCTTGCCGTCCTTGGCGGCCTGGGTCAGGTTGCGGCCGAACTGGTCCAGGACCAGGGAGTTCGACTTCTGACCCGGCTTGTTGCCGCCGGGGCCCGGCTCGCTGTTCTGGCCGACACCGGCAGTGGCCGGCTCGTCCGGCGCAGCCTCGGGCTCGGAACCTTCGTAGCCGGACAGCAGCTGGATGACCTGCTGGCGCACACTCGACAGGTCCGCACCCAGCTTGACCAGCACCTGTGCGGCCACCCCCTCACCCTCGCGGATGAGGCCGAGCAGGATGTGCTCGGTGCCGATGTACTTGTGCCCCAGCTGCAGGGCCTCACGCAGGGCCAGCTCGAGGACCTTTTTGGCGCGCGGAGTGAAGGGGATGTAGCCGCTCGGCGGGTGCCCACCGGTGCCGATGATGTCCTCGACCTCGGTGCGCACCGCTTCCAGGGAAATCCCCATGGACTCCAGCGCCTTGGCGGCTACTCCCTCACCTTCGTGGATCAGCCCGAGCAGGATGTGCTCGGTGCCGATGTAGTTGTGATTGAGCGCGCGGGCTTCCTCCTGCGCCAGCACGACGACGCGTCGTGCACGGTCAGTGAACCTCTCGAACATTAGCTCTCCCTCACTTCAAGGTCCGGGTTGTGGAGACCACCTTAGTGATTCGGCGACCCCACGTTTACTCACTGGGCACAACGCGACGGCCCTCGGACTTGTTCCCGGGGACCCCACCCGCCGAAACACTATATAAACTGCAGGTGAGAGTACCTTTACATCGTCGCTCGGCACGCTGTACGCCGTCAGCGAACAGGGCCAATGAACGTGTCTGAACACCGGCCCGATGCCGCCACCTGGGCGTCGTGCACCCCATGTGCGCAGGACCCTGCCACCAAATAATGTGATTCACTAAACACACGCATTTTTATCTGTAATCTGGGTTACGCACGCTGCGGTCCTGTCGCCACCGTCACTATCCGGTAGGACGATCCGACGTCGCGGCACGGACACCTCGACACCACAGACAACCAACAGCCGACCGACCATCCGAAAGAAGGCTCACCATGAGTGGATCGAATCGCACCATTTCCCTGAGCGAACTCCCCAAGCTCGCCGAAGGCACCCTCCCCCTGTTCAAGTCGGGAGTGCTGGGCGCCATGGGCCCGGTGGCAATGGGCAAGGCCCTGAAGTCCATCGTCCAGTGGTCCTTCACCCCCGCCGGCCTACTCGCCCTCGGCGCCGCACAGGACTACCACCACACCGCCGTCATCGACGATGCCGGTTCGATCACCTACGGCGAGCTGCACAACCAGACCCGCAAGCTCGCCGAGGCCCTCTACCGCACCGGCGTGCGCGAGCGTCAGCGGATCGGCATGCTCAGCCGTAACCACCGTGGTTTCCTCATGACCATGTGCGCCCACGGCCAGCTCGGCACCGACATCGTCCTGTTCAACACCGGCGCCTCCGCGTCCCAGACCCGTGCGGTGATGAAGGAGCAGAAGATCGACCTGCTCTTCATCGACGAGGAGTTCATCCCCCTGCTTCCCAAGGGCTTCGACGAGTGCCCGGTCATCATCAACTGGGAGGAGAACCAGGACTCCGCTGCTGCCCCTCTCACCGATGAGGAGAAGGCCGAGCTGGACGACATCGAGTACGCCAGCAATGTCGCTGACGCCCTGCAGTCGGAGGACCACGCCACCCGTAACCCGGACTGGCCGACCCTCACCGAGGTGCTGCGCACCGGCCCGGCCGAGTCGAAGATCCCGGCCCGCCCGCGTCGTGGCCGCACCATCATCCTGACCTCCGGAACCTCCGGCACCCCCAAGGGCGCGCGCCGTCCGGAGCCGACCACCTACATGCCGGCATCGTCGATCATGTCGCGCATCCCGCTGAAGCACCACCGCGGTTACTACGTCTCCGCGCCGATGTTCCACCTGTGGGGCTTCTGCCAGATCCAGCTGGGCCTGGCGCTGCGTGGGACGTTCATCCTGCAGCGCAAGTTCTCCCCGCGGGCCGCCGTGAAGCTGATCGAGCACAACCGTCCGGCGAACATCGCCATCGTGCCCACCCAGCTGCGCCGCCTGCTCGAGGCCGTGCCGGAGGGCTTCGACCCGGGCACCAAGAGCATCGTGGCCTGCGGTGAGGCCCTGCCGCCGCGCGTCATCCGCGAGACCCACGAGAAGTTCGGCAAGGTCCTCTACAACCTCTACGGTTCGACCGAGGTCAGCTGGGCGTCCATCGCGACCCCGGAGGAGCTCGACAAGCACCCGAACACCGCAGGCAAGGCACCGATGGCGACCATCCTCAAGGTCGTCGACGAGGACGGCAATGACGTCCCCGAGGGCGTTGTCGGACGCGTCTTCGTCGGTAACGACCTGCTGTTCGAGGGCTACACCCGTCCCGGCGTGGACAAGGAGAACCTGCGCGGCCTGGTCTCCACCGGCGACCTGGGTTACTTCGAGGACGGCCTGTTCTACCTCGCAGGACGCAGCGACGACATGATCGTCTCCGGTGGCGAGAACGTGTACCCGCAGGAGGCCGAGGACGTCATCTCCGACATGCCGGAGGTCGACGAGGTCGCCGTCCACGGTGTCGACGACCCCGACTTCGGCCAGGCTCTGGCGTGCTACGTCGTGCTGAACGACGAGTCCGACAAGGAAGGCTTCGACGACCGTGCCAAGGCAGCGGTGAAGGCGAAGCTGGCGCGCCACAACGTCCCCCGCTACTTCGTGTTCATGGATGAACTGCCCCGCAACACCGTCGGCAAAATCGTCCCGCGTGAGCTGCCGAAGATCGACACCGGCGTGGAAGATGAGGTCGCCTAGCTTGTAGGCGGCGGTGCCTGCAGCACCTGCAGGACGGTGCCACAACGCCACAGCGCGACA
>DGYMI06202__coassemble_2796_pt1 | contig 5903 bp, 5 predicted proteins | sample DGYMI06202__metabat2_low_PE_012 | metagenome-assembled genome bin DGYMI06202
ATGAACATCCTCGCCGGCGCATCGCTGGAGGACATGGGCCTGAGCCAGGACAGCATCCAGCTGCGCGGCGCGGCCCTGCAGACCCGCATCACCACCGAGGACCCGAACAACGGCTTCCGTCCGGACACCGGTGTCATCACCGCCTACCGTTCCCCGGGTGGCGCTGGCGTGCGTCTCGACGGGGCGGCGTCGCTCGGTGGCGAGATCACCGCACACTTCGACTCCATGCTGGTGAAGATGACCTGCCGTGGCGCGGACTTCAACCAGGCGGTCACCCGTGCCCAGCGTGCCCTCAACGAGTTCACCGTCTCCGGTGTCGCCACCAACATCGGCTTCCTGCGGGCCCTGCTGCGCGAGGAGGACTTCCAGACCAAGCGCATCGCCACGTCCTTCATCGCCGACCACCCGCACCTGCTGGCCGCCCCGCCGGCCGACGACGAGCCGGGCCGACTGCTCGACTTCCTCGCCGACGTGACCGTCAACCGGCCCAACGGCGACCGCCCGACCGATATCGTCCCCCGCCGCAAGTTGCCCTCGGTCGTCACCCCGCGCGACGCGAAGACCACCGGTGAAGGTGTCATGGCACCGCCGATGCCGCTCGGCACCCGCGACCGCCTGCTCGAGGTCGGCCCGGCGGAGTTCGCCCGACAGCTGCGCGCCCAGAAGGCGCTGGCCGTCACCGACACCACCTTCCGCGACGCCCACCAGTCGCTGCTGGCCACCCGGGTGCGCACCGCCTCGCTGATCTCCGCGGCAGAAGCCGTCGGACGGCTCACCCCGGAACTTCTCTCCGTCGAGGCCTGGGGTGGCGCGACCTACGACGTCGCCCTGCAGTTCCTCCACGAAAACCCGTGGGAGCGCCTGGACCAGCTGCGCGAGGTGATGCCGAACACCAACATCCAGATGCTGCTGCGCGGCCGCAACACCGTCGGCTACACCCCCTACCCCGACGTCGTGGCGAAGTCCTTCGTCGCCGAGGCCGCGAAGTCCGGTGTGGACATCTTCCGCATCTTCGACGCCCTCAATGACATCGACCAGATGCGCACCGCCATCGACGCGGTCCTGGAGACCGGGACCGGAGTCGCCGAGGTCGCGATGGCCTACGCCGGTGACCTGTCGAACCCGGACGAGAAGCTCTACACCCTCGACTACTACCTGAAGCTCGCCGAGAAGATCGTCGAGTCCGGCGCCCACGTCCTGGCGATCAAGGACATGGCCGGACTGCTGCGTCCGGCCGCGGCGACCACACTGGTCACCGCTCTGCGCAAGAACTTCGACCTGCCGGTGCACGTCCACACCCACGACACCGCCGGTGGTCAGCTCGCCACCTACCTCGCCGCGGCGAACGCCGGGGCGGACGCGGTCGACGGTGCCTCGGCGTCGATGGCCGGGACGACCTCTCAGCCGTCGCTGTCGGCGATCGTCGCCGCCTTCGCCCACACCGAGCGTGACACCGGCATCTCCTTGGACGCCGTGAACTCCATGGAGCCCTACTGGGAGGCCGTGCGTTCGCTCTACAGCCCCTTCGAGTCCGGGCTGGCAGGGCCGACCGGCCGGGTGTACGCCCACGAGATCCCCGGTGGTCAGCTGTCCAACCTGCGCACCCAGGCCGTGGCGCTGGGCCTCGGTGACCGCTTCGAGCTCATCGAGGACGCCTACGCCGGGGTCAACAACCTGCTGGGGCGGCCGACCAAGGTCACCCCGTCCTCCAAGGTCGTCGGAGACCTGGCGCTGCACCTCGTCGGCGCCGGAGTCTCGGTCGAGGAGTTCGCCGCCGACCCGCAGAAGTACGACATCCCCGCGTCCGTGATCGCCTTCCTGCGCGGCGAGCTGGGCACCCCGCCCGGTGGCTGGCCGGAGCCGCTGCGCACCAAGGCCCTGGAGGGACGCGCATCCACCGCCTCGCGCGTCACCGAGATCCCCGCCGAGGAGGAGGCTCACCTGGAGGGCGAGTCCAGCCAGGAGCGCCGGGACGCCCTGAGCCGCCTGCTGTTCCCGAAGGAGTCTGCCGGCTTCGAGGAGCATCTGCGCACCTTCGGCGACACCTCGGTGCTGTCTGACCGCCAGTTCTTCTACGGCCTGCAGGAGGGCGAGGAGACCGCGGTGCGGATCAAGAACAACCCGCCGATGGTGGTCCGCCTGGACGCCGTCGGTGAGCCCGACGAGAAGGGCATGCGTCAGGTCGTGATGAACGTCAACGGGCAGATCCGCCCGATGCGGGTGCGTGACCGGTCCGTCGAATCGGTCACCGCGGCCGCGGAGAAGGCTGATCCGGCTGTGGCCGGGCACGTCGCCGCCCCGTTCGCCGGTGCCGTCACGGTCACCGCGTCGGTCGGCGACGAGGTGAAGGCCGGCGATGCCGTGGCCGTGATCGAGGCCATGAAGATGGAGGCCACCATCACCGCCCCGGTCGACGGCAAGGTCGCCCGGGTCGTCATGACCAAGCCGACGAAGGTGGAGGGCGGCGACCTGCTCGTCGTGGTGGAGTAGCCCCGGCTGCTCTCCTCTTCCTGCCTTCTCCCCTTCCCCTTCTCCCTCTACCCTCCCTCCCCCTCCCCCTCGACCCCCTTCGCCTCGCCTCGCCTGATGTCAGAAGCGTGGGATGGATCGCTGGTTTTCCGCTCGGATCACAGCGATTCATCCCACGTTTCTGACATGGCCTGGATCAGAGGCGCTTCATCACCATCGTGGAGGTCAACCGCTCGACCCCGGGGAGTGTGCCCAGCACCGTGTCGTAGAGCTCCTGGTATCCGGCCAGATCGTTGGTCAGGGTGCGAAGCATGTAGTCGGTCTCGCCGAACATGCGCTCGGCGGAAACGATGGCCTCCTGCTCAACCACCGCCTTCTCGAACGCGGCGATGGTGGACTGGTCCGTCCGCCCCATGGTCACCATGACCACCGCCTCGAAGGACAGCCCCAGCTTCGTCGGATCCACCTCCGCGCGGTAGCCGAGGATCACACCGCTGGACTCGAGTTCCTTCAGCCGCCGATGACAGGTGGAGACGCTGAGGCGCACGCGGGTCGCAAGGTCGGTGACACTTATCCGGCCATCCTCACGTAGCAGTGAAATTATTTCCCGGTCAATCTTGTCCATCTGGTTAATTATTGCATAGAGTCCGGTGTTAGCTCGAAAAGTTCGAAACACCTTCCCGGGATTCTGCAATAGACTTGTGACCTGTGGAAACAGCTCTCGTCCTGCAGTTCGCCGTCACCGCCGGCCTCTTCGCCCTCATGCCCGGAGCCGACTGGGCCTACGCCATCGGCGCCGGCCTGAAGTCGCCGTCCTCACGCGCCCTGGCCGCGCCGGTCCTCGGACTGGCCAGTGGATACGTGATCATGGTCGGGGTCATCGCCGTCGGAATCGGCGCACTCGTCGCCGCCAACCCGGCCGCACTGACCCTGCTCACGGTGATCGGCTCCTGCTACATCATCTACCTGGGCATCAGCACCCTGGTCAGCCTGCGCCGCCCCGCCAGCGCACTGGTCTCCTCCGACGCCGTGTCCGCGACAGGAGGCGGCGCTGCCAGTGACGGATCAACAGACAACGGACTGCTGGGTTCCTACCTGCGTGGCATGGGCGTCAGCGGAATCAACCCGAAGGGCCTGATGCTGCTGCTGGCCCTGCTGCCCCAGTTCCTCACCCCCGGCGGGTGGGCGTCCGGCATCCAGATCACGTTGCTCGGCGGAATCTTCATCATCGAGGCACTGCTGGTCTACTCCAGTGTCGCGGTGCTGGCGCGTGCCCTGCTGCAGAGTCGACCTCGCCTGAACCTCGCGGTCAGTCTCGGCTCTGGAGTATTCCTCACCGTTTTCGGTGGCTGGCTGCTGGTGGACGCCCTGCTCGTCTGACGTCGGAACCCTGATGTCAGATTCGTGGGACGAATCGCCGTAGGTCCGGGCGAGAACCCAGCGATTCATCCCACTTTGCTGACATGGGTGTATCTGAAGCTAGACATCGAAAAGGGAACCGATGCCGTAGGTCAGGGCGAGCCCCAGCGCACCGCCGACCAACAGCCGCACCGTGGACCGCCGTACCGGGTTGCCCGCCAGCTTCGCCGACAGCGCGCCGGTGATCGCCAGCACCCCGAGGGTGACCAGGATCAGGATCACCATGCCCCAGGCCTCGGTGCCGAGGAACACCGACAGGATCGGCAGCATCGCCCCCAGCACGAAGGCCGCCGCCGAGGTCCCCGCCGCAGCCCACGGGCTGGTCAGTTCCTCCGAGTCCAGGCCCAGTTCCAGCTGCAGGTGGGCGGCCAACGGGTCCTTGTCACTGATCTCCTGCGCCGCCCGGTCGGCGGTCTCCTTCCCGATGCCGTAGCCCTGCAGGATCTGCGACATCTCCTCGCGCTCCTCGTCCGGCATCTCCCTCAGCTCGCGCGTCTCCTGGGCGATCATGGTGCGCTCACTGTCCCGCTGGGCGGACACCGACACATACTCCCCCAGCGCCATCGACACCGCGCCAGCCACCGTGGAGGCCACACCGGCGGTCATCACCGTCGTCGGTTCCGCCCCCGCAGCGATCATCGCCAGCATCATCGCCGAGATCGACACGATGCCGTCATTGGCCCCCAGCACCCCGGCACGGAGCATGTTCAGCTTCGATCCGACGGTCGTGCCGTGCGGTTCGCCGACATGTGGCGGCACCGGCGCGATGTGGTTCTCCTGCGTACCCATGGCCCCAGAATAGACCGAAGAAATACACCTTGACCAGCAAGGACAGCCACCCCATGGCAGTGTCAGGCTAACCGTTGAACAAGGTACCGATACCATAGGTGACCGCCAGGCCGACCGCACCACCGGTCAGCAGTCGCCCGGCTGAGCGGGCCACCGGGTTCCCCGCCAGCTTCGCCGACAGTGCCCCGGTCATCATCAGCGTCCCCAAGGTGACCAGGATCAGCGTCAGCACCGCCCATCCCTCCGGGGCGAAGACCGCCGCCAGCATCGGCAACGCCGCGCCGATCAGGAACGAGCCGGACGCCGTCCCCGCCGCCACCCACGGACTGTTCAGCTGTGTGGAGTCCAGCCCGTACTCCAACTGCAGGTGCGCGGGCAGCGGATCATTGGTCTCGATCTCCCGGGCCGCCTTGTCGGCGGTTTCCACGGAGATGCCGAAGTCCTGCAGCAGCTCTGACATCTCCTCCCGCTCCAGGTGCGGGGTCTCCTGCAGTTCGGTGGACTCCTGGTCGATCGCGGTGCGCTGGGTGTCGCGCTGGGCGGAGACCGACACGTACTCCGCCACCCCGATCGACACCGCCCCTGCGGTGGTCGCAGCCACCCCGACGGTCAGCACCGTCGTCGGTTCCGCCCCGCGGCCACCATGCCCAGCAGCATCGCCGCGATCGAGACGATACCGTCATTGGACCCGTTCACTGCGGCGCGTAGGGCGTTGAGCCTGGCGCTCAGTGACATTCCCTCGGCCACAGTGTCTCTCCCTCTGTCCCGCTACGTCCCTACAGGATCTCGCCCGGGGTGTAGGACGCTGCCTCAGGATGGCGTCCGACAACCTCGTCGACCCGGGCGAGCACCCGGTCGACCTGGTCCTCGGCCGCACCGATGAAAGCGTGACGGTCGGCCAGGGCGGTGTTCAGGGCGTCCTCGTCCAACGGCAGCCGCTCGTCGGCGGCGAGGCGCTCGACGAGATCCTGACCGCCACCGTTCTCGCGCATGTTCAGCGCCACGGCCACGGCGTTCTCCTTGATGACCTCGTGTGCGGTCTCGCGGCCGACCCCGGCGCGCACCGCGGCCATGAGGATGCGGGTGGTGGCGAGGAACGGCAGGTAGCGCTCCAGCTCACGGTCGATCATGGCGGGGAAGGCACCGAACTCGTCGAGGACGGTGAGGAAGGTCTCGCACATGCCGTCGAAGGCGAAGAAGGCGTCCGGCAGGGCGACGCGGCGCAC
>DGYMI06202__coassemble_286_pt1 | contig 2851 bp, 6 predicted proteins | sample DGYMI06202__metabat2_low_PE_012 | metagenome-assembled genome bin DGYMI06202
CCAGCGGGAAAAGACTACTTGGCCTTCTCGATGATCTCGACGAGACGGAAGTGCTTGTCCTTGGACAGCGGGCGGGTCTCCTCGATGCGAACGAAGTCGCCGATGCCGGCGGTCTCGTTCTCGTCATGCGCCTTCACCTTGGAGTTGGCGCGCATGATCTTGCCGTAGAGGGCGTGCTTCTTGCGGTCCTCGAGCTCGACCACGATGGTCTTGCTCATCTTGTCGGACACCACGTAGCCCTGACGGACCTTGCGGCTGCCCTTGGTGTTCTCGTTGGTCACGTTGGCCTCACTCATGCTGCGTCACCCTCCGGAGCGGTGGACAGGCCCAGGTCGCGCTCACGCAGGACGGTGTAGATCCGGGCGATGTCGCGCTTCACGGTGCCCAGACGACGGTTGTTGGACAGCTGGCCGGTGGCGGACTGGAAGCGCAGGTTGAACAGCTCTTCCTTAGCCTCCGTGAGACGGGTGGCCAGTTCTTCGTTGTTGAGCTCGCGGAGCTCGTGAGCCGGGGTTCCGGTAGCCATCAGAACTGATCCTCCTTCTTCACGATGCGCACCTTGCAGGGCAGCTTGTTGCCGGCACGACGGAGAGCCTCCAGGGCGACCTCCTCGTTGGGGTAGGACATCTCGAAGAGGATGCGGCCGGGCTTGACGTTGGCCACCCACTTCTCCACGGGGCCCTTACCGGAACCCATACGCACGCCGAGCGGCTTCTGGGTCAGCGGACGATCCGGGAAGATGTTGATCCACACCTTGCCACCACGCTTGACGTGGCGGTTGATGGCGATACGGGCGGACTCGATCTGACGGTTGGTGATGTAGGTCGGCTCCAGGGCCTGCAGGCCGTAGTCGCCGAACGTCACGCGGTTGCCGCCCTTGGACACACCGGTGCGGTGCGGCCGGTGCTGGCGGCGGTACTTCGTGCGCTTGGGGATAAGCATGGGTTAACCCTCCTGCTTCTGCTCGGCGCGCTGACGGCGAGCTCCACCACGACGCGGACGCTCACGACGGTTGCCACCGCGGTTACCGCGGTCGTCACGGGCGTTCTGCAGGGACTCGCGGCGGCCGCCGACGACGTCGCCCTTGTAGATCCAGACCTTCACGCCGATACGGCCGAAGGTGGTGTGGGCCTCGTAGGTGCCGTAGTCGATCTCGGCACGCAGGGTGTGCAGCGGAACGCGACCCTCGTGGTAGCGCTCGGTGCGGCCCATCTCGGCACCGCCGAGACGACCGGAGCACACGACCTTGATGCCCTTGACCTCAGGCTGACGCATGGCCGACTGGATGGCCTTACGCATTGCGCGGCGGAATGCCACGCGGTTGCTGAGCTGCTCAGCGATGGACTGGGCCACCAGCTTCGCGTTGGCGTCAATGTTCTTGACTTCCAGGATGTTCAGCTGAACCTGCTTGCCGGTGAGCTTCTCCAGCTTGCCGCGGATGCGGTCAGCCTCGGAGCCGCGACGGCCGATGACGATACCCGGACGAGCGGTGTGGATGTCCACACGGACCCGGTCGCGGGTGCGCTCGATGACGACGTCGGCGATGCCGGCGCGGTCGAGGCCCTTCGACAGGAACTCGCGGATCTTGATGTCCTCGGCGAGGTAGTCAGCGTACTGCTTGTCGGCGTACCAGCGGGAGCGCCACTCGGAAGTGATACCCAGCCGGAGGCCGTGGGGGTGAATCTTCTGGCCCACTACTGAGCACTTCCCTTCTGGCTCTCGACAACCACGGTGATGTGGCTGGTGCGCTTGCGGATCTGGAAAGCCCGACCCTGTGCGCGGGGCTGGAACCGCTTGAGCGTCGGTCCCTCGTCGGCGAAAGCCTCGGAGACGACCAGCGTGCGGGGATCCAGGCCGAAGTTGTTCTCGGCATTCGCGGCTGCGGAGGCGACGACCTTGGCGATCGGCTCAGAAGCCGACTGCGGTGCGTACCGCAGGATTGCCAGGGCGTCCTCCACGGACTTACCGCGGATGGTGTCGATGACGCGGCGTGCCTTCATCGGGGTGACCCGGACGAACTTGGCGGTTGCGCGTGCGTTGTTGACAGTGGTGTCAGACATGGTTATCGCCGACCCTTCTTGTCATCCTTGACGTGTCCCTTGAAGGTCTTGGTGGGGGCGAACTCGCCCAGCTTGTGACCGACCATGGACTCGTCGACGAACACCGGGACGTGCTTGCGACCGTCGTGGACGGCGAAAGTGTGGCCGATGAAGTCGGGCAGGATGGTCGATCGACGCGACCAGGTCTTGATGACCTTCTTGGAGCCGGCGTCGTTCTGAACGTCCACCTTCGCGAGGAGGTGTTCGTCGACGAACGGGCCCTTCTTGAGGCTGCGTGGCATTCTCAACTACCTCCTTTAGCGCTTCTTGTTCTTGTTGGTGCGGCGACGGCGGACGATCAGCTTGTCGCTCGGACGGTTGGGCTTGCGGGTGCGGCCCTCGGGGGTACCCCACGGGGAGACCGGGTGGCGACCGCCGGAGGTCTTACCCTCACCACCACCGTGCGGGTGGTCGACCGGGTTCATGACGACACCGCGGACGGTCGGGCGGACGCCCTTCCAGCGCATACGGCCGGCCTTGCCCCAGCGGATGTTGATCTGGTCGACATTGCCGACCTGACCGACGGTCGCGCGGCAGCGGATGTCGACGCGACGGATCTCGGTGGACGGCATACGCAGGATGGCGTACTTGCCCTCCTTACCCAGCAGCTGGATGGACGCGCCAGCGGAGCGTGCCAGCTTGGCACCGCCGCCCGGCTTCAGCTCCACGTTGTGGATGGTGGTACCGGTCGGGATGTTGCGCAGCGGCAGGTTGTTGCCGGACTTGATGTCGGCAGCCGGACCGGACTCCAC